>Ga0102589_1000365_pt1 | contig 101521 bp, 85 predicted proteins | sample AraplaMF_Col_mLB_FD_76858 | JGI IMG/M metagenome (GOLD analysis project Ga0102589, IMG submission 76858) | Arabidopsis root microbial communities from the University of North Carolina, USA - plate scrape MF_Col_mLB | ecosystem: Host-associated > Plants > Roots > Endosphere | place: USA...
ACTTGCCCAGGCGAGGGCGGTTCTCGAAATGCTTGGCGAGAGCCTTGCGGCCCTTCTTCACGTCGAGAATTGCGAAGTCGCTCGTGAACGCCCGCTCACCCATGGCGCGCGCTCCTCGGGGAGAGGGCGCGGCGATTAAGCCTGCGCGCGAGATAGACATTGACGCGTGAGCGCCGGAGACAGTCTGCACGGCTAATCTTGAGGATGCGGGCGACCCATTCGCGCCCGACGCCTGTCGAAGTGGTGGGACGGCCGTCCCAAGCCATGGCATATTCGCGCCACATCCTCGCCTGGAAAAGGCGGCCATGAACCGTCCACGCGCTCATAGCGCCCTCCTTGGCATTACAGAAAGGTCGACAAAGCGCGGATCGCCAAACGCAGAGAAAAGCAGCGTCCATGCGAGCCGCCCATGAGGTTTCGCGCCAGGCTGCCTATCGGTCGGCTTCAGGTCGCAGTTGTCTGCAATCCTGTTGACCAAATGCTCGGGCTCGCACGCATTTTCCGCCCACGGAACCGCCAGCAAGTCGAGGTCGCGCGTAAAGCTCCCATGCATCATGAGTGCGTAGCCTTCCGACCATGCAATGCAGCGCGCTATCGTGAAGACCCGCGCATAGTCCGGGTCGATAATGCCGTACACCGCCGGGCGGTCAGCCTGTTCGGCCAATCTGAGAGCTTCATCGAAGCTGGTATCGTAAGGAGCGAGGCCGCTTTTGCTTAGGGTACGGAAATGCTCGATCCAGACACGGAGCTGAGCGGAAACTGGCCCCGGCGTGAACCCAGAACCATCCGAGAACGGCGCCTTATCGGGCTGTGCCGTGTTTGCTTGTGTCATTTGCTTGCCCTCGAAAGTCATATGACTTATATAAGTCATATGCGCTATCCTCGTCAATAAGGCATATGCGAAATATGAGTGGCTTGTCGGGAAATCTCATATGCGTTACGCGCCCTCGGATGGGCCGTAAGATGCGCTACCCGGATAAGATCGTTGCCCCGCTGCCTGCGGGCTCGCTCGCTCGCATCGCTGCGGCTTTGAAGCCGGGCGAGGACAAGACCGATCTGCTGCGAGAAGCAGTGGAGGCTGAGCTGCTGAAGCGGGAGCGCGAGACCGGAAAGAGGTGAGGGCGCCTCGCGAAATTGCCCTTTCAAATCAAAGGCCGCAAAAACGCCCGCACCTTGATCTAAGCTGTTGAAATCGCCCAACTGTGGTAAAACTGCTTCCCCCACCACTTCCGATCAGAACTGCGAATATCGCAGCGCCAGATGGCGAGGCTTCGCAAGTTGTCTCGAAGTTGCCGTTTCTGCCGATAATTCGAATTTTCCCGTACTCGACGATGATCGCGTCGACGATGGCGCTGAGCCATGCCTTACGAGCTTCGACCTCGCCATTGGACAGCTTTCTGGTGAGCTCCTGTGCGAAGCCCTCGACTGCAGCTGCGTCTATGGCAGGTTGTTCAACGCGTGTGGCCTTGGCGCGGTCAAGAGCAGTTCGAGCGAGGTCGCGGTTTTCGCTGCTAGCGCCGTCGATCCTAATCCAGGTCCCGCACAGGCAAGCGCCAGAGAGAAAACCGCGAGCATCGCGCGGCGAGACGGTGCGAACAAAACGTCCCCCAAGACCAACGAGCCGCAGCCGACATGGCATCCGGCGAGCCCAGTCAGAACGCTGCCACATTGTTTGAGTGGCCATCCGCGGTCCGTGTCGGCGAAATCTGTATCTGCGCCGTTGAGGTCGGGAACCACTCGTTCAGAGCCGACAGCCTCTTGAAAGGCGCAGAATGCCATCCATATACCATCCGTGTGGATGGTATATGGATTGAAAATGAAAACGCCTGATAGCGAGAAGCTAACGCTCAACCTGGGTTTCGTGGATCTCGGCCGCATCGACCTTCTGGTCCGGGACGGCTTCTACTCCAACCGCTCGGACTTCATCCGCACCGCGATCCGCAACCTGCTTTCGACCCATTCCGATGTCGCCGCGAAGGCGACGACGCGCCTCGCGCTCGAATTGGGACTGCGGACCTTCACGCGCCGGGACCTGGAAGCCGTGGTCGCCGCCGGCGAGCAGCTCGAAATCCGTGTCCTCGGCCTGGCCGTGATCGATGGCGACGTTTCTTCGGAACTGGCGCGACAGGCCATCGCCTCCCTCACCATCCTCGGGACGCTGCACGCGTCCCCCGAGATCAAGGCCGCCCTGGCCGATCGACTGACATGACCCAAAGGACCTTCGCCATGAATCCGCGCTTTCACGCCGCCATCGGCGAAGCCCTGAGCCGCCTGCGGACATCGGACGTTACGGGCGCAACGGCCGCGATACAGCAGGCTCTGGCCGGACGCGACGCGATACGCGCAGCCGATCCGGATAGCGGCACACAAGGCAATGGCGGCGGCGAAGCAACGCCCGCGCGCGGTCTCCGCGCGATCCTGCAGAAGCTTCGACAGGAGCAGGCGAGCTTCGTCCCCGCGCCGAGCCATGGCGACACGGTCACGCACGATGCGCGGGACAGTGAAAACTTCCGGGCACGCCGATTCAAGTCAGCCGTCGGCTCGGTGGCCTACAAGCTCTACGTGCCGCCCGAGCACGCCGATCGTGAGCTCAAGCTGGTGATGATGCTGCATGGCTGCACACAGAACCCGGATGATTTCGCGCGCGGGACCCGGATGAATGCCTTGGCCGACGAGTTCGGCCTGATCGTCGCCTACCCGCTGCAGCCGAAATCGGCCAATGCGCAAGGGTGCTGGAACTGGTTCGACCCTCGCCATCAGCGGCGGGGCGCAGGCGAACCGGCCGTTCTGGCCGGGCTCGCTCAAGAACTGGCTGCGGAATTCAAGATCGATCGCAAGCGGGTCTTCGTTGCCGGCCTGTCGGCGGGGGGAGCCATGGCCGATGTCCTGGCCTCGGCCTATCCCGACGTCTTTTCCGCAGCCGGCATCCATTCCGGCCTGCCTCACGGAGCGGCACACGATGTCATGTCCGCATTCGCTGCCATGAAGGGAAACGCGCAAGCGACGGCACAAGGCCACTCGCCCATCAGGAAGATCGTCTTCCACGGAACCGCGGATGCCACGGTTCATCCATCGAACGGCAAGGCTGTTTTCGATCTCGCGGGGTCCGCGCATGGGAAGCCAGCGGAGTTTCAGACCGATGCGGTGATCAATGGCAAACGCGTGACCCGCTCGCTGATCGGACATGGCGATGCTCCTGCACGCGCCGAGCACTGGCTGATCCACGGCGGCGGCCATGCCTGGTCGGGAGGTGACCGGGGCGGAAGCTATACCGATGCGACGGGCCCCGATGCTTCGCGCGAAATGGTCCGCTTTTTCATCGAGGCCTGAAGAGAGCTTGCGCGATACGATGTTCTCTCGCTCAAAAGCCGGCAGTTTCGGATTTGCCCGTTCGTGGCGTGTCCGGGCAGCCGCGGGATATTGCAACCAGCCAAGCATGAACGCAGTGAAGCCCTCTCTCCGCGAGGAGAGAGGGCTTCAGGAAGCGATCGGATCACGCCGCCTTGGCGTGCGCGACGGCGGCCGAATTCGCAGGCCCGCCGAGCTGCGTGAGCAGCTTGTCGGTCTTGGTCTCCTCGGCAAGCGTGGCATCGAGCAGCGTCACCGCGTCATTGTGGCCGAGCTGCTTCGCCCATGACTTCAGCGTCCCATAGCGGGTCATCTCGTAATGCTCGACCGCCTGGGCCGAGGCGACGAGACCGGCATCGAGGGCGGGGCTGTCGGCGTAATCCTCCATGACGGCCTTGCCTTCCTCCAGAATCCCGAGGATGGCGTCGCAGGTCTTGCCGCGAGGCGCCTTGCCGATCACCTCGAAGACCTCGCCGAGGCGCTCGACATGCCCCTCCGTTTCCTCGCGATGCGTCTCGAAGGCCTTCCTGAGCTCGGGCGACTTGGCCGCCTTCGCCATCTTGGGCAGAGCCTTCAGGATCTGCTTCTCGGCGTAATAGACGTCCTTGAGCATGTCATGGAACATGTCGTCGAGGGCCTTTGGTGCATTCGTAGCCATTGGAATTCTCCGGTTGTCGAGGTTGCAGGCGTGGATCAGGCGTGGATCTTGTCGCGGGCTCGGCCACCGAGCGTCGCGCCATAGCAGGCGGCAAGCGCGCCGATGAGCATCGCGATGAAGGTTGCCAGGGCGAAGGATGCGGCGGCCTTGCGGGCCATGTCGGCCGTCTCACGAGCGGTCTGCTCGGCCTTGGCGATGGTTTCCTTGGTCGTCGCGATCGCGTCGGTGATGCGCTTTTCGGCGTCGGGCTGGCTGATGCCGGTCTGGGCGGCGATGACGCTGGCGACATAGGACTTGTCGGCAGGGGACATGTCGCCATTGCGGATGCTCATCGCGAGGATACGGCCGACCTCGGCACGAGCCGGAGCCGTGTCTGCCGAGGAGGGGGCCGGTCTCTCGGCACGAAACAGCGTGTCGGTGACATAAGCCGAGGGGTCGAGGCCCGACAGGTCGAGGCGACCGGCCGCCTGGCTCGCTGCGCCGGAGACGGCGGAGCCGACACCGGACGCCGCGCTGGCGCCGAGGCGAGCGGTGCCGCCAATGACCGCCGATGCGGCCGATGCCAGCAGGACCGTGCTGATGATCGCACCGACGGCCCAGGCCATGAAGCCGTGGGCGGTGTCGCGGAAGGCAACTTCCTCAGTGTGAAGACCAACACGCTTGGTGCGGAGACGACCGGCAAGATAGCCCCCGGCACCGGCCGAGACGAGATGAACGACGGCAAGCCAGATCATGGCGGCAATGCCGAACGTGGCCGCGGTGATGCCGGCATTCGTCCAGGGCGAGACCGAGACGAAGCCCAGCCCGGCTCCAGCGGCGAGGAGCATGAGGGAGATCGACGCGCTGACGACGGCACCTCCGAGGACGGCGCCCCAGGAGACTGCAGAGGACGCGCGAGCGGTCGTGGCGTCGGGGACGCCTCGTAGGGTGGTGTCTGTCATGAGAGATGAACTTTAATGCGCTGACAAGGGGCCGGCGCGTTGCGGACGGTGCGGCCCGCTCGATCTCAACGAAACAAGGGAATGGGCGACATGTTCCGCCAATCCGAAGCGTTTCGATCCTGTCTGGCGATCACCGATGCTCCCTAGGCGTTTGCCCACTCCAAACCGATGTCCGACTTGCTGCCAAACATGCAAGAAGATGCCGACCCTGCCATCAACCGGCGTAGGGCCAGATCAGAAGACAGCTGGTCGCGCAAGTGCGAATGGGCATCCAGGACATTCTGCTATCGCGCCGAGGCAGGTCGAACCCTAGGTAGCAGCGCGGACTGGAAACCGGCGTCACGAATTCACGACCCTCCCGATGGATCGCGGGCGGAAAAGGGGTTCGACAAGGAACAAACGGAATCGCGGTCAGTTCGCCTTGCATGACCAATCCGACCAAACTGCGCTCCAGTGCCTTGCCCGGCACAACCCATGCGCCCGTTCATGACATGGACCGGTCGCTTCCGGTCAGCGCGCCCAAAAACGTTACCCGCAAGAGCCAGCAACTCAGGGCACATGCGACTGCAGGACAGCACATCGATGCGGCGCTGTCCGATTTGCCAATCTCCGAAGCCAGCAAGGCATCTCGTAAGTCGCAGCTCCTCGATGTACCGACCAGAATGCCGGACAAACGGCGCCTTCCGCCGGCGAAATAGAACTCGCCTAGATTTTCGGCGGCGCCAGTCCGGCGCGATCAACTGCTCCCTTCGACTGTGCGTAATTTCCGATGCTGTCCGAGCCCTAACCGGCCGCCATCTGCCCCGCATCTGGTCACTGTACTTGGCAGATCCGGGGCAGATTGCTGGTGCCGGCTACCGTATCGCTGCCCGGCGCCTCGCCGGCGGTCGGAATTCAATCCCGGCTGCGCGGCAGAGCGCCCCGAGGCTCCGGTCGAGCGCGTCAACGACAGGCTGCATCAGTCGCTCCGGAAGCCATATCGCCACCCTCCTTGTCGGCGCAGGCCGCTCGTGGGCCGGATTGCCAGTCGAGCTCGACCGTGCCGCGCCCCTGGCCGGCGTTGTAGCGGGCGGCCGAGGCGATGGAGGCTTCCACGGCCTCGCGGTCGGCCCCGCGCGGACATCCCGTCGTCTCGTATCGCACGGGCTGCCGCCCCAGCCAGGCGATCCATTGCCGCTCGACCGCATCAGGGGAGCCGGAGCTCGAAAACGGCTGCGAGACGTAGAAGCGGCGGCTCTGCTCGGAGCCGGCATAGCAGTAACGCCATTCGGCCGAAGGCCCTGCGAATACCGGCCGGGCCGAGGTCCAAAGCAGCAAGGCCGCAAGCGTCGCCAGGCTTCGCGCCGTGGTCCGTCTGGAGTGTTTCGGATGGATGTCCATGAAGGCGCGGCTGTCCCGGGACATGGGTATCAGGCGAGCCAGCCGGTCGCGACGGCCCAGAGCAGGAAGATACCCATCCCCGCGCGATAGACCACGAAGACCCAGCTCGACATCCGTTCGAGATAGCGCATCAGCCCCGCGATCGCGGCAAAGGAGGCGAGGGAGCCGGCGATCAGGCCGACGATCAGAAGCGCCATGGCGTGGGCGTCGATCCCGGCGCGTGCGATTTCCCACGCCTCCTTCAGTCCAGCGAGCGCGATGGCCGGCAGGCCCAGCAGGAACGACAATCGCGCCGCTTCCGCGCGCCTGAAGCCAAGCCCCATCGCCGCCGTCAGGGTGGAGCCGGAGCGGGACACGCCGGGGATCAGCGCACCGACCTGAGCCAGGCCGATCAGCAGGAAATCCCGGAAGCCCGCCTGCTCGGCCGTTCGCCTGTGGCTGGTGAGCCATTCCGTCGCCGCGAGCAGCAGCGCCATCACCAGCGACGCCGCGCCGATGACGCCGAGCGAGCGCAAGGGGGAGCCGCAGCGATTGAGCAACGGGGCCAAGGCTACGCCCGCGATGACGATCGGGATCGTCGCGAGCACGACGCCCAACGCGAGCCGGCTCGGCCCTTTCGTAAACTGGCGTGTCTTCAATCCGTCGAGAGCGCCGCCGGCCATCTCGCCGATGTCGCGCCTGAAATAGCTGATCACCGCCGCCAGGGCCGCGAGCTGCATCAAAGCCGAGAAGGCCGAGCCCGGATCGGGCCAGCCCAGCAAGGCCGGCACCACCCGCATATGGGCGGTCGAGGAAATCGGCAGCAGCTCGGTAACGCCTTGGACCAGTCCGAGGATGATGACCTGCCCGAAATCGAGCGTGGCGAACCCGGTATCGAGTCCAGTGGAGCAAGCGGTGGCCATGGCGTGTGGTCTCGTGAAAAACGGCTTGGCGCCAAGCACAAAGCGTTCCGACACGAGATGATCGACGCGATGCGGCCGCCGATGCGATCGAGGGGTTAATTTGTCTTTTTAAAACAGTATGTTAAATGAAGCGCCAGACGTAGGCGATCCTGTCGCCGAGCTTGGGTTTTACTCCAAAATTTGCTGCTTTCGCCAATTCTACGAGGCGCGCCGGCATGCGCCCACGCCGCTTGCCGCCATCTCGTCTCACATTGGCTGCGGCTAGAGCGCCTGATTTTGTATGGAAACACACCGTCATCCCGGGCTTGACCCGGGATCCATCGTGAGGCGTCGACGAGCTCTATGATGGAGGCCAGGACGAAGCCGAGCACGACCACGGCCGAGGTCTGGCCGGTCCAGGCGATGCGCCGGCCCTTGATCCCGAACCGAGGCTCGGGCCGCGGCCGGCATCGGCGCAAGGACTGCCGGAGCGGCCGGCATGGCCGCCCCGGATATGCGTCCCAGCCGGGCTCAGCCCTTCACGAACGCGAGCAGGTCGGCGTTCAGCACTTCGGCATGGGTGGTCAGCATGCCGTGCGGATAGCCCGGATAGACCTTGAGCGTGCCGTTCTTGAGATGCTTGATCGATTCATGCGCGGAGGCGCCGATCGGCACGATCTGGTCGTCGTCGCCATGAGCTACGAGCGTCGGCACGCTGATCGCCTTCAGGTCGCCGGTCTGGTCGGTCTCGGAGAAGGCCTTGATTCCGTCGTAATGGGCCTTGGCGCTGCCCATCATGCCCTGGCGCCACCAGTTCCAGATCACGCCCTGGTCGACCTTGGCGCCCGGCCGGTTGAAGCCGTAGAATGGCCCGGTCGGCACATCCAGGAAGAACTGCGCGCGGTTGTCGGCGAGCGCCTTGCGGAAACCGTCGAAGACCTCGATCGGCAGGCCGCCGGGATTGCCTGATGTCTTGACCATCAGCGGCGGGACGGCCGAGACCAGCACCGCCTTGGCGACGCGGCCCTGCGGCTCGCCGTGCTTCGCGACATAGCGCGCGACCTGGCCGCCCCCGGTCGAGTGGCCGATATGGACGGCATTGCGGAGATCGAGATGCTCGACGACGGCCGAGGCGTCGGCGGCATAATGGTCCATGTCATGGCCGTCCCAGACCTGGGCCGAGCGGCCATGGCCGCGGCGGTCGCTAGCGACGACGCGATAGCCCTTCGCCAGGAAGAACAGCATCTGGGCATCCCAGTCGTCGCTGCTCAGCGGCCAGCCATGGTGGAACATGATCGGCTGGGCGTCCTTCGGCCCCCAATCCTTGTAGAAGATCTCGACGCCGTCCTTGGTCGTGACAAATGCCATGGTGAGTGCCCTTCCTGAGCGCCGAACAAGGGCTTCGCGCCGACGATGCGATGCATCGAGGCCGAACGCCTTCGCGATTCCCATGGTCAGCTTGCAAGTTCCGGTCCGAGCCCAGCCGCGCTGGAGCTCCGGGCCGATATTGCAGTTTATCGCCAGCCGCGCACCTGCCGGATCATTCGCTCGCGCGCTCGTGTCCGACGGGACGGCAACCCTGAAGGCACAGTAAGCGCCGGGTGTTGTCGTGAACCCGGAGCTTCTCCCTTCAGCTCGCCGATGCCGCAGCAGGAGGCCGTGATGCGGCCGGAGCCGGCGCCTTTCGAGGCGAGATGGAGCCGCGCCCCGGCGTGGACCTTCCGCGGTGCTGGATTCCTGCCATCGGTGAGGGCATGTTTCCCGCAAACCCCGATCGAAGCGAGGAGAGGTTTCTTGGACATCACACGCGCAGGCTCCCGGCCTTCCGGGAAAGGTCCCTCGGACTGGTTCACCGGAACCGTCAGGATCGATCCGATCTGCAATGCGCATGCGGCCGAACGCGTTCAAGGAGCCAGCGTCACGTTCGAGCCCGGCGCGCGCACGGCCTGGCATACCCATCCCCTCGGGCAGACGCTGATCGTCACGGCCGGGCTTGGGCGCGTCCAGAGCTGGGGCGGGCCGATCACGGAGATCCGGCCGGGCGACGTCGTGTGGTTTCCACCCGGGGAGAAGCATTGGCATGGAGCCTCGCCGGCCACCGCCATGACGCATATCGCGATCCAGGAGGTTCAGGACGGCAAGGTCGTCGACTGGATGGAGCAGGTTTCCGACACGCAATATGGCGGCTAAGGGCGCTTCGCGCGGGCCTTGCACCGATGCCCGGCCCGCCGATTGGGGAGAGCGCGCATCTTGTGCTTTTATTTTGTCACGAATTGGATCATTGTCGGCGGTACGATTTTAATGCCTGCGTAACGTTACGAGAGAGTTTCATGCGACCTGAGCGCGTGCGACGTTTCCCCGCACCTGTTCAAGCGCCCGGCTTGAGCCGGCCGCCGCGGGCGGCGAACGATAACGAACCGGAATTCGCCGAGAGCATCGTCAGCATCGTGGTCGGCCGTTCCCTGATCGTCGGCGCGGTGATTCTGGCCGTGATCGTCGTCGCCGGCTGGAGCCTCTGGCTCGGCCGCGCCGTGTGGCGTCATTTCGCCTGAGGGCCTGCCGGGACGACCGCCGTCTCCTTGCCTGATCCATTCCTTGCATTGACGCAACGGCATGTATCGTTAAAATTTACCATATCGCGCTGGGATGAGCCGCTGCGATCGGGTCATTCTCGATTCGCGGCGCGTCTCGTTCGTCTCGAGATGCAATCCGTATTCGCGTCGAGGCCATCGTGCGTGCAGGCGTTATCCAAGACGAGGCCGGCATTCGCGCTGTACCCGGGCGGGAAGGCAAGGCCGGCGAGATTGCCGCACTCCTGCGTGACTGCGCCGGGCGGGGGCGCACGGTTTTCTTCTTCGGCGGCGACAGCCGCGCGATCTACGCGTTGCGGGATCGCGTCGCGTCGGCTCTCCCGGCCCTGAAGATCGCCGGCATCTGCGACGCCGATTTCTCGGGGCCGATCGACCGCGCCGTTCTCGATCATATCGCGGCGGCAAACGCGGATGTGATCGTGAGCGATCTCCCGGAAGCACGCTTCCGGCTGTTCCGCGCGCAATGCTGCCCTGCGGGCATCTACGGAAAGCTGTTCAACCAGTCCGGAAGCTTTCCGGATTTCGCTTTCGGCCCCGTGCGCGGCTTGTCCAGCCTTCTTCGGGGCGGACGCCGGCTCGGGTTCGGGAGCGCGGCGCTGACCTTCCTCCGCATCATCCTGAGGCAGAGGCTGCGTGGCGTCGTCCCGCAGGCCCGCGGCCCCGTGTCGCCCCGGCGTGGCGGCCGGGGCTGATCGCGGCGAAGGCGTCAGCGGGCGTTCGCGAAGGCCTTCCTGCTCAGGACGGTCCGGAACAGGATCGTGATGTCGAGCCAGAACGACCAGTTGTCGATATACCAGTGGTCGTAGGCGACACGCCCGGCCATCTTCTCGTCCGTATCGGTCTCCCCGCGGAAGCCATTGACCTGCGCCCAGCCGGTGATGCCGGGCTTGACGTTGTGACGGCGGGCATAGTTGGCGATCTTGCGCTCGAACTCGATATCGTGCGCCAGCGCGTGGGGGCGCGGCCCGACAAGCGACATATCGCCGGCGATCACGTTCAGGAGCTGCGGCAGCTCGTCGAGATTGTAGCGGCGCAGCAGATGTCCGAGCCGCGTGATCCGGGGATCGTTGCGCTTGGCCTGCACGACGACCTGGCCGTCGTCGGTGGTGGTCATCGTGCGGAACTTGAAGATGCGGAAGGCCTGCTGGTTGAAACCGTAACGCCGCTGGCGGAAGAGCACTGGGCCAGGGGAATCGAGCCGGATCAGCGCCGCGATCAGCAGCAGGAGCGGCAGGGTCATGACGATGCCGCAGGAGGCGGCGGCGAGGTCGAAGGCGCGCTTGACCGCGACCTCGGCCGCCGAGAGCGGCTGACGGGTCAGCCGCAGGCTCGACAAGGTGCCGGTATGGACGACATGCGAATTGCCGAAGCGTTCCATGATCGGTTCGGGCGCGAGATGGATCGCGACCGGCAGATTCGCGAAGGCGTCGACGCAAGCCGCGATGGTGTCCTGGTCGGACCAGGGGACGGCGATGAACACGACATCCGGCCGCTTGCTCCGGCAGTTCGCCACGGCGGCAGCGAGATCGGCGGCAAGGGCGGCCGCGCCCGCTTCTCCCGACGATTTCAGGAAGGCGACGTCGGTGACAGCGAAGCCCATGTGCCAGGGCTTGTGCCGCGACACGAAGGACATAATGTTCGCCTCCCGCCCGATCAGGAAGGCGCGCTCGGCCGTGATCCGGCCGGACCTGCTGCCGGCGGCGACCAGCCGGACGACCGCCGAGCGGGACAGCGCGATGACGGGGATTCCGCAGAGATAGGTCGCGACCATGACGGCGCGTGAATAATGATCGGCGATCTTGGCGAGGAAGAGCAGGGCCAGGAAGACGACCAGGGTGATGTTCCAGACCGCGAAGGCCGAGCCCATCTGGCCCTGGGCCGAGAGATAGTTTCCGATCTGGTAGCGTCCGCGCATCAGGTTGACGAAGACGAACAGGGTCGCGAGCAGCGCCGCCAGTTCCGGCGTGGAGCGGTCGACGCCAGGCTGGCCCGTGGCGCCGACGTAATAGACGAGCGAGACGGCGTAGACGAGCGCGGCGACCATGGCGGCGTCGCTCGCCGCCGTGAGCGGTCCAAGCCAAAGCCGCCAGAGCCCCGACCGATGATCGGGGACCGCCTGCGGCAGGCCGCTCAGATCCTTGACGCTCATTCCAACCCCCGGGCCAGTCGCGCCGGCGCAGGCCGGCTCGCGCATGTCCCGTTGCGGCACAACGTGCCGGCGCGGGATCATGATCGGGGGTAGAGTGGCAAGGCGCATGCCGCAGCGATGCGGGTCAGATCGGTGCGGACGGGAGGGCTTCCTGGCCGAAAGGGCGGCGTATGCCGGCGGTTTGCCGGCCGCGCCTGTCCCAGGATGAATCAGGCTGGCTTGCGGAGCCGCTGCGCCATCGTGTCGAAGGCCGCGGCGGCGATGCTGCCGAGGCTGGCGCCGACGATCTTCACGATCGCATCATGGGGCATGCCATGGCGCGTCGCTTCGAGCGTCTGGAGCCCTTCGAGGCCGATGGCGAGGGCGACGATGCCGGCCAGCACGAGCCAGCGCTGCCGCGGATAGGCGAACGCCAGGGCGGCTCCTGCGGCGAAATAGGCCAGGAAGCGCTCGATATCCGCGCCGATGAACGGAATACGCGGGCGCTCTTCAATGGGCGAGAGCGTCGAGAACATGATCACGAGCAAGGCGGCCCAGCCCGCGATCACGGCAAGGCGGCGTAGCTTGTCGAGCGAAAGGATCAAGACCGGGCTCCGGACGAACGGCGAGGCGGGGCAGGCAAGATACGGACCAGCACAAGCGGACACGCGCCAGAGCGGGGCAAGAGCCGGTCTTATGGCGATGCAAAAACGACGAAGCAATGGCAGCAACAGGGATTTTTAGCCGAAGCTCATGAAATTTCTGTTTCCTCTCGCTTCGTTGCGACGGTGCAGCCGGTGGCGGGTATTGCGCATCACAGATACCATGCCGGCATATCGGCAGATGGAGGCTCGATGACCGAATCGTCCGCAGCGCGGATCGCCCGCGGGGGCAAGGCAATCTACGGGGTTCCCCTGGGCATCCTGATGCTGGAGGCCCGGTTCCCGCGCATTCCCGGGGACATGGGCAATGGCACGACCTGGCCCTTCCCGGTGCTGTACCGGGTCGTCGGCGGTGCCAGCCCCGAGAAGGTGGTGTTGAAGGGCGCGGCCGGCCTCCTGCCGGACTTCATCGAGGCCGCGCGCGATCTCGTCCGGCTCGGCGCCGAGGCGATCACCACCAATTGCGGCTTCCTCTCGCTGTTCCAGCGCGAGCTTGCGGCGGCCGTCGGCGTGCCGGTCGCGACCTCCTCGCTGATGCAGGTGCCCTGGGTGCAGGCGACGCTGCAGCAGGGCAAGAGGGTGGGCATCGTCACGGTCTCGGCCGCGTCGCTGACGCCGAAGCATCTGGAGGCGGCCGGCGTGCCGCTCGACACGCCTGTGACCGGAACCGAGAACGGCCGCGAGTTCTTCCGCGTCCTGATCAAGGCCGAGAAGGACGACATGGATGTCGAGCTCGCCCGGCAGGACGTGGTGCAGGCGGCGCTCGATCTCGTCACCCGCCATCCGGAAGTCGGTGCGATCGTGCTCGAATGCACGAACATGCCGCCTTACGCGGCCGATGTGCAGGCGGCGACCGGGCTGCCGGTCCACGACATCTACTCGCTGATCAACTGGTTCCACGCCGGATTGCGGCCGCGCCGCTTCGGCTAAGCTTATCCCCGGTCCTTCCGGCCGTCCGATAATCCGCCTCGCTGAAATCCCCGTCCGCGAGGCCCCATGACCGATACGCCCCGTCTTTCGCTACCGCTGCTCGCCGCCGGGCAGGCGCAGAAGCATGTCACCCATAACGATGCCCTGATCCGGCTCGACGGGCTGATCCATCTCACGGTCGACAGCCGCACGCAGACGGCTCCGCCGGCTTCCCCGACCGAACTCTCGGCCTATATCGTGCCGGCCGGCGGCACCGGGGCCTTCGCCGACCGCACCGATCAGGTCGCGCTGTTCGAGGATGGCGGCTGGACCTTCCTCGTGCCGCGCGCCGGCTGGCAGGCCTGGGTGATCGACGAGGCCGAGCACAATCTCTGGACCGGCACGGAATGGCGCCGCGACAGCCCGCTCAGCAGCCTCGGCGCCGAGCGCTGGGGCGTGAACGCGACGGCCGATGCGACCAACCGGCTTGCCGTGTCCTCGGATGCGAGCCTGTTCAACCATGCCGGCAGCGATCACCGGCTGAAGATCAACAAGAACGCCGCGGGCAATACCGCGAGCCTGCTGTTCCAGAGCAACTGGTCGGGCCGGGCCGAGTTCGGGCTCGCCGGCGATGACGATTTCCGGGTGAAGGTCAGCGCCGACGGCTCGGCCTGGCATGATGCGTTGGCGATCGACCGCGCCTCGGGCAGCGCGGCTCTGCCGGCCTCGCCCTGGGCAACGGGAACGAACCTGCTGGTCAATGGCGACATGGCGATCAATCAGCGCGGCTTCGCCGGCGGCGCGCTGTCAGCCGGTGCCTACGGCTTCGATCGCTGGAAGGCGGCGACGGGCGGCGCCAATCTCTCGTTGAGCGGTTTCACGATCGCCCTGACCTCCGGCGCCATCATCCAGCCGGTGGAGCCGGCGCTGTGGGGGCTCGCGTCCTTCGCCGGGCTGCCATTGACGCTCTCGGTCGACGATCTCAGCGGCAGCAGCCTTGCGGTGACGATCGGCAGCCAGTCCGGCACGATCGCGGCCGGAACGGGGCGCCGCTCGCTGACGCTGACGCCGGCTGCCGGCGATACAGGCGTGCTGCAGGTGCGGCTCTCGCCGAGCGCGGGCGCTGTCAGCTTCGCCCGGATCAAGCTGGAGCGCGGGCGGATTGCCACGAACTGGACAGCGCGTCCGCTCTCGGTCGAGCAGATGCTGTGCCGGCGCTACTATCTGAAGCAGGACGGACAGGTGCTGATCGATGCCTATCAGGTCGCTGCGGCTGCGAGCCGGCAGAGCCTGAGCCTGCCGGTGCCGATGCGGACAACACCCAGCGTCACGGCCACGGTCTCGCAGGAAATCAACGTGCAAGGCACGGACCGGGGCATCGTCGCGCAATCGCCCGAGCGGGCCTATGCCTATGTCACCGCGCAGGCGCTCGGCCGGGTAAGGGCGGCCTTCGATACCATCACCTTCGACGCGGAGCTATGAGCCTCACTCGCTAACGAGTTTGCGGGCGCGCAGCAGGGCCAGCAGGCCTTCGTCGCGGCGCTCCTCGAGCTGGGCGATCGTGCGCCCTGCCGCTTCCTCCGCGACTCCCGCGATGATCTTGTGCTGGACGTCCGCATCGAGCGAGGGCGTGCCGAGGGATTGCCAGCGCCGGACCTGGCTCGGCCCGAGATGGGCGAGATAGCCGGCGATGCCGCCTTCGCCGCCGCCGAGATGATAGGTCATGTGCGGGCCCATCAGGGCCCAGCGCAGGCCGGGACCGTTGCAGAGCGCGGCGTCGATCTCGGCGACGCTGGCGACGCCCTGCTCGACCAGATGGACGGCCTCGCGATAGAGCGCCGAGGCCAAGCGGTTCGCGACATGGCCGGGCATCTCGCGCTGGAGGATGACCGGGCGCCGGTCCAGGCTGCGATAGAAGGCGGCGGCGCGTGTAACGACGGCCTCGTCCTCGCCGACGATCTCGACGAGTGGCACGAGATGCGGCGGGTTGAAGGGATGGGCGACGATGACCCGGCGCTTGTCCTTGCAATCAGCGACGATCGCGGTGCGCAGCAGGGCCGAGGTGCTGCTGGCGATGATCACGTCCGGCGGCAGCGCCGCATCGAGCCGGGCGAGCAGCCCGCGCTTGGCCGGCTCGTTCTCCGGCCCATTCTCCTGAACGAAATCAACCTCTTGCAAGGCTTCATCGAGATCGTTCGTGAACCGATACTGGCCGGTATTGGCCAGTCCGAGCTCGGCGAGCTGGTTTCGCGCCCGCTCGACGGCGTGGCGGAACTTCTCCTCCGCGCCGGGGGCTGGATCATAGGCGGAGACATTCAGGCCGTGGCCCATGGCGAGCGCGGCCCATGAGCTGCCGATCAGGCCGGCGCCGATGACGGCGATGCGCTCGATGTCGCGGATATCCTGCATCAGTGGATCTCGGGTTCCGGCACCTTCGCCGTCCCCTCCAGATAATCGAAATCGCAGCCCTTGTCGGCCTGACGGATATGGGCGGCCGACATCTTGCCCCAGCCGCGCGGATAGTCGCGGTCGGGTGGCGTCCAGACGGCGAGGCGGGCGGCGATCTCGGCCTCGGTGAGGTTGACCGAGATGCTGCGCGCCTCGACATCGACGCTGATGATGTCGCCGGTCTGCACCGCGGCGAGCGGGCCCTTGATATAGGCCTCCGGCGCGACATGGAGGATGCAGGCGCCATAGCTGGTGCCGGACATGCGGGCATCCGAGATGCGCAGCATGTCGCGAACGCCCTGCTTCAAGAGCTTCTTCGGGATCGGCAGCATGCCCCATTCCGGCATGCCGGGGCCGCCGACGGGGCCGCAATTCTTGAGCACCATGATGTGGTCGGCGGTGACGTCGAGGTTCTCGTCGTTCACGGCCTGCATCATCGCATCGTAATGCTCGAAGACCAGCGCCGGGCCGGAATGCCTGAGCAGGCGCGGCTCGGCGGCCGAAGGCTTGATGACGCAGCCGTCGGGCGCCAGATTGCCCTTGAGCACGGCGAGGCCGTTGGCGGTCGAGACCGGCTTGTCGAGCGGGCGGATGACGTTGTCGTCATAGACCTGCGCGAGCGCGATGGTCTCGGCGATCGGCTTGCCGGTCACGGTCATCGCATCGGTGTGGAGCTTGCTTTCGAGCTGCTTCAGCAGGGCCGGCAGGCCGCCGGCATAGAAGAAGTCTTCCATCAGGAAATCGCCGGAGGGGCGCAGGTTCGCGATGACCGGGACGTTGCGCGAGAAGGCGTCGAAATCCTCCGGAGTCAGCGGCACGCCGGCGCGGCCGGCCATGGCGACGAGATGGATGATCGCATTGGTCGAGCCGGCGACGGCCATATGCACGGTCAGCGCGTTCTCGAAGCTCTTGCGGGTGAGGATCTGGTCGGGCGTCAGGTCCTCCCAGACCATCTCCACGATGCGTTTGCCGGAGGCGGCGGCCATGCGGGGATGGGCGGCGTCGGCGGCAGGGATGGCAGAGGCGCCAGGCAGGGTGAGGCCCAGAACCTCGGCATGGCTCATCATCGTCGCGGCGGTGCCCATGACCATGCAGGTGCCGTAGGAGCGGGCGATGCCGCTCTCCATGTCCTTCCACTGGCCGTCGGTGATGTTGCCGGCCTCCTTCTCGGCCCAGTATTTCCAGACATCGGCGCCGGAGCCCAGCACCTTGCCGGCCCAGTTGCCACGCAGCATCGGCCCGGCCGGCACGAAGATGAAGGGCAGGCCGGCGCTGCAGGCACCCATGATCAGGGCCGGCGTGGACTTGTCGCAGCCGCCGAGTAAGACAGCGCCGTCGAGCGGGTGGGAGCGGATCGATTCCTCGGTCTCCATCGCGAGGAAATTGCGATAGAGCATGGTCGTAGGCTTCTGATATTGCTCGGAAACCGACATAACGGGGATTTCGATCGGGAAGCCGCCGGCCGCCCAGACCGCGCGCTTCACGGCTTCTGCACGGTCGCGCAGATGGGTGTGGCAGGGGTTGATCTCGGACCAGGTGTTGATGATGCCGATGACTGGCTTGCCCATGAACTCCTCATGGCCGAAGCCCATCTGCAGCGCTCGCGAACGATGGCCGAAGGAGCGCAGGTCGCTCGCGCCGAACCAGCGCCAGCTACGCAGGGTCTCGGGCGTCTTGCGGGGGCGGGCGGACATGGGCGTTTCCTCGATCTTGTTCTTTTCGCATTTGAAACTTCGCGTCATCCCGGGCAAGCGAAGCGCAGACCCGGGATCCATCGTAGAGCGCAGTTCCCTCCGATGGATCCCGGATCTGCGCCGCTTCGCGGCTTGTCCGGGATGACGAGGAGGGGGCAATGGCGAAGCCCTATTCAGCCGCAGCCTTCACCGCTCTCCAGCTCGACACGATGCCGCGCAGTTCCGCCCGCTCGGCCTCGTTCAGCTCCGGCAGGCCGGGGAGGCGGACCGGGCCGACATTCGTGCCGAGCAGACCCAGCGCTTCCTTCACCACCGTGACATTGGCGCCGTTGCCGTATTTGGTGCGCAGCTTCTCGAAGCCGGCAATGGCGTCGACCTCGCGTCGGGCCGTGTCGTAATCGCCTGCTTCCAGCGCGCGCCAGACAGCGAGCGAGCGCTCCGGTGCGACATTGATCAGGCCCGAGGTGAAGCCACGGGCGCCGAGCGCATAGAAGGGCGCGGCCCAGCCCTCGGCGAGGCCGCAGATCCAGTTGGCCGAGGAGCCCTCCGTCTCACGCACGCAATCGGCGAGCAGCATCATGTTGTTCGAGGCGAATTTCACGCCGGCGACGTTGGGATGGGTCGCGACGCGGATCAGGTCCTTCACGCCGATCGCATCCGAGCGGATGTAAGCGACGAGCGGGATCGGCAGCGCCTCGGCAATGGCGAGGATGTAGTCGGCCTGCGATTGCGGCGCGGCGAAGGGATCGAGCGGGTGATGCACCATCGCGGCATCGCAGCCGGCCTGGGCCGCGAGCTTGCCGGTCGCGATCGCCTCGCGCAGGGAGCGGCCGATGCCGGCGGTGACCAGCGCCTTGCCGGCGGCGGCTTCGGCGGCGGTGGCGTGCGAGTGCTCCACCTCGGCCGTCGGCATCGGATAGAACTCGCCGGTATTGCCGGCCGAGACGATGTTGTGGATGCCGGCCTCAGCGATGCGCCGGACGATCCTGCCGGTCAGCGCCCAGTCGGCCTCGCCATCCGCCTTCCAGGCAGTGACATGGACGCCGGAAATGCCGCGCAGTGCGCGGCGCACCTTGTCATTCGTCATAATCCAGTCCCTCCGCATCCGCGCCGAAAACCAGCCTGACATGGGCCTTCGCCGAGCGGACGATGTGACGGCGCATCCTGAGTTCGGCCTGCGCGGGATCGCGCGCCAGGAGCGCCTCATAGATGTCGCGATGTTCCTCGAAGCCTCTCCGGCGCTCGTCGGCTTGCGAATGCAGGGCGATGCGCTGGGCATGGTCGTACATGCGTTGCCCGTCGAGGCGGCGTTCCAGATAGGTGCAGCCGGAGATGCGGTGGATCGCGCGGTGATAGGCCTCGTTCAGCGCGACGAGGTCTTCCAGATCGCCATGCTCGGTCGCCTGCTCCATCTCGGCGATCAGCTTGCCGAGTTCGGCCGCGCCGTCCTCGGTCAGGTGGTTCGCGGCGATATGGGCCATGACGCTTTCGAGCGCTGCACGGCCCAACGCCATCTCCAATGCCTGACGGGGCGAGAACTCGACGAAGACGCCGCGACGCGCCTCGGTGCGGACCAGCCCTTCGCTCTCCAGCTTGCGGATCGCGTCCTTCACCGGCGTCGTGCTGACGCCGAGCATCTCGGCGAGATTGCGCTCGTTCAGCCGTTCGCCATTGCGGAAGCGCCCGGCGACGATCGCACGGCGCAGGCGCTCGTGGACATGCTCGCGCAGCGAACGCAGCAGATCGGGCGCAACGGGTTCGATGGCAGGCTGCAACATGGTTCTTCCGCGGCGCGTTGCCGGCGCCGCTCCACCGCGGCTGCCGGCGCAGGCGCCATGGCCTTCAAACAGCACAAAGCGGCGCCTCCAGCAATCTGAAATTTCAGATTTCAAACCTGCGATCCTGTGTTATCGCTTGGATCAAGCGCCCGTCATGAGGTGCAGCGGAATTGTCCGCGACGGGGAAACGAACCGATGAGCATCACGCGCAGAACCATCATCGCCGCTTGCCTTGCTGCAGCAGGCCCCGCCTTCGCGCAGGGCGACTATCCCGGCAGCAAGGTCGTCACCATCGTCGTGCCCTTCGCGGCCGGCGGCACCACGGACCTGCTCGGGCGCGTCCTGGCTGACCGGCTGGGCCAGCGGCTCGGCGGCAAGTTCATCATCGAGAACCGGCCGGGAGCGGGCGGGAATACCGGCGTCGCGGCCGTCGCGCGGGCGCCGGCGGACGGCTACACGCTGACCATGGGCACGGTGTCGAGCCATGCGATCAACCCGGCCGTCTATACCAAGCTGCCCTTCGACCACATCAAGGATTTTGCGCCGATCTCGCAGGTGGCGAGCGTGCCGAACATCCTGATGGTCAATATCGACCTGCCGGCGAAGACCGTCCCGGAGCTGATCGACCTCCTGAAGAAGAATCCCGGCAAATACTCGTTCGGATCGTCGGGGGCCGGCACCTCGACCCATATGGCAGCCGAGCTGTTCAAGGTCTCGACCGGCACCGACATGGTGCATGTGCCCTATCGCTCGAGCGGGCAGGTGACTCAGGACCTGCTCTCCGGCCAGATCCAGATCACCTTCGACAACATCACCATCGCCTGGCCGCATGTGCAGGAGGGCAAGATCCGCGCGCTCGCCACCGCGACGCCGAAGCGGCTCGAAGTCGCTCCGGATCTTCCGGCGCTGGCGGAGTTCATTCCGGGCTACGACGCCAGCTCATGGCACGGCTTCTTCGCGCCCTCGGGCGTGCCGAAGGAGATCGTAGCCAAGCTCTCGACCGAGACGCAGGCGATCATGCGGGAGCCGGCGGTGATCGAGCAGTTGAAGAAGCTCGGCGTCGATCCCGTCGGGTCGAGCCAGGAGCAGTTCACCGCCCATATCGCCTCCGAGACCAGACGCTGGGCCGAAGTCGCGCAGAAGGCGAACGTGAAGATCGAGTGAGGGCCGGGACTAGCGCCCCGGCCTGGGCGTTGCCGACAATTGCGGGTCGTTTCCGGCCCGAACCACCCTTGTCATTCCGGGTTCGCGCCTGCGGCGCGCCCCGGAATGACAAGGGTGGTTCGAAGCCGCTGTGGCCCGATCCAGAATCCAAAGCGCGTCGATCAGCGCTGCCCGGCGAAAGCCTTGGCCAGCGCGTCGGCATGCTTGGTCATGAGGCCGAGATCGGAGCCCACGGCGACGAAGCGATAACCCCATTCGATATAGCGGCGCGCATCGGGCTCCGACGGCGTCAGGATGCCGGCCGGCTTGCCGATCGCGGTCAGGCGCTTCACGGCATCCTGGATCGCGGCCTGGACCTCGGGATGGCCGGGATTGCCGATATGGCCGAGCGAGGCCGAGAGATCGGCCGGGCCGATGAAGACGCCGTCGACGCCATCGACGGAGGCGATCTCCTCGATACGGCTCAGCGCCTCGCCGGTCTCGACCTGCACCAGCACGCAGATCTCGCCATCGGCGCGCTTGAGATAGTCCGGCACGCGCCCGTAATGGCTGCCGCGACCGCTGACCGTGATGCCGCGGATGCCGGCCGGCGGATAGCGGCAGGCGGCAACGGCCTTACGCGCCTCCTCGGCCTTCTGGACGAAAGGCACGAGCACGGCCTGCACGCCGATATCGAGGAGGCGCTTCAGCAGCACGGCGTCGTTCCAGGCCGGGCGTACGATCGGGGTCGCGGTGCCGCCCTTCAGGGCCTGCAACTGGGCGAGGACATCGGGCGGTTCATTGGGGGAGTGCTCGGTGTCGACCAAGATCCAGTCGAAGCCGCTCTGGCTGATGATCTCGGAGACGATCGGGCTGCACAGGCTGCTCCACAATCCGATCTGAAGCTCGCCGCGCTTCAGCGCGGCCTTGAAGGTGTTGGCAGGCAGGTCCACGGTGTTTCCCCTTGGGCAGACTGGTTGGCAGCGCTGACCGCCCGGCCGAGGCCTGCGGGAGCACGCTGGCTCGTTAGATCATACGGAACGGGCAAGGGGACCCGACGGCAGGAGATGGCGGGGTTGCAAGCCCGACGGCAGATGCCTGTTTGCGGAGACGTAAACGCTGCTAGGTTGCGCGGCCTCGGAGACAACCGCCTCATGACCATCCCCATGCTGACCGAAGAGATCGCCCAGCGCTTCGCCCGGATCGCGCTCGGCCATGTCCGCCGCGAGTATCCCAACAAGCCCGACCATACGCTGGCCGGCCCGCAGGATGCGCGGACGCCGAGCCAGCTGCATCCGGTGTTCTACGGCAGCTATGACTGGCATTCGTGCGTGCATAGCTACTGGATGCTGGCGCGACTGCTGCGGCGCTATCCCAAGATGGAGGCGGCGGCCGATATCGTCGCGCTGTTCGATGCGCAGCTTGTCCCGGAGAAGATCGCGGTCGAATGCGCCTATCTCGCCCAGCCCACGGCGCGCGGCTTCAAGCGACCCTATGGCTGGGGCTGGTTGCTGAAGCTCGCGTCCGAACTGAAGGGGCTTGATGACGGGCGCTGGGGCCGGGCGCTACAGCCGCTCGCCGAAGCCTTCGCCCAGCGCTTCCGCGATTTCCTGCCGATCGCGACCTATCCGGTGCGGGTCGGCACGCATTTCAACACCGCCTTTGGCCTGCGGATGGCGGCCGATTATGCCGATGCCACCGGTGATGCCGCCTTCCAGACCCTGCTGCGCGAGACGGCCCTGCGCTGGTATGGCGCCGACGAGGATTGCCCGGCCTGGGGCGAGCCCAGCGGCGACGATTTCCAGTCCTCGGCCTTGATCGAGGCGGAATGCATGCGCCGCCTGCTGCCGGCGGAACACTTCTTGCCCTGGTTCGAGCGCTTCCTGCCGCGCATCGCGCAGCAGCAACCGGCGATCCTGTTCAAGCCGGCGACCGTGACCGACCGGACCGACGGCAAGATCGCGCATCTCGACGGGCTCAATCTCAGCCGCGCCTGGTGTTGGAGCGCGCTGGCTACGGCGTTGCCGGAATGGGACGTGCGGCGTCCGGTCATCGCGAACGCTGCCAAGCTGCATCTCGAAACCGGGCTGCCGCATATCGCCGGCGACTATATGGGCGAGCACTGGCTTGCGAGTTTCGCCGTGCTCGCGATCGAGGAGCGGTAAGGGCTGGTTGATTTCGACTTAAACAGGGCGTCATCCCGGACAAGCTGCGCAGCAGCGTCGATCCGGGATCCATCGTAGAGCTCAGAGTTCTTCGATGGATCCCGGGGCAAGCCCGGGATGACGTTGTGTTTCCGAGAACAATCAGCGCTCTCCAAGTCGATCAAGCCGCGCCCTTCAGCTCCACGCCGCCGCGCCAGCCGAGCGCGGGGGCAACGAGGTTCGCGAAATCGGCCGTGATCTGGCGGTAATCGTCGATGCTGAAATTATAGGGCAACTCCAGCCGCAAGGTGTCCACGAGTGGCAGGACCGGGTCCGCCGCGAGGCGCTCGATCAGCTCGGCAGCCGTACCGACCAGATCCGGGGCGAACTGCGTGCGCCGTTCGCCTTGAGGGCTCAGCGTGCGGGCATGCCGGCTGGCGGCATAGTCGCGATAGCGCTGGCGTGTCGCCGTGTCGGCGCCGTCGAGCGGGACGATAACGCGGCCGACAGCGATGCGGGGCTCGTCTTCGCCCCGCCAATGCGTGCGGAAGGTCTCGATATGGCGCCGCTGCGCCTCGAAGAAATCGTCGGTGTCCTCAGCCGTATTGATGTTGCCGACGAGCAGGTGGAAGCCGTTCTCCGCCGCCCAGCGGGCCGAGCGTAGCGAGCCGCCGCCATACCAGAGCCGCTGGCGCAGGCCCGGTGCATGCGGGCGCAGGCGTGGCCGGTGCTCGCCGGCGGCCGAAGTGATACGGGTATCGGCATCGCCGAGCCATTCGCCTTCGATGTTCTTCGCAAGCCGGGCGACGCGGGCATGCGAGAAATCGATCGCCGCCGGGTCGCCGTCGAAGAGGCGATCGCCCAAGAGCTTGCCGAAGGGAGGCGGGCCGGCGCTGAGGCCGATATTGAGCCGCCCGTTCGAGAGGACGTCGACCAGCGAGAGGTCTTCCGCCAGCCGGAAGGGGTTCTCGTAGCCCATCTGGATGACCGCCGTGCCCAGCCCGATCCGGCGCGTGCGCTGGGTCGCGGCGGCGAGGAAGGTTGCCGCCGAGGAGACGCCCGGTTCGAGATGGCGCTGGCGTATCCAGGCGCTGTCGAAGCCGATGGCCTCGCCATGCTCGAAGAGCGAGAGCGTGTCTTCGAGCCCGCGGCGGGGATCGGCATCGTCATAGTTGCCGGGCGTCAGGAAGGCGATGTGCCGGATCGATAGCTGGGTCATGTCAGCCGGTTCTTGATGTCAGTACTTGGGCAGGCCGGGCGGGTTGGTCTCGGAGCGCTCCACCGCTTCCTCCTCGATGCCCCAGCGGGCCAGCGCCTGCCGATACGTGCCTGACCTGATCACGTTGTTGGTGGCCAGCGTCAGGGCATCGACGAGGCCGCTGCCCTTGCGGGTGGTGATCGCGACATCGGATTTCAGAGGACAGCCGGCGCTGAGCGTGCCCACGCGCTTGATGTCCTTGTCGCGGGCCGCGATGAAGACGAGCTGGGCATGCGGCTGCACGACGACATCGACGCGGCCGGCGCGCAGCGCGACGAGGCGGGCGGCCTCGTCGTCATAGAGCTGGAGTTCGAGCGGCTTCAGGCCGGCCGCGACGTTCTGCTTGCTCCATTCGACCAGGATACGCTCCTGATTGGTGCCGCCACCGACGCTGAGGCTCAGGCCCGCCGCGTCCTTCGGCTCCTTGATGCTGGTAACCTTGCTGTCGGCCCTAACGAAGAAGCCATGCAGGCCGAGGCGATAGGTCGAGAAGTCGAACTTCTCCTTGCGCTGCTCGGTGACGCCGACATTGGAGATGACGGCGTCGTATTTCCCGGAGGCGAGGCCGAGCGGCCAGTCGGCCCAGGCGAGCGGCACGAGATTGAGCTTCAGGCCGAGGCTATCGGCGATGAGCTGGGCGAAATCCGGATCGGCCCCGACCACGGTCTTGGCGTCGGTGGCGTAGGTCGCGAGCGGCGGGCCGCCCGGGCTGATGCCGACGGTGAAGACGCCGGGCTCGACGAATTTGAAGCCCTTGGGCACGGCGGCGACGGCGGCCGGGTCCTTCTCGGCGCGGATGCGGCCGGGCTGCTCCGGGCCAAGGTCGAAGGGCGCCTGCTGGGCGAGGGCGGGCAGGCCTGCGGCGCCGAGAGCGCCGACGAGCAGCGACAGGAGGGTCCGTCGCGGAATCATGATGGTCTCCAGTTCTCGAAAGTTTCCGCGGTCGTGCGAGGCGCTCACGCCTTCGGCAGGCCGGGCGGGTTGGTGCGCGATTCCTCGATCGCTTCGGCCGAAAGGTTCCAGCGGGCCAGCACCTTGGCGTAGTTGCCGTTCCTGATCTGGGTGTTGAGCGCCTGGGTGATCGCCTCGGCGAGGCCGGCGCCCTTGCGGGTCGTCACCGCGATCTCGGCGAGGATCGGCCAGCCGCCGGAGAAATTGCCGGCGAGCCGGGTCTTGTTCTCGCGCGCGGCCTTGTAGCTCAGCAGGGCGTTGGGGCCGAGATAGGCGTCGGCGCGGCCGGATTCGAGCGCGAGATAGAGCACGACATCGTCGTCATAGTACTGGATGTCGACGGGCTTCAGCCCGGCCTTCAGATTGGCCTCGTTCCAGCGCAGCAGGATCTGCTCCTGGTTGGTGCCGGCGCCGACGATGATCTTGAGGCCGGCGACGTCGCGCGGCTCGCGGATGACGGTCTCGTTGTCCTTCTTCACGTAGAAGCCGAGCAAATCCTTGCGATAGGTGGAGAAGTCGAACTTTTCCTTGCGTTGCTCGGTGACGGTGACGTTGGAGATCACCGCGTCGAACTTGCCGGAGGTGACGCCGAGCGGCCAGTCGGCCCAGGCGGTCGGGACGACTTCCAGCTTGCGGCCGAGCGCATCGGCGACGAGCTGAGCGATGTCGGGTTCGGCGCCGATGATCGTCTTGGTGTCATCGGCATAGCCGCCGAAGGGGAAGCGCCCGGTATTGTTGGCGACTGTGAAGACGCCGTCCTTGGCGAATTTGGCGTCCTTGGCGATGAGCTTGATCGCGGCCTCGTCGATCTGCGCGCGCGGGCGGCCCGGCTGCTCGGGCGAGAGGTCGATCGCCTGCCGCGCGAAGGCGCGGGCGGGGAGGATGGCCGCCGAAGCGGCGCCAGCGAGGAGGCTGAGCGAATTGCGTCGCGTGATCATGGTCGGTTTCCTTATGGGGCGTGGCGGGGGAAGGTCAGAGCACCTTGGCGAGGAATTCGCGGGTGCGGCTGTGGCTGGGATTGCCGAGGACATCGGCCGGCGCGCCGCTCTCGACGATGCGGCCGGCTTCCATGAAGACGACCTGGTCGGCGACCTCACGGGCGAAGCCGATCTCATGGGTGACGATGACCAGCGTCGTGCCGGAGCGGGCGAGCTCCTTGATGACGTCGAGGACTTCGCCGACGAGCTCGGGGTCGAGTGCCGAGGTCGGCTCGTCGAAGAGCAGGACCTTGGGCTTGAGGGCGAGCGCGCGGGCGATCGCGACGCGCTGCTGCTGGCCGCCTGAGAGCTGGCGCGGATAGGCGTTCGCCTTCTCGGCCAAGCCGACGCGGGCGAGCAGTTCCCGCGCCTCCGTCAGAGCCTGCTCGCGGGAGAGGCCGCGCACGGTCACCGGCGCCTCGGCGATGTTCTCGATCGCGGTCAGGTGCGGGAAGAGATTGAAGTTCTGGAAGACCATGCCGACATCGACCCGCCGGGCCAGGATGTCCTTCTCCTTCAGCTCGTAGAGCGTCTCGCCGTCCTGCCGGTAGCCGATCAGCTCGCCGTCGATGGCGATGAAGCCCTCGTCGACGCGTTCCAGATGGTTGATCGAGCGCAGCAGCGTCGACTTGCCCGAGCCGGACTGGCCGATGATCGCGGTGACGCTGCCCGGACGCAGCGACAGGCTGACATCGTCGAGCACCTTCAGCGGGCCGAAGCTCTTCGAGACATGGCTGATGCGGATCTCGCCGCCGCTGCGCGGGGAAAGCGTGGCCAGCGAAGCCGTGCGCGGCGCGGCAGGGGTCTGCGTCGGGGCGGTGAAGCCGGCGCCAGCCGTCGCGGTGGCGATGCGGTTCCGGCGGAGCCAGCGCAGGGCCGTGTCGATCGCGGACGGGGGCGGATTGCGCAGGGCGCCGCGGGCATAATGCCGCTCGATATGGCGCTGGAAGAAGGAGAGGACGCTGAGGATGACGAGGTACCAGACCGTCGCCACCATCAGCAGCGGGATCACCTCGAGATTGCGCCGGTAGATGACCTGGATCGTGTAGAACAGCTCCGGCAGGGCGAGGATGTAGACCTGGCTGGTGCCCTTCGCGAGGCTGATGATCTCGTTGAAGGCGGTCGGCAGGATCGAGCGCATCGCCTGCGGCAGGACGATCCGCGAGACCTGGCGGTGCTTCGGCAGGCCCAGCGCAGCGGCCGCTTCATGCTGGCCCTGGTCGACGGCGAGGATGCCGCCGCGCACGATCTCGGAGGAGAAGGCGGCGGCGTTGAGGGTGAGCCCGAGCACGGCCGCGAAGAAGGGCGTGATCAGCTGCGTGGTCGACCAGCTGCCGAAGCTGATATCCGTGAAGGGGATGCCGAGCCAGATCGTGCTGTAGAGATAGCCGAGATTGTTCAGGATCAGCAGCAGCACGATCAGCGGGATCGAGCGGAAGAGCCAGACATAGCCCCAGGACAGCGAGGCGAGCAGCGGCGAGCCTGAGACCCTTGCCAGAGCCAACAAGGTCCCGAACAGGAAGCCGAAGACCGTGCCGAGCAGCGTCAGAAACAGCGTGCGGCAGAGCCCGACCAGCACGGGTTCGGCGAAGAACCACTCCGCGAAGACGTCCCAGCCCCAGCGCGGATTGGAGAGCACCGAATTCACGATCGCGAAGATCACGACGGCGGCGAAGACCGTGCCGACGGTCCGTCCGGGATAGCGGGCGGGAACGATGCGGTAGCGGCTGAAATCGCGGTGCTGGGCCGGATTCTGGGCGTGCGAGGGCAAGCCCGCGAAATCGCTGGCGAGGGTCATGGCTGGCTCTTCTTGTTATGGGAGAGGGAGAAGCGGCCCGGTCAGGCGGCGTCGCGGGCGGCGTGAGCCTCGGACGGGCGCGGCAGCGAGGCCGGGAGCACGGAGAGCTCCTTCTCGAAGGGCAGCTTCCGGTAGAACGCAGGATCGGCCGAGACGTCGAAGAGCGGGGTGTAGCCGGTCTCCAGATAGAGGCCCTTGGCCTCGGGCTGGCGGAAGCCGGTGGTCAGGTAAATCTTGCCGTAGCCCTGCCGGATCGCCTGCGCCTCGACCTCGGCGACGATGCGCCGGGCAAGGCCCTGGCGGCGGAAATCGCTATGAGTCCAGATGCGCTTCATCTCGGCCGTTCGCTCGTCGTAGCGCTTGAAGGCGCCGCCGGCGATGGGTTGGCCATCGCGCAGCAGCAGGACGAAATTGCCGTCCGGCGGGGCGAAGAGCTCGGCCGGGTAGCGGCTCATCTCGGCGCCGGGCGGCTCGCCGAACTGGCTGCCATAGCGCGTGGCATATTCCCAGGTGAGCTGCTCGACCAGGGGCTGGGCGAGGGGATGCAGCGGGGTCGTGTAGAAGAATTCGTCGGCCATGGCGGGAGCCTTTCCGTGATTGCGTATGGGGCGCTGGCTCAGCTCGCGCGGCGGGCCGGCGAGGCATCCGCGGGGGTGGCGTAGCGGCTCTCGCGGCGGGGTAGGCCGAGATGGTCGCGCAGCGTGGTGCCCGGCAGGTTGCGGTCATAGACGCCGCGCTCTTCCAGCACCGGGATCACGAGTTCGACGAAATCGTCGAGCCCCTGGCCGATCACCGGGAAACCGAGCACGAAGCCGTCGGCGGCATGCGCTTCGACGCGCTCGATCAGCCTGCCGGCGATCTCCTCGGCCGAGCCGATCAGGTCGGTGCGTGGCGTGGCGGCCTCGAGCGCCGCCTCGCGCAGGGTCTGGCGCTTCAGGACGGCGTTGCGCTTGATGCGATCGGTCGTCGAGCGGAAGCTGTTCTTGCCGATATCGCCGAGCTCGGGGAAGGGCGCGTCCAGCGGATAGGCGCTGAAGTCGTGGTGGTCGAAATAGCGGCCGATATAGGCCAGCGCGTCCTCGATCGAGACGAGGTTGCGGATGGCCTGGTACTTCTCCTCTGCCTCGGCGGCGGTGCGCCCGACGATCGGCCCGGCGCCGGGGAAGAGCTTCACGTCGTCGGCGCTGCGGCCATGGGCGACGGCGCTGGTCTTGATCGCGCGATAGAGGGCCTGCGCCTCCTCGATCGGGACATGGTTGGCGAAGACCGCGTCGGCATGGCGGCCGGCGAGACCGATGCCGGATTCGGAGGCGCCGGCCTGGAACAGCACCGGCTGGCCCTGCGGAGAGCGCTGGATGTTGAGGGGGCCCTCGACCTGGAAGAAACGGCCCTTGTGGTTCAGCGTGTGCAGCTTGTCGCGATCGAAGAAGCGGCTGGCCTCGCGGTCGCGCACGAAGGCGTCGTCGTCCCAGGAATCCCAGAGGCCCTTCGCGACGTCGAGATATTCCTGCGCGATCTCGTAGCGCAGCGAATGCTCGGGATGCGGGCGGCTGTAGTTGCGGCCGGAGCCTTCCAGCGGGGATGTGACAGCGTTCCAGCCGGCGCGGCCGCCCGAGATCAGGTCGAGCGAGGCGAATTGCCGGGCGATCGTGTAGGGGTCGCTATAGGAGGTCGAGACCGTGCCCACGAGGCCGAGCTTCTTCGTCACCGTCGCCAGCGCCGAGAGGATGGTCAGCGGCTCGAAGCGGTTGAGGAAATGCGGGATCGACTTCTCGTTGATGTAGAGCCCGTCGGCGACGAAGGCGAAGGCGATGCCGTTCTCCTCGGCCTTGCGGGCGTTGCGGATGAAGAAATCGAGATTGACGCTGGCATCGGCCGGGTTGCTCGGGTGGCGCCAGGCGTTCATGTGGCTGCCGGCGCCCTGGAGCATCAGGCCGAAGGTGAGGCGGGTGCGGGACATAGGATCAGTCCTTTCGAAAGGAGGGTCAGGCCGCGAGCGCCGGCCTCTCGCCGGCAAGCAGCGTGAGGGAAGCGAGGCGCCGGCTGGTCAGGGCATTCGGCGTGTCGATGACGAATTCGGCGATGCCGAAGCGGGCGTGGAGCGCATCGAGCTTGCGCCGGACCTGCTCGGGCGTGCCGGCAAGAATGTGCGGCTTGCGGATCTCGGTGCTGTAGGAGGCAACTCCGGCCTGGCGGGCATATTCGGCCGCCTGCTCCTCGCTGCCGAGATTGAGGGTCTGGCCGTTGTCGAGGGTCAGGCGGACGACGCGATGGTTTTCCGTCAGGCTCTGCGCTTCCTCGGCCGTCTCGGCGGCGAAGGCCGCGACGGCGAGCAGCAGGCCAGCCGTTCCGCCGGCCTTCGCATAGGCGTTGAGGCTCACCTCGATCGCCTTGGGATCGCCGTTGTGGTGTCCGGCGAAGACGAAGTGCCAGCCGCGCTCGCCGGCCTGCCGGGCGCTGTCGGGGCTCGCGCCGAGCAGGAAGCGTTCCGGGGCTACCGGCGGGACGGGCAGGGCGCGAGCCTTGTCGCGTGGGCCATCCGTCGTGGCGGGCGGCGCGAGGAAGCCGTCGAGCTCGTCCAGCAAATCCTCGAAGGACGGTGCGCGCGCCGGATCGTGCAGCACGCGCAGCGCCTTGGTCGAGAGCGGCAGGCCGCCCGGCGCCTTGCCGATACCGAGATCGACGCGGCCGGGGGCGAGCGATGCCAGCAGGTTGAAGGTCTCGGCGACCTTGTAGGGGCTGTAATGTGGCAGCAGCACGCCGCCGGAACCGATCCGGATACGCTGCGTGCGCGCCAGCAGATAGGCGGCGAACACTTCCGGCGCCGGACTGACGAGGCCGGGGAAGTCATGGTGCTCGGCCAGCCAGAAGCGATGGTAGCCGAGGCGCTCGGCCGCCTGGGCGAGGCTCACCGTGCGCTGCAGCGCCGCGCCTGCGGTTTCGCTCTCGATGAGCGGCGTCTTGTCGAGAAGGCTGAGTGCGTAGGTCATGGATTTCGGTACCGTTCGAGAGATCAGGCGGAGCGGAGGCCGAGCGCGGTCGCCGCCTCCTCGGCCATCCAGCCGAGCCGCTCGTAGTCGCCACGCCAATAGAGAAGGGCGGCGTCGTTGGAGCCGAGCCGGACCTCGCGCACCCGGCCGATGACGATGGCGTGCGAGTGCCGCTCGATCAGCTCTTCCAGCTCGCAATCGAGCGCGGCCAGCGCGCCTTCCAGCAGCGGCGCGCCGGTGCGGCCTTCGCTCCATTCGGCATCGGCATAGCGGGCCGGGCCCTTCTCGCCGCCGCGACCGGCGAAGCGGTCCGCGACCTGCTTCTGCGCGGCGCTGAGGAAGTTCACGCCGAAGCTGCGATGGCGCGCGAGAACGGGATAGGCGGAGGAGGAGAGGTTGAGGCCGAACATCACGGTCGGCGGCTCGGCCGAGAGCGAGGAGAGCGAGGTCACCGTCAGCCCGGTGCGATCCTCGCCGCGCCCCGTTGTGATCACGGAAACGCCGCCGGCGAGATGGCGCAGCGCCGTGCGGAAATCGCCGCTCGCCGCCGGAATTGCGCGCGCTGGCTGGCCGGTCGGGGCGCGGGTCGGAAGCGAGGATGCAAGGGACAGGACCGCCATGGGAACCTCTGGTGCAGGCCGTTCGGATTCGTGAGGGTGGCACGCCGCTCGATGGCGATGCCGTGGTGGACGCGGGACAAGCGTCCTCCTTCGCCGGAAGAACCGGCGCTGCAGCTACGGTGGAATGGAAATATTTCAGACGCTCAGGACGCCCGGAATCCCGTCAGGAGCATCGGCATCGAAGCGCCGGAACGGGATTTGCTGAACTCGTGCATGTCGTCATCGACGCGTCTCCGTGTCTCGGAGCCCACGATTTCGTCGTGGTGCTTTTAGCATTGTTGACGCGGTGCAAGCTGCTCCAGCAAATCCCGCGAAAGAGCGATGCGAACACCGCCCGATACTGTCCATTCTTTCCGCCGCACGCCGCGCGGTCAATGAAACAACCTTTCAAAGATCGCCCTCGCGGGAGGCGGAAGCGCCACGCGGAGGTCAGGCACGGAAAGAATTCCGTTTCCCTGTGCGGGAAGGCTGGATGCGGCCGGCGCTTCGCGGCAGAAGGAACCTGATCGATCGGCGCTCCGGAGCGAAATGTCATGGTGACCGGCGAAGCCTTGCCCGAACTTCCCTTCGTCAGGGATGCCGACGGCTCCTTCGTGCTCGACGCCGAACGGCTGGCCGGGCGCTTCGGCTGGTCGGCGGAAGAATTGCGCGCGTTGATGCGCCGCGGGCTGGTGACGAGCCGGGTCGAGCGAGGAGAGGGGGAGGATGCAGGGCGCTGGCGCCTCTCCGCCCTGTGCGGCAACCGCCGCTGGCAGGCCGTCGTCCTGGCGGATGGAACGGTCGTCGAGGAACTGCTCGACTTCGTGCCGCCGCAAGGCCGCCGCGGCCGCGCCTGAGCCGGAGATTTTCATCCGGGCAGCCATACGGCGCATCGCCCGGGACTCCCCCGTATACATTTCCGGTCGAGGTCCCGATAATGACGACTCAAGCGGGTTGAATCGCATCGGCGATGCCGGTCTTCCCTCCGCCAGTCTCGACGAGGGAACGATGCGTCTTCTCCACTTCGCCCCAGCCACCCTTCTCCTTGCAGCGCTGCTGGGCGGCTGCGTGTCCCGCGAACCCGCCGCATATGCGGACGCGCCGGCGCCTGAGAGCATCCAAATCCGGCCGCAGCAGCGCAGCTATCTCGACGCCGGCCCGGCCCCGGCCCGCCTGAGCGGTCCCAGCTACGCGCGCGATAGCGGAGCGAGCTTCGCCGGACGCTCCGACAGCTTCGGCAACAGCGTGCTGCCCTCCTTCTGAGGGATGCGGGATCGCGCTACGGGCTGAAGCTCAGGCTGCGGGCGCTGCTATTCCGGGAGGCGAAGCCCGGCCAGGAAGGTGGCGACAGTCAGCGTCTTGGCCGGCTGAGCCCGGCATTGACGTTCGACCGCGTCGAGAATCTCGCCGTCGCCATATTTGGACAGGCGCGAGGGTGAGGTCTGGCGCATGGCGTCGACGACCCAGCGGCCGATCAGCCCATGCATCTCCGTATCCGCGGCTTCGCGCTTCATCCAGGCTTCGCAGGTGATGTAATCCTGCAGGAACTCACCCTGACGCAGGACCTCGCTCGTCGCGGCTGCCGGGAATGCCAGAGCCCAAAGTATCGCCAACGTCCACGGACGCATCATCCCCCCACTGCGTTTTGCTTGCGTCGTTCCTCTGGTTGCTCCAGCGCTTCGTGTTCCGCCCGCCGCTGACCCCCTCATTTTGCCTGCCGCGCCGTCGCCAGACACGCGTGATGAGGGGAGCCTCGATGTTGGGCGGACCATTCTGAAGCGGGAACGATAGATCATCGAGCATAGCAAGCGGCGCTTGCGCGGCAATACCGAATTCTGCCTGCGGTCGTTGTTGCCGTCGGCTCCAAGTTCATCTCGCTTCTGCAATAGAGCGCAGCCGAACTCGGAGCGGTGTTCAGCCGCACCTTGCGAAGATCTGCTCCTGCACTTTCGGTGCGAGCGCCGACGCGCGATCGAGCAACGAGCCGGCTCTGCCCCGCATCGAGGAAAGCGGGGAAACATGCGTCTTCGCCTCAAGGTTGAGCCTCCGGTTTAACCGCGGTTAACCGGCCCGGCCGAATATCTCCTGATCGGACAGGGCTACCACCGGGGGGGAGATGGCCAAGGCCTGCGACAACGCCATCACAGATTTCCCACGCCGATGCATGCAGCCTATGATTGCGGCTGCTGCCGCGATCCTCGCCTTCGCAGCCTGCGCCGCCCAGGCCCAGACGCGTTCCGAGGAGCCGATCAAGCTCCAGATCGTCGGAGGCCTCGCGGGCGTCACCCAATACACCAAGATCGAGCAACCCTTCTGGCAGTCGGAGATTCCTGCGCTGTCGAAAGGGCGGATCAGCGCGACGATCAGGCCGCTCGATGCGGGCGGATTGCGCAACCAGGAAATGCTCCAGCTGATGCGGCTCGGCGTGGTTTCGTTCGGGACGGCGCTGCTTAGCGTCGTCGCGGGCGACGAGCCGGAGCTGGGCGCGGTCGACCTGCCCGTGCTCAACCCCGATGTCGCGACGCTGCGCCGGACGGTCGCCGCGTTTCGGGAGCATCTGCGCGCGGTGCTGCGCGAGCGCTACGATATCGAGCTTCTCGGCGTCTATGCCTATCCGGCCCAGGTCCTGTTCTGCGCCAAGCCCTTCAAGGGGCTCGACGATCTCGCCGGGCGCAAGGTGCGCACGTCTTCGGTGGCGCAGTCCGAGCTGATGGCGGCGATGGGCGCCGTGCCCGTGATCCTGCCCTTTGCCGAGATCGTCGCGGCCTTGCGCGACGGCGTCGCCGATTGCGCGATCACCGGCACCTTGAGCGGCTATGAGATCGGCCTGCCGCGTGTGGCGGTGTCCGTCCACGCCTTCGCATTGAGCTGGGGCGTCTCGATCTTCGGAGCCAATGGACTTTCTTGGGACGGTTTGCCGGCGGATGCGCGCGACATCATCCGGCAGGGTGTCGGCCGGCTCGAGGACCGCATCTGGTCGCAGGCGGAAGCCGATACGCAGCGCGGGCTTGCCTGCAATGCCGGAACGGAGACTTGCTCCGGCAAGCCCGAGCGGCCGATGACCGTGGTGCCGGCGCAGGCGGCCGACGCGGCGCGCCGGCGCCTTCTCGCCGAGGTCGTCCTGCCCCGCTGGTTCGAGCGCTGCGGCCAGGACTGCGTCTCGGCCTGGAACACCTATCTCAAGCCGCTCCACGCCATCGAGCCTCGGATACCGTGATCAATCGCCTGAAACTCATGGTCGCCGCCGGCACGGCGGTCATCCTGACGGTGGCGGCCGTCGGCGCTGCCAATCTGGTGCGGAAGCGGGAGGATACCGCCTGGCGGGCCGCCCAGCAGGCGCTGGAAAGCTCCGCCGTGGCCGTCGAGAACGCGCTCGACCGACAGTTGCTGCAGGTCGACGGCGCGCTGGCGAGCTTTGCGACCCTGTTCGAGGTTGCACGGATCGAGCCCGGACAGCGCGACGCCGCCAGTCGCCTGCTGCGCGGCCTCAACTTCCAGACGATGGCGTTCCGCGACCTGCTCCTCGTCGGGCCGGACGGCAGCATCGTCGCCGCCGCCAAGTCGAGCGGAGCGCGCCATGTGTTGCCGCTGGATGTCGCGATGGTCGGGCAGGCTCCGACGAATCTGATCGGCCCGCTGCGCAATTCCGTTACCGGAGACTGGTCGCTCTATATGGCCCGCCGCATTCCGGCCTGGCACGGGATCACGCCCGTCGCCGAAGTGCCGCTGCACACGCTGATGAAGCTGCTGGCCGAGGCCGGCGTCAGCCCCGGCACGCAGATTTCGCTGGAACGCGCCAATGGCCAGGTCGTCGCGACGCTGCCGCATGACGAATTGCTGATCGGCAAGACCCGTGCGTCCGCGCTGCCGGAGAGGGTGGACGGCAAAGCTTTCCTGGTCGGGGACAGGGGCAGCGAGACCGGCACCCTGAATGTGGCCAGGAACACGCTCTATGGCGATATCCGCGTCATCCTGAGCGTGAGCAGCCGGGATGTCCTCGCAGATTGGCGCCAGGACCGCGACCGGACGGTGAGCGGCGCCATCATCGCGGTGCTGCTGCTATCGGCCTTCGCCGGGGCGATCTTGCTCGCCATCAACCAGCGCGAGCGGGCGGATGCCGAGCGGGCGCGGGCCTCCGCCGTCCTCGACAATGCGATCGAGGCCATGTCCGACGGCTTCGTGATGTGGGACGAGAACGACCGGCTGGTGACCTGCAACCAGCGCTACCGCGATCTCTATGCGCTGAGCGCTCCGTTCATGGTCGCCGGGGCGCATTTCGAGGAGATCGTCCGCGGCGGCGCGCGGCTCGGCCAATATCCCCAGGCGACCGGCGATGTCGAGGATTTCGTCCAGGAGATGTCGTCCTGGCACCGTCAGGCCCGCGGCTCGATCGAGCGCCTGCTGCCGGATGGCCGCTGGCTCCTGATCACGGAGCGGCGGATGCGGGATGGCGGAACCGTCGGCATCCGCACCGACATCACGGCGCTCAAAGCGGCGCTGACGGACCTCGCGGCTGCCAATATGCGGGCGAACGAGGCCGCCGAGGAGGCTCGCCAGCAGAACGTGGCCCTCATCGAGCAGGAGAGCCGCATCCGCTTCCTGGCGCATCACGATGATCTGACGAGCCTGCAGAATCGCTTTGCCTTCCGCAGCCAGATCGCGAAATCGCTGCGGCGGCCCGGGGACGAGACTGGAGCGGTCGCTCTGCTGTTCCTCGACCTCGACCGCTTCAAGGACGTCAACGACACGCTCGGGCACCCCATCGGCGATCTGCTGCTGCTGTCGGTTGCCGAGCGTCTGGCGACCTGCGTGCGCGACACCGACTGCGTCGCGCGGCTCGGCGGCGACGAGTTCGCGGTGCTCAGCCTCGACCGGAACCAGCCGGAGCAGGCGGAAGCGCTCGGAGCCCGCATCATCGAGGTCCTCAGCCGACCCTACCTGATCAAGGACCGCACCATCTCAATCTCCGCGAGCATCGGCATCGCGGTGGCCGAGGGGCCGGATTTCGACGCGGATCTCCTGCTCAAGCAGGCCGATCTCGCGCTCTACCAGGCGAAGGCGCGCGGGCGCGGCATCTATTGCGTGTTCACGGCCGAAATGGACGATCAACTGCGCGCGCGCATCGCGCTGGAGGCCGATCTGCGCAAGGCGATCGACGAACGGCAGTTCGAATTGTCCTACCAGCCGATCTTCGACCTGAAATCCAGCAAGCTCCGCGGCTTCGAGGCCCTGCTGCGCTGGCACCATCCGGAGCGCGGCCTCGTGGCGCCGGCGGAGTTCGTGCCGCTGGCCGAGGAGACGCGATTGATCGTCGAGCTCGGCGAATGGGTCCTCCGTCAGGCCTGCACGGATGCGGTTCAATTGCCGAGCGACCTGCGCATCGCCGTCAACCTGTCGCCGGTGCAGTTGATCTTCGGCGATGCGGTCGCGACCGTGCGCGACATCCTCGCAGAGACCGGGCTCGACCCGGCGCGCCTGGAGCTCGAGATCACCGAAACCGCGCTGCTCGCCAACGACAACCGTAATCTCGGGACGCTGAAGAGCCTGAAGGCGCTGGGCGTCCGCATCGTGCTCGACGATTTCGGCACGGGTTATTCGAGCCTCAGCCATCTCAGGCTCTTCCCGCTGGACAAGGTCAAGATCGACCGCTCCTTCGTGCGGGACATGACCGCCCATTCCGACAGCGCGGCGATCGTCACCGCGATCGCCGCGCTCGCGGCGGAGCTCGGCATGACGACGACGGCGGAAGGCATCGAAACGGCCGACCAGCTCGATGCGGTCGACCGGGCGGGCTGCACGGAAGCGCAAGGCTATCTACTGGGAAAGCCGAAGCCGATCCTGCAGGCGATCCACACGACGCTATTCCGCCGCTCGCCGCGCCGCAACGGACAGCGGGGAGGCCGCTCGCGCGACTCGTCCGATACGCTCTGATCCGTTCGAATCACCCCTCGCGGCATGCTTACGAATGGAGGGGCACCCACCGCCCTAGCCGGAGTGACGCCACGAGAGCGACTTCAGAAAAGCGAGAAGACAGGGGAGATGGAGCGGGTACCGGGAATCGAACCCGGGTATTCAGCTTGGAAGGCTGCTGCTCTACCATTGAGCTACACCCGCATCGGGCGCCAAATTCCCTATCGGACCCGTCGGTGTCAAGGGGCGCGGCTCCATTGCCGGCCTAACGAGCACGGCAGCTCATCGCAGCGGGCTTGGCGCCGGTCTCAGAAGCCGACATTGAAGCCGGCCTTGACGATGTCCCCGGCCGTCCGAGCGCGCATGGTCGCGTATTGCGTGGGGGCGAGCCCGGTATAGTCCTGCAAGGTCAGCTTCTGGTTGCCGAGGTCGTAATGCGTGTAGTCGAGCCGGAGCGTCATGCCCGGCAGGATCGCGTATTCGACGCCGCCGCCGAGCGCCCAGCCGCTGGCGAGCCCGGAGCGCGAGGCCGTGGCGCCGGAGGTCGTCGCCGGATTGTCGGGCGTGATAGAGCCCTTCTGGTCGACGAGGCCGTAGGCGTAGCCGCCGCTGCCATAGATCAGAAAATCGCCGAGCACGAAGCCGGCGCGGGCGCGGACCGTTCCTAGCATCGAAACCTCGTTCTCGGCCTTGGTCGTGAAGCGGGTTCCGCCGGGATTGGCCGCGGTCGTCTGGCTGCCGCCGAGCCGCGTCGCCGACAGGTCGGTCTCGGCGCCGATGACGACCGCGCCGATCTGGTAGTTGAAGCCGAACTGCGCGCCGCCGACCGCACCGCTGCCGTCAGGCGAGAGCCGGCCAGGCACGGCTGCCGGGTTGATCGCAGCGGGAGAAACGATTGTCGGCCCGGGCACGGTGGCCGTCACGAGCACGGGCGTCGTCGACACGACGACTGTCGTCGACGTCTGGATCGTCGGGCTGCCAAACGGGCCTGCTATGGTCGTGCGCCCGCTCTGGCCTCCGCCGCCGAGCGAGCCGCCGGCATAGAAGCCGGTCCAGCGGGGGCGCTCAGGGAAGAGCATCGGCAGGTCGGGCGCCTGGGCCCGCTGTCCCGGCGGCGGGGGCGGCGGCGTGTAAGGCGGCGTAACGGGAGCCTGGCGCGGCGCGCCGGCATGCGCCGGGGAGACGCCACGCGGCGTGTAGTCGGCGCGGCGCGTGCGGGGCTGCTGGACGGCCGGGCAGACCGGGCAGGTCTGGGCGACCTGGACGCGGTTGCGGCTGGGCGCCGTCGCCGCCAGCCTCAAGGCTGCGGCGGTATGATCGGAGACCGGGTAGAGCCGCGCATAGAGCTTGAAGGATTCGGCATCGCCGGCGAGCACGGCCTCGGCCCAGGCACGTTCGTCGGTGCGTTGCGCGAGGATGCGGTTCAGGCGCAGCGCGTTCTGGTCCTCCGGGTTGATGGCCAGCACATTGCCGTAGATGTCGCTGCGGTCCCAGGCGATCGCGGTGCGGGCGGCATCGGCCGGCGACAGCCCGCGCAGCGAAGCCAATGTCGGGCGCGCCGTCAGCGGGACGTTGCCGGCGATTGCAGGCTGCGCCGCGGGCGCGCCGGCAGGGCGCTGGAAGAAGCTGACCTCGGTGATCAGCGAGGAGGTGTCCCAGGGAATCTGGGTGCCGTTGGTGGAATCGTAGACTGCAAGGCGGATGCGGCGGAAAATCTGCTCGACGGCCAGGCCCGGCTCGCGCGCTTCGCGCAGGAAGGCGGTGGTGAAGGGGCTGTTCGGACCGGTCCCATCGGCGGCCGTGGAGCCGGGCGAGGTCGCGAAGGCGACGAAGGTTCCGCTATTGGAGTCCACACGGGCGAGGCCGGCTTCGCTGCTGACGCCTTCATTCGCGCCGTCGACGATCTGGAGCGCGAGGCCGCGGGCGGTCTGGCGTTCCGCAAAGGGGTTGTTGCGGCAGGCGTCCAGAATGGCGATCTTGGACTTGGCGCCGGCACCGTCGAGGCGCCGCAGGATGTCGCTGAGGGACAGCGACTGCTCCGCGATATTGGAGCCGGCCTGCGGCCGGATATCGGTGGGCAGAATGTAGTTGGCACCATCGAGCTGCACGGCATGGCCGGCGTAATAGACGAGTGCCGTCGCATCGGGGCCGCCCCGGCGCACCTTGTCGACGAAGACGTCGAGAGCGCTGCGCAGGCCGGAGAGCGAGAGATCGAGTGCTGGCGTGATGTCGAAGCCCGCCTCCTGCAGCATCGCGCGCGTGGCATTGGCGTCGTTCAGCGCGTTCGGCAGCTTGGTGACATTGGCATAGCCGCCATTGCCGACGACGAAGGCGAAGCGCTTCTGGGCGAGGGCGGGCGTCGCGCCGAGGCTCAGCGCCGCGAAGGCCGCCATCCATGCGGCGACGAGATACGCGTAGGCCCGGGCATGTAACCGCATGCTGTTTCCCCTGCGCGAGAAGGACGATTCGCTGGAGTATCGGACTGAACATCGTATTCAGGCCGGTACTCCCGCTCCTTCGTTTTGCACCGGCTTTTCCGAAAACCGCGCTCCACTTTTCGGGCCGATGCTCCAGACCCTGTCTGACGCCCGCGATTCGAAGAGGCGTCCGCCATATGATGGAGGTTCCCAGAAACGGGGGGGGCGTAGCAACAACAATCCGACACGGAAAAGCCCTGCTTGGGAGGGCCAGCCCAAGGCTTCATTCCTCAGTATCCGCCACGTGTTGGCAGCGTCAGCGGCAGCGATCCTTCAAATATAATCCTCCGTGTGTGACTTAATTGTCGGCGTATGGGCGGACTCGCACCCTGCTTGCCGGAGGCCCGGCGTGGGCGCGACGCTCCTTCAAATGAAGGAGGCGCCAGGGCGGTGCTTCGGCTCGAATGACGAAGACGGAGCCGGGTGTGAGCGGCCATGACGAACGATCCAGCCATCAACCCCTATGATGCGGTGGCCTATCCGGGCCACGCCTTCGCGCAGACCCACCCGTCGCGCCTGGCGACGATCGCCCATTTCCATGGGATGGACCCCGCGCCGCCGACGAAGATGCGCGTGCTCGAATTGGGCTGCGGGCGCGGCGGCAATCTCATCCCGATGGCGGCGCAATATCCGGGCAGCCGCTTCCTCGGCATCGACCTCAGCGGGGATTCGATCCGGCAGGCGAATATCAATGCCGCGGAGCTGGGCCTGACCAATCTCGCCTTCGAACAGCGCGACATCCTCGCGGTCGGCGACGAGATCGGCGCCTTCGACTACATCATCGTCCACGGCGTCTATTCCTGGGTGCCGGATGTGGTGCGCGAGCGGATCATCGCCCTGTTCGGGGCATTGCTGGCGCCGCAGGGCGTCGCCTATGTCAGCTACAACGCACTGCCCGGCTGCCGGCTGCGCGACCTCGCGCGCGACGTCATGCTGTTCGCGGTGCGCGATATCGACGATCCGCGCGAGCGCGTCAGGGTGGCGCGCGCCGCCTTGAAGGAGATCGCCGAGGCCAGCGATCCCGACAGCTTCCACGGCGCCGCCTTGCGGCAAAGGCTGAAGCAGATCGACGAGGTGCCGGACAACGTCCTCTATCACGACGATCTCAACCCCGGCGCGCGTGCCTTCGCGCTGCACGAGGTGCTGTCGGCCGCAGAACGGAATGGCCTGCAGTTCCTGGCCGAGGCCTCGTTCCCGAACCTCTATGGCGCCGCCAAGGGGCCGGCGCAGCAGATGCTCGACAAGATGCCGCTGGAGCAGATGGCCGTGCGCGAGCAGACGCTCGATCTGCTGATTGGACGGGCCTTCCGCGAGACCCTGCTGTGCCGGGCCGATATCCCGCTGAAGCGCGGCGTGCGGCCGGGCTCGCTCCGGCCTTACCATCTCGCCGCCAATGCGCGGCTGGCGCCGGCCAAGGATGGCGACAAGCCCGGCGTCCAGCGTTTCAGCTTCGACGAAGGCGTGCAGCTCGCCGTCGACCTGCCGCTATGCAAGGCCGCGCTCGGGATCCTCAGCGCGATCTGGCCCGCGAGCATCGACTGGGAGGACCTCGTGGAACGCTCCTGCCGCGAGGTCGCGGGCGAGCTCGGGCCGGACCGGGCCCATGAGATTACACGACTCGACGAAGCCCTGATCGCGATCTTCAAGGCCGGCCTGCTCGATATCAGGCTGGAGCCGCCGCCGTTGACGACGGCGATCAGCGAGAAGCCGGCTGCCAGCGAGATCGTGCGCTGGCAGGTCTCGACTTCGGCCGAGGTCACCGACCTGCGCCACCGGACCGTGCAGCTCGACGGCGTCGTGGTGCGCAAGTTCGTCAGCCTGCTCGACGGCTCGCGCGACCAGCGCATGCTGCTCGACGCGATGAACGCCTTCTTAGACGAGACCCGGGCTGCCGGCATCGCCGTGCCCGGCCTGCCGGAGCGGGCGACGGCAGACGAGGTGGCGATGCATCTGAAGGATGTCGCGCGCCTCGGGCTGCTGCGGGCGTGACAATTGTGAAGCACCCCTCCGAGGGGTAACCTTGCGGCAGGGAGCGATGGAGCGCGGGCCAGCGGAATGAGCGAGCGCTTCCGGCAATTCCAGGCGCTGTTTCCGGAGGAGGATTGCCTCGCCGCGCTGATGCGCCTGCGCCATGGCGGCACGAGCCTGACATGCTCCGCCTGCGGCCGGCCGGCACGGTTCGAGCCGCGCCCGAAGCTGCGCGGCTTCGCCTGCCAGCATTGCCACTACATGATCCATCCGGCGGCGGGGACGCCATTGGAAAGCCGGCGCACGCCCCTGCAACTCTGGTTCTACGCGCTGAAGGTGGCATCCGAGCAGCCGGGCAAGGCTGCCGTCGGCGTGATCGCGCGTGATACGAGCGTGCCGCAAATCACAGCGCAGCGGCTCGTGGACGACCTTGCCATGCTGGCCGGGCGTGGCGATGCCGGCTGGCTGGAGGCGCTGCGCCGCCTCGTGACGGGAAAGCCGGAAGCGGCCGCGGCGCCGACGATGGCAGCTCCGCCGCCTCCGCCTCAAACGCCAGCTCCCAATCCGCCACCTGCCGCGTCCATGCGACGGGAGGTGCCGGAAGCGCCACGAGCGATTCCGTCCCCCCCGGCAGCCGCCATGCCGGTTCCGCCTCCCGCTCCACGGCCTGCGCCTGCTCCTCCGGCAACCGCGCCGCCTGGTCCGGCCAAGGCTGCGGACCTTGCCGCATCGAGCGATGTGCGACCAAGGAAGGCTTCATCCGGGCGCAAGGCGATCGCCGCGGTGGTGGCGGGCGTGGCCTGCGTCGTGGCAGCCGTGCTCGGCCTGGCCTATGCCCGACTCCAGCAGCAGGAGAGGCCGGAACCCGAGCGCGGGATCGATATCGCGGCCGTCGAGGCTCCCGCCCTGAAGGATGCGCCGGCGCGACCCTCGCTGATCCTGTCCTCGGTTGAGCAGGATCTGGAGGGTGCGCGACAGGCGGCCCAGTTCGCGCTCGACAACGATCCGTCGCTGGCGGCGATCAAGCCGCAGGACGAGGCGCCGACCCAGCAGGTGCCGGTGAACCAATTGCAATTGCCGTCGAACATCCTGCTCGTGCCGCCAAAGATGCAGGGCGGGCCGCCGCCGGGTCCGGTCTCGGCCACCGGCGCGCCGCAGCCGCCGCCCCAGATCTCCAGCGGCGACCCCGACCAGGTGCTGGCCTTCGGGCCGATCAAGATCCGCCGGCATCTCGTCGACACCATCGTGCGGGCCAGCAAGGTGGTTGGAGCGGACCCGACCCTGCTGATGGCGGTGGCCGACAAGGAATCCTCGTTCTCGACGGCGGTGAAGGCGCAGACCTCCTCGGCCACCGGGCTCTACCAGTTCATCGAGCAGACCTGGCTCGGCGTGATCTACGAGTTCGGAGCCAAGCATGGGCTCGCGGCGGATGCGAAGCTGATCGGCAAGTCCGGCCGGCAGTTCGTCGTCAGCGACGGCTCGCAGCGCCAGCGCATCCTCGACATGCGGCGCGAGCCCTATATCTCGGCGCTGCTCGCGGCCGAGATGCTGAAGCGCGACACGCTCAGGCTGGAGCGAGCGCTGGGCCGCCATCTCACCGGCGGCGAGATCTACCTGATCCACTTCCTCGGCCCCGATGCGGCGCAGACCTTCATCGAGACGATGGAGGAGCAGCCCGGCGTCAAGGCGGCCGAGCTGCTGCCCAAGCCCGCCCAGGCCAACCGCCCGATCTTCTATGCCGATGCCGGCGGCGAGACGAAGACGCTCTCGGTCTCCGAGGTCCACAAGAAGTTCAACGACATGATCAAGATCAGGCTCGATCGCTACAGCGCGGTCAGGCCCGGCGGGGGCGGGGGGATCGCCCGGCCGCAACCGAAGAAATGACGTTCCGCCGCCGCCCGCGGCCATCCGCTCCCAGGGAGCACCGAAAGGAGAAAGCCCATGCCGGCCAACCGTTTCGAACAGGTCGACGAACCGCCGACCGATGCGATCACGCTCAAGCTGTCGCAGCGCGGCGGAGAGGCGTTCGGGCATGTGCTCTGCCCGGCCGACCTCGCCGGCGGGCATCTGGTCAATGATTTCGTCAGCGACGAGCTGGCCGCGAAAGAGGCCTTCCGCACCGCGATCCGCCTCGCCAACGAAATCCAGGCGCCGATCGTGGTCGAGGACAAGGCCGGCGTCTGGCAGGAGGAATGGGGCGTGCTGTACCGCGAGGATTGAGGGTGGGGCCAGCCTCCGTCATGCTCGGGCTTGACCCGAGCATCTCCTCGACGAGATTCTCGGGTCTTCGCTACGCTGCGCCCGAGAATGACGGCTGCGGCGTGCACCTCACTCGATCCGGAAATACTTGATGCCGAGCCCCAGTTTGCCGTTCTGGCGGGCGAGGTCGAGCTTGAGATTGGCGAAGAACTCGCTCGCCGGCGCGGGATTGGGGCCCGACAGCGCCGGCAGCGCCTCCTTCGTGACAAGCGCGAGCACGGTCTGCGGGCGGGCCGCGCCTCCGGTCGATTCGAGCTTGAGATTGAAGGTGACTTTGGTGCCCTCTCGCTTCGAGAAGCTCGCGAGATTGTAGACGAGTCCGTCGTCGCCGATCAGCACGACGTCGAGATTCTGGCCGCCGCCGGCCTCGACCGAGCCGTTCAGGATTTCGCCGCTCTTCATGTTGAAGGCGCCGATCTGGATGCGCGGGCTGCGGTCGATGGCGATGCCGGGCCGGCGCAGGAAATCGACCATCGGGCATTGCGCCTCGGTCATCGGCCGCAGATGGATCTGCGCCTCGAAGCCCTGCGCCGCCTTGAAGGCACCGTCGAAGGCGACGAAGGGCGCGGACGCGCTGCCGAAGCCTTCCAGCGTCGCCTTCCGGTCGCCGATCTCCAACGGCCAGAGGAAGAAGCAGGAGCCGCCATCATAGTCGCGGACATAGCGCTCGATCCGCTCGGCCGGGGTGCGCGGCTCGGGTTCCGGCACGATGGCGGCGACCTGCGGCGGCGAGATGGTCTGGCCGGCGGGCGGCGTCGGGATGACGACCGCGACGGGCGGCGGCTCCGGCGGCTTCACCTCGACGGCGGGAGGAGGCTTGATCGGCTCGGCAGCGGGCGGCCGTGCCGGGGCCTGCTGCTGGGGCGGCTCGGCATTGACCGCGACTTGCGACGAGCCGGATGGGGGCCGTTGCGGTGGTCGTGAAGGCTGCTGCCCCGCTTGCGATGGCGTGGCCGGAGGCGGCGAGGGCGGGTTCTGCGAAGCGGCAGGCCTCTCGGCGGCCGGAGGCGCAGCCGGCGCCGCGGGCAAGGATGGCTGTGCAGGGGCTTGCGTCCACGCAGGTGGCGCGGTCGTCGCCGGTGATTGCGCTGCAGGGGCCTCGGTCAGCGCAGGCGGCGCGTTCGCTGCCGTTGTCGGTGCGCTGGTCGCGGGCTGTTCCGCAAGGGGCGGCGGATCATTGGTCGCGACGCGTCCTGGTTCTTTGCCGCCGAGCGTTGTCCAGGCATAGAAGCCGCCGCCGGCCAACAAGGCAAGGACGGCGATGCCGGCGACCAGCGGCAGGGGCGAGCGCCCCGATTTTTCCGAAGGTGCCTTTCCGACTTGCGCCTTGGCGGCCGCCCTCTTGCCGGGAGCCGGCGCCTGCCAGTTGGCGACCTCGGCCATGTCGGCGGGGCGATCCTTCGGATCGGGCGCGAGCATGCGTGCCAGCAAGGGCCGGATACGCGCGTCGACGCCGGAGAGATCGGGCAACCGGCGGCGCTTGTCGATGATGTCGACCTGGCTGCCGCCCATGTCGATCGCGCGCCCGGTCAGGGCCTGGGCCAGCACCAGCGCGAAGGAATACATGTCCGAACGGCCGGAGACCTCGCCGCCATAGAGGCCGAGCTGCTCCGGCGAGACATAGTTGTATTTCCCGGCGAAGCCGGAGCCGATCACTGTGCCCTCGCCGAGGATGCTGGAGCGGGCGATGCCGAAATCGATGATCTTGGCGCGGGAGGGATCGCCGCCCGGCAGGATGATGTTGTCGGGCGAGATGTCGCGATGGATGATGCCGAGCCGATGGGCGGCATGCAGGCCCGGCCCGACGCGCTGGCGCAGGATATCGGCTTCCTCGACGCTGAGCGGCCCCTGCTGGATACGCTCGGAGAGCGGCTGTCCGTCGACGAATTCCATCGCGAGATAGGGCGTTTCGCTCACCGGATCGATGGCGAAGACGTAGTAGCGGACGATCGCCTCGTTATAGAGATTGTGCAGGGCCGCCGCCTCGCGCCGAAACAGGGCGAGCACGGCATCGTCGCGCGCCATGTCGGGGCGGATCATCTTGATCGCCACGGCGTCGCCGGTCTGGATGGCGCGGCCCTTGTAGACCTCGCCCATGCCGCCGACGGCGATCAGGCTTTCGATCTCGTAGATGCCGTTGAGCTTCGTGCCGATGCGGGCATTCGCACGCGGGGCGAAGACGGTGCGCTCGGAGTCGTCGCTCATGGCGTATTGTCTCCTCGCATGGACCGGTTCGGCATCCAGCGTGTCCTTTCGCTCGTGCCCTGTCGATAGCGCACGATGACGACGGTGACGTTGTCGCGCGCGCCGCGCTCCAGCGTCAGCGCCAGCAGGGCGTCGCAGGCTTCCTGCGCGCCGCCGGCTTCCACGGCGGCCAGGATCTCCGAGTCAGCGACATGCTCGGTCAGCCCGTCCGAGCAGAGCAGGAAGGTGTCGCCATCGGCAATCTCACCGTTTTCGAGGTCGAGCTCGGGCGTCTCGTGCACGCCGATCGCATGGGTGATGATGTGCCGGCGCGGCGAGCGCTTGGCCTCCTCGGCGGTGAGCAACCCGCGATCGACCATGTCCTGGACCTCGGTATGGTCGCGCGAGACCTGCGCGATGCGCCCGCTGCGGATCAGGTAGATGCGGCTGTCGCCGGACCAGAGGCAAGCGAAATGGCGCTGGTGGATCAGGAGGCAGACCAGCGTCGCGCCCATGGTTGCGCCGCGCCGGTCGATCTCGGCGCGCAGATCGTCATTGGCCTTGAGCACGCCGGCTTCCAGCATGGCGAGGAGGTCCGGAGCAGAGCCTGCGGCGCCGACCGCCTCCAGCGCGGCGACCACCGTCGCACTGGCGAGGGCGCCGTTCTCGTGCCCGCCCATGCCGTCGGCGACGGCCCAGAGGCCGATTTCCGGCCGCAGGATGAAATTGTCCTCGTTGGCCGTGCGGACCTTACCGGTATGGCTGATGCAGCCGGTCTCGAAATCGGCGTTCCGGCGCGGGACGTCGTTCATGGCATCGCCCTCATGGCCCGGCGCGCTCGGGCGCGAGATGGCCGTCGAAGCGGCCGGTGAGCAGGCCGGCGAAGAGATAGGGATCGGGCAAGGCGTGGCCGGTCAGGGCCAGCGGCTCGAAATTCGGGCCGCCGACCGTCCAGAGATAGCATGAATGGGCATAGGCGCGGGCATGGTCCTCGACGCGCAAGGCCGCGAGACGCTCCGGGAAGCCGGAGGCGATCGCGGCGCTGACGATGGTGCCGTCGGCGAGCCGGACCATATCCTGCGGCGGCGCTGCAAGGTGATGGTCGTGCGGGACGGGCAGGGTGGCCAGCCGCTGCGCCACGGTCTCGTAGCTGGCCTGGGGCTCCAGCGCCTGCAGCAGGAAATCCTCGATGGCCTCGAACCATTGGTCCTGCGGGTCTAGCTCCGGCGGCGGGATGGCAACGCCTTGACCGGCGGCGGCGAAGACCGTCAGCGGGAAATAGCGGCCGACGCCGTCGACCGAGGGCATGAAGGCGCCCGCCACCGTCTGCCCGCCATGGGCGCCGCCCAGCCAGAAGCGCCAGATCGGGGCGTTGAGATAGGCCTCCTGCCAGCGATTGCCGAGTTCGAGCCGGCTCGCGGTCAGGCCGCCCTGCAGCCATTTCTCGTAAGGCCCGAGGAAGCCGGAGGGGGCGTTCAGCGCGATGAAGTCACGCTTGGCCGGAAGCTTGCCGAAAAGGCCGCAGCTCAAGGCTCAAATCCCGGATGGGCAGCGGATTTCCCGCAGCGCCGGCAGGATCAAGGGGTTCTTGAGCGAGCCGACGCCGAAGGAATAGCCGACCTGCCGGCCGCCGGCACTCAGGTTGAAGCCGACATTGTCGCCCTGTTTCAGCACGGAGCCGGCATCGAGCAGCCGGAAGAAGGACCAGGTGCCGTCCTTCTCGAAGAGCTTGGCCTCGCCCTGCGCAGCGTTGCCGCTCTGCGAGCCCGAAGAGAAGAAGCCGCCGCTGAACATGCCGCCGGAACTGCTGCTGCCGCCGCCGAGCGTCAGCGTCACCGCCGTCTTGCCGACGCCGCCGCCCGGCCACATCACCGGGGCCGGCGTGTTGACGCCCTGCTGGCTCGTCACGGTGAAGCCGTTGATCTCCAGCTTGGCGTTGGATGCATCGGCCGAGAGTGCGGTCGGCGTCACCACCATCTGGAAAGAGGGCAGGTTGCCGCCGGTCGGGAAGAAGGCCTCCTTGATTTCGCTGGCGCGCTGGAATTCGCGCAAGGTCGTCGGCGAGAGAGCGCGCGCGACGCGGCTGTCGACGCGCCAGCTCCATTGCGGCTTCGAGGTATCGACGAAGGGCTCCAAACGCTCCTTGTAGAACTTGTCCATGATCTGGCCGGGCGCGAAGAGCCGGGCGAAATCGGCGAGCGGCACGTCGCGGGCGCTCGCCTTGGTGAAGGGGTAGCGGTTGGTGACGATCTCGTTGCAGACGCCGGTGACCTGTTCCGCCAAGGCCTGTCGCAGCAGGGCGACGGTGGCGCCAGTGGCATCGCCCTCAAAATCGTTGACCGCCTGCACGATCATGCCGTCGAACGGCGCGGGATAGCGCGAGGAATTGGCGCGCAAGGTTGCGATCAGCGGCACGAGCGCCGCGTTCGCCGCCGCCGACTGGGCCGGATTGGTTGCGGCGATGGCGAGGTTCTGGCTGATCTCCGAGAAGGTCTGGAGGAGCTGGTCGACCGGCCGGCGGCCGAGATCGCCGTCGACGAGGACGTGATAGGGCTTGAACTGCGCCTCGATATCGGCGCCGAGCGAGACGTCGTTGCTGCCGGCGAGCACGCGGTCGACGCCGGCCGAGGCCATCGGCAGGTTGGCGCCGAGACGGCCCAGCGCCTGGCTGGCGCGCTCGTCTAGCGTCTGCGCCGCGTTCTTCGCGGCGGTCTGCGCGACGGCCTTCTTCGCGTTGGGGCGCTCCTTGGTGAGCTGCGTCTCGTCGCGCAGGGATTCCAGCACCTGCTTGAAGGGCGATGTCGCGGCCGAGATGGCGCTGAGCGCGACATAGCGCGGTTTATCGGCATTGAGCGGCCGGAGCTTCAGCCGCCGCAGCGTCTTCTGCCAGGTCGCGACATAGTCGCGGCTGTAGAGTTTCATCAGGTCCTGGAACAACGTCGCGTATTGCGCGGTGATCGCCTGCTGGTCGACGTTTTCGCCCAGCACCCAGCGTTCTTTCTCGATGCGGTCGCCGATATCGCCGAGCCGGCCGATGAAGGCGCTCTGGAAGCCGTCATAGGTGTAGAAATACGGCACGCGGACCTGATCGAGATCCTCGCCGCCGGTGCCTTCGAAGACCAGGCGCACATCGGAGCCGCCGCGCTGCGAGACGACCCAGTCCTTGGCGCTGTCGCTGCGGGACTGGGTGCGTAGCAATTCATAGGCGCGCTCGGCGATGCTGAGGCGGCGCAGCGTGCGCTGGCTCTGCTCGATCAGCGACTGGTTGAGCTTCACCATCGGCTCGCCCGTGCCCTCGTCGAGGTCGAGCATGGCGGTCAGGTGCTCCTCCAGCGCCTCGCGGCCCTTGGCGTTGGCCGGGCCGGGGAAGAGGTTCTCGGCCCAGTCGAGCCGCATCCAGGAGGTGACGAGGTCGCGGTCCAGCTTCGCCTGGCCGCCGATCATCATGTAGACCTTGAGCGCCTCGTAGACGAAGCCGGGATTGTTGGCCTGCTGTTCGAGCTGCTCCTCCAGGCGGAAGATGATGCGGGGCCGCAGCATCCGCTCCAGACCTTGCTGGTAAGTGATCTCGCTCGCGTTCTGCAGGCGCTCGCGCTGGCTGAGCCCGAAGGTGGCCAGCGTCGGCGTCGGCTCGGCTTGCGTGGCGTAGCCCGCCGGCATGTTCCGGAGCTTGTGCAGCAGCGGCAGGACACGGCTGAAATTGCGGTCGGAGATCGTGGTCTCCTGCAGCACCGGAGCTGCGGCGCTGCGATAGTCGGAAAGGCCGTAATTGGTCGCGGTGATCAGGTCGCTGTTGCGCGAAAAACTCGTCCACCACAGGCCGAGCGCGGCGAGCGACAGCAGCGCGACCGTCGCGAAGCCGGCGATGCGCAGCGCGGTGGTGCGGCGGGCGGCGCCGAGATCGGTCGAGACCCAGCCGGATTCGCCGATCACGACCTTCTGGACGAGCTCCGTCAGGAAATAGCTCTTTCCCTTGCCGGAGAAGGAGGCGGCGCCGGCATGGTCCGAGCCGAAATTGCGCGAGAGCGCGCCGATCAACTGGTCGATCGGGGTGCCTTCCTGCGTGCCCGAGGTGAAGTAGAAGCCGCGCAAGGTTGCATTGGCGTGGTAGCGCGTCGGCTCGAAGACGCGGGTGAGGGAATCGACGATGGAACGCTTCAGCGTCGCCATCTGGCTGGGGAAGCCGAAGATCTGCGCGCGCGCGGTCGGGTTGTGCTCGTCCTGCAAGCGGTCGGGCAGGCGCTCGTTCAATCGCTCGATCAGCGCGTCATATTCCGGCGGCACGTCGCCGATCATGTTGCGGGTCTTATCGGCGGTCTGGAAGGTGTGGCCCCAGACCATGCGCCGCTGCGGCTCGGTCAACTGGCCGAAGAACTCGTTGAAGCCGGCGATCAGGTCGGCCTTGGTGAAGATTGCATAGACCGGAAAATCGACCTTCAGGCGTTCGTGCAGTTCGAGCAGGCGGGCGCGGATCGCGTCGGCATGGGCGGCGATCTCCTCAGGGCTTGAGGTCAGCAGGTCCTCGACGCTGATCGCGACGAGCACGCCGTTGATCGGCTGGCGCGGACGGTTGGTCTTGAGGAGGTCGAGGAAGGCGAACCAGCTCGATTTCTCGGCCTTGGTGTCGGTGTCCTGCGTGGTGTAGCGGCCGGCGGTGTCGATCAGCACCGCATCCTCGGCGAACCACCAGTCGCAATAGCGCGTGCCGCCCGAGCCGGCGACGGCAGCCGGCGCCGCGCCGCGCGCCAGCGGGAACTTCAGCCCGGAATTGACCAGAGCCGTCGTCTTGCCGGCCCCGGGCGGGCCGATGATCACGTACCAGGGCAGGTCGTAGAGATAGTCGCCGCCCTTGCCGCGCGCGCTTTTCAGCGTCGCGAGCGCATCCTTCATGGCACTGGAAAGCGCGGCGCCGTCGCCGGTCGTCTCTTCCTTCTCCAACGCCTCGGTGAGCGCGGCGGTCGCCTTGCGGCGGCGTATGACGATGAGGGCGATCCAGGCGAGCGCGCCCAGCAGGAGCGCGGCCGCAAGGGCTAAGCGAACCCAGAAGGCCTCGAACGGTCGCACCTCGCCGAAAGCGACGAAAGGGCCGCCGAACCAGATCAGCGCGGCGAGCGCAAGCGCGCCGATCAGGATCGCGAGGATGCGCAGCCAGGTGGCGAGATTCATAGCTTCGCCCTCCTAGTTCTGACGCTGGATCAGGATTTCGACGCGCCGGTTCTGAGCGCGCCCATCGGCGGTGTTGTTCGGCGCGATCGGGGTATCGGCGCCCTTGCCCTCGAAGCTGATCCGGTCCGGCTTGCTGAGCTTGGCTTTCAGGCCGTCGCCGACCGCCTTGGCGCGTGCCTGCGACAGCTCGACATTGGACGGGAAGCGGGCGGTGCGGATCGGCACGTTGTCGGTATGGCCGACGACCTTGATCGCGCCGCCCTCCTGCTCCAGCACGGCGGCGATGCGCTCGATCAGCGGCTGGAACTCGGCGCGCACGGCGGCCTGGCCGGGCTCGAACAGGGTGATGCCGACGAGGCGGACGATGACGACATTGGGCGTCACCAGGCAGACGATCGGCGGCTGCACGGCGGCGCAGACCTTGGGCGGCTGCGGCGGAGGCGGGGGAGGCGGCGGCGGGGCCGAGAAGACCTTGCGCATGATGCCGATCTCGCCCTTGGGATGGACCGAGAGCAGGGCGGTCGAGGCCGCCTCGGCATTGCCGGCGAGCAGCGCGCGGAAGACGAAATAGACGCCGAGCAGGGCGACGGCCGCGATCGCCGCGACCGACCAGACCGGCACCTTGAAACCGGCGAGGGCCTGCGCGATCGCCTGTCCGCGCCAGCGCGGCGAGAGCTCGGGATCGGGCTGCTTCACCCGGCGCAGCGTCTCGAACAGGTTGCGCTGGATCATCTGGAGGTTGTTCGCGCCGCCCGCCGACGTCCGGTGGATGCCCTGGAAGCCGAGCGCGAGGCAGGCATGCATCAGTTCGAGCAGGTCGTAATTGACCGAGGGATCGGCCTTTGCCTTGTCGAGCATCTCGAAAAAGCGCACGCCGCCGATGCGCTCGCCGAAGAAGCGCGAGAGCATGCTGTACTGCGTCCAGACATGGCGGTCGTCGCCGGGGATGTTCTGGACGATGTCGTCGGCGCTGGCCGCGATGACGTATTTCGCGGTCTGAGCGGTTTCGTGCGAGACGCCGGCGGCGCGGACCTCGTGCTCGAAGGTCTCGATGGATTCGCCGACCTGGCCGAGAAGCTGGGCGAACGGCGCGTTGGAGAGGTTGGCGCGCATCCGCCCGAGCAGGAGCAGGAGCGGCCCCGCGGCGCGCAGAAGCGGGTTGGCGTTCGGCGTCAGGAGCTGGTCGCGGCGCGGCAGGGACTGACCGCCGCCGCCCGAAGGCGGCGCCTGCCGCTGTTGCGGGATCGGTGTGGGCTGCGACATCCACTCGTCGCCGGTGCCGGGCACGCCGGGCGAGGGCACTTGCGGTGGCTGATAGGACTGGGGCGCCTGCGGTGCGGCCGGTGCCGGGGTGGCGGGAGCGGTCGGCAGGGGCGCGCGGCGCCCGCCGGGGTTCGGCCTGATGATCGTGCGTTCGGAGCGGCCGAACGGATCTGAGGGCGAACCCGGATCGCTCATCGCCTGCCCTCCAGAACGGCCCAGAGCTCGAGTTCGAGATCGGGCCAGTCACCGGAAAAATGCATGCCGATCGAACTCGCCGTCGAGAATTCCGGCCAGAGCGGCGAGGTGCGGTCGAGATAGAAGTAGACATGATCCGTCAGCGCGCGGATTTGCGGCGGCGGCGTCGGCAGGTGGACGAGATTGATGCCCGGCAGATGGGCATGGACGATCTCGTTCATCTTGGTGTTGGGGCCGACCTTGAAGAGCTGCGGGAACTGCGCCTGGATCTCGGTCAGCGGGCGGCGTGCGGCGACTTCCAGCACCAGTGTCGCGTTGCGCACGAGGCTGCGGTCGCGGATCGTCGACATGAAGGCGTTCTGCGCCCGCTCGACGATCTCCAACCGGATCGCCCGGCGGCCGAGATTGGCCGAGAGGAAGTCCTGGATGTCGCGCACCACCGGGGCGAAGCAGTTCTCCAGGTCGTCATGGTCGTAGGCCGGGTAGTCGCGGGCGCGGCGCTCGGCGGTGGTGAAGGTCGCAAGCTCGCCGGCCAGCGCCAGGAAGGTCGAGAACAGCCGCTCGGGATGGACGAAGCGCGAGCGGCGCATGTGCTTGAGCACGGGGATGCTGCGGTTGAGGAGCTGGAGCACGAAATAGTCCGCGCTCTGCAGGCCGCCGCCGGCCGTCGGATCGGCGGCGTAGCGGGCGAGTTCCTCCAGCTTGTTGTCGATCCAGCCGATCACGCGGTCGAGCCAGCCCTCGATCACCGGATAGGCTGAGCAGACCAGCACCGGCGGGGCGAATTTCTCGTCGAACAGGATGGCGCGGTCGCGCACTTCGAGGATGCGGCCGAGCGCGAGGCCGACATAGCCGGCCTTCGAGGTCTTGCGCAGCTCCAGCGTCAGGCGCGGATGGGCGACGTCGATCTCTTCTTCCGTGCGCAGCGAGGCGGTGGAATCGATCAGCATCTCGTTGGCGGGGACGTAGCGGCTGGCCGAGCCATTCAGCGTGTCCTCGACCTCGCGCGTATTGGCGGCGGCGAGCGGCAGCGAAAGCCAGACGATCTGCCCGGCGGCGTTCTCCGGGACCTCGATCGCGGCCGGCAGTGGGCTGTTGTCAGGCAGCGCGAAGGGTGTGCCGTCCGGCATCACGCCGACGGCGCGGCGCAGGCCGATGCGGCTCTGCTGGGCTAGGTCGCGGTCGATCTCCAGCACCGAGAAGCCCCATGGATAGGGCGTGACGTTTCTGACGCGGCTTTCCAGCAGGTTTTCGAGATAGCGATCGCTCTGCTGGAAGTGATGCGGCCTGAGAAACAGTCCTTCCGACCAGACGACCTTGCTGTACCACGACATTCCGGTCTCGCTCACTCGACGGCAGGCGGGCTGAGCTTATACGGGCCTTGCCCAAGCGTCACCAAACGAATGCTAGCGCGCCGTACGGCAGCCGCCATCATTGACTTGAAGGATGCGGGCGAGCGATTTTCGCGGCAGTCCTCGGAAGAACGAATCCGTTCGAGCAGGGGAGGCCCGCATGCCCAAGGGACCGGCCGCACGCGTCATGGATCCGGTGCTGCACCCGCTCCCGGGCATGCTTCAGCCCGGGCCGGGCAGCCTGAACGTGATCATCGGCGGCATGCCGGCCTGGCGCGGTGTGCCGGCTGCGGCCGCGGCTGCGCTCCAGTCGGCCAAAGCCACGTCCGACGCGACCCTTCAGGCGGCGCAGGCTGCGACATTGGCGGCTGCCGGAACGCCCGGCGCGCCCGCCGCCAAGGCGGCGGAAGAGGCGGCGAAGACGGCGGCGCTTTCCGCCATGAGCGCGGCGATCACCGGGGGAGCGGGCGGGGCGGACATCCATAACTGCCTGACGCTGATGCCGCCGCAGCCGCACGGGCCGGGCGTGGTGATCGACGGCTCGCAGACCGTGCTGATCAACAATCTGCCGGCCTGCCGGGTCGGCGACACGATCCTCGAGGCGCTGGGGCCACCCAACAAAATCATTATGGGGTTGCCGACCGTGATCATCGGCGGCTGATCGCAGATTGATTCAGGAATGCGGCGGAAGCCGTTGAGGCGGAATCGTTTTCTCGCTGGCGAGGTGCGATGGCGAAGAGCAGGCGGACGGTCCCGGACCGGGCCGAGGCGAAGCAGGAGCGCTTCCGCCACAAGATGGTGCAGCGCTTTTCGTCCGATCATCAGCGGGCGATCAACCATGGGCTCGCCCGCAACGGGCGCGTCGCCGAGACGCTCTGCTTCATGGCGCTGATCCGCGACCCGGCGCGGCGCCAGCGCCCGATGCTGCCGGTGCCGAATGTGAGCTGCACGGCGGCAGTGCGCCAGTTCTTCAGCGCCGATGACGGCGAGCAGGCGGCGCACCTGCTGCCGGGGCAGCTCTCGATCGACGGCGCCTTTCCGTGGCTGTTCCTCGCGGGACCGGCGGCGCGGCAGCTCGAAAATCTCTTCGCCTATGTCGAGCCGCTGCGGGCCGACTACAACAAGGCCGATTCCGCGGCCGAGGCGAACGGATTGACCGAGGCCTTCGCCGATGCCTGCCGGCGGGTTTTGACGGGCAAGGGCGAGGCTCCCGCCGATATCGCCGCAGCCTATCAGCAGGTCTGGATACCCGGCGCGCTCGCGGCCTTCGCGGCGGCCGAGGCCCAGAAGCGCAGCAAGCCGACCCCGCCGCCGATCGAGCGTGGTGTCGGCATGGAATACGGCATGATCCTGAATTTCGAGGAGCGGATGGCCGCCTTCGAGGACGACTCGATCTGGGCGACCTACGAGCAGCTCAGCATCCTCGGCTACTACAAGGTCGCGATGGACGACATTCCGCGCCAGCTCAAATTGCAGGCGATCCGCGAGATCCTGTCGCTGCCGCCGGCTTGACCAAGCCGGGTGGGCGGGCCAAGCGGGCGCTTTACCTTCCGCGACAGGACTTGAAGCCCATGACCATCGAACGCATCGGACTGGCCGCCCGCTACTGCGACGCCGCCATCTTCAACGGCATCGTCTTCCTGGCCGGCCATGTCGCCGAGAAGACCGAGGGCGGCTCGCTGACCGAGCAGACGCAGGAGGTGCTGGCGTTGCTGGAGGATACGCTGGCCCAGGCCGGCAGCAGCAAGGAGCGCATCCTCTCCGTCCAGATCTTCCTGACCGATATCGGCAAGATCGGCGAGATGAACGCGGTCTGGGACAAGTGGGTGGCCAAGGGCCATTCCCCGGCGCGGGCGACGGTGGAAGCGAAGCTGGCCTCGCCCGGTTACGCCATCGAGATCACGGCGGTGGCTGCGAAGGGCTGACAGGCGCGTCGCCTCAACTGCGTCATTCCGGGCGGAGCGAAGCGGAGACCCGGAATCCATCGTAGAACGCGGCGCCCTCCGATGGATTCCGGATCGGCGCCGCTCACGCGGCTTGTCCGGAATGACGATGTCTGGAGTGACGGCAAGCCGGTTGCGGTCACTTCCCGCCGCGGTCGTAGCACTCGGCGAAATAGATCATGAAGGCGTCGACGAGGCCGTTCTCGTAAGGGGCGGTCTTGGCGTCCCAGCGGGCGACATAGGCCTCCCACATCTTCGCCTTGCGCGAGCCGATCAGGCCGCCGAGCCCACCGCCATCCTGTGCGGTCGCCTCGCTGATGGCCTGCGGATCGAGATCCTCGACCAGCATCTTCAAGGCGTGCTGCATGGCGGAGTAGGTCTTGATCTGGTGGGCCTTGAGGTCGCGAAAACTCTCGTCGAAGGCGCGCTTGGCGTCGAGATAGCCGCTGCGCGGTTGCCCTAAGATCAGTTGCAGGGCGTCGTCGACCGTCGGCGAGAATTTCAGCGGGTTGTTGTCTTGCGCCTGGATCATCGTCTGGCTGGTGCTGCGGGCGATGCGCTTGGTTTCGGCGCGGGCGGCGAGCAGTCCCTTCAGCTCCTCGGCGATGAGCCGCATCAGGCCGCCGAGCTGCTCGGCGAAGGCGCCGGGATCCTGCGTCGCCAGCGCCTGCGGCGAGACGCCGGCCCCTTTAGCGAAGCGCTGCATGAATTCGCCCATCGAGATCGGCGCAGGAGAACCGGGTTGCGGCGCGGCCGGCTCGGCCGCGAAGGGCGGCGGCGCGTAGGTCGGCATGGCCGCGGGAGCGGGTTCTGCGGCCGGCTCAGGCGGTATCGCATCCTCGACGGGCTCGTCCCAGGGATTGGCCCCGGCCGGGCTGCTCGCCGGCGGGCGACACGGCGTCGGGATCGGCGCGACCGGTTCCTCGGGCGGAAGGGGTTGCGGCTGCAGCGGCGCCCAGGCGAACTCGTCGCTCCGCTGGGCGGGGGGCGACCAGTCCCGTGCCGGGAGCGAGGGCGGTTCGGCGCTTGGGGCGGGGATATCGGCCGCCCAGTCGATGAAGCCGGCATGGACGGGCTTGGCGTGGTTCGGCGGCATCAGGTCGCGGCGCGGGATCGGCGGAGCGGCTTCCTCGCTCGATGCCCAGAGCGCTTCCGGCTGGGCCGCATAGAGCGGCGGGGCAGGGGGCGCGCCGGGGGCCTGCCCGGTCTCGTCGTCGATGGCGACGGCGACGATGTAGTGGCCGATCTCCAGCCGGTCGCCGTTCTGGAGCCGGTAGGGCGACTGGACGCGATGCTCCCCGCCATTGACGAAGGTGCCGTTGGTCGAGATGTCACGCAGCCACCAGGCGCCGTCGCGGAAGCGGATTTCGCAATGGCGACCGGAGACGGCGCGCGAGGGATCGGGCAGCGCCCAGTCGAGATGCTGGTCGCGGCCGATATCGAGGCCGCGCCCGCCGCTGGCGGTCACGCTGAGCGGGCCGCCATCGGGCAGGGAGGTCTGGTTCTCGATCGTCAGTGTCAGCGCCATCGCGGACGTCCCGTTACGGCCTGGGCGGAAAAATCAGCGCTTGCCGGCATCATCTTCAGCCAAACGAATGCATGCTTCGATACAGCCACGCAACGCCGCCTCGCGCTCGCGCGCGGGCAGGCGGTTGATCGCGTTGAGCACCGCGATGCGGGCCATCTTGGCCGTCAGGTCCGGCGGCGTGGGAATGGGGTGGGCTTCCGACATGCTGCCGCCGGAATAACCGGCCGCCCAGGCGACGAAGGTGCCCGGCCGTGCGCTGTCGCCTGCCTGGGCCTGCCGCAAGGCCTCGAAGCGGGTGCGGTCGCCGGGCTCTCGCACCCAGGCTTCCGCGGCGGCGAGGCCTGGGTCTTGCGTGCCGGGAGGCTGCATCGAGCGCACGGCCTGGAGCGCCCACCACACCGTCTCGCGCCGGGGCAGCAGGAAGGCGCAGAAGCTCGCCGCCTCCGTCGGCGCGGGGCCGCGGATGAGGCGGCCGAGGAAGGCCAGCGGCGGTTCGGTGGTCGGCGCCATCGTCACGGCCTGGCGGGCCGCGGGATAGGTCTCGAACACTTCGCGGGCGGTGCTGAAGCGCAGGCGTGGCATGGAGGCTCCGGCCGTTCTGTCGCTGATGCTATCCGGCTCAGTTGATGTTCACCATCGGGGCGTTGATGACGAGCATGCCGTCGCTTCTCACCTCGGTCTTGGCCTGGCTGTGGATCGTGATGGTCGGCGATTTGATCTCGATGCTGCCGGGCGTCATCTTGATCGTGCTCTCGCCGACCTTGAGATTGATCTCGCGGAGCGCTTCGACATCGAGCTTGCCGTTCTGGATGTCGAGCTTGTCGTCGCCCTTCTTCAGCGTGGTCTCGCGCGAATAGCCGCCGTCCTGGTAGCGTTCGCCGATCTCGCGGGTCTCGATGTTGTTGACCGTGATCTTGTGGTCCTTCTCGGTCCTGATCTCCAGCACCTCGTGGTCCTTGCGGTCCTCGAACTTGATCTCGTTATAGGTGTCGGTGATGCCGGCGCCGTCGGTCGATTCCGACTTGAGGCCCGACTGGGTCTTGTTCGCCGGCAAGTCGTAGGGCGGCTTGTGCTGGTCGTTGACGACGGCGCCGACGACGAGCGGCAGGTCCGGATTGCCCTCGATATATTCGACGATCACCTCCTGGCCGATGCGGGGGATGACCTGCCCGCCCCAACCCTTGCCCGCCCACATCTGCGCGACGCGGGTGCGGCAGGAGGTCGAGCCGTCCTCGCGATCCCAGTGGAAGCGCAGCCAGATGCGGCCGTATTCGTCGACGTCGATATCGCCTTCCTCGCCCTTGTTCTTCTCGCCGACGACCTTGGCGGTGTGCGGGCCGTAGACGGTGGGGCGGGGCGTGACGATCGGGGCGCGGAAGCGCCTGTCGCTCTTCTGAAGCTCGTAGGAGCCGTGATAGAGCGCCTCGTCCCGGCGCCCCGACGAGCGATAGCTCTGGATGCCGAAGGCATGGGTCGCGCGGACGACGATGTACTCCCCGTTCTCGGCGCCGGTCGGGTGCTCGGAAAGCTTCATCAGCGCACCCGGATAGAGGCTCGCGGCATCGCCGCCGGCATAGCGTCGATCGTCCTGCGCCTGCTCGGCCTGCGCCATCACCCGGGCGAAATGCTCGCCCTGGTCGCGCTTGGTATAGGCGGCCGGGTAGTCATAGGCCTCGTAGGATTTCGCCTTGGGAAAGCCTTCCTCGGCGCGGGCGGTGAGATCGGACTCGGACTTCTCGAAATCATAGTCCTTGAGCTCGAACTTGCCGGTGCGCAGGCGCCGGATCGTCGACCAGTGCGTCAGGTGCTCGACGGCGCTGCGCGCGAGACGGTTGCCTTGGCGGACGAAGGCGTAGGCGGATGAATCGCCCTGGAAGCTCGGCTCGGCCGCGGCCGTGACCTGGTCATGGGCGGAACGGGAATCGCAGAGCACCAGCTTGTGGTCGCCGTCGCTGTGCTTGAAATAGTAGTAGATGCCGTATTGCTCCATCAGCCGGAGCACGAAGTCGAGATCGGTCTCGCGGTACTGGACGCAGTAGTCGATCGGCTGGAGCGTCTCGCTGGTGCGGTCGTCGACGCTCGCCGAGCCCTCCTTCTCGAAGATCTTCTTGATGATCTCGACCGCCGTCTTGTTTTTGAAGATCCTGCAGTCGGCCCGCTGCGAGAGCAGCCAGAGCCAGGGCTTCAGCGTGAAGCGGTAGATGTAGAGATCGTCCTGCTGGCCCAGCCACTGCGCGTCGACCAGCGTGCCGTTCAGGACGCGCTCGCTCTTGTTCTTGAGGGTGAACTTGATCGAGCATTTCTCGCTCATGATGCTCTGAAGATCAGCGTTCTCAGTTTTGCTGACGGCCTCGACGTTATAAGTAAATAATTCGCTCAAAGCTTCGCTGGCTTCGAACTTGATAAGTGTAAATTCGTCTTTCCCCGTTGGTGTCGAGAAAGATGCAATTCTTTGAGTTTGCCCAAGAGCGGATGGCATCAATTGAACCTTTCGATTCGGGCTTCTATTTTTATCTTGACGCAGGTGATTTCTGGAGTCATCCTTCCATCCCTAAGTCATCAACTGCCAGACGGCGAATTCCAGCGGGAGTGTTCCCATGCGCAAGCAGCCCGGCTTCACTGCCTTTGTCGCTCTGAGCGGCGCCTTGGTTCTCTCCATGGCGCACTCCGCGGGCGCGCAGACCTACAAGGCCGACGACATCGTCAAGCATTTCGAGCCGGCGGTCGTGCCCAAGGCCGGCGTAACGCGGGGCCTGTGCGTCGGCACGGAAGCCGAATGCGCCAGGGCCGGGCAGGTGGTGGAGCCGGCCAAGCCGGTCAGCGCCTTCGATCTCGTCGTGAAGTTCAAATACAATTCCGACGAGCTGGAGCCCGAGGCCAAGCTCAATCTCGACGAGTTCGCCAAGGCGCTGAAGACCCCGCAGCTCTCGAAGCAGACCTTCATGGTCGAGGGACATACCGACGCCGCCGGCAGCGCCTCCTACAACCTCAACCTGTCGCAGCGCCGCGCGCAGGCCGTGGTGCGCTATCTCGGCGGGCACGGGGTCAAGGCCTCCAACCTGGTCGCCAAGGGCTACGGCCAGAGCAAGCCGATCGCGGCCGATCCGCTCTCTGGCGACAACCGCCGGGTGGAGACTCGCCTGCGCACCGAGTGACTGATAACGAGAAACGGCCGCGGCGACCCCGGCCGTGGCCGGACCGCCGCTTCTGCAAGCGGGGGAAGCGATGGCGGGCCTGAATTTCGCCGAACTGACGAAGCCGGTCTCGGCTGAAGAGCCCTGCGGGCCGGATCTCGAAGACGATCTCGATTTCATGAACGCCACGGCGCGGCTCGAGGTCGCGTTGCCCGCATCGTATTTCCGCCGCGACGACGACGGGCGGCAGGTCGCCTTCGACCGGACGAGCATCGAGTTTCCCCCTGCCTTCGCCGAGCTCGGCAAGCTGCTGGAGCGCTCGCGCGACTTCAGGCTGTTCGTGCTCGCCGCCAAGCTCACGATCCTCAACCGAGACGTGGCGGGTTTCACGGCTTGCCTCTCAGCCATGGCCGATCTCCTCGGCGCCTATTGGGAGGAGGTGCACCCGCGAGCGCTGGACGGCGATTTCGTGATGCGCGAGGTCGCGCTGCAGGGGCTCGACGAGCTGGCCACCGTGGTCCTGCCGCTGCAGCACGCGCCGCTCTTCGTCAGCCGGCGGATCGGGCCGTTCATGTTCCGCAGTCAGCTCGTCGCGACCGGCGAGACCAAGCTGGTCGAAGGCGAGCAGCATCCCGATGCGAGCGCCATCCAGGCGGCGCTGGGGGAGGTCGAAGTCGACGATCTCGTCGCGGTTCTCGGGCAGATCAATGCGGCGCGCGACGCGCTCGCGCGCCTGCGGACGATCTGGCTGGAGAAGGTCGGTGTCGATCATCCCCTTGGCTTTCCGCGATTGGCGACGCTGCTGGACCAGATCGCCGCCTTCCTGGACGCGGCGGTCGCACGGCGAGTCCCGGGCCATCAGGCGGCGGGGCCGGAGCTCGTGGCGACCGGTCCGCAGGGGGCGGCAGCAAACACCGCCAGCTTCGTTCCCGGCAGCCTGTCGAGCATCCTCCATGTGAAGGATACGCTCTCTGCCTGCCTCGGCTACTTTCGCAAAACCGAGCCTTCGAGCCCGGCCGTCCTGCTGATCGGGCAGGCGCAGCAGCTGATCGGAAAGTCGTTGATCGAGGTCATCCAGATCATGTTCCCCGAGCATGTCGACAAGGCGGTGATCGAGATCGGCGACCAGCGCCGGTTCCGTTTGCCGCTTGAGCGGCTGCCGGCGCCGGACGGCTACGAGGCGGAGAGCGAATACCAGGCCGAGAGCGACGCCGACGAGAGCTATGGCGACAGCTCGGACGAAGCCGAGGACGGCTACGACAGCGATGCCGAGGCGGGCGAAGCGTCCGATGAGAGCGATGGCGAGGCGGCTGCCGAGGAGGTGGTCGCGGCTGCTGCGGCGCCGGTCGTGGCCGTGCCCTCCGCGATCGTGATCGGCAACCGCGCGGATGCGGTGAGCGCCATGAGAGCGGTCGCGGCCTTCTACCGCCAGGTCGAGCCGTCGCACCCGACTCCGCTTCTGATGGACAAGGCCTGTGCTCTGGCGCAGCATGATTTCATGTCGCTTCTCGGCAACATCCTGCCAGATGTCGCACCGTTGCCGGAGGCCGACAGCTAGGGAAGTTTTTCGTCATTGCCTTGAACCTTCCGTCGCGGTCGCGAGACTATATCGATGACGGGTGAAACCGAATAGGATGTCACGTTACGTCGGCGTGGCACGAATGCAGAGGGGCACGTCACATGGCCGGAGATTCTGGACAGAAGTTCATCCGCCGCAACAGGCCGCCTCGGGTCCACATCACCTATGAGGATCCGTACAACGCGGAGCAGAAGATCGAGCTGCCCTTCGTCATGGGCGTGATGGCCGATCTCTCCGGCAACGCCTCGGCTGTCGACAAGCCCGACATCTCGCAGCGCAAGTTCCTTGACTTCGACATGGACAATTTCGATCAGCGCATGGCCGCGATCGAGCCGGCCGTGTCCTTCAACGTGCCCAACAAGCTGGGCGAGGACAGCAGCGAGAAGCTCTCGGTGGCGCTGAAATTCTCGAAATTCGAGGACTTCAACCCGGCCGCGATCGCCCGCCAGATTCCGGCGACGGCGAAGCTGCTGGAGGCGCGCGAGCAACTCGCCAATCTCCTGCGCTACATGGACGGCAAGATGGCTGCCAGCGACCAGATCAAGGCGTTGCTGGCCGATCCCCAGCTGATGTCGGCGCTGAAGGACAGGCTCGGCAAGGCAGAGCCTTCGGAAGACAAGACGGCGAACTGAGGGCAGGGCGCAGGCCCGCCCCGGAGCGCGCCGCGAGCGGTCGGAAGCCGACTTTCGCGGAAGCGGCGCTCCGGATCATCTGAAACGATCCCCTCCACATGGACGGGGCAGGGCCTGCAGTCGGTTAAGCGAGCGAGGCGGCAATGGCAGCGGAAGCACAAACCCAACGGCCCGGCGGGGCAGCAGTCGAGACGCGTGAGATCGACGATTTCTCGGCGATCCTGAAGCAGAGTTTCAAGCCCAAGACGGAACGCGCGGCGACCGAGGTCGAGAACGCGGTCGCGACCCTGGTCAACCAGGCGCTGGCCGACCAGACCCTGATCAAGGGCGACGTGATCGACACGATCGAGGAGATGATCGCAAGGCTCGACGCCAAGCTGACCGAGCAGATGAACGAGGTGCTGCACGCAGCGGAATACCAGAAGATCGAAAGCGCCTGGCGCGGTCTCAACTATCTCGTCTTCAACTCGGAGACGGATGCGCAGTTGAAGATCAAGGTGATGAACGTCTCGAAGAACGAGCTCTATCGCAATCTCAAGACCTATCCAGGCGCGCGCTGGGACCAGAGCCCGCTGTTCAAGCAGGTCTACGAGCAGGAATTCGGCCAGCTCGGCGGCCAGCCCTTCGGCTGCCTGGTCGGCGACTACCATTTCAGCCATGTCCCGACCGACGTGCAGCTCCTGCGCGACCTGTCGAAGGTGGCGGCGGCGGCGCATGCGCCCTTCTTCGCCGGGGCCGACCCGACGCTGATGGGCATGGATGCCTGGACCGAGCTGTCGAACCCGCGCGATCTCGGCAAGGTCTTCGATACGCCCGATTATGCGGCCTGGAAGGGCCTGCGCGATGCGGCGGACTCCCGCTATGTCGGCCTGTGCCTGCCGCGCGTACTCGCCCGGGTCCCTTATGGCGCCAAGTCCGAGCCGGTCGAGGAGTTTGCCTTCGAGGAGGATACCGACGGCCACAAGGGCGACAAATACGCCTGGATGAACGCCGCCTATGCGATGGCGGTCAACATCAACCGCGCCTTCAAGGAATATGGCTGGTGCACGCGCATCCGCGGCGTCCAGTCGGGCGGCGAGGTGCTCAACCTGCCGACCCATACCTTCCCGACGGATGACGGCGGCGTGGACCTGAAATGCCCGACCGAGATCGCGATCAGCGACCGGCGCGAGGCGGAACTGGCCAAGTCCGGCCTGATCCCGCTGATCCATCGCAAGAACACCGACAAGGCCGCCTTCATCGGTGCCCAGTCGCTCTACAAGCCCAAGGCCTTCTCGGGGCCGGACGGTGTGGCGGCCACCGCATCCGACAACCTGTCCTCGCGGCTGCCCTACATGTTCGCGGTCTCGCGTTTCGCGCACTACCTGAAGTGCATGGTCCGCGACAAGATCGGCTCCTACAAGGAAAAGGAGCCTCTGCGCCGCTGGTTGCAGGAGTGGATCACCGATTATGTCGATGGCGATCCGGTCAATTCCAGCGAAGAGACGAAGGCGCGGCGCCCGCTCTCCGATGCGCGCATCGACGTCTTCGAGGACGAGGAGAACCCTGGCTACTACTCGGCCAAGTTCTATCTGCGGCCGCACTTCCAGCTCGAAGGCATGGATATCGGCCTGAGCCTGGTCTCGCGACTGCCAGCTCCCAAGCAGTGACCGTCACCTGAACACCAGGTGACGGCAAAAACGAGGATCTTCAGCGCGCCGGCCGCTCAAGGGCGGCGCGACAGGAGAAGTGCGTCCACAGCGGGTCCGCATCCGCGCGCCCACATCAATCCCACCATTGGAGGTAGACATGGCTAGCGACTTCCTGCTCGAAATCGACGGCATCAAGGGCGAAAGCAAGGACAAGAAGCATCAGGATACGATCGAGGTCGCGTCCTTCTCCTGGGGCATCAGCAACCAGGGCTCGCATGCATCCAATGCCGGCGGCGGCGCCGGCAAGGCGAGCTTCCAGGATATCCACTTCACCAGCTCGGTCGGCAAGGCCTCGGCCAACCTGGCGCTGTCCTGCGCCAGCGGCAAGCACATCAAGAAGGCCGTGCTCTACGTCCGCAAGCAGGGCGAGACGCAGCAGGACTATTATGTCGTGACGCTGGAGGACCTGCTGGTGTCGAGCTACCAGTCCGGCGACCATGCCGGCGGCTCGAGCATCCCGACCGACCAGTTCTCGCTGAACTACGCCAAGATCAAATACGAGTACAAGCCGCAGAAGCAGGACGGTTCGCTCGACGCGCCCATCACCATGACCTGGGACGTCAAGGCCAACCACAAGTAAAACGAAGGACATCGGCTCCGGCGCCCGCCGGAGCCGATGTCTAGAGGCTGCAAGTGGCCATGGTCGACCCGATCTCGAAGAAGCGGCTGCGGCCGCCCTTGATGTTCGCCTTCCGGGAGGCGCATCTGGAAAAGGATGCGAGGACCGCGCTCGACCTGAGGGACGAGGGCGGCGAACGCGTGATCGCGCCGCGCCGGGCCGCGCCCCGGGCTGCGATCACTGAGCAGAAGCTGCGCCGCGAGATCGCGATCGATCTCGACGCGCTGGTCAACACCATCAATCTCGGCTCCTCGCTCGACCTGTCCGGGCTGGAATATGTGCGCCGCTCGGTGCTCAACCACGGCTTTCCCGACATGACCCGGCTGTCGATCGACGAGCATCGCGTCGATGCGATCCGCGAGGACCTTGCCAATGTGCTGGTCGGCTACGAGCCGCGGCTGATCCGCAAGTCGGTCGCCGTCGAGCGCGACGGCAGCCTCGATCCCGCCGAGCTGAAGATCCGCTTCCTCGTCCGTGCCGACCTGAATTGCGAACCGCTGAATATTCCCGTCCAGTTCATCGCCGATCTCGAGCTCGATACCGGCAAGATCGCCATCAAGGGCCGATGACGATGAACCAGGAGTTTCTCGACCTCTACAACCAGGAACTCCGGCTCTTCATGGAGCACAGCAAGGAGTTCGCGGAGGAGTATCCGGGCATTGCCGAGCGGCTCGGCGGGCTTGCCGGCGAGCGCATGGACCCGATGGTCGGCGGCCTGCTGGAAGGCGCGGCCTTCCTCGCCGCACGCGTCCAGCTCAAGCTGCGTCACGAATTCCCCGAATTCACCAACAACCTCATCGAGCAGCTCCTGCCGAATTATCTCGCGCCGACGCCCTCGGCGCTTCTGGCGGGGATCGTTCCGACCTATTCGGACCCGGCGCTCCGCGAAGGCATGCGGATCGCACGCGGCTCCTATATCGACGCGACCTATCTGGAGCGTGAGCGCCGGGTCGCCTGCCGCTACCGGCTGGGCGGCGACGTGACGCTCTGGCCGTTCGAGATCACCGCCGCCGAATACATCCCGGCGCCGGGGCCGTTGCAGGCGCTCGGCTTGCGCACCGGGCCGCGGGCGCTGGCGGGCCTGCGCATCTCGCTGACCCACCGGATGATGGCCGACCGGGAGCAGGAGCCCTCGGCGGCGCAGGCGCTGAAGAGCCCGGCGAGCTGGTTCGCCGGCTGCCGGACCCGCGAATTGCCGTTCCACCTGCTCGGCAGCGAGGGTGACGCGGTCGCGCTCTACGAGCAGCTCTTCGCGAACTGCATCGGCATCCATTTCCGCCATCTCGACGAATTCGGCGATCCCGTGGTGACGCCGGGCGATGGCTGCCGGCTCGAACAGGTCGGTTTCGAAGAGGACGAGGCGCTGCTGCCGGCCGATACCCGCGTCTTCCGCGGTTTCGACCTGCTGCGGGAGCTGTTCTGGTTCCCGCGCAAGTTCCTCGGCTTCCGGCTGGAAGGGCTCGGCGGCATCATGCCGAAGCTCAAGGCCAAGACGGTCGACATCATCTTCGTCTTCGACGAGGTCAACACGCGTTTGCCCGGCGCGGTGCGCAAGGAGATGTTCGCGCTCTACGCTGCGCCGGCGATCAACCTGTTCGAGAAGACGACGGACCGCATCCCGGTCAAGACGAACCAGCACGAGTTCCACGTCGTGCCCGACCGCAGCCGTGCGCTCGACTATGAGCCGCACAGCATCCTTTCCGTCCACGCGCATTATGTCGGCGGACGCGAGAAGCAGCCGGTCCACCCGCTCTATTCCTCGCCGGAAGGTGCCTCGCCGACGCACGGGCTGCATTACACGCAGCGCCGCCTGCCGCGGCGTCGCTCCTCGGCCGAGCGCCGGCAGGGCAAGGCCTCCGACTATACCGGCACCGAGATGTTCATCTCGCTGGTCGAGCCGGCCGGCATTTCCGATGCGGCCTCCGTGGCCGAACTCAGCGTGCGGGCGCTCTGCTCCAACCGGCATCTGACCGAGCATCTGCCGACCGGGCAGGGTGGCGCTGATTTCCGCCTGATCGACAATGTCTCGCTCGATATCGCCTGCCTGGCAGGGCCGACGCCGCCGCGCGAGCCGGTCGTCTCCCAGCTCAAGCTGCGTTCGGAGACCGCAAGCACCGGCGTCGTGACCTGGAGGCTGGTCAACCTGATCAGCTTGAACCATCTCGGCCTCGTCCAGCGCGGCGCCGGCGAGAACGGCGAGGCGCTGCGCGAACTGCTCTCGCTTTTCGCTGATCTCGCCGATAGCGCGACCGAGCGGCGCATCCGCGGCATCAAGAGCGTCGACAGCCGCGCGGTCGTGCGCCGCTTTCCGCAGCGGGCGGGAACCGGGGCTGCGCGCGGGCTCGAAATCACCGTGCTGCTCGACGAGAAGGCCTTCGAAGGCTCCGGCGTCTTCCTGCTCGGGGCGGTGCTCGACCGCTTCTTCGCCGAATATGCGGCGATGAACCATTTCACCCAGACGGTGATACGCACCGTCGAGCGCGGCGAGGTCATGCGCTTTCCGCCGCGGGCCGGCGCGAGGCGCATCCTGTGAGCGAGGACGCCGACACCCCGCTGGAGAAGGCCCCGAACTACCAGGCGCAGCTCGAGGCCGAGCCCTGGCGCTTCGACTTCTACGCCGTGATGCGTCGGCTGGAGCGCAGCTTTCCGGATCGGCCGCGCGTCGGCGACGTCGCCTCGCGGCGCGACGAATATGTCGCGCTGGGCGAGCAGCCCTATCTCGATTTTCCGGCGTCGAGCCTCGCCGAGGCCGATCGCGACGGGCAGGGGCGGATGCGGCTCTTCGTCAAGTTCCTCGGCCTGCTCGGGCCGCAAGGGCCGCTGCCGCTGGCGACGACCGAGGAAAGCTATCAATGGACGATCGCGCGCGACGACGCGTTCCCGCGCTTTCTCGACATCTTCAACCACCGCTTCCTGCAGTTGTTCTATCGCGCCTGGGCGGATTCCCGGCCGGTCGCGCAGCATGACCGGCCCGACCTCGACCGCTTCGCCGCCTATATCGGCAGCATGATCGGGGTGGGCTCGAAGCCTTATCTCAAGCGCGATAGCGTGCCCGATGCCGAGAAGCTCGCGCATGCCGGGCTGATCGGCGCGCAGGCGAAGTCGGCCTCGCGCCTGCGGCGCTTCCTGGCCGGGCTGTTCAAGGCCGATATCGAGATCGAGCAGTTCGCCGGGATGTGGCTGGCCTTCGATCCGGGGGACCGCACGCGGCTTGGGCAGGCGCATTGCGCGCTCGGCAGCGACGCCCTGCTGGGCGGCAGCGTCTACAGCGTCGAGGACAAGTTCCGCATCAAGATCGTCGCGCGCGACCTCGAACAGTTCGAGCGCTTCCTGCCGAACGGGGATCGCTGCGAGCCGCTGGCGGATGCGGTGTTCTTCCATCTCGGCGAGCAGTTCGAATGGGATGTCGAGCTCGCCCTGCCGGTCGGCGCGGTGAAGCCGGTCCGGCTCGGCCAGTCCGGCCATCTCGGCTGGACGAGCTGGATGGCGCCGAACTGGGATGTCGAGGAGGGCGCCTTGCGCCGCGACGCCCGCTTCCATCCCGCCGAAAGCCTGCGCCTGAAACGAAGCCGCACCGCCGCCACCGGACATTGAAGGGGACGACCATGGCCGATATCAGCCTCGAAGCCGTCACAGGCAAGCTCAACCGGGTCGGCTACGACACCTTCCTGCAGGCGCTGCGGCAGGCGAAGGGGGCGGGGAACCGCAATGTCGAGCTGGCGCACTGGCTGCTGCAGATCCTGCAGGGCACGTCGAACGATCTGACCCTGACCGCCGACCACTACAAGCTCGACCGCGCCAAGATGCTGATGGAGCTCGGCGGCGTCGTCGAGGGCTTCCGCCGCAACGAGACGGAGATGCCGGGCATCGCCAACCACATCGTCGATATCCTCGACCGTGGCTGGCATTACGCGACGCTGTTCTTCGGAGAGACGCAGATCAGGACCGGCCATCTCCTGGTCGCGGCGCTGAAATCGACCGAACTGCGCCGGGTGCTGACCGGGCTCTCCAAGGAGTTCTCGAAGATCCCGGTCGAGGAACTGGCCGCAGGCTACGGCAAGATTTGGGAAAGCTCGGAAGAGGAGAACCTCCGGCCGATGGACGGTTCCGGTCTGCGCGCGGCGGGAACGCCGGGCGCCGAACAGGCCGAAGGCGCGAAGGGCACAACCGCGCTCGACCGCTTCTCGCAGGACCTCACCGTCAAGGCCCGCTCCGGCACGATGGACCCGATCCTCGGCCGCGACGACGAGATCCGGCAGGTCATCGACGTGCTGATGCGGCGGCGCCAGAACAACCCGATCCTCACCGGCGAGGCCGGCGTCGGCAAGACCGCGATTGCGGAAGGCTTCGCCCAGCGCGTCGCGTCCGGCGATGTGCCGCCGCCGCTCCGCGGCGTGCGCGTCTGCGCGCTCGATATCGGCCTGATGCAGGCCGGCGCCTCTATGAAGGGCGAGTTCGAGCAGCGGCTGCGCTCGGTGATCGACGAGGTGCAGTCCTCGCCGACCCCGGTGATCCTCTTCATCGACGAGGCGCATACGCTGATAGGCGCCGGCGGGCAGGCCGGCACGGGCGATGCCGCCAACCTCCTGAAACCGGCGCTGGCGCGCGGCACGCTGCGCACCATCGCGGCGACGACATGGTCGGAATACCGCCAGTATTTCGAGAAGGACCCGGCCCTGACCCGGCGCTTCCAGCCGGTGCAGGTCGACGAGCCGGACGTGGCGCGCTGCTGCACCATGCTGCGCGGGCTGATCGGGCCGATGGAGAAGCACCACAAGGTCCGCATCTCGGATGCGGCGATCGTCGCGGCGGTCTCGCTCTCGCACCGCTATATCCCGGCGCGGCAGCTTCCCGATAAGGCCGTCAGCTTGCTCGACACGGCCTGTGCCCGCGTCGCCATCAGCCAGAGCGCAACCCCGGCCGCGATCGAGGATGCGCGCGTCGCCATCGCCTCGCTGGAGCAGGAGAAGGCGGCGCTGACGGCGGATGCCGATCTCGGCACCGATGCGACCAAGCGCCTCGGCGAGATCGAAGCCGAGATCACTGAGCGGCAGGAGAAGCTCTCAGGCCTCGAAGGCGCCTGGGCGGGCGAGCTCGCCATCGTCGAGGAGATCAAGACGCTGCGCGCGAAGCTCGGGGAGAAGGCGCCCGGCGGGGAGGCGAAGCAGGAAAACGGCAAGCCGGAGGCGAACGAGAACGTCGCCCCTGCGCCTGCCGAAGCGGAGGCCCCGGCCGCCGAGCTCGCGGCCGATCCCGAGGACGCGCGTGCCGTGCTCAACGCCAAATTCGCGGCGCTGGGGGAGATCGATCCGGCCAACCGGATGATCTACGCCCATGTCGACGAACAGTCGGTCGCCTCGGTCGTCTCGGACTGGACCGGCATCCCGGTCGGCCGGATGGTCAAGGACGAGATCGAGACCGTGCTCAACCTTGCCGAGACGCTGAACAAGCGCGTCGTCGGGCAGGGCCACGGCATCGGCATGATCGCCAAGCGCATCGAGACCAACCGCGCCCGGCTCGACAACCCCAACAAGCCGATCGGCGTGTTCATGCTCTGCGGCCCTTCAGGCGTCGGCAAGACGGAGACCGCGCTGGCGCTGGCGGAATCGCTCTATGGCGGCGAGCAGAACGTCATCACCATCAACATGAGCGAATTCCAGGAGGCGCATACCGTCTCGACGCTGAAGGGCGCGCCTCCCGGCTATGTCGGCTATGGCGAGGGCGGCCGGCTGACGGAAGCGGTGCGGCGCAAGCCCTATTCGGTGGTGCTGCTCGACGAGGTCGAGAAGGCGCATCCCGACGTGCACGAGCTGTTCTTCCAGGTCTTCGACAAGGGCCAGATGGAGGACGGTACCGGCCGGCGCATCGACTTCAAGAACACGCTGATCATCCTGACCTCGAATGTCGGCACCGACGAGATCATGAGCCTGTCCGCCAACGGCGCGGCCAAGCCCGATCCCGAGGTGATGGCGGTGAGCCTGCGGCCGGCGCTGCTCAAGGTCTTCCCGCCGGCGCTGATCGGGCGGCTCGTGACCATCCCCTATTATCCGCTGTCCTCGGACATGCTGGCCGGGATCGTCAGGCTCCAGCTCGGCCGGATCGGCAAGCGGCTTAGCGAGAACCACAAGGCGGCCTTCGTCTATGACGACGCGGTGGTCGAGCACATCGTCGGGCAGTGCAACGACCCGGATTCGGGCGGACGCATGATCGACAACATCATCACCAACTCGATGTTGCCGGCGCTCTCGCGCGCGATCCTCAACCTGCAACTGGAGAAGAAGCCGCTGACCGAGGCGAAGGTCTCGGTCGAGGACGGCAGCTTCGCCTATCAGGTGGCGTGAGCCGCCTTTCCGAAACATCCCAGCGAGGCGAGGGCCCATGGTACCGGATCCGAGCAACCCGACCGATATCGCCAATGGCTTGCCGTCGCCTGCGGACTGGGTCGACCGCTACTGGAACGTGCCGGCGGGCGACACCCTGGTGTCGATCAACAAATACATGATCGGCACCCATAATTCCGATGCGGGGGCGACCAAGCGCAGCCTCGTCGTGCAGGAGGCGGCGAAGCGAAAGCTCAGCGTCGACAAGAAGGCCTTCACCCGCGCCAGCATGGGCAAGGTCAGCCCGGGCGATTGCGAGCATATCCTCAATCTCGTCCTCGACACCGGCAAGGCGACCGAAGACACGATCCAGGCCTGGGCCGACCAGAGCCTCGGCGTCGACTGCACCGGCTTCGTCGTCGCCTATTACAACGAGATGAAGCGGATCAGCATAGACAAGTATTCGGGCGGCGCGGGCTGCCCGTTCCTCGTCGGGGCCGCCAAGGCGGGCAAGCCGCCGGGCCTTCCCAGCGCCCTGATCTGGGATTTCGACGAGATACGGACCGGCGACATGGTCGTCTGGATGACCGACAAGATGCTGGAAACCCGCAAGCCCGGCCATATCGCGCTGGTGTCCTACACCAATGTCGTGCCGGACGCCCTGCTGATCGCGCATTCCAACGGCGCCAATGACGGCTCCGGCCATTTCGGCCCTAAGCATGGCAGGCTTGGCTGGGACGGGGTCAAGGCCGGTGGCAACGGCAAGTACATCCAGGTCGACGGAACCGGCAAGGTGATCGTGGTCCGGCCGCCGGCCTGGATCCCTTGAACGCGCCTAGACCGACGCAGCGTCCTGCATGAAGTCGTCAAGCGCTTCGCTCTCCGCTTTCGAAAACCGCAAGCCGAGCTTGCCGCGGCGCCAGAGCACGTCCTGCGCCCGGCGCGCCCATTCCGCCTTCATCAGGTAGCGCACCTCGCGTTCGTAGAGATCGGCGCCGAAATGGCGGCCCAGATCGGCCACGCTCTTCGCGTCGCCGAGGATGTCGCGGGCGCGGGTGCCGTAGGCCCGGACAAGCCGCGTCGCCGTGCGTCGTTCGAGCCAGGGATAGGTCGCAGCAATCTCACCGACCAGCGTGTCGAAGCCGCCGACGGGGAAATCGCCGCCGGGCAGTGCGCCTGCAACCGTCCATTCGGCGCGGGCGGCCCAGGGCGCCAGCGGTGCGAGCTTCGCGATCGCCGCCTCGGCGAGGCGACGATAGGTGGTGATCTTGCCGCCGAAGACGGAGAGCAGCGGCGCTTCGCCTTCGGGCGCATCGAGCGTCAGGACGTAATCGCGCGTCGCCTCCTGCGCCTTCGAGGCGCCGTCGTCATAGAGCGGGCGCACGCCGGAATAGGTCCAGACCACCGATTCCGGCGTGACGGGCCGGCGGAAATATTCGCTCGCGGCGGCGCAGAGATAGGCGATCTCGTCCGGCGTCGCGACGACCTCGGCGGGATCGCCGTGATAGTCGCGGTCGGTCGTGCCGATGAGCGTGAAATCCTGCTCGTAGGGGATCGCGAAGATGATGCGCCCGTCCGCGTTCTGGAAGATGTAGCAGCGGTCGTGCTCGTAGAGCCGGGGCACGACGATATGGCTGCCCTGGACCATGCGGACGCCGGCCTTGGCGTTGGTGTGGATCACGCCGTTCAGGACCTCGCCGACCCAGGGGCCGGCGGCGTTGACGAGCGTGCGCGCCCAGATCGTCTGCCGGCCCTCCGGACCGTCGGTGTCGAGCTGCCAGAGGCCGTTTTCGCGCCGCGCCGCGGTGACGCGGGTGCGGGTATGGATGGCGGCGCCGCGGACGGCGGCATCCATCGCGTTCAGTACGACAAGGCGGGCGTCCTCGACCCAGCAATCTGAATATTCGAAGGCCTTGGCCCGGTCGTCCTTGAGCGGCCTGCCGGCGGCGTCATGGGCGAGGTCGAGCGTGCGCGTCGCCGGCAGCAGTTTTCGGCCGCCGATATGGTCGTAGAGGAACAGGCCGAGGCGGAGCAGCCAGGCCGGGCGCAGGCCCTTGTGATGCGGCAGCACGAAGCGCAGCGGCCGGATGATATGCGGCGCGATGGCCCAGAGCCGCTCGCGCTCCATCAGTGCCTCGCGCACCAGCCTGAACTTGTAGTGCTCGAGATAGCGCAGGCCGCCATGGATCAGCTTGGTCGAGCGCGAGGAGGTGGCGCTGGCGAGATCGTCCTTCTCGAACAGCACGACCGAGGCGCCGCGCCCGGCCGCGTCGCGGGCGATGCCGCAGCCATTGATGCCGCCGCCGATGACGGCGAGGTCGTAGGGATTGACGGGGTCGGTGCCGAAGCCGGCTAAGGGCGATGTCGTTTCGGAAGCCATGCGCGTCTTCTGGAAAGGCTGGAAAAGGCTTGAGCGATGGCGCCATCCAATCCCGGCCGAGACCGCGCCACAAGCCTGCTCCTGCGGCCAATTCGAGGATGATGTCAATTCCGGCGGCTTGACGGGGCGTGCCCGAGACCGGCAGACAACCGGACGGGGATGGCGGCGGATGAGCCAGTCGGACGATCGAGAGCGCGGGAGCCATTTCCCGGAGCGGGTGGAGGCTGCCCTTCGCACGGTGCTGGAATATTCCGGCGCTGCGATCCTCGCCGCGCTGTTTCTCGTGGTCATGGCGGCGGTTCTCCAGCGCTATCTGTTCGGCGGCGGCTTCGTCTGGTCCGACGAGCTCGCGATCTGGCTGAATCTGGCGCTGATCGCGGTCGGCGCGCCGCTCGCCGTCACCGGGACGCTGGCGATGCGGCTCGACGTGCTGGTGCGCCTGTTGCCGGCGCTGCCGCGCCGGATCGCGGCCGTGTTCGCGGATGCGATCGCTTTCCAGGGAGCCATGGTGCTGATGGCCGGCGGGGCAAGCGTCGCCGGGCATGTCGGTGGGCATTCCACCGTGCTCGGCCTGCCGGAAGCCTTACGCTTCGCCGTCTTCGCCTGCGGCGGCGGGCTGACCATTCTGGCGCTGTTCCTGCGGGCCGGGCAGGAGCGGGGCTGGGCAGGCGCCGTCGCGGCACTCGTTCTCGGCGCATGCCTCTACGCGCTGGCGCAGCTCGCCTTCGATCTCTTTCCGACGCCGAGCCTGGTTGCCGCGCTCGTCGCGGGGGCGGGGCTGCTGCTCGGCGCGCCGTTGCCCTTCGCCCTCCTGGCCGGAGTTTCGCTGACGGGCCCGTTCGGCGGGCTGATGCCGGAGCCGGCGATCGTGCAGACCATGGTCGGTGGCGTCGGCAAGTTCCTGCTGCTGGCGATTCCCTTCTTCCTGCTGGCCGGCGAATTGCTGACCGAAGGCGGGCTCGCCGAGCGCCTGATCCGCTTCGCAGCGACATTGGTCGGCCATTGGCGGGCGGGGCTGGCGCAGACGGCGCTGGTCGCGAGCGTGCTGTTCTCGGGGGCGTCGGGCTCCTCGGTGGCCAACGCCGCCTTCGGGGCCAAGGTGATGGCGCCGACTTTGGTGGCGCGCGGCTATCCGCCGGCGAACGCGGCGGCGATCGTCGCCGGCGTCTCGATGCTCGACAACATCATCCCGCCGTCGATCGCCTTCCTGATCCTGGCGAGCGCGACCAATCTCTCGGTCGGCTCTCTGCTGGTCGGCGGCTTCGTCGCAGGCGGCGTGCTGACGCTGGCCCTGGCCATCGGCATCCATCTGAGTGCTCGCGGCGTCGTCGATGCGGCGCCGAAGGCGAGCATGGCCGAGCGGGGCAGGGCGCTGATCGGCGCCATCCCTGCGATCGGGCTCGGCATCGTCGTGGTGGTCGGCATCCGCTTCGGCGTGGTGACTGTGACGGAGGCCTCGGCGCTGGCCGTCGCTTATGCCGCGGTCACCTGTCTCGCGCTGCGCAGCCTGGACGGGCACGGCGTCCTGGCGGCCCTGCGGAAATCGGCTGCCGAGGCGGCAGCGATCGGCCTTCTGATCGGCGCCTCGGCGCCGTTCGCCTTCCTGCTCGCGGTCGACCGTATCTCCGAGCAGATGGCCGGGCTCGTCACCGCGTTCGGCGCCGGACCCTATGCCGTGATGCTGCTCGCCAATCTCGTGCTGCTGGTCGCCGGGCTCTTCCTCGATATCGGCGCGGCGATCCTGCTGCTGGCGCCGCTGCTGCTGCCGGTCGCGGTGGCGGCGGGGCTCGATCCGATCCAGTTCGGCGTCGTGCTGGTGGTCAATCTGATGATCCATGGGCTGACACCGCCGCTCGGCATCCTCGTCTATGTCGTCAGCGGCATCATGCGGGTGCCGGCGGGAGCGGTTTTCCGGGCAGTCCTGCCGCTGCTCGGCGTATTGCTGGTCGCCCTCATGGTGCTGTCGCTGGGCATGGCTGCGTGGCCCGCGCTTGCGCCGGGGCTCAAGGCGCTGTTCTGATGCGCCTTCATTCGCCCGGCGCCCGCGCCGTTCCACCGCCTACGCCGTGAGCCGGCCCGGACTTCGATATGATCTTCACCGACATCGCGACGCGGACCTACAACCACGGTTGGCGGCTCGACCCGATCATCCGCAGCCTGCTCGACACGGATTTCTACAAGCTCCTGATGCTGCAGATGATCCGGGCCTTCCATCCGGACGTGCAGGTCACCTTCTCGTTGATCAACCGTTCGAAGCATATCCGGCTTGCGGACATCGTCGATGAGGGCGAGCTCAGGGCGCAGCTCGACCATGCCCGCTCGTTGCGCTTCACCAAGAACGAACTGATCTGGCTCGCCGGCAACAGCTTCTACGGCAAGACGCAGATGTTCTCGCCGGATTTCATGGCCTGGCTCGCCGATTTCCAGTTGCCGGACTACGACCTGCGCAAGGTCGACGGCCAGTACGAGCTGCATTTCGAGGGACCCTGGACCCACAGCACGATGTGGGAGGTGCCGGCGCTGGCGATCGTCAACGAGCTGCGGGCAAGGCGCGTCATGCTCGGCCAGAAGCGCTTCTCGCTCGACGTGCTCTATGCTCGCGCCAAGGCCAAGATGTGGGACAAGGTCGAGCGGCTGCAGAAGCTGCCCAACCTCAAGCTCTCCGATTTCGGCACGCGGCGGCGTCATGGCCATCTCTGGCAGCGCTGGTGCGTCGAGGCGCTCAAGGAAGGGCTGGGCTCGGCCTTCACTGGCACTTCGAACGTGCTGCTTGCGATGGATGCCGATCTCGAGGCGATCGGCACCAATGCGCATGAACTGCCGATGGTGCTGGCGGCGCTCGCCGATTCGGACGAGGAGTTGCTGCGCGCGCCCTATCGCGTGCTTGATGAGTGGCGCCAGGTCTATGGCGGCAACCTCTTGATCGCGCTGCCGGACGCCTTCGGTTCGCAGAGCTTCCTGCGCCATGCGCCGGACTGGGTCGCCGACTGGACGGGCTTCCGCCCCGACAGCGCGCCGCCGATCCCGGCCGGCGAGACGATCATGGCCTGGTGGCGCGAGCATGGGCGCGACCCGCGCGACAAGATGCTGGTCTTCTCCGACGGGCTCGATGTCGATGCGATCGAGCGCGTCTATCACCATTTCGACGGCAAGGTCCGCATGGCCTTCGGCTGGGGCACGGACCTGACCAACGATCTCGTCGGCTGTTCGCCCGACGGGTCGCGCGCGCTTGATCCGATCTCGCTGGTCTGCAAGGTCACCAAGGCGAACGGCCGGCCGGCGGTGAAGCTCTCCGACAATCCCGAGAAGGTCTCGGGCGATCCGGAGATGGTGAAGCGCTATAGGCGGGTGTTCGGGATCTGATCGGCATCCGACGGGACGGGCCTGCACTCCGGCTCGTCAGCGATGAACGCCCAGGAACGGAAACGGCTTCGCGGGCATGAACCGCTCGGTGGCGTCGCCGGCATAGACATGGTCCTGGTCGGGGCCGAGATCGAGCTTTCGCGTGCCGGCAGCTGCCGCGAAGTCGATCTTTCTGAGGTCGACCCAGAAGGTGTTCGGCGTCAGCGCCGATTCGAAGAAATAGAGCTTGCGGGCGTGGTCCACGACGGTGCGCCAGCGCGTCGACGAGATGTTGGGCTCTTCCGGCGTGTTCAGTCCGAACGGCACCGATACGTTGCGGATCACGCTGAAGACGCTGGCGACGGCCCGGTTCGGATCGTCGAATTTCGGTATCGCGTTCGCATAAAAGGAGGCGCGGGCGAAACGGTCTGCCGCCCGGTTCGTGCCGGGCAGCATCACCGTGCCGCCGATCTGTTTCCAGTAGGCGTCGAGGGCGAGCTGCTGGTCGAAGAGCGGCGAGTTGGTCATCACCTGGTACTGGCGGGAATGATGGATGACTTGCTTGCCGCCGATATATTCGACGATGGCGCTGTCGCCTGTCGCATCCGACATAGAGAGATGGAGCGTGGCGAGTCTCGTCTCGCCGGGGACCGCGTCGGTGACGATCGTGAACGGCTCCTGGCGAAGCGCCTCGACCGCCTCCGCGACGGTGCCGAAATTATCGAGCACATACTGGGCCCAGGCGGCGATAGTCAGGCCCGGCTTCGAGCCCGCACGGAATGGCGGATAGTCCGATTCGACGAGCCAGAGCAGATTGGCGGCGAGGCCGGCTTCGTTGACCCCGTCGGTCGTGGAGATGTCGTAGCCGGACGCGATGACGCTGCCGTATTTCGAGGTCCACCGGATCGAATTGGCGGCGGTTTCCCCATTGCGTTCGACGCCGCGCGGCATGATCCAGAGATTGGTGGCGATGTCGCTCTTCCAGTCCATCGAACGGGCGGTGACGACCTGGCCGTTCGCGCCGAGATAGACCAGCCGCGTGCAGGCATCGGCGATCGCCTGGCCGTATAAAAGGGCTGCGAGCGCCACCGCCAGCCGGCGCCCGGTGCGATAAATCGTTCGAGACATCGCGGCTTCTCCCGATTTGAGCGGTCGTGGCTGCCGGCAACGGGCCGATCAATCCGGCCCTTGGCGAGTATTCTTGCATCTGCCGTCAAAACCTCCTAATGCGACGCGGTTTCAAGGCCCGGAGGGCCGCCTTCGAGGACAAGGGTGTCATGGCCAAAGAGAAGTTTTCGCGGAACAAGCCGCACTGCAACATTGGAACGATTGGTCACGTTGACCATGGCAAGACGTCTTTGACGGCTGCGATCACGAAGGTTCTGGCCGAGTCCGGCGGCGCGTCGTTCACGGCGTATGACCAGATCGACAAGGCACCGGAAGAGAAGGCCCGCGGCATCACGATCTCGACGGCTCACGTCGAGTACGAGACGGCCAACCGCCACTACGCTCACGTCGACTGCCCCGGCCACGCCGACTACGTGAAGAACATGATCACGGGTGCGGCGCAGATGGACGGCGCGATCCTGGTGGTTTCGGCCGCCGACGGCCCGATGCCGCAGACCCGCGAGCACATCCTGCTGGCCCGCCAGGTTGGCGTTCCCGCGCTGGTGGTGTTCATGAACAAGGTCGACCTGGTCGACGACGCCGAGCTGCTGGAGCTCGTCGAGATGGAGATCCGCGAGCTTCTGTCGAAGTACGACTTCCCCGGCGACGACATCCCGATCACCAAGGGCTCGGCCAAGGTCGCTCTCGACAACGGCGACAAGGCGATCGGCCATGACGCGGTCGTGGCGCTGATGAAGACGGTCGACGACTACATCCCGCAGCCGGAGCGTCCGATCGACCAGCCGTTCCTGATGCCGGTCGAAGACGTGTTCTCGATCTCGGGCCGCGGCACGGTGGTGACCGGGCGCGTCGAGCGCGGCATCGTCAAGGTCGGCGAGGAAATCGAGATCGTCGGCCTGAAGGACACCGTGAAGACGACCGTCACGGGCGTCGAGATGTTCCGCAAGCTGCTCGACCAGGGCCAGGCGGGCGACAACATCGGCGCGCTGCTGCGCGGCACGAAGCGCGAGGACGTCGAGCGCGGCCAGGTGCTGTGCAAGCCGGGCTCGGTGAAGCCGCACACGAAGTTCAAGGCCGAGGCCTACATCCTGACGAAGGAAGAGGGTGGCCGTCACACGCCGTTCTTCACCAACTACCGCCCGCAGTTCTACTTCCGCACGACGGACGTGACCGGCGTGGTCTCGCTGCCGGAAGGCACGGAGATGGTGATGCCGGGCGACAACATCTCGATGGAGGTGACGCTGATCGCCCCGATCGCGATGGAAGAGAAGCTGCGCTTCGCCATCCGCGAAGGCGGCCGCACCGTCGGCGCCGGCGTCGTCGCCAGCATCATCGCCTGAGCGACTGCACGCAGAATGATTTGGGAAAGGGCGGTGGCGACACCGCCCTTTTTCTTTTGGCCGCTCCCTGGCATGTGTATCGTAGTTGTCAATTCGCCGCGTTGTGTGTATCTTGGTGCACATGCTCGAAGTCCGACAGACCGCAGCGTTTCATGCGTGGCTGTCTGGATTGGAGGATCGCAAGGCGCAGGAAATCATCGCCAAGCGCTTGGTGCGGATCGGCGCTGGCCTGATGGGCGATGTGAAGTATTTCGACGGCATCGGAGAGCTGCGCTTCGACTATGGTCCGGGATACCGGATCTATTTCGCCAGGCGTGGCCATGTGGTCGTCATCCTCCTTTGTGGTGGCGACAAATCCTCGCAGTCGCGAGATATCGAACGGGCCGTCGCGATGGCCAAGGAGATCTGACATGCCCCTCGAAACCACGCCGTTCGATGCGGCTGAGTATCTGACCAGCGAGGAAGCCCAGATCGAACTCCTGAAGGATGCGATGGAGGAGGGCGATCCGGCCTATATTGCCCATGCTCTGGGTGTGGTGGCCCGCGCTCGCGGTGTTTCCGAATTCGCCCGAGAGACCGGCTTGAGTCGGGAAGCGATCTACAAGGCGTTCAAGCCGGGGGGAAATCCGACGCTGGACACGCTTACGAAGGCAACGAAGGCGCTGGGCCTGAAGCTCACTCTGGTCGCCGCCTGACAAATGGGGCGGCGGCTTTGAAGCTTCTATCGAGCCCGCCCATTCCATGCTCTCAATCGCGGCGAGAGAGCGGACCAGCCGCTCCCGCTGCGGAGGAGCCAGTTCATGCCGTTCAAGCCGCCGTTTCCAGGCATCCATTCGATCGTCTTCGCGCTGTTCGACGACCATGAGCGGCTCGACCGGGCGGCGATGCGCAAGCAGACTGAGATCAGCCTCGATCTCGGCGTGCAGGGCATGGCCGCGCTCGGGCTCGCCACCGAAGTCTCGAAGCTGAGCTTCATCGAGCGCTGCACCGTGATGGAATGGATGGCGGAGGATGTGGCGGGCAGGAAGCCGCTCGCCTTCACGATCTTCGGCTCCTCGGTGGCGGAGCAGGCCGCGCTGGTGAAGGTCGCGGAACAGAACGGCGCCGACTGGGTGATTCTGCAGCCGCCGATGGTCGGCAGCTTCGGCGCTGGCGAATACATCAATTTCTTCGGCCGCATCGCCGAGACGACGTCGCTGCCGGTCGCGATCCAGAACGCGCCGGCATATATGGGCCGCGGCCTGTCGGCGGAGGATATCCGCGAGCTGACGCGGCGCCATCCGAATATCAGCCTGATCAAGGGCGAGGGCTCGGTCGTCGAGATCGAGCGCCTGATCGCGGTGACCGAAGGCCGCCTGCCGATTCTCAACGGGCGCGGCGGGCTCGAGCTCATCGACAATTTTCGTGCCGGCTGCGCCGGGATGATCTTGGCGCCGGACACGATCGACTATGCGCTGCGCGCCTATGCCCGCTACAAGGCTGGCGACGAAGCCGGTGCGGATGCCGCCTATCGCGAAGTGCTGCCGGCGATCACCTTCATCATGCAGTCGATCGAGACGCTGATTTGCTACGGCAAGCGCATCTTCGGGGCGCGGGCGGGCATCACGATCCATGACCGCGGCCCGGCGTTGAGGCCCACCGAATTCGGGCTGAATCTGGTCGAGCGCTATGCGCGGGAGCTCGGCCCCTACAGCAAATGAGGATGATCAGCGATTTCGACTTGAAATGCGCCGCGCCTTGGGGCACATGACGCCCACCTGCAGGGGTATAGCTCAGTTGGTAGAGCGGCGGTCTCCAAAACCGCAGGTCGCGGGTTCGAGCCCTGCTGCCCCTGCCAGTCGTCCCGCTGGCGACTGATGCGCCGGATGCCCAAGCAGGTTGGCGAGGCATCCATGACCCAGAACATCTACGACGACGAAACCTTCTTCGCGGGCTACAGCCAGCTGCCGCGCTCCGTCCATGGTCTGGACGGCGCGCCGGAATGGCCCGTGCTACGTGGGATGCTGCCGGAACTCACCGGCAAGGGCGCGCTCGATCTCGGCTGCGGCTTCGGCTGGTTCTGTCGTTTCGCAGCGGGCGAGGGCGCGGCCAGCGTGCTTGGCGTCGACGTCTCCGAGAAGATGCTGGAGCGGGCGCGGCGCGAGACGCCCGATTCCCGCGTCAGCTACGAGCGCGCCGATCTCGAACGCTATGCCCCTCCGGCGGATGCCTTCGACCTCGCCTGCAGCTCGCTCGCCTTCCACTATGTCGAGGATCTGGCCGGGCTGTTCGGGCGGGTGCATGCGGCGCTGAAGCCGGGCGGCAACCTTGTCTGCTCGGTCGAGCATCCGATCATGACGGCACCCGCCCGGCAGGAATGGCTCGTCGATGCCGACGGCCGCGTGGCCTGGCCGGTCAACGGCTATCACGACGAGGGCAGGCGGGTCAGCAACTGGCTGGCGGAAGGCGTGGTCAAGCGCCACCGTACCATCGGCACCTATCTCGACCTCTTGCTGGGCGCCGGCTTCCGGCTGGACAGGCTGGTGGAGTGGGCGCCGAGCCCTGAGCAGGTCGCCAACGAGCCGGGCTGGGCGAAGGAGCGCGAGCGGCCTTTTTTCCTGCTGATCGCGGCGAGCCGGGGCTGAAAGAGCGGCTGCCCGAAAGGGGCTTGGCTAAAGGCTGCAAGCGATGTAAGAGGCTAGCCATGACGGCGCGCGACCCTCCCCGGGTCCCGCGCCGCGAATGTTTCAGGACGGCCGAATCGGCATCGCGCAGGGGCGCGGGCCGGATCGGAACCCGAGGTGGTTCATGGCGAAATCCAATCCCTTCCAGTTCCTGCAGGATGTGCGCTCCGAGGCGTCCAAGGTCACTTGGCCTTCGCGCCGCGAGACGCTGATCACCACGGGCCTCGTGCTCGCGATGGTCGTCCTGTCCAGCCTGTTCTTCCTCTTCACCGACACCGTCATTCGCTGGGTGCTCGGTCTCATCCTCGGCGCCCGTTGAACGGAATTACGAACGTGAGCACCCGCTGGTATATCGTCCACGCCTATTCGAACTTCGAGAACAAGGTCGCCCAGTCGATCCGCGATCAGGCGGGGCAGCGCAACCTCGCCGATAAGTTCGAAGAGGTGCTGGTTCCGACCGAGAAGGTCGTCGAGGTCCGCCGCGGCCGCAAGGTCGAGGCCGAGCGCAAGTTCTTCCCGGGCTATGTTCTGGTGAAGTGCGAGATGACCGACGAGGTCTACCACCTCATCAAGAACACGCCGAAGGTCACCGGCTTCCTGGGCGCCGACAAGGCCAAGCCCATGCCGATCCCCGAGAGCGAAGCGATGCGGATCAAGGGCCAGGTCGCCGAGGGCGTCGAGCGGCCGAAGCCGACGATCGTTTTCGAGGTCGGCGAGCAGGTCAAGGTCGCGGACGGACCCTTCGCCTCGTTCAACGGCGTCGTCGAGGATGTCGACCACGCCCGCGCCCGGCTCAAGGTCGCGGTCTCGATCTTCGGCCGCGCCACGCCGGTCGAGCTCGAATACAGCCAGGTCGAGAAGCTCTGAAATTAGATCAGCCCGAAGCGCGCTTCGGGCTGTTTTCGTTAGGTTAATCGGCTTTTAAGATCACTTGGGCCATGTTCTGCGCGGTCATCCGGCGCAGGGCACCATGTTCCCCAGTTTCTTCAAGGCTACGGTGCGCCAGCGCCTCACGCTCTGGGCATTGATCCTAGGCGTGCTCGCCTGCGTCTTCGGCGCCGCGCAGTTCATCAGCTCTGTCAAGCTCGCCGGTTTCGCCCGCTCGATCACAGCGCAGGCGGGTGCCGCGGCGGCTCTCTCGGATACCGATGCCGCCTATAGCCGCGTGGTCGTGGCGATCGTTTCCGGTCAGGAGCGCGACCATCTCGCCGGCGATATCGAAACCCTGATCGCGGCGATGTCGATCGTTGCCGTCCAGAGCGGGGGCGAGGCTGCGGAGCAGGCGCGGCAAGCGGTGCTCGGCTTGCAGGAACTGGCCAGCAAAATCGACGCCGATAAGATCGGCCTGCGCGATGCGTTGCGCAAGGTCGCGACGCATCGCAACGAGTTGCGGGTGAGCCTCAACGGCGCGATTGCCGGCGTCAGCGACGCGCTCGGCACCCATGTCGAAAACTCCCGGCACAACACGCTGCTGCTGGTGACGCTAGGGCTGGTGCTGGTGACCCTCATCATCTCCTTCGAGCATCGCTGGCTGGTACGGCCGATCGCGACCATGGCGACCGCCCTGGGCGCGCCGGGGCAGGATTCCGGCTGGGTCCGCCGGCTCGCGCGCCGCGGCGACGAGATCGGCATGCTCGGCCGGGCGTTGCATGCGCATCTCTCGGACGAGAAGGCGAGGCAGGATGCGGCCGGGAAGCGATTGGCCTCGCTGGCCGGAGAGGTCGAGCGGCAGCAGGCCCTGCGGGTTCGCGGTCAGGCGTTCCAGGACGGGATCGCCCATATCGCCGGCGCGCTGGAAACCCATGCCGCGAGCATGACGGACGCGTCCAACGAATTGTCGCAGCTCTCCGGCTTCGTCGACCAGCATGCCGGTGCGGCCGCGCAGTCGAGCCAGCGCGCAGCGGTTCATGTCGACGAGATGTCCTCCTCCCTGAACGAAATCGCCGAACTGCTGGCGATCACGGCCGAAGAAGCACGGCGGGCGTCGGGCATTGCCGGCGGGGCTAAGACGCTCGTCGAGGAAGCCGCCGACGACAGCGTCATGCTGCGCGAGGCGGTGGGGTCGATCTCGGCCGTCGTCACGCTGATCAGCAATGTCGCCAACCAGACCAATCTGCTGGCGCTCAACGCGACGATCGAGGCGGCGCGCGCCGGCGAGAGCGGGCGCGGCTTCGCCGTGGTCGCGGCCGAGGTCAAGCAACTCGCCAACCGGACGGCGGAGGCGACCGGCCATGTCCGGCGCGGCCTCGATTCGATCGGCACGGCGGCCGAGCGGATCACCGGGCGCATCGGGGCGCTGGTGACCTCGGTGAACGATGTCGAGACCGCCGCCGATGCCATCGCGGAGCTGGCCCGCCGGCAGGACGAGGCCTCCCGCTCGATCAATGCCGGCACCGCCCGGACCGCCGGCGATGTGCGTGGCACGGCCGAGCAGGTCGAGCAGGTCGCCGGCATGTTCGAGGACTGGCGCAGGATGACGGAACGCATGGCCCGCACCTCCGCCGATATCGACGGCCAGGCCGCGGCCCTGCGGCAGGCGGTCGACAGCTTCATGGCCGACACGCAGGGAGCCAGGCAGGCATGACGATGACGGTCGATTCTCCGGCGATCGCGATCGCCCCTGCGCGGCGCATCGACGCGAATGCCTTTCCGCTGGTCGCGAAGGTGCTGCACTGGAGCACGGCGGTCCTCGTCCTGGTGATGTTCTGCGTGGGCATCCTGATGAAGGAAATCGGCAGCGGGCCCTGGGCCGACGCGCTGATGACCTTCCACAAGACGGCAGGCTTCGCCTTGCTCCTGCTGGTCATGGGCCGGCTAGCCTATCGCATCGTCCAGCGCCTTACTGGCCGCTGGTCCAGGAGCGCGGGCGGGCGGGCGGTCCACCGCGTCCTGTATGGGATGCTGGTCGCGATTCCGCTGCTGGGGCTGGCCGGCATCTCGGATTTCGGGGCGCGCGAAATCTATGGCGGGCTGTCGCTCCCGGCGATCTGGCCGAAAGGCGCAGGCTATGCCGATGCGCTGTTCCAGGGGCATGCCATCCTGGCCTTCGGGCTGATCGGACTCGTCGCGCTGCATATCTGCCTGGCGCTCGACGACTATATCCGGCAAGCTCCGGCGGCCCATCCGAAAGAGCCGGCGAGCACCGAAACCTCTTCCCTTCCGCGTCCGGATATGCCATAGGCCCGGCCTCAACCGCGTGGGAGGCGTGCCGGTCGCCAGCCGGATCACAGGCGCCGCACCACGCACTGCAACCACCCCGGCCCCGATGAAGAGCATCGGCAGGCGGGGTCGTCGTCGTTCCGGATAGGCATCGGAGCAGACGGCAGGAGCAGCCATCATGGCGAAGAAGATCACGGGTTACGTGAAGCTACAGGTTCCGGCGGGCGCGGCCAATCCGTCGCCGCCGATCGGTCCGGCGCTGGGTCAGCGCGGCCTCAACATCATGGAATTCTGCAAGGCCTTCAACGCGAAGACCCAGCAGATGGAAAAGGGCATGCCGATCCCGGTGATCATCACCGCGTATGCCGATCGCTCCTTCACCTTCGAGATGAAGCAGCCGCCGGTTTCGTACTGGCTGAAGAAGGCCGCCGGCCTGACCTCGGGTTCCAAGACCCCGGGCAAGGGCGGCAATGTCGGCAAGGTCACCACTGCGCAGATCGCCGAGATCGCCGAGAAGAAGATGGCCGATCTCAACTGCGACACCGTCGAATCGGCTTCGGCCATGATCCGTGGCTCGGCCCGCTCGATGGGCCTGGAAGTCGTGGGCTGAGGGGGCGATCATGGCACATATCGGAAAGCGCGTCGTCAAGGGCCGTGAAGGCATTGACCGCACCAAGCTGTACTCGCTCGACCAGGCTGTCACGTTCATCAAGGAACGCGCCAACGCCAAGTTCGACGAGACTGTCGAGATCGCGATGAATCTCGGCGTCGATCCGCGTCACGCCGACCAGATGGTCCGTGGCGTCTGCAACCTCCCGAACGGCTCGGGCCGCACGCTGCGCGTCGCCGTCTTCGCCCGCGGCGCCAAGGCCGAAGAGGCCAAGGCCGCTGGTGCCGATATCGTCGGCGCCGAGGAGTTGGTCGAGTCCGTCCAGAAGGGCGAGATCAATTTCGATCGCTGCATCGCGACCCCGGACATGATGGGTCTCGTCGGTCGTCTCGGTAAGGTGCTCGGCCCGCGTGGCCTGATGCCGAACCCGCGCGTCGGCACCGTCACCATGGACGTGACCGCCGCCGTCGCCGCCTCGAAGGGCGGTTCGGTCGAGTTCCGCGTCGAGAAGGCCGGTATCGTCCACGCTGCGGTCGGCAAGGCCTCGTTCTCGGCCGAGAAGCTCTCGGAGAACATCAAGGCTTTCGTCGACTCCGTCGCCAAGGCCAAGCCCGCCGGCGCCAAGGGCACGTACATTCAGCGTGTCGCCCTGTCGTCGACCATGGGCCCGGGCGTCAAGATCGAGCCGAACACCGTCATCGGCGGCTGACAAGCTACGAGGGAAGGGCGGCCGGCTGACCGGTCGCCCACCCGCTCTTGATTTCGTGAAGTCAAGAGCCTACTTGGCAGGAACAGGCGAAGGCGCTATACGCACGCCTGTTTCCATGAGTGAAGGGGCTCCGGCGTGCATGGCACGAAGGGGTCTGTTTCGCGTTTTTCGGCGGTTTTCCGCTGAAGAATGGGTGATTGGGGCCGCGGAAAGTGATTTCCAAGGCCGGAATCATCCAGTCCTGTCTGAGACTGCAGGTGCCTTCCCGGTTCGTCCGGGAGCATAATTTCGCCAAGAGGCCTGCATAGACGGTGCAAGAGCTTAGTCCCGGATCGCGAGATCCGGACAAGACGGTTCGAACCATCTCGCCCGATCGTGACCCTCAGGGGTCGGGAGCGGGGACAGGGCACCAAGCGTCGCTTTGCGGGACGCCGGTGTCAACCGGGGTTTCGGGAAGCGGCATTTGCAACCGGCGGCGAGCCCTCAAAGCTTGTCGCCTACCGGAGAGAGCCCAGTGGATAAAGCGGCAAAAAAAGATGCCGTCGCGTCGCTGAACGATGTGTTTGCGAACACGTCGGTCGTCGTCGTGGCCCACTATGCGGGTTTGACCGTGGCCCAGTTCCAGAAGCTTCGTCGCGAGATGAAGGCGAATGGCGCCACTGTTAAGGTCGCAAAGAACCGCTTGGCCAAGATCGCTCTTGAAGGCACCGACGTCGCGTCCATCAGCAACCTGCTGACGGGTCCCACCCTGATCGCTTATTCAAACGATCCGGTCGCGGCGCCGAAGGTCGCCACCGCTTTCGCCAAGGAGAACGACAAGCTCGTCATCCTGGGCGGCGCGATGGGCACGACCGCCCTGAACCCCGATGGTGTCAAGGCCCTGGCCACGATGCCCTCGCTCGACGATATGCGCGCCAAGCTCATCGGCCTTATCCAGGCCCCGGCTACGAAGCTCGCGCAGCTCACGAACGCGCCCGCCGGCAAGCTGGCACGCGTGGTTCAGGCTTATGCCGACAAGAATGCGGCTTGATAGCCAGCAAACCCTTATCGTTCGAACCTCTTAAGACAGGAAGTTAAACATGGCCGATCTCGCCAAGCTCGTCGACGATCTCTCGTCGCTCACCGTTCTCGAGGCCGCTGACCTCGCCAAGATGCTCGAAGAGAAGTGGGGCGTTTCCGCCGCCGCCGCCGTCGCTGTTGCGGCTGGTCCGGCTGCTGGCGGTGGCGCTGCCGCCGCTGCTGAAGAGCAGACCGAGTTCACCGTTGTCCTGGCTTCGGCCGGCGACAAGAAGATCGAGGTGATCAAGGAAGTCCGCGCCATCACCGGCCTGGGCCTCAAGGAAGCCAAGGACCTGGTCGAAGGCGCCCCGAAGCCGGTCAAGGAGTCGGTTGGCAAGGATGAGGCCGAGAAGCTCAAGAAGCAGCTCGAGGCCGTCGGCGCCAAGGTCGAGCTCAAGTGAGCTTGGGCCGGCTGATGCCGGTCCGACCGTAGTCACTATCGACAGTCCCGGGGCGGTTCACGCCTCCGGGGCTGTTGCGTCGTTTCCGCAAGGTGCGGCGAATCAGTGAGGCAGATCACAGGATTTGCCTCGAACGGCTGACCCGGCGGCCTTGCGGTCGCTTCCGTCGGACCTCCGGGTCAGCCGTCTGCAACAGCGGTTCGTCGTCAGATGAATCTGCGCGGATGTGTCAAGGTTGGGCATGGCGTCCTCCGCCGGGCCCGAAGAACGCGAGGAACAACATGGTCAATTCGCTCCAGGGTCGCAGGCGCGTCCGCAAGTTCTTCGGCAAGCTCAAGGAAGTGGCTGAGATGCCGAACCTCATCGAGGTTCAGAAGGCGTCCTACGACCAGTTCCTGATGGTCGACGAGCCCAAGGGTGGCCGCGCCGACGAGGGCCTGCAGTCCGTCTTCAAGTCCGTTTTCCCGATCGGCGATTTCTCCGGCGCCTCGCTGCTGGAATTCGTGAAGTACACCTTCGAGCCGCCGAAATACGACGTCGACGAGTGCCGCCAGCGCGGCATGACCTTCTCGGCGCCGCTCAAGGTGACGCTGCGCCTGATCGTGTTCGATATCGATCCGGACACCCAGGCGAAGTCGGTCAAGGACATCAAGGAGCAGGATGTCTACATGGGCGATATGCCGCTCATGACCGATAACGGCACCTTCATCGTCAACGGCACCGAGCGCGTCATCGTCTCGCAGATGCACCGTTCGCCGGGCGTGTTCTTCGACCACGACAAGGGCAAGACCCATTCTTCGGGCAAGCTGCTCTTCGCCGCGCGCATCATCCCCTATCGCGGGTCCTGGCTCGACATCGAGTTCGACGCCAAGGACATCGTCTATGCCCGTATCGACCGGAAGCGTAAGATCCCGGTGACGTCGCTGCTGTTCGCGCTCGGCATGGACGGCGAGGAGATCCTCAGCCGCTTCTACAACCACATCACCTACACCAAGGACGCCAAGGGCTGGCGCGTTCCCTACGACGCGGAGCGCATGAAGGGCTTCAAGGCCAATGAGGACCTGATCGACGCCGATACCGGCGAGGTCGTGGTCGAGGCCGGCAAGAAGCTCGTCGCCCGCACCGCCCGCCAGCTCGCCGAGAAGGGCCTGAAGTTCCTGCGCGCGCAGGACGAGGACCTGTACACCCAGTACATCGCCGAGGACCTGGTCAACCCGGCGACGGGCGAGGTCTATGCCGAGGCCGGCGAGGAGATCGACGAGAAGCTGCTGAAGCAGCTGACCGACGACGGCTTTGACGAGATCCCAGTGCTCGACATCGACCACATCACGGTCGGCCCCTATATCCGTAACACGCTGAAGGTCGACAAGAACTCGCGCCGCGAAGAGGCGCTGTTCGACATCTACCGCGTGATGCGTCCGGGCGAGCCGCCGACGCTCGAGACCGCCGAGAACATGTTCCAGTCGCTGTTCTTCGACTCGGAGCGCTACGACCTCTCGGCCGTCGGCCGCGTCAAGATGAACATGCGCCTCGACCTCGACGCCGAGGACACCGTGCGCATCCTGCGCAAGGAGGACATCTTCGCCGTCGTCAAGGCGCTGGTCGACCTGCGCGACGGCAAGGGCGAGATCGACGATATCGACCATCTCGGCAACCGCCGCGTGCGCTCGGTCGGCGAGCTCATGGAGAACCAGTATCGCCTGGGCCTGCTCCGCATGGAGCGCGCCATCAAGGAGCGCATGTCCTCGGTCGATATTGACACGGTCATGCCGCAGGACCTGATCAACGCGAAGCCGGCGGCGGCCGCTGTGCGCGAGTTCTTCGGCTCGTCGCAGCTCTCGCAGTTCATGGACCAGACGAACCCGCTCTCGGAAGTCACCCACAAGCGCCGTCTTTCGGCGCTTGGCCCGGGCGGTCTGACCCGCGAGCGCGCCGGCTTCGAGGTGCGCGACGTGCACCCGACGCATTACGGCCGCATCTGCCCGATCGAAACGCCGGAAGGCCCGAATATCGGCCTGATCAACTCGCTCGCCACATTCGCGCGGGTGAACAAGTACGGCTTCATCGAGAGCCCCTATCGCCGCATCCGCGACAGCAAGCAGACCGACGAGATCATCTATCTCTCGGCGATGGAGGAGGCGAAGTACAACGTCGCCCAGGCGAATGCCGCCGTCGACAAGGACGGCCGCCTGACGGACGACCTCGTCGTCTGCCGCCGCGCCGGTGAAGTCGTGGTCACGCCGGTCGACAAGGTCGACTTCCAGGACGTGTCGCCGAAGCAGCTCGTTTCGGTCGCCGCGGCGCTGATCCCGTTCCTCGAGAACGACGACGCGAACCGCGCGCTGATGGGCTCGAACATGCAGCGCCAGGCGGTGCCGCTGGTTCGCGCCGACGCGCCCTTCGTCGGCACCGGCATGGAAGCGGTCGTCGCCCGTGACTCGGGCGCCGCGATCGCGGCCCGCCGCGGTGGTATCGTCGACCAGGTCGACGCGACCCGTATCGTCATCCGCGCTTCGGACGAGATGGATCCGACGAAGCCCGGCGTCGACATCTACCGCCTGCAGAAGTTCCAGCGCTCCAACCAGTCGACCTGCATCACGCAGCGTCCGCTGGTGCGCGTCGGCGACATCATCAAGAAGGGCGACATCGTCGCCGACGGCCCGTCGACGGAGTTCGGCGAGCTCGCGCTCGGCCGCAACGTGCTCGTCGCGTTCATGCCGTGGAACGGCTACAACTTCGAGGACTCGATCCTTCTCTCCGAGAACATCGTGGCCCAGGACGTCTTCACCTCGATCCATATCGAGGAGTTCGAGGTCATGGCCCGCGACACCAAGCTCGGCCCGGAGGAGATCACGCGCGACATTCCGAACGTTTCGGAAGAGGCGCTGAAGAACCTCGACGAAGCCGGCATCGTCTATATCGGCGCCGAGGTTGCGGCGGGCGACATCCTGGTCGGCAAGATCACGCCGAAGGGCGAAAGCCCGATGACCCCGGAAGAGAAGCTGCTGCGCGCTATCTTCGGCGAGAAGGCTTCGGACGTGCGCGACACCTCGCTGCGCGTTCCCCCGGGCGTGCAGGGCACGATCGTCGAGGTTCGCGTGTTCAACCGCCACGGCGTCGACAAGGACGAGCGCGCCCAGGCGATCGAGCGCGAGGAGATCGAGCGTCTCGCCAAGGACCGTGATGACGAGCAGGCGATCCTGGACCGCAACACCTTCGCGCGTCTGGCCGAGATCCTGACAGGCAAGACCGGCCTCGCCGGTCCGAAGGGCTTCAAGAAGGACACGGTCATCACCCGCGAGGTGATGAGCGAATTCCCGCGTTCGCAGTGGTGGCTGTTCGCCACCGCCGAAGACTCGCTGATGACCGAGATCGAGGCGATGCGGAAGCAGTACGACGAGTCGAAGAAGCGCCTCGAGCAGCGCTTCCTCGACAAGGTCGAGAAGCTGCAGCGCGGCGACGAGCTGCCTCCGGGCGTGATGAAGATGGTCAAGGTCTTCGTCGCGGTGAAGCGCAAGATCCAGCCGGGCGATAAGATGGCCGGCCGTCACGGCAACAAGGGCGTCGTTTCGCGCATCGTGCCGGTGGAGGACATGCCGTTCCTCGAGGACGGCACCCATGCCGACATCGTGCTGAACCCGCTCGGCGTGCCCTCGCGCATGAATGTCGGGCAGATCCTGGAGACCCATCTGGGTTGGGCGGCTGCGGGCCTCGGCAAGCAGATCGGCAAGGCGCTCGATGCCTACAAGAAGTCGAGCGACTTCAAGGCGCTGAAGGCGGAGTTCGACGCGGTCTACGAGGATAACGAGATCATCGCCTCGATGGACGAGGCCGAACTCGTGGAGATGGGCCAGAACCTGCGCCGCGGCGTTCCCGTCGCGACACCGGTGTTCAACGGCGCCAAGGAGGCCGATATCGAGCGGCTCCTGGAGCAGGCGGGCCTACATTCCTCGGGCCAGTCGACGCTGTATGACGGCCGCACCGGTGAGCCTTTCGACCGCAAGGTGACGATGGGCTACATCTACATGCTCAAGCTGCACCACCTGGTCGACGACAAGATCCACGCCCGTTCGATCGGTCCGTACTCGCTCGTCACCCAGCAGCCGCTGGGCGGCAAGGCGCAGTTCGGCGGCCAGCGCTTCGGCGAAATGGAGGTCTGGGCGCTCGAAGCCTACGGCGCCGCCTACACCCTGCAGGAAATGCTGACGGTGAAGTCGGACGACGTCGCGGGCCGCACCAAGGTCTACGAGTCGATCGTGCGCGGCGAGGACAACTTCGAGGCGGGCATCCCGGAGAGCTTCAACGTGCTCGTCAAGGAAATGCGCTCGCTCGGCCTCAACGTCGAGCTGATCAACAACAAGGTGAAGCCGGGCGAGTTGCCGCCGGCCGAAGCGGCCGAATAAGCCGCTACCCGACACCTTGAACAATGCCGGCGGCACTCACGCCGCCGGCTGACGGAATTGACGAGCCGGGCAGGGCGGCCTTTGCCCCCGCCGGCGGAAGGAGACAGGCGATGAAGCAAGAGGTCATGAACCTTTTCGGCCAGCAGCCGGTCCAGCAGGCCTTCGACGCGATCAAGATTTCGATCGCGAGCCCGGAGAAGATCCTGTCCTGGTCCTATGGCGAGATCAAAAAGCCGGAGACCATCAACTACCGCACGTTCAAGCCGGAGCGTGACGGCCTGTTCTGCGCGCGTATCTTCGGGCCGATCAAGGACTATGAGTGCCTGTGCGGCAAGTACAAGCGCATGAAGTTCAAGGGCGTCATCTGCGAGAAGTGCGGCGTTGAAGTCACGCTCGCCCGCGTCCGGCGCGAGCGCATGGGCCATATCGAGCTCGCCGCCCCGGTCGCGCATATCTGGTTCCTGAAGTCGCTGCCCTCGCGCATCGGCCTCCTGATGGATATGCCGCTCAAGGACCTGGAGCGCATCCTCTATTTCGAAAGCTATGTCGTCATCGAGCCGGGCCTGACCCCGCTCAAGGACCGTCAGCTTCTGTCGGAAGAAGAGTACGTCCGGGCTCAGGAAGAGTACGGCGCGGACACCTTCACCGCCATGATCGGCGCGGAAGCCATCCGCGAGATGCTGCGCGCGCTCGACCTCGACCAGATCAACGCCGATCTCAAGCATGAGATCGCGACGACGACGTCCGAGCTGAAGCCCAAGAAGCTGATGAAGCGCCTCAAGATCATCGAGGCCTTCCAGGAGTCGGGCAACAAGCCGGAATGGATGGTGATGACCCAGATCCCGGTCATCCCGCCGGATCTGCGCCCGCTCGTGCCGCTCGACGGCGGTCGCTTCGCGACCTCCGACCTGAACGACCTCTATCGCCGCGTCATCAACCGCAACAACCGCCTGAAGCGCCTCATCGAGCTGCGCGCGCCGGACATCATCATCCGCAACGAGAAGCGGATGCTGCAGGAATCCGTCGACGCGCTGTTCGACAACGGCCGCCGCGGCCGCGTCATCACGGGTGCCAACAAGCGCCCGCTGAAGTCGCTCGCCGACATGCTGAAGGGCAAGCAGGGCCGCTTCCGCCAGAACCTGCTCGGCAAGCGCGTCGACTATTCGGGCCGCTCGGTCATCGTGGTCGGCCCGGAGATGAAGCTGCACCAGTGCGGCCTGCCGAAGAAGATGGCGCTCGAGCTGTTCAAGCCGTTCATCTATGCGCGCCTCGACGCCAAGGGCTACTCGACCACGGTCAAGCAGGCCAAGAAGCTCGTCGAGAAGGAGAAGCCGGAGGTCTGGGATATCCTGGACGAGGTCATCCGCGAGCATCCGGTGATGCTGAACCGCGCGCCGACGCTGCACCGCCTGGGCATCCAGGCCTTCGAGCCCGTGCTGATCGAGGGCAAGGCGATCCAGCTCCATCCGCTGGTCTGCGCCGCCTTCAACGCGGACTTCGACGGCGACCAGATGGCCGTGCACGTCCCGCTGTCGCTCGAAGCGCAGCTTGAAGCGCGCGTGCTGATGATGTCGACCAACAACATCCTGCACCCGGCGAACGGCATGCCGATCATCGTGCCGTCGCAGGACATCGTGCTCGGCCTCTATTATCTCTCGATCATCTCGGACGGCGAGCCCGGTCAGGGTAAGATCTTCGGCGATTTCGGCGAGCTCGAATACGCGCTGCACGAGAAGGTCGTGACGCTGCATTCGAAGATCAAATACCGCTGGACCGGCGTCGGCCATGACGGCAAGCCGTATACGAAGATCTACGACACCACCCCGGGCCGCGTGATCCTCTCGACCGCGTTGCCGGAGCATCCGGCCGTGTCCTTCGACGTCGTCAACAAGCTGATGACCAAGAAGGAGATCTCCGGAATGATCGACGCCGTGTATCGCGGCTGCGGTCAGAAGGAATCGGTGATCTTCTGCGACCGCGTCATGGGGCTGGGCTTCAAGCACGCCTTCAAGGCCGGCATCTCCTTCGGCAAGGACGACATGGTCGTGCCGGAGAACAAGTGGGAGATCGTCGACACGACCCGCGCGCTCGCCAAGGATTACGAGCAGCAGTACCAGGACGGCCTGATCACGCAGGGCGAGAAGTACAACAAGGTCGTCGACGCCTGGGCGAAGTGCTCCGACAAGCTCGCCCAGGAGATGATGGCCCGCATCTCGACCGTCCAGAAGGACGAGACCGGCCGCGACAAGCAGATCAACTCGATCTACATGATGTCGCACTCGGGTGCCCGTGGTTCGCCGGCGCAGATGCGCCAGCTCGCCGCCATGCGCGGCCTGATGGCCAAGCCGTCGGGCGAGATCATCGAGAGCCCGATCATCTCGAACTTCAAGGAAGGCCTCGACGTTCTCGAGTACTTCAACTCGACCCACGGCGCCCGCAAGGGTCTCGCCGACACGGCGCTCAAGACGGCCAACTCCGGCTATCTCACCCGCCGTCTCGTCGACGTGGCGCAGGACGCGATCATCTCCGAGGTGGATTGCGGCTCGGATAACGGCATCAAGATGCGCGCCATCGTCGATGCCGGCCAGGTCGTGGCTTCTCTCGGCATGCGTATCCTGGGCCGCGCGACGGCCGAGGACATCGTCGATGTCGAGGGCAAGGTCATCGTCGCCAAGGGCATCGTGATCGAAGAGAGCGACATCGCCAAGATCAACGCCGCCGGCGTCCAGGAGGTGAAGATCCGTTCGGTTCTCACCTGCGAGACCAAGAACGGCGTCTGCGCCACCTGCTACGGTCGCGACCTGGCTCGCGGCACGCCCGTCAACATGGGCGAGGCCGTCGGCGTCATCGCGGCGCAGTCGATCGGCGAGCCGGGCACGCAGCTCACCATGCGTACCTTCCACATCGGCGGCGCGGCCACCATCGCCGACCAGTCCTTCGTCGAGTCGAACTTCGAAGGCACGGTCAAGATGCGCAACCGCAACGTCGCGCGGAACTCGGACGGCGATCTCATCGCCATGGCGCGCAACATCGCCATCGTGATCGTCGGCCCGGACGGCGCCGAGCGCGCGGTCCATCGCGTCCAGTTCGGCTCGAAGCTGCGCGTGGACGAGGGCGACAAGGTCAAGCGCGGCCAGCGCCTGATCGAGTGGGATCCCTATTCCCGCCCGATCCTCGCGGAAGTGGACGGCAAGGTCGGCTACGAGGACCTCGTGGACGGCATGTCGATCACCGAGACGACCGACGAGGCGACCGGCATCTCCAAGCGCGTCGTCATCGACTGGCGCGGCTCGGCCCGTACGGCCGATCTCAAGCCGGCGATGGTGATCTACGGTGCCGACGGCAAGGTCGCGAAGCTCGCCCGCGGTGGCGAAGCCCGCTACATCCTGCCGGTCGACGGCATCATCTCGGTGGAGCCGGGCCACGCGATCAAGGCCGGCGACGTCCTTGCGCGTGTCTCGACCGACTCGGCCAAGACCCGCGACATCACCGGCGGTCTGCCGCGCGTCGCGGAGCTGTTCGAGGCCCGTCGTCCGAAGGATGCGGCGATCATCGCGGAGAAGTCCGGCGTGATCGGCTTCGGCAAGGACTACAAGAACAAGCGTCGCGTCACGCTGACGCCGCATGATGGGTCCGACGGGGTCGAGTACCTGATCCCGAAGGGCAAGCACATCCATCTCCAGGACGGCGACGTCGTGGAGGTCGGCGACTACATCCTCGACGGCAACCCGGCCCCGCACGACATCCTGGCGATCAAGGGCGTCGAGGAGCTGGCGGCTTATCTGGTCAACGAAATCCAGGAGGTCTATCGCCTCCAGGGCGTGACCATCAACGATAAGCACATCGAGGTCATCGTCCGGCAGATGCTGCAGAAGGTCGAGATCACCGAGTCCGGCGACAGCGACATCCTGACCGGCGACCAGGTCGATCGGATCGAGCTGGAAGAGGTCAACGCGAAGCTGCGCGAAGAGGGCAAGAAGCCGGCCTCCGGCGTTCCGGTCCTGCTCGGCATCACCAAAGCCTCGCTGCAGACCCGCTCCTTCATCTCGGCGGCGTCCTTCCAGGAGACCACCCGCGTCCTCACCGAGGCGGCGGTCAACGGCAAGTCGGACCTGCTCGAAGGCCTCAAGGAGAACGTCATCGTCGGCTCGCTTATCCCGGCCGGCACCGGCGCCCAGGTCGCCCGCATCAAGCAGGTGGCGACGCGCCGCGACGATCTCATCGTCGGCCAGAAGGCAGACGCGGCGGCCAAGGCTGCCAAGGCCGCCGCGGCGGTTCTGCCTGCTGCCGAGTAAGAATCGGCAGCGAGCGAGCTTCGCAATCATCGGAAAGGCCGCCCCTCCCGGGCGGCCTTTTTGTTGCAAGAAGGGTAGGGGCGTGACCGATCCAGGCGGATCGCTGCAAAACCCCGGCTTTTTCGGCCGTTTCGGGGTTGACGCGAATCTCCGTTCGAGTCATAAGCGCGCCACTGTCGACGGTTGTCGGACACGTTTGTCGCCTGCGCATCGTTCGCAAGCGAGTTTCGCGACCGAAACTCCGTCGGAATTCCAGCGTCGATTGACGACATGGCAGGATGCATGAACGCGGGTCTTCCGTGTTCCTCTGCTGGCGAACGCGCCTGAGGCTCCTGAAAGGGCGCCGATGGCGCGGCTTCGTTTATGCCGTGGCTTTGCTTGACCTGGGAGATTGACCAGGAATTTCCAAACGCTCAATGGGGCGAGAGGCCAGAATGCCGACAATCAGCCAGCTCATCCGCAAGTCGCGGTCGCCTGTGAAGGCGCGCAACACCGCCCCGGCGCTTGAGAATTGCCCGCAGAAGCGCGGCGTTTGCACGCGCGTCTACACGACGACCCCGAAGAAGCCGAACTCGGCGCTCCGCAAGGTTGCGAAGGTTCGCCTGACCAACGGCTTCGAGGTCATCGGCTACATCCCCGGCGAGGGTCACAACCTCCAGGAGCACTCTGTCGTCATGATCCGTGGCGGCCGCGTGAAGGATCTTCCCGGCGTGCGCTATCACATCCTGCGCGGTGTGCTCGACACGCAGGGCGTCAAGAACCGCAAGCAGCGCCGTTCGAAGTACGGCGCGAAGCGTCCCAAGTAATTTCGGCCCGACCGGCCGGGCGTCCTGCCTGAGCCGGTCCGCCGCGTTGAAGATTTACGGAGACTAGACGATGTCCCGCCGCCACAGTGCCGAAAAGCGCGAAGTTATCCCGGACCCGAAGTTCGGCGATATCGTCGTGACCAAGTTCATGAACTCGGTCATGTATGAAGGCAAGAAGTCGACCGCCGAGCGGATCGTCTACGGTGCCTTCGACATCATCGAGGCGAAGACCAAGAGCGAGCCGCTCGGCGTCTTCAAGTCGGCGCTCGAGAACGTCGCCCCCGCGATCGAGGTTCGTTCCCGCCGCGTCGGTGGCGCGACCTATCAGGTTCCGGTCGAAGTCCGCACCGAGCGCCGCCAGGCGCTGGCGATCCGCTGGCTCATCACGGCTGCCCGCGGCCGCAACGACAAGACCATGGTGGAGCGCCTGTCGGCCGAGCTGATGGACGCCGCCAACAACCGCGGCAACGCGGTCAAGAAGCGCGAAGACACGCACCGGATGGCGGAAGCCAACCGCGCCTTCTCGCACTACCGCTGGTAAGCGGCGCGCTGACCCGAGACATAGAGCACGATCATGGCCCGTTCCCATCCCATCGACCGTTATCGCAACTTCGGCATCATGGCCCACATTGATGCCGGCAAGACGACGACGACCGAGCGCATCCTCTACTACACCGGCAAGTCCCATAAGATCGGCGAAGTCCATGACGGCGCCGCGACCATGGACTGGATGACGCAGGAGCAGGAGCGTGGCATCACGATCACCTCGGCTGCGACGACCTGCTTCTGGCAAGACAACCGCCTGAACATCATCGACACCCCCGGCCACGTCGACTTCACCATCGAAGTCGAGCGTTCGCTGCGCGTGCTCGATGGCGCCGTCTGCGTTCTCGACGGCAACCAGGGCGTCGAGCCCCAGACCGAGACCGTCTGGCGCCAGGCCGACAAGTACGACGTCCCGCGTATCGTGTTCGTCAACAAGATGGACAAGATCGGCGCCGATTTCTATCGCTGCGTCCAGGACATCATCGACCGCGTCGCCGGCAAGCCCGTCTGCCTGCAGATTCCGATCGGTTCGGAGTCGAACTTCGCCGGCGTGATCGACCTCATCAAGATGAAGGCGATCGTCTGGAACGGCGAGGCGCTCGGCGCTTCGTTCGAGGAACAGGACATCCCGGCCGACCTCGCCGACAAGGCTGCCGAGTACCGCTCGAAGCTCGTCGAGGCCGCCGTCGAGATGGACGACGTCGCGATGGAAGCTTATCTCGAAGGCACCGAGCCGGATGCCGCGACGCTGCGCAAGCTCGTCCGCACCGCGGTGCAGCGCCGCGCGTTCCATCCCGTGCTCTGCGGCTCGGCCTTCAAGAACAAGGGCGTGCAGCCCCTGCTCGACGCGGTCGTCGACTTCCTGCCGTCGCCGGTCGATCGCGGCGCGGTCGAAGGCATCGACTTCAAGACCGAAGAGCCGACCACCCGCAATCCGACGGACGAAGATCCGTTCTCCATGCTCGCCTTCAAGATCATGGACGACCCCTTCGTCGGCACCATCACCTTCTGCCGCATCTATTCGGGCAAGGTCGAAGCGGGCCAGGGCGTCATCAACTCGACCCGCGACAAGAAGGAGCGCGTCGGTCGCATGCTCCTGATGCATGCGAACAACCGCGAGGACATCAAGGAGGCTTATGCCGGTGACATCGTCGCCCTGGCCGGCCTGAAGGACGTCCGCACCGGCGACACGCTCTGCGATCCGACCAACGCGGTCATCCTGGAGCGCATGGAGTTCCCCGAGCCGGTCATCACGATCGCGATCGAGCCGAAGTCCAAGGCCGACCAGGAGAAGCTGGGCCTCGCCCTGTCGAAGCTCGCGAACGAGGATCCGTCCTTCCGCGTGTCGACCGACCAGGAGAGCGGCCAGACCATCCTGAAGGGCATGGGCGAGCTCCATCTCGACATCAAGGTCGACATCCTGAAGCGCACCTACAAGGTCGACGCCAATATCGGCGCGCCGCAGGTTGCGTATCGCGAGACGCTGACCAAGAAGGCCGAGATCGACTACACCCACAAGAAGCAGACCGGCGGTACGGGCCAGTTCGCCCGCGTCAAGCTCGTCATCGAGCCGAACGAGACCGGCAAGGGCTTCGAGTTCGAGTCGAAGATCGTCGGCGGCGCGGTGCCGAAGGAATACATCCCGGGCGTCGAAAAGGGCCTGAACTCGGTCATCGGCTCCGGCGTGCTTGCCGGCTTCCCGGTGGTCGACGTCAAGGTCTCGCTGATCGACGGCGCGTTCCACGAAGTCGACTCGTCGGCTCTGGCCTTCGAAATCGCCTCCCGTGCAGCGCTGCGCGAAGGTCTGCAGAAGGGCGGCTCCGTGCTGCTCGAGCCGATCATGAAGGTCGAGGTCGTGACCCCGGAAGACTATACCGGTTCGGTCATCGGCGACCTGAACTCGCGCCGTGGCCAGATCCAGGGCCAGGACATGCGCGGCAACGCCGTCGTGATCAACGCGATGGTTCCGCTGGCGAACATGTTCGGCTACGTGAACCAGCTTCGCTCGTTCTCGCAGGGCCGCGCGAACTACACGATGCAGTTCGACCACTATGAGCAGGTGCCGTCGGCGGTGGCCGCCGAGGTCCAGGCCAAGTACGCCTGAACCCCGCACCGAACCGACTGACCATTTGAACAAGATTTGACGGAGGCTACGATGGCCAAAGAGAAATTCGCTCGCAACAAGCCGCACTGCAACATTGGAACGATTGGTCACGTCGACCATGGCAAGACGTCTTTGACGGCTGCGATCACGAAGGTTCTGGCCGAGTCGGGCGGCGCGTCGTTCACGGCGTATGACCAGATCGACAAGGCGCCGGAAGAGAAGGCCCGCGGCATCACGATCTCGACCGCGCATGTCGAGTACGAGACCCCGGCCCGCCACTACGCCCATGTCGACTGCCCCGGCCACGCCGACTACGTGAAGAACATGATCACGGGCGCGGCGCAGATGGACGGCGCGATCCTGGTGGTGTCGGCGGCCGACGGCCCGATGCCGCAGACCCGCGAGCACATCCTGCTGGCGCGCCAGGTCGGCGTTCCCGCGCTGGTGGTGTTCATGAACAAGGTCGACCTGGTCGACGACGCCGAGCTGCTGGAGCTCGTCGAGATGGAGATCCGCGAGCTTCTGTCGAAGTACGACTTCCCGGGCGACGACATTCCGATCACCAAGGGCTCGGCCAAGGCCGCCCTCGACAACGTCACGCCGGAAATCGGCCATGACGCGGTGATCGCGCTGATGAAGACGGTCGACGACTACATCCCGCAGCCGGAGCGTCCGATCGACCAGCCGTTCCTGATGCCGGTCGAGGACGTGTTCTCGATCTCGGGCCGCGGCACGGTGGTGACCGGCCGCGTCGAGCGCGGCATCGTGAAGGTCGGCGAGGAAATCGAGATCGTCGGCCTGAAGGACACCGTCAAGACGACCGTCACGGGCGTCGAGATGTTCCGCAAGCTGCTCGACCAGGGCCAGGCGGGCGACAACATCGGCGCGCTGCTGCGCGGCACGAAGCGTGAGGACGTCGAGCGCGGCCAGGTGCTGTGCAAGCCGGGCTCTGTGAAGCCGCACACGAAGTTCAAGGCCGAGGCCTACATCCTGACGAAGGAAGAGGGTGGCCGTCACACGCCGTTCTTCACCAACTACCGCCCGCAGTTCTACTTCCGCACGACGGACGTGACCGGCG
>Ga0102589_1000367_pt1 | contig 100896 bp, 91 predicted proteins | sample AraplaMF_Col_mLB_FD_76858 | JGI IMG/M metagenome (GOLD analysis project Ga0102589, IMG submission 76858) | Arabidopsis root microbial communities from the University of North Carolina, USA - plate scrape MF_Col_mLB | ecosystem: Host-associated > Plants > Roots > Endosphere | place: USA...
GAACTCGTCGACGATCACCACTTCGCCCTGCTGCACCACGTAGTGCTGGTCGCGGTGGTAGAGGTGACGGGCGCGCAGCGCCGCGTTCAGGTGATGCATCAGCGTGATGTTGGCCGGGTCGTAGAGCGACGCGCCCTCGGGCAGCAGCTTGAATTCGCTCAGCAGGCGCTCGGCGTTCTCGTGGCCGTCCTCGGTGAGGAACACCTGGTGCGTCTTCTCGTCGACCGTGAAGTCGCCGGGCACCGTGACGCCTTCGCCGGTGCGCGGGTCGGCTTCGCCTTCCTGCTTCTTGAGCAGCGGCACCACCTTGTTGATGGCCAGATACAGGTCGGTGTGATCTTCGGCCTGGCCGCTGATGATCAGCGGCGTGCGGGCCTCGTCGATCAGGATGGAGTCCACCTCGTCGACGATTGCGTAGTTCAGCCCGCGCTGGACCCGGTCGCCCGGCTCGTAGACCATGTTGTCGCGCAGGTAGTCGAAGCCGTACTCGTTGTTCGTGCCGTAGGTGATGTCGCTGCGGTAGGCCTGCTGCTTCTCCTCGCGTGGCATCTGCGGCAGGTTGATGCCCACCGTCAGGCCGAGGAAGTTGTAGAGGCGGCCCATCCAGGTCGCGTCGCGGTTGGCGAGGTAGTCGTTCACCGTGACCACGTGCACGCCCTTGCCGGACAGCGCGTTCAGGTACACCGGCAGCGTGGCGGTCAGCGTCTTGCCTTCGCCGGTGCGCATTTCGGAGATCTTGCCGTTGTGCAGCGCCATGCCGCCGAGCAGCTGGACGTCGAAGTGGCGCATCTTCATCACGCGCTTCGAGCCCTCGCGCACGGTGGCGAAGGCTTCGGGCAGCAGGTCGTCGAGGCTCTCGCCCCTGGCGATGCGGTCCTTGAACTCCTGGGTCTTGGCGCGCAGCGCGTCGTCGCTCAGTTTTTCGAATTCGGGTTCGAGCGCGTTGATGCGCGCGACCGTCTTGCGGTACTGCTTGAGTAGCCGGTCGTTGCGACTGCCGAAGATCTGGGTCAGGAAGTTGGTGGCCATGGGTGGAGGTGGGCGGGCACCTGACACGACAGGCACTGCGACCGGATTCCCTAAGATATGGTGAGAGCAGTTGGGCGCACCTCTTTCAAAAGCAAGCCTTCGAAAGTCGGAAGCCCGTGCCGGTTATCGGTAGTCGGGTTATCGGATTTGAACGATTTTCCCGGCGGGACCGCCGGCAAACCGGGCATTTTAGCTGTCTTGTTTCACCCACAGAATTACGAATGAATCGCCGTTCCACGCCCCCGTTCACGCTGCAGCAGGCGGCCGAGGATTCGCCCACGCTGGCGAGCCTGATCGCCCGCGCGCGCGACGCCGGCGACCGGCTTCGCGCGGTCGAGGAACTGATCCCGCCGCTGATGCGCCCCGCCATCCAGGCCGGCCCGGCCGAAGGCGACGAATGGTGCCTGCTGGTCAAGGGCAGCGCCGCGGCCGCCAAGCTGCGCCAGCTGGCGCCGATGCTCGTGACCCGGCTGCGCAACCGCGGCTGGGAGATCCGCAGCATCCGCATCAAGGTGCAGACCGGGCGCTGAAGCCCGCGGCGGCCGGCCGCCCTCCCTGCATTTTACTTTTCGTCTGGAATTGGATAATATTTCCAGATGAATGAAGCCCCATCGTCGCCCGCCGACGCCTCGCTGCTGCTGCTCGACAAGCACCAGGTCGACGCCCTGCTCGCTCCCGAGGACGTGCTCGAGGCCGTGCGCGAGGCCTTCGTGCTGCACAGCGCGCGCGAAGGCCGGGTGTTTCCGGTGGTGCGCGAGCCGCTGGCCAGCGGCGGCGTGTTCGGCATCAAGTCGGGCGACGTGCCCGCGCAGGGGCTGCTCGGCTTCAAGGCCGCGGGCTTCTGGCCGGCCAATCGCGCGCGCGGCGGCGAGCCCCACCAGGCCACGATCCTGCTGATCGACCCGGTGACCGGCCGGCCGCAATGCCTGATCGACGGCAACGCGGTCACCACGCTGCGCACCGGCGCGGCCGGCGCGCTGGGCCTGCGCGCGCTCGCGCGGCCCGGCAGCACGCGCGCCTGCGTCTTCGGCACCGGCGTGCAGGCGCGGGTGCAGCTCGATTTCGCGCTGCGCACCCTGCCCGCGCTGGCCGAGGTGCGCTACGTGAGCGCTCGCGGCGGGCGCGACGCCGACTTCGAAGCCGCCTTCGCCGCTCGCTGCGCGATCGCGCCGGCGGCCGACCGCCACGAGGCCGTGGCCCACAGCGACCTCGTGATCACCGCCACGCCCGGCGCCGGCGCGCTGTTCGACCTCGAGGCCGTGCAACCCGGCACCCATCTGAACTGCGTGGGCGCCGACACGCTCGGCAAGCGCGAGCTGCCCGACGGCCTGCTGCCGCGCGCGCGCCTGGTCGTCGACGACCGCGCGCAGGCACGGCAGATCGGCGAGACCCAGTGGGCGCCCGACACCGCCGGCATCGAGCTCGGCGATCTGCTCTCGGGCCGCGCGGCCTTCGAGCGCGCCACCGACGACATCACCGTGTTCGACATGACCGGCCTCGCGCTGCAGGACCTGACCGTGGCGCGCATGCTGCAGCGGCGCGCGGCCGCGACCGGCACCGGCACGCGCATCGCCTGGCCCTGGTAACTCCCTCCTCGTTCCTCCTCGCCATGACCACCACCCCCACCCTCGCCGAGCTCGACACCCCCGCCGCCCTGATCGACCTGCCGCGCATGCAGCGCAACATCGCGCGCATGCAAGCGCGCATGGACGCGCTGGGCGTGCGCTTCCGCCCGCACGTGAAGACCAGCAAGTGCACGCCGGTCGCGCAGGCGCAGCTCGCGGCGGGCGCGCAGGGCATCACGGTCTCCACGCTCAAGGAGGCCGCGCAGTTCCACGCCGACGGTATCGACGACATCCTCTATGCGGTGGGCATGGCCGCGGCCAAGCTGCCGCAGGCGCTCGCGCTGCGCCGCGCGGGCTGCCGGCTGACGATCATCACGGACAGCCTGGCCTCGGCCCGCGCCATCGCCGACTTCGGCCACGCGCAGGGCGAGGCCTTCGAGGTGCTGATCGAGATCGACACCGACGGCCACCGTTCGGGCATCAAGCCCGGCGAGGCCGCACTGCTCGAGGTCGGGCGCGTGCTGCACGACGGCGGCATGCGACTGGCGGGCGTGCTCACGCATGCGGGCTCGAGCTACGAGCTCGACACGCCCGAGGCGCTGGCGGCCATGGCCGAGCAGGAACGTGCGGGCTGCGTGCAGGCCGCCGAGCGGCTGCGCGCGGCCGGCCTGCCCTGCGCGGTGGTGAGCGTGGGCTCCACGCCCACCGCGCTGTCGGCCGCGCGGCTCGACGGCGTGACCGAGGTGCGCGCCGGCGTCTACGTGTTCTTCGACCTCGTGATGCACAACATCGGCGTCTGCGCGCCCGAGGACATCGCGCTGAGCGTGCTGGCCACCGTCATCGGCCACCAGGCCGAGAAGGGCTGGGCCATCCTCGACGCCGGCTGGATGGCGATGAGCCGCGACCGCGGCACGGCGAAGCAGAAGCACGACTTCGGCTACGGCCAGGCCTGCGACCTCGAAGGCCGCGCGATCGAAGGCTATGTGCTGAGCGGCGCGAACCAGGAGCACGGCATCCTGTCGCTGGCGGACGGCACGGCCGCGGACATCGTCGAACGCTTCCCGATCGGCACGCGGCTGCGCATCCTGCCCAACCATGCCTGCGCGACCGGCGCCCAGTTCCCCGAATACCAGGCGCTCGCGCAGGACGGCAGCCTGCGCGCCTGGCCGCGGCTGCACGGCTGGTGAAGCGAACGCCCTGCCGCGCGCGGGGCGCCCGGTCGATCAGCCGGCCGACCCTGCGAACAGCTCGGTCATGAACTGCGTCGACTTGAGCCCCGTGCCCGTCAGCAGCACCACCGTCTTCTCGCCCGCGCGGAGCTCGCCGCGCTGTTCCAGCACCTCGATGGCGGCAGCGGCCGACGAGGAGGTCGGCTCGGCATAGAGCCCTGTCGCCGCCAGCCGGCGCACGGCCGCCGCGATCTGCTCCTCGGTCAGCGCGACCGTGCCGCCGCGCGTCTCGCGCAGCGCCTGCAGGATCTCGCGCAGCCGCACCGGCCGCTTGATCGCCGTGCCCTCGGCGATGGTCGGCGCCACCGCGCGCTCGACCAGCGTGTCGGCGCCGGCCGTGAAGCTCGCGTCGATCGGCGAACAGTTGAGCGGCTGCGCGACGAAGATGCGCGGCAGCCGGCGGATCTGCCCGGCCGCGAGCAGCTCCTTGAAGCCGATGTGGCAGCCCAGCACGTTGCTGCCCGCGCCAGCCGGGATGATCACGTTGTCGGGCGCCTCGAAGCCCAGGTCCTCCCAGAGCTCGTAGGCCAGCGTCTTCGTGCCCTGCAGGAAGAAGGGGTGCCAGTTGTGGCTGGCGTAGAAGATCTCGGAGGACTGGCGCACCGCCTCTTCTTCGGAAGCCTCGCGCGGGCCGGGCACGAGCTGCACCTCGGCGCCGAAGGCACGGATCTGCGCCACCTTGGGCGCGGGCGTGTAGGCGGGCGCGAGCACCTTCACGCGCAGGCCCGCGGCGGCACCGGAGGCGGCGATCGCGGCGCCGCCATTGCCCGAGCTGTCCTCGAGCACCGCGTCGACGCCGATCTGGCGCAGGAAGGACATCATCACGGCCGCGCCGCGGTCCTTGAAGCTGCAGGTGGGGTTGAACCACTCGAGCTTGAAGAAGGGCTCGAGCCCGCCCCAGCGCTTCTGCACGAGCGGCGTGCAGCCTTCGCCCAGGCTCACAGGCTGCTCGGTCGCCACCGGCAGCGCCGCGCGGTAGCGCCACAGCGAGCGCACGCGCGTGTCGATGTCGTCGCGCGAGATGCCGGGCAGCGGCGTGATCATCATCGGGTGGCCGTCGTCGGAGCGCCAGCGGCGCTCGAGCAGGCCGTGGGTGCGGCCGGTGCGCGGGTCGATGTAGTGCGGGGTGTTCGGCATGGATCTGTTCCTTCGTTGCTTGATGAATGGGTTCAGCGGGCCTGGTAGGCCTCGGAGGGGTTGTCGTTCGGCGCCGCGATCGCCTGGCGCAGCGCGGCGCTCATCGGCAGGTTCAGCGCCGCGTTGCGCGGCGGGATCGGCTGCACGAACCACTTGTCGTAGAGCTTCGCGAGCTCGCCGTCGGCCATCAGCCGGCGCAGCTGGGCATCGACCGCGGCCTTGAAGGCCGGGTCGTCGCGCCGCAGCATGATCGCGATCGGCTCCACCGCGAAGCTCTCGCCCGCGACGCGGAAGTCGCCCGGCGTGCGCGCGCTCGCGATGTTGCCCGCGAGGATGTTGTCGTCGTCGATCCAGGCGTCGGCGCGGCCGGTCTGCAGCATGAGGAAGCTGTCGCCCGTGTCCTTGCCATAGACCTCCTGGAACTCGACGCCGGCCGCCTTCCTGTGCAGCCGCGCGGTCTTCACCGCGCTCGAGCCCGAGGTCACGACCACCGTCCGGCCCTGCAGCTGCGCGATCGAGGCGATGCCCGACTTCGCGGCCACCGCGAGCCGCACCTCGGTGACGTAGGTGGTGAGCGCGAACGCCACCTCCTTCTGGCGCGCCGCGTTGTTGGTGGTGGTGCCGCACTCGAGGTCGACCGTGCCGTTGCGCACCAGCGGAATGCGGTTCGACGAGGTCACGGGCTGGTAGTCGATGGCCAGCGCGGGCAGCCGCTGCGCCTCGCGCAGGCCGGCGATCACGCGCTCGCAGAGCTCGACGTGGTAGCCGGTGTAGCGGCCCGCGCCGAGCGCATAGGACAGCGGCGCGCCCGAGTCGCGCACGCCCATCGCGATGCGGCCGCTGTCGGCGAGCTTGCGCAGGGTGTCGGCCGAGGCCGGGCCGGCACCGGCGGCCAGCAGCGAGAGGACGAGGACAGGGAACGCCAGACGGATCTTCTTCATGGGTTTCTCCGAGCAGAGAGAGAAAGAGGGAAGTCGGCGCGCAGCCCGCGAAAGCGGCCGCCGGAGGGCACCGCGGTTCCAGACAATATATCCATTAATGTACTTTTTGTACAGTTTTGGCGCGCGGTTTGGATGCTTCGTCCAGACCTGGATACATTCACCCGCATGAAGAAGAAGTCCGACAAGCACCTGCTCGAGATGCTCGACCACATCGCCGAGGGCCTGGGCCAGACCTTCGCGCCCTTCTGCGAGGTGGTGGTGCACGACCTGCGCAATCCCGAGAACGCGATCCATGCGATCGAGAACGGCCTGAGCGGCCGGCAGGTCGGCCAGTCGGTCACCGAGCTCGGGCTCGCACGCATCCGCGATCCCGAATTCCCGGCCGTGATCGCGAACTACGCCAATGCCTTTCCCGATGGCCGCAAGGTCAAGAGCACCTCGATCGGCATCAAGGACGAGCACGGCGAGTACGTGGCCGCGCTGTGCCTGAACGTGGACCTGACCCTGTTCCAGAGCTTCCAGAGCGCGATGTCGCAGTTCACGCGCATCGACGACAGCGAGGTGCGCGAACACCTCGAGCCCGGCAGCGGCCAGTCGGAGCGCATCCATGCGCGCATCGACGCCTTCGCGGCCGCGCGCGCGACCACGCCGCGCTCGCTCAAGCCGGCCGACCGCAAGCAACTGGTGCAGGAACTCAGGAAGGAAGGCTTTCTCGAGATCCGCCGCGGCGCCGAGATCGCGGCCGCGCACATGGGCGTGTCGCGCGCCACCGTCTACAGCGACGCCCGCTAGGAGCCGGCGCGGCCTACTGCGGCTGCAGCCCGATCTCGCGCGCCACGCGCTGCCAGCGCTCGGCCTCGGCGCGCATGAAGGCACGCAGCTCGCCGGCGGTCGAGCCGCGCAGCTGCACGCCGAGCACCGTCATGCGCTCCTTCACCGAGGCGTGGGCCAGCGCCGCGACGGCCTCGGCGCGCAGCTTCTCGACCACCTCGAGCGGCGTGGTGGCGGGCGCGACCAGCGCCCACCACTGGTCGATCTCCATGCCCGCGAGGCCGCTCTCGGCGAGCGCGGGCACGCCCTGCAGACCCGGAATATCCACGCGCTTCGTGCTCGCCACCAGCAGCGGCCGGATCCGGCGCGCGCCCACCAGGCTCGCGCCGCTGGCCAGGGTCGCGAAATGGCCGGCCACCGTGCCCGCGGCCACGTCGGTGAGCGCGGGCGCCGAGCCGCGGTACGGGACCATGTTGAAACGGATCCTCGAGCGCTGCGCCAGCAACTCGCCCGCGAGATGGCTCACGGTGCCCGCGCCGCTGTGCGCGATCGCGGGCGGCGCGGCGCTCGCGGCGGCCGTCTTCATGAAGCCGCGGAAATCCTTGCTGCCCTCGTCCATGCCCGCGAACAGCACCAGCGGCGAGGTGCCGATCATGGTCACCGGCGTGAAGTCGCGCAGCAGGTCGTAGGGCAGCTTCGCCGTCACGGCCGGCGCGATGGCATGCGGCAGCTCGACGATGACCAGCGTGTAGCCGTCGGGCAGCGCCTTGGCGGCGGCGTCGGTGCCGATTTGGCCGGCCGCGCCCGGGCGGTTGTCGACGATCACCGACTGGCCCAGCGTCTGACTCATGCGCTGCGCCATGGCGCGCGCGATGGCGTCGGTGCTGCCGCCCGCGGCCCAGGGCACGACCAGCTTCACGGGCCGGTCGGGAAAGGCGCCCGCCCGGGCGCTGCCGGTGGCGCCCAGCAGGGCACCTGCCGATGAAACGGCAATGAAGGTACGTCGGCGCATCGCGTGCTCCGTGAACGAGGAAGGAAAGAGGAGAAGACCGGTCTCAGACCGACGGATCGGGCCAGCTCGGATCGCAGGCGGCGCTCGCCGTGAGCATCAGCACCACGTGCGCGTCGGCGGCCACCAGGCCGTTGTCGCGCAACTGCCGCAGCGCGCCCAGGCCCGCGGCCGCGCAGAGTTCGGCGCTCACGCCGGCGGCCGTCAGCAGCCGCCGCGCCGCGCGCGCCTCGTCGTCGCTGACCACCACCGCGCCGCCCGCGGTGGCGGTGGCGGCCTGCCATTGCAGGTAGGTGACGGTGGCGCCCGCGGTCGAGAACTGCGCCGTGTGGCCCGGGTAGCTGCCGTTGACGGCGCCGCCCGCGAGCACGCGCGACAGCCGCGGGAACGGCTCCACCAGCCACAGCCGCGGCAGGCGCGCGATGCGCCCGGCCGCCAGCAGGTCGCGAAAGCCTGCGTAGATGCCCCAGGCCAGGTCGCCGCGCGCGGTCGGCACCACGATGTGGTCGGGCAGGCCGCCCTCGGCCAGGCATTCGGCCGCGATCGGCTTGTAGCCCTCGATCGCCAGCGGGGCGCTGCCCAGCGCGGGCAGCCGGTAGTTGGTGAGCGCGAAGTAGCCCGGATGCTGCGCGCGCTCGCGCACGAAGGCCCAGCGGCCCGCGTTGTCGGAGAAGGTGTAGCGCCGCGCGCCGAGCGCGTCGAGCTGGCGCGCATAGGCGGCCGGCAGGCCTTCGTAGCCCGCGACTTCGCAGGACAGGCCCGCGGCCCAGGCATAGTGGGCCGCCGACACCGCGGCATTGCCCGAGGAGGCCAGCACCAGCGTGTGGGCGCCGGCTTCCAGCGCCTGCGCCACGCCGACGGCGGTCATGCGGTCCTTGTGCGAGCCGGTCGGGTTGACCGATTCGTCCTTGAGCGCCAGCCGCGCCACGCCCAGGCGCTGCGCCAGTTCGGGCAGCTCGCGCAGCGGCGTGTTGCCCTCGCCGAGCGTGAAGCCCGGCAGGTAGGGCATCGGGAGGCCGGTCTCGGTACCCGGCAGGTAGCTGGCCCGCAGGCCGATGTGCACGCCCATGCGGCGGCAGGCCGGGCAGCCGTCGTTGAGCGAGGACACCGGATAGAGCGTCTCGCAGCGCAGGCACTGGAGGCCGCGCAGCTGAGGGTTGCGCACCGGCCGCGCGGCATCGGCCGCGAGGGCCTCGTCCGCGGCGGTGCCGCAAGAAAGGTCGGCGGGCTGGGTATCGAGCGCGTGGAGTGTCATCGCACTGGGGGGTGTGAAGGAAGTCGGTCGGGGTGGCGGGCCGAATCTTATGCGTTCGGAAATAAAATCAGAAGGCCCAAAATACTCAACCGATAACGGAACTTATCGATGCGATTTGCGGAGATCGAGACTTTCCGGGCGCTGATGCGCAGCAGCTCCACGCGCAAGGCCGCGGCGCTGCTGCATGTGACGCAGCCGGCGATCAGCCAGTCGCTCAAGCGGCTCGAGACGCAGGCGGGCATGCAGCTGTTCCAGCGCACCGGCGGACGGCTGGTGCCCACGCCCGAGGCGCGCGCGCTGTGGGTGGAGGTCGAGCGCGTGTTCATCGGCATGGACGCCATCGAGCACCGCATGCGCAGCCTGCGCGACTTCGGCACCAACCAGCTCGAGCTCAGCTGCTATCCGGCCTTCGGGCTGGGCTTCATGCCGCGCGCGCTCGAGCGTTTCAAGGCGCACCGCGGCGCGAGCGCCTGGCCGCAGGTGTCGCTGCAGGTGCTCAGTTCCAAGGACGTGCGCGACCGGGTCTCGATGGGCATCTCCGACTTCGGCCTGATGGCCGACGAGCTCTCGCTCGAGGGCCTCGAGCATTCGACCTTCGCGCATTTCCCGGGCGTGGTCGTGATGCCGCAGGGCCATGCGCTCGCGCGCTTCAAGAGCATCGAGCCCGAGCAGCTGGTGGAGGCGCCCTTCCTCGCGCTCAACCCCGAGGACCCCTCGCACCGCCGGCTCGAGGCCGCGCTGGCGCAGAAGAGCCTGGCGCTGCGCATGGTGGTGCAGACGCCCTACGCCGCCAGCGTCTGCGAGATGGCGCTGCGCGGCCTCGGCGTGGGCCTGGTCAATCCGATCACGGCGCTCGACTACGCCGAGCGCGGCCTGGTGGCGCGCAAGCTGTCGGTCGACATCTCCTTCGCCTGCATCCTCGCGCTACCGGCCGGCAAGGTGCTGTCGTCGACCGCGCGCGATTTCCTCTCGGTGATGCGCCAGCAGCTGGCCGACGACGAGAAGCGCATGCAGCGCTACCTGCGCTGAGCTTCAGCCCTCGGCCGGCAGCCCGCCGAGGAAATCGCCGATCGCCGCGCCGATCTCCGCCGCATGCGTCTCGAGCGCGAAGTGGCCGGTGTCGAGGAAACGCACCTGCGCGTTCGGGTTGTCGGTCTTGAAGGCCTCGGCGCCCGGCGGCAGGAAGAAGGGATCGTTGCGGCCCCAGACCGCGAGGAAGGGTGGACGGTGGCTGCGGAAATACTCGTGGAACTTCGGATACAGCGCCACGTTGTTCGCGTAGTCGAGGAACAGGTCGAGCTGGATCTCGATGTTGTCGGGCCGCTGCATCAGCGCCCAGTCGAGCTCCCAGGCCTCGGGCGCCACCTGCAGCGGATCGGGCGTGCCGTGCACGTACTGCCAGCGCGTGGCTTCGTGCGTGAGCTGGGCCGCGCGCACGGCCTCGCGGTTGGCGGCATTCGGCTCGCGCCAATAGGTGCGCAGCACGCTCCAGCCCTCGCTCAGGCCCTCCTCGTAGGCATTGCCGTTCTGCGACACGATCGCGCTCACCCGCTCGGGCCGCGACAGCGCGAGCCGGAAGCCCACGGGCGCGCCGTAGTCGAACACGTAGATCGCATAGCGGCGCAGCCCGAGCGCGTCGGTGAAGCCCTCGATCACCTTCGCGAGGTTGTCGAAGCTGTAGGCGAAGGCCGGCCGCGCGGGCGACTCGGTGAAGCCGAAGCCCGGCAGGTCGGGCGCGACGATGTGGAAGCGGTCCGCCAGCAGCGGGATCAGGTGGCGGAACATGTGCGACGAGCTCGGGAAGCCGTGCAGCAGCAGCAAGGTGGGCCGCGAGGGATCGCCGGCCTCGCGATAGAAGACCTTGTGCGCGCCGACGGCGACGGTGTGGAAACGAACCATGGGAAGACTCCTGCAAGCCGATGGCGGCGCCGGGGGCTCCCGGACTTGAATAACCTGCTAACGACTTTTTTAAAGGTTATTCATGGCTGAGTAACCTGTCAATCTATTTTTTGACGGTTATCATCACGCCAGGAGCTTCGCCATGACCACCACCGCCGTCCCCATGCCCGCGCCCTTCGTCGGCGACCATCTCGCGCTCGATTTCGTCAACAGCACCGCCACGCCCGACGGCGTGCGCGTCGAATGGCTGGCCGATGGGGCGGCACTGCTGCAATGGCTGCTGGCGGCGAAGCTGATCGCGCCGGCCGATGCCGAGCGGCTGCGGGCCGCCAGGGGCGGCGGGGCCGCGCTCGATGCGGTGGCGCAACGCGCGCGCGAACTGCGCGACGGTTTCCGGCACTTCGCCGAACGCCATGCGGGCCGGCCGCTCGACGTGGAGGCGGTCGCCGAACTCGAGGCCCTGAACGGCCTGCTCGCGCAGGACCAGAGCCATGTGGAAGTCGCGGCCGACCCCGAGGGCGGCGGCCTGTGGCTGCGCCGCGTCGAACCCTTCTCGGCGCCCGATCAGCTGCTGCAGCCGATCGCGCGCGCCATGGCCGAGCTGCTGTGCGACGAGCGCTTCGAATGGGTGCGCGCCTGCGAGGGCCACGCCTGCACGCTGATGTTCCTGGACCGCACCAAGACCCACTCGCGCCGCTGGTGCAGCATGGCCTCGTGCGGCAACCGCGCGAAGGCGGCCGCGCACCGGGCGCGGCGCAACCTCAGTTCCAGCTGAACTCGTGGTTCAGGCCGATCACGACACCGCGCACGCCTTGCGGCCCGGTGCGTGAGGCGCTGAGGTCGAGGCTGATCAGCGGCGTGAGGCTCAGGCGCGCGCCCACGCGCGAGGTCCACAGCCGCGAGACCCGGCTGCGTTCGGCGATCAGCGACAGCGTGTCGTTGAGCGCCCACTCGCAGGCCAGCCCGCCGCGCGTCGTGCGCTGGCCGGTGCCGGGCGCCCAGTCGGCACCGAGGTTGGCGTGGATCTGCAGGCTCTGCGTGGGGCGCCAGCTGACCGGCAGCACGAACTGCCCGCCCGTGCGGCCGCCGGTGCGGAAGTCCGACACCGTGCCGGCCGAGACCGCGGCGCTCCAGGTCGCATCGGGCGCCGGGCCGAAGAAGTTCCACTTGATCTGCGGCCCGCCCGTGACCGTGCGCACGCCCAGCGTCGACAGCCGGTCGAGGTTGAAGCCCAGCTCCACGGGGCCGATGCGGCAGGCCGGGCCCAGGTGGAAGCCGATGACCGGCTCGGTGCCGGTGCGGCCCCACCAGGTCTCGTACTGGCACTGGCCCGGATCGAGCGTGGCGGCATCGTCGATGTCGAAATGGCCGGCCGCGTGCGCGCTCGCGCCGGCCCACAGGCCGCAGGCGGCCAGCAGCCATCCGATGCGCGTCCCTCTGGTGGCGTGTTCGTTGTTCTTCATCGCGGGCGTTCCGGTGAAACCGGCGCGCGATTCTAGGCAGGCGGAAAGTCGGCGGCGTGACGCCGCCGCAACGAACGCTAGATCTCGAACTGCGGCTGCAGCTCGCGGATGCGCTTGATCGCCACGCCCGCCGCGGCCGTGCGCGTCTCCACGCCGAGCTTCACGTAGACGCGCTCGAGGTGCTTCTTGGCCGTGGCCGGGCTGCTGCCGAGGATTTCGCCGATGTCCTTGTTGGTCTTGCCCTTGACCACCCAGTAGAGCACCTCGGCCTCGCGCGCCGTGAGCTTGAGGCTCAGGCTCATGGCCTCGATCACGGCGGTGTCGGACACCTCGCGCATGATGATCATCCACTCGTCGCCGTCGTCGTCGTGCCCGGTCTGCTGGTGCAGGCGCAGCGTGAGGCTGCTGGCGCCCTGCGCGATCGACAGCGCCGGCGGCTCCACGCCGCGCTGGCGCGCCGCCGGCGCATGGCTGCGCAGCCAGTCGAGCACGGCGGCCGGGGTCTCGGGCGCGCGCGTCTCGCAGTAGCGCTGCAGCAGGTCGCGCGCCAGCGCCGTCTGCCAGATCAGCCGGCCCTCGGGCAGCCGCACCGTGATGCTGGCGTAGCCGAAGGCGTCGAGCGCATTGCGCGCCTGGCCGGCCTGGCGCGCCACCTGGCGCGCGCGCCGGGCGCCCTGCAGGTGCACGTTCATGCGCGCCAGCACCTCCTTCGGCTTGATCGGCTTGGTCACGTAGTCCACGCCGCCGGCCTCGAGCGCGGCCACCAGGTGTTCGGTCTCGGTCAGGCCGGTCATGAAGACGATCGGGATGTGCGCCGTCATCCCGTCGGCCTTGAGCCGGCGCGCGACCTCGAAGCCGTCGATGCCCGGCATCATCGCGTCGAGCAGCACGATGTCGGGCCGCGCCTGCGCGGCGCGCTGCAAGGCCTGCTCGCCGTTGGTGGCGATCAGCACCGTATAGCCCGATTCGTCGAGCGCGTCGTGCAGCACCGCGAGGTTGTCGGGCACGTCGTCCACGATCAGCACCAGGTCGCTGTTGGCGCTCTTGTCGCGCAGCGACTGCGCGAGCGGCACGGGTTCTACAGGGGGGACCGGTGTGTTCATCTGTTTGTCATCCCGCATGGGCCGCCTCGGCCAGCGCGCGGCCCATGGCCTCGAACTGGAACTGCCGCGCCAGCACGCGCTGCGCCTCGGTCCAGGCGGCGCACTCGGGCTGCTCGCGGTCGATGGCGTCGAGCTGGTTCATGATGCCGCGGAAGTAGCCGAGGCTCACGGCCTCGTCGAGCGCGCGCAGCCGCTCGCGCGAGGGCGGGCGCAGCACCGGCTGCACCGGCGCCGGCGCGCTCGCCACGGCCGCTTCGGTCCAGCGCAGGCCGAGCCGGCGCTCGAGCCAGTCGAGCAGCTCGGTGTGGCGCACCGGCTTCACGAAGAAGTCCTCGGGCGCGATCTCCACGTCGTTGTCGAGCCCCTTGTCGAAGGCGTTGGCCGAGACGATCGCCACCGCGGCGTCGGCCAGCCCGAGCCGGCGCGCGCGGCGGATGGTCTCCCAGCCGTCGATGCCGGGCATCGCGAGGTCGACGAACATGGCGTCGGGCCGGTAACCGGCGGCGATCAGGTCGAGCGCATCGTGGCCGCTGGCCGCGCTGCGCAGCTCGAAGCCCAGCGGCGCCAGCACATGGCCCAGCAGCTCGCGGTCGGCCTCCTCGTTGTCGACCACCAGCAGCCGACGGCGCGCACCCTCGTAGCCGCGCCGCGCGCGTTGCACAGGCTGCGGCCGGCCCGCGCCGGCCACCGCCTCGTGCACGCGCGGCAGGAACAGCCGCACGCAGAACAGCGAGCCCACGCCCGGCGTGCTGCTGACCTTCATCTCGCCGCCCATCAGGTCGGTCAGCATCTTGGCGATGGTGAGGCCCAGCCCCGCGCCCGGCGCGGCCGCGGCGCCGGCCGAATCGCCGCGCCCGAAGGGCTCGAAGATGCGCTCGATCTCGGCCGCCGTCATGCCCGGGCCGGTGTCCTCGATCTCCACCGCGGCGAACTCGCGCGCATAAGCGAGGCGCAGCGTGACCTGGCCGGCGGCCGTGAACTTGATCGCGTTGCCCAGCAGGTTGATGAGGATCTGGCAGACCCGCTTCTCGTCGGCGCGCACCACCTCGGGCAGCGCGCCCGCGGCCTCGAAGTGGAAAGCCAGGCCCTTCTCGGCCGCCTGCAGCTCGAACATGTCGGCCAGCTCGCGCAGCGTGTCGGCGAAGCGCATCGGCCGCGCATGCAGCGTGAGCTTGCCGGCCTCGATGTGGGCGATCGCCAGGGTGCCCTCGATCAGCGACAGCAGGTGCTCGCCGCCGCGCTTGATGACCGCCACCGCCTGCTGGCGGTGCGGCGGCACGGAGTGATCCTCGCCCATCAGCTGCGCATAGCCGAGGATGCTGTTGAGCGGCGTGCGCAGCTCGTGGCTGATGGCGCTGATGTAGCGGCTCTTGGCCTGGTTGGCCTGGTCGGCGGCGCGCCGTGCCTGCTCGGCCGCGAGCTTGGCCTGCTCGGCCACCTCGCGCGCCTCCTCGGCGGTGCGCGTGGCCGACTGCAGCGCGCGGTCGGTCTCGCGGTGCAGCTCGATCTCGCGCACCAGCAGGTGGGTCTGGCGGTTCGATTCCTCCTGCGCCACCTTGCGGCTCTGGTGCGCCAGCACCAGCCACCAGGCGACGATGCCCGCGATCACCAGCAGCGCCATGTAGGCCTTGAGGAAGCCCGAGCGCAGCGAGGCCTGCTGCGCGGCCGCGAGCGCCTGCGCCACCTCGCTCTGCGCGGCCAGCTCGAGCGCGCGTTCGCCGAGCGCGCGCAGCTCCTGCTGGTAGAGCACGCCGAACACCACCGCCAAGAGCGGCACGATGATCAGCATCAGCAGCAGGAAGTGACCCAGGCCGGTGTCGAGATAGCGCCAGCTGCGCCGCGGCAGCAGCCAGCGCAGCACCGCCGACCACTGCGCCGACAGGCTCGCGTGCGGCTTGCAGAGGTCGCCGCAGCGCGCGTCGAGCGTGCAGCACAGCGAGCAGATCGCGCCCTGGTAGGCCGGGCAGTGGGCCATGTCGGGGCCTTCGTACTCGCGCTCGCAGATCACGCAGCGCTGCACCGCGAGGCGGCGGTAGGCGCCTTCGGATTCCACCCGTGCCCACTGCACCGGCCGGCCGGCCGCCACCGCGGCGCCCTCGACCGAGCCGCGCGCCAGGTAGTAGCGCCCGCCCGTGGCCCAGGCCAGCAGCGGCGAGGCGACGAGCGCCGTGCCGAGCGCGATCAGCGCCGAGAAGGCCTGCGCCAGCGGCCCGAACACGCCCAGGTGTGCGGTGATCGACAGCAGCGAGGCCAGCGCCATCGCGCCCACGCCCACCGGGTTGATGTCCCACAGGTGGGCGCGCTTGAACTCGATGCCCGGTGGCGACAGGCCCAGCGGCTTGTTGATGACCAGGTCGGCCACCACGGCCATCATCCAGGCGATGGCGATGTTGGCGAACAGCCCGAGCACGTCGCCCAGCGCCTCGAACACGTTCATCTCCATCAGCATGAAGGCGATCAGCGCGTTGAACACCACCCACACCACGCGCCCCGGGTGGCTGTGGGCCACGCGCGAGAAGAAGTTGCTCCAGGCCAGCGAGCCCGCGTAGGCGTTGGTGACGTTGATCTTGAGCTGCGAGATCACCACGAACAGCGCGGTGGCCGCCACCGCCCAGCCGTAGTTCGGAAACACGTACTCGTAGGCCGCGAGGTACATCTGGTTCGGGTCGACCGCGCGCTCCACCGGCACCATGTGCGTGATCGCGAGGTAGGCCAGCGCGGCGCCGCCCAGCATCTTGACCACGCCCAGCACCACCCAGCCCGGCCCGCCCGCCAGCACCCCGGCCCACCAGCGGCCACGGCTGGCCGCGGTGCGCGCGGGCATGAAGCGCAGGTAGTCGGCCTGCTCGCCCATCTGCGTGATGAGCGCGATGCCCACCGTGAGCGCGGCACCGAACAGGTGCAAGTTGAATCCTTGCGCACCACTCTTGGCGCCGTTGTAGTGCGTGATGCCCGCGAACGCACCAGGATCGCGCACCAGCACATAGGCGAAGGGCACGACCAGCATCAGCAGCCACAGCGGCTGCGTCCACAGCTGCAGCCGGCTGATCGCCGACACCCCGTGCGTGACCAGCGGGATCACCACCAGCGCGCAGACCAGGTAGCCCCAGACCGGCGGGATGCCCAGCGCCAGCTCGAGCGCGTAGGCCATCACGGCCGCCTCGAGCGCGAAGAAGATGAAGGTGAAGCTCGCGTAGATCAGCGAGGTGAGCGTGGAGCCGATGTAGCCGAAGCCGGCGCCGCGCGTGAGCAGGTCCATGTCGACGCCGTAGCGCGCCGCGTACACGCTGATCGGCAGGCCCGCCAGGAAGATGATCAGCCCCGTTGCCAGGATGGCCCAGAAGGCGTTGGCGAAGCCGTACTGCACGAGCAAGGTGGCGCCCACCGCCTCGAGGATCAGGAACGAGGCCGCCCCGAAGGCCGTGTTGGCGACCCGCCATTCGGACCATTTGCGAAAGCGCTGCGGCGTGTAGCGCAGCGCATAGTCCTCGAGGGTTTCGCTCGCGACCCAGCTGTTGTAGTCGCGCCGTACCTTGACGATGCGCTGCGGCGCGTCGTCGGACTCGATGGGGGGGACGGCGGTGGGCGGGCCAGGGTTCACACCGTTTCGGTGCATCTTTCGTGCCACCCGGCGCTCCACGGACCCGGCGCCATACGGCATTCGGCGAACAGGGCACGACTGTTGCAACAGCCCTGCTCTGCCCATAATGGCCGCCTCCTCCCGCCACCCGATGCCGTCTCCATGGAACTGACTCCGCGCGAAAAAGACAAGCTGCTGATCTTCACCGCGGCGCTGCTCGCCGAACGCCGCAAGGCCCGCGGCCTCAAGCTCAACTACCCCGAAGCCATCGCCCTGATCTCGGCCGCCGTCTTGGAAGGCGCGCGCGACGGCAAGAGCGTGGCCGAGCTCATGAGCGAGGGCCGCAGCGTGCTGACGCGCGCCGACGTGATGGACGGCATCGCCGAGATGATTCCCGACATCCAGGTCGAAGCCACCTTCCCCGACGGCACCAAGCTCGTGACGGTGCACCAGCCCATCGTCTGAACGACCGCACACCCAGAACGAACAAGGACAAGCCCTCATGCGCCCATCCACCCTCCCCTCCAGGACCCTCGCCCTGCTCGCCGCCACCCTGCTGCCCCTGGCGGCCAGCGCCCACACCGGCGTCGACGGCGGCCTGCACCACGGCCTCGTGGCCGGCTTCATGCATCCGCTGACCGGCGCCGACCACCTCGCGGCGATGGTCGCGGTGGGCGTCTGGAGCGCGCTGTCGGCGCGCCGCGCCTGGCCCGACCTGCTGTGGGCACCGCTGGCCTTCGCCGGCATGCTGCTGGCGGGCGCGCTGGTCGGCCTGGCCGGGCTGACGCTGCCGGCCGTCGAGCCGATGATCGCGGCCTCGCTGCTGGTGCTCGGCCTGCTGGTGGCCACGCGCGTGCACCTGCCGGCCGGCGTGGCGATGGCGGTGGTCGGCCTGTTCGCGGTCTTCCATGGCGTGGCGCACGGCCACGAGCTCGCGGGCGAGCACGACGCCGCCCTCACCCTCGCCGGCATGGTCGGCGCGACCGTGCTGCTGCATGCCGCCGGCATCGCGCTGGGCTGGGCGCTGCGCCATGCCAACGCCTGGCTGCCGCGCATCGCGGGCGCCGCGGTGGTCGGCCTCGGCGCCACGCTGCTGGCGCAGGCCATCTGAGGCGAGGCACCGGTTCATGATCCCCGGCGAAATCCTCACCGACGACGGCGACCACACGCTCAACCCGGGCCGCCGCACCCTCACGCTGGTGGTGCAGAACACGGCCGACCGGCCGATCCAGGTCGGCTCGCACTACCACTTCGCCGAAACCAACGGCGCCCTCGGCTTCGACCGCGACGCCGCGCGCGGCATGCGCCTGAACATCGCCTCGGGCGCCGCGGTGCGCTTCGAGCCGGGGCAGCAGCGCACGGTCGAGCTGGTCGATTTCTCGGGCGACCGCATCGTCTACGGGTTCCGCGGACTCGTTCAAGGAAAGCTCTAAGCCATGGCCACCATCGGGCGACGCGCCTACGCAGAAATCTTCGGCCCCACGGTGGGCGACCGCGTGCGGCTGGCCGACACCGATCTGCTGATCGAGGTCGAGGCCGACTACACGCTGCGCGCCGGCGGCTACGGCGAGGAAGTCAAGTTCGGCGGCGGCAAGACGATCCGCGACGGCATGGCGCAGTCGCAGCGCACGCGCGCGCAGGGTGCCGTCGACACGGTGCTCACCAACGCGCTGATCCTCGACCACTGGGGCATCGTCAAGGCCGACATCGGCCTGAAGGACGGCCGCATCGCCGCCATCGGCAAGGCCGGCAATCCCGACGTGCAACCGGGTGTCGATATCGTGATCGGCCCGGGCACCGAGATCATCAGCTGCGAGGGCAACATCGTCACCGCTGGCGGCATCGACAGCCACATCCACTTCATCTGCCCGCAGCAGATCGAGGAGGCGCTGGCCTCGGGCGTGACGACCATGCTGGGCGGCGGCACCGGCCCCGCCACCGGCACCTTCGCGACCACCTCCACGCCCGGGCCCTGGCACATCGAGCGCATGCTGCAGGCGGCCGACGCGTTCCCGATGAACCTCGGCTTCCTCGGCAAGGGCAACGCGAGCCTGCCCGGCGCGCTGCACCAGCAGATCGAAGCCGGCGTGATCGGCCTCAAGCTGCACGAGGATTGGGGCACGACGCCCTCGGCGATCAGCAACTGCCTCGACGTGGCCGATGCCACCGACACGCAGGTGGCGATCCACAGCGACACGCTCAACGAATCGGGCTTCGTCGAGAACACGATCGCGGCCGTGGGCGGCCGCGCGATCTGCGCCTTCCACACCGAGGGCGCGGGCGGCGGCCATGCGCCCGACATCCTGCGCGTGGTGGGCGAGGCGAACTTCCTGCCCTCGTCGACCAACCCCACCATGCCCTACACCGTGAACACGCTCGACGAGCACGTCGACATGCTCATGGTGTGCCACCACCTCGATGCCGGCATCGCGGAAGACCTGGCCTTCGCCGAGTCGCGCATCCGCAAGGAAACCATCGCCGCCGAGGACGTGCTGCACGACCTCGGCGCGATCAGCATGTTCAGCTCCGACAGCCAGGCCATGGGCCGCGTGGGCGAGGTGGTGCTGCGCTGCTGGCAGACCGCGCACAAGATGAAGCTGCAGCGCGGCACGCTGCCCGAGGACAGCGCGCGCAACGACAACTTCCGCGCGAAGCGCTACGTGGCCAAGTACACGATCAACCCCGCGATCGCGCACGGCATCGCGCACGAGGTGGGCTCGCTCGAGGTCGGCAAGTGGGCCGACATCGTGGTGTGGAAGCCGGCCTTCTTCGGCGTGAAGCCCTTCACCATCATCAAGGGCGGCAGCATCGCGATGGCGGCGATGGGCGACCCCAACGCCTCGATTCCGACACCGCAGCCGGTGCACTACCGCCCGATGTTCGGCGCCTATGGCGGCTCGCTCGCGAAGGGGTCGCTGACCTTCGTCTCGCAGGCCGGCCTGGCCGCGGGCATCAAGGAGCGCTACGGGCTGGCGAAGAACCTGGCGGCGGTGAAGAACATCCGCAACGTGCGCAAGAAGGACCTGATCCACAACGGCTACGCGCCGAAAATGGAGATCGATGCGCAGACCTACGCGGTGCGCGCGGACGGGCAGTTGCTGACCTGCGAACCGGCGAAGCTGCTGCCGATGGCGCAGCGCTACTTCCTGTTCTGAGACGGAGCCCGAAAGTCCGGCGCGGCACGCCGGCTTGACAGGCTGCGTATCCTTGAAAGCATCGTTCCTGTCTTCAGACGCGCCACGCGTCCCACCGCACCATGCTCACCGCCAACAAACTCATGCCCCAGGGCCGCGGCCTCGCGCCCGTGCTGCTCAAGCGCGCCGCCACCATCGAACTCGACTGGGACGTGCGCCAGAAAAGCCGTTTCGACGCCACCGATTCGCAGGGCCGGCAGATCGGCGTGTTCCTGCCGCGCGGCACGGCCGTGCGCGGCGGCGACGTGCTGGTGGCGGAAGACGGTTCGCTGGTGCGCGTGATCGCTGCCCCGCAGCCGGTGTTGCGCATCACGCACTGCACGGCCCACGGCACGCCCTTCGACCTGACGCGCGCGGCCTACCACCTGGGCAACCGGCATGTGCCGATCGAGCTCAAGCCCGACCACCTGAAGATCGAACCCGACCATGTGCTGGCCGACATGCTGCGGTCGATGCACCTGATCGTGGTGGCGGTCGATGAGGCCTTCGAACCCGAGGGCGGGGCCTATGGATCGCACGAGCATTCGCATGGGGGTGGGCATAGCCATGACCATGGCCATGATCACTCGCATGGTCATGCGCACTCCTCGGGGCCGAAGCCGCTGGTGTTGGCGCCGGAGTTGCTCGATGCGCATGACCATGGTCATCATGGGCACTCTCACTGAGATGGGGGCTGGGTTCTCCGTTCGAGGCCGTTTGTTTCGGTGGGGGCGGGCGCACGCCGACGGGGTACTCCCCTCCGCGAATGTCCCCCGCCCTTCGGGCTCCTCCTTTATTTCGCTGCGGGGAGTACCCCATCGACGTGCGCCAGACGCGCCGTGCTTGATCGACCGGCACCACCGCTGCGCTTCTCGTGCACAGGGCAGTGGGTGCTTCCCGCAGCGAAATAAAGGAGGAGCCGAAGGCGGGGGACATTCGCGGAGGGAAGTACCCGCTGTCCTGTGCACGCGCCCCGGACCAGAACAACCGATGCGCCACCCTTCGGACGAGAGCCGACATGGCTGACACACCACAGCCCCAAAGCCTCCTCCAGCTCATCTGGCTCGCCTCCCCCGCCCTCCCGGTCGGCGGCTTCTCGTACTCCGAAGGTGTCGAGGCCGCCGTCGAATGGGCCGGCGTCGACACCGAGGCCAGCGCGGCCGAATGGCTGTCCGACCAGTTGCACCTGAGCTTCACGCGCGGCGACCTCGCGCTGGTCGCGCAGGCCATCGCCGCCTGGCGCGCCGATGACAAACAGCGCGTCCAGGTGCTCAACGACTGGGTGCTGCAGACCCGCGAATCGGCCGAGTTCTTCCTGCAGACCGAGCAGATGGGCCGCTCCTTCGTCGAATGGCTCAAGCTGCACCATGCCGACACGGCCGAGGTCTTCGCCGGCCTGCCCGCGAGCTATCCCGTGGCCTTCGCGTTCGCGGCCCACCGCTCGGGTGCTTCGGTGCACGACGGCTGCCTGGCCTTTACTTTCGGCTGGGCCGAGAACATGGTCGCGGCCGCGGTCAAGGCCGTGCCGCTCGGGCAGAGCGCGGGACAGCGCATCCTCGCGCGGCTCGCGCAGGAGATTCCCGCGGCCGTGAACCATGCGATGCAGCTGTCCGACGACGATCGGCAGGCCTTCGCGCCGCTGCTGGCCGTGCTGTCGGCGCGGCACGAAACCCAGTATTCGCGGCTCTTCCGCAGCTAGATTCTTTTCTTCACGCACCCACCATGACCTCCGCCCTGCACCACATCCCCAACCGCACCAAGAAGCTGCCGCCGCTGCGCGTGGGCATCGGCGGCCCCGTCGGCTCGGGCAAGACCACGCTGCTGGAGATGCTCTGCAAGTCGATGCGCGACAGCTACGACCTGGTCGCGATCACCAACGACATCTACACCAAGGAAGACCAGCGCCTGCTGACCGTGGCCGGCGCGCTGCCGGCCGAACGCATCATGGGCGTGGAGACCGGCGGCTGCCCGCACACCGCGATCCGCGAGGATGCCTCGATCAACCTCGAGGCCATCGACCGCATGCTCGAGGACTTTCCCGATGCCGACGTGGTGTTCGTCGAATCGGGCGGCGACAACCTCGCGGCCACCTTCAGCCCCGAGCTCTCGGACCTCACGATCTACGTCATCGACGTGGCCGCGGGCGAGAAGATCCCGCGCAAGGGCGGCCCCGGCATCACCAAGAGCGACCTGTTCGTCATCAACAAGACCGACCTCGCGCCCTACGTGGGCGCCAACCTCGACGTGATGGAGCAGGACACGCAGCGCATGCGCCGCCAGAAGCCCTACGTGATGACCAACCTCAAGACCCTGACCGGCGTGGCCGAGGTCGTGCGCTTCATCGAGGAACGCGGGATGCTCAAGACGGCCTGAGGCCGTCGCCTCACAGCTCGCTGCCGTCACGCAGCTGGCGCTGCTTGTAGACCAGCCGCACGCTGGCGCGGCGCGGATCGCCGACGCGCTGCACGTAGACATCCATCTCGCCGCTGCTCCAGGCCGCATAGGCGCTGCCCGGGTCGTTGGCTGCGAGCTCGGCGCCGAAGGCGCTACGGCCCCACTGCAGCAGTTCGGCAAACGCCGCGCCGCCGCCATCGGGCAGGCCTTGCGCCGAGGCCGCGTACTCCACGCGCCGCAGCTGCGCATCGGCGAAGAAGAAGGTCGGCTCGAACACCAGCCCCGCCAGGGCCTGGGGCGCGCCATGCCAGCTGCCCAGCAGGCCGCCCGCGAGCCGCTGCGGCCGCGCCACGCGCTCGGCCGAGGGCAGCGCGGCACGCAGCTCGTCGGCCGACATGCCGAGCCGCACGCCGGGCGGCAGCGCTTGCGCCTGCGCGGCGAGGCTCGCGAGACAGAGGGCACCGGCGCCGAACAGGCGCGCTACGGGTGAAAAGAATGAGGGAATGAACATCGGGCAACGGCAAAACGGGCGACAGCGGCCTGTGACCCGCAGTATCGCCCCGAGTTCGCGACGGCACCGTGTAACTGCCGATACACGACCCGCCGGCCCTTTGTAGACTGGCCCGATGACTCCCCAGGACGTGCTCGACCACTACGACCGGGCCGCGCTGTGGCCCGCCGATCGCCCCGACCGCACCGCCGCCGGCCTGCCTGCCGCCTATGCCGATGCGCTCGCGCTGCGCGCCCTGCGGCTCGCGCGCGGCGAACGGCCCGTGGGCTACAAGGTCGGCTTCACCAACCGCACCATCTGGCAACGCTATGGCGTTTTCGCGCCGATCTGGGGCCCGGTGTGGAACACCACGCTGACGCTGTGCGACGGCCGAGGCAGCGTCGACCTCGCGGGCACGGTGCAGCCGCGCATCGAGCCCGAAGTCGTGTTCGGCATCGCCGCCACGCCGCCGCAGGGTGCCACGCTCGAGCAGCTGTTCGCCTGCGTCGAATGGATCGCGCCGGGCTTCGAGATCGTGCAGTCGCACTGCGAAGGCTGGAAGTTCGGCGCCGCCGACACCGTGGCCGATGGCGCGCTGCATGCGCGCCTGCTGGTCGGGCGGCAGCGGCCGCCGCGCGACTTCGCGAGCGACGGCGCGGCGCTCGATGCGCTGCTCGCGCGCACCCGCCTGCGGCTGTCGCGCAACGGCACGCAGGTCGAGGAAGGCACGGGCGCCAACGTGCTCGACGGCCCGCTGCATGCGCTGCTGCACTTCCTGCACGAACTGCAGGCCTGTCCCGGCGCTCCCGCGCTGCAGCCGGGCGAGGTGGTCACCACCGGCACCTGGACCGACGCCTGGCCGATCGCGCCCGGCCAGGTCTGGCGCAGCGAATTCGACGCGCCCTTCGACGGCCTCGAAGTCACGCTGCGCTGAGCGCGCGGCTCAGCCAGCCTTGCGAAAGGTCAGGTTGATGCGCACGCTGCCCAGCAGCGGATGCGGCTTGTCCTTGAGCGGCAGCACGCCATGGAAGCGCAGCCGGTCGGGGCCGCCCCACACCACCACGTCGCCATGCGCGAGCGGCACGCGCTCGACCGCGTCGCCGCGCGCGAGCCCGCCGAACTGGAACACCGCCGGCATGCCCAGCGACACCGAGACGATCGGCGCGCCATGGTCGCGTTCGTCGCGATCCTGGTGCAGCGAGAGCCGCGTGCCGGGCTGGTAGCGATTGACCAGGCAGGCATCGGGCGCGAAGCCCGGGAAGCCCGCCGTCTCGGCCGCCTCGCGGGCGAGCCGCTCGAACGCAGCGGGCATCGCGGGCCAGGGCTTCTGCGACACCGGATCGATCGCGTCGTAGCGGTAGCCGCTGCGGTCGCTGACCCAGCCCAGCGGCCCGCAGTTCGTCATCGCCACCGACATGGTGTAGCCGCCGGGCGTCACCAGGTGCCGGAACGGCGACACGCCCTCGATGCGCGGCAGCGCGGCCAGCAGCTCGCTCGCGAACGGCAGCGCGAAACCGCGCAGCACGCAGGCGCCCGGACCCAGCGGCTCGGGGGCGCGAAACGGTTCGTCAGTGGCGGGGAAGAGGTCGAGGGTCATGGCGGATGCGGCCCTCGAAAATACCGCAAGCCGGCGCACCGGGTCCGGCCGGTTCCGGACATCCGGTGCCGCCGGCGTGGTTCTCAGGCCGTCTCGAGCATGCCCGCGAGCCGCGCCGCGATCAGCCCATGGGCCTCGGCCATGATGCGGTCGACCAGTTCCTGCACGGTCGGCACGTCGTGGATCAGGCCCGCCACCATGCCGCAGCTGAAGGCGCCCGCGTCCACGTCGCCCTCGATCATCACGCGCGGATAGATGCCCGCCACCTGGTCGTGGATGTCCGAGATCTGAAGGTCCGCGCCCTTCGCGCGCTCGATCGCCAGCAGTTCCTCCACGCCCTTGTTGTTGAGCACGCGCTCGGTGTTGCGCAGGCCGCGCATCACCAGCCGCGTGTCGAGCTCGCTGGCCGCGACGATCGCGCGCTTCACGTTCTCGTGCACCGGCGCCTCCTGCGTGGCGATGAAGCGCGTGCCCATGTTCATGCCCTCGGCGCCGAGCGCGAGCGCGGCCACGAGGCTGCGTCCGTCGGCCATGCCGCCCGAGGCAACGAAGGGAATGCGCAGCTCGTCGGCCGCGCGCGGCAGCAGGATCATGTTGGGCACGTCGTCCTCGCCCGGATGGCCGCCGCACTCGAAGCCGTCGACGCTCACCGCGTCGCAGCCGATGCGCTCGGCCTTCAGTGCATGGCGCACCGAGGTGCACTTGTGGATCACCTTCACGCCGGCCGCCTTGAGCGCCGGCATGTGTTCCTCGGGGCTGCGGCCCGCGGTCTCGACGATGCGCACGCCGCCCTCGATGAGCGCGGCGATGTACTCGGGATAGGGCGGCTTGGAGAAGGTCGGCAGGAAGGTCAGGTTCACGCCGATCGGCTGGTCGGTCATCTCGCGGCAGCGCGCGATCTCGCGCGCCAGCAGCTCGGGCGTCTTCTGCGTGAGCCCGGTGATGATGCCGAGGCCGCCGGCATTCGACACCGCGGCCGCGAGTTCCGCGAAGCCCACGTAGTGCATGCCGCCCTGGATGATCGGATGGCGGATGCCGAAGAGTTCGGTGATGCGTGTTTTCATGATCGATGAGGGTGGAGGAAGAGGACGGGGAACGCGGCGCTTTCGCTCACCAGCGTTCCATGTACGGACGCAGGTCGAGCTCGAAGGTCCAGGCATCGCGCGGCTGCGTGTGCAGGTGCCAGTAGTTCTCGGCGATGTGCTCGGGGTTCAGGATGCCGTCCTCCGACTTCAGCGCGTAGCGCTCGGGGAAGCTGGTGCGGATGAACTCGGTGTCGATCGCGCCGTCGACCACCACGTGCGCCACGTGGATGTTGCGCGGCCCCAGCTCGCGCGCCATGCTCTGGGCCAGCGCGCGCAGCGCATGCTTGGCACCCGCGAAGGCCGCGAAGTTGGCGGCGCCGCGCAGGGCCGCGGTGGCACCCGTGAAGATGATCGTGCCGCGGCCGCGCTCCACCATGCGTTTGGCAGCTTCACGGCCGTTGAGGAAGCCGCCGAAGCAGGCCATCTCCCAGATCTTGAAGTACTTGCGCGCGGTCTCGTCGAGGATGCTCGAGGGCACGTTGGCGCCGATGTTGAACACCAGCACCTCGACCGGGCCGACCTCGCGCTCGACCCGATCGAACAGGGCGATCACCTCCTCCTCCTTGCGCGCATCGGAGCCGAAGGCCACGGCCTTGCCGCCGGCCGCCTCGATGCTCTCGACCAGCGGCTGCAGCTTCTGCGCGTCGCGCCGCGTCACGCAGGCGGTGTAGCCGCCGGCCGCGAAGCGCCTGGCGATCGCCCCACCGGTGGAATCGCCCGCGCCGATGATCAGCGCCACACCGGCGCCCGCATTGCCCTGGCTCATGTCGTCTCCTTGATTGAACGCTCGTGGACCAAAGCACGGTAAAGGAGAGGCTTCGGGCTGTCAATCGAGCGCGCGACAGCATTCCGGCGGTGCATGCGGCGCATGCGGCCGGCGCGGTTTAGTCCAGGTGGTTGCGCTCGATGTCGCGGCGGGTCGAGTTCAGGATGTCCTGGCGCGTGCGGTCGTTCTCGACCACCCGCGCCATCAGCAGCGCGCCCACGCACTGCGCCATCACGGCCCAGGCCGCGTCGTCGTCGCCCTCGAGACGCTGGCTCCAGGCCTTGTGCAGTTTCTTCAGGCCGCGCTCGACCGCCGCGCGCACGTCCGGGTCGGAGCGCGCGATCTCGGCGCCCAGCGCGGGCAGCGCGCAGCCGGTCTCGGGGTGCAGGGCATGCGCGCTGCTGAGGTAGCTCTTGAGGCAGCGCGCCACATGGTCGGGCGGCGAGTCGGGCGTGCCCGCGAGCATCTCGGCGCTGTTCTCCATCTCGCGCTCGATCAGCGCCGCGAACAGCTCGCCCTTGGAGCCGAAGTGGCTGTAGAAGGCGCCGCCCGTGAGGCCGATGGCCGACATCAGCGCATCGACGCCGGTGCTGCTGAAGCCCCCCTTCTTGGCGATCGCTCGGCTGCTCTCGAGCAGCTTCTCGCGGGTCTCTTCCTTGTGGTTGGGGGCGTAGCGCATGGCGGTTCCTCGGCGCGGGATTCCGGTGGACAGGACGAAGGGAAAAATAACATACGATCGTTCAGCCATCCTGACGACTGGCCATCGATCGCTGCTCGTTTTCCCTTGTCCCTTGCAAGGCCCGCGCCCGCTGCGGAAGCCTCTTTCAGGCCGCCGGCGCACCGATCGCGAGCAATTCCTTCACCAGCACGTACTGCGCATCGAGCATCGAGGTGCCCAGCGAGATGCGGCAGCCGCGCGCCTGCGCCGCGGCCAGCAGCGGCGTGATCGCGGGCGTCATGATGATCTCGGCCACGTTGGTGCCTGCCGCCAGGTGCGCCACGTCGAGCGGCAGCGCATCGCCCTCGTGCATGCCCATCGAGGTGGTGTTGACCACGAGGTCGAAGCCGCTCGGATCGTTCGTGCCCGCGCGCACGCTGCAGTCCGGGTACGCGGCGGCCACGTCGGCCGCCAGCGCCTCGGCCCGCTCGTTCGTGCGGTTGTGGATCACCAGTTCGCGCGCGCCCGCCTCGGCGATGCCGAAGGCCACCGCGCGCCCCGCGCCACCCGCGCCGAGCTGCAGCACGCGGCGCCCGCGCAGCGCGATGCCCTGGGCCGCGAGCCCGTCGACGAAGCCGCGGCCATCGAGGTTGTCGCCCGTGAGCCGGCCCTCGGCATCGCGCCGCACGAAGTTGACCGCACCGATGCGCGCCGCGCGCGGCGTGGTCGCGTCGAGCAGCGGCAGCACCGCGATCTTGTGCGGGATGGTCACGCCGAAGCCGAGCACGTTGCGCATCCGGCGCAGCGCGTCGATCACGGTCGCGAGGTCGGCGGGGCCTACGTGCAGCGGCGACACCGCGATGTCGAGGCCCTCGGCCGCGAAGCGGTCGTTGAGCCGCAGCGAGCCCACCACGTGGGCCACGGGATCGGCCAGCATCAGCATGATGCCGGTGCGGCCGGTGATGCGCATCTCGGTCATGGCGACGCTCAGGCGGGCAGCTCGAACGGGGTCGGATCGAGGAAGCGCCGCAGCACGTTGCCGGTGATGCGGCTCACATTGTTGTCGTAGCCGTTGTGGCTCAGCGAGAGCACGTAGGAGATCGAGCCGGTGGAGAACACCGCGCCGCCCTTCGCGGTCTCGAAGAACACCATGTCGGCGCGCACCAGCGCGTTCTGCTCGCCGTCGAGGCCGTGCACCGTGGTGCGGTACTCCTCGGGCGTGGGCAGCGCGCCCGGGCCCAGGCCGTGCGAGGTCGCGAGCATCACGGCATGCGGCGGCGAACCGAGGCCGACGTCGAAGCGGTCGATCTCGATGCCGACCGCGCCGCCGATGCGCACGCCGTAGTCGCCGATGCGCTCGCCCTGCGCGATGCCCTCGACCGCGAAGGCCACGCGCGCGTCGGCCGCGTCGGGCGTCAGCAGGTAGTAGCCCGCGTGGTCGTAGACCATGGCCGAGAAGCCCACGCCGATCAGCTTCTGCGGCGCGAAGCCGCTGTGGCGCCACAGCGCGCCGGGCTCGCCGGTGCCGGCCAGGTGCACCTCGCCGGGCTGCGATTCCCAGGTCCGCGTGCCGGCCATGCCGCGCCGCACCTCGACCGCGGCCGGCGCCTTCGGATGGAAGGCGCAGCGCCAGTAGAAGCCGTTGGCGCCGAGCGCGAGGTGGCGTCCGCCCGCGTTCTGGAAGGCCATGATGCCGTTCATCATCGCCTCGCTGTAGTACTCGGGATGCGACAGCGTCGCCAGCACGCGATAGCCCGCGAGCGCGCCCGCGCCCTGGCGGTCGAGCTCGACGTCGGTCACCACGTCGTAGTCGATGCCCTTCTCCTCGAGCCAGTCGAGGAAGTGGCTGTCGATCGCGAGGTTGCCGGGCTGCGAGCGCGGCCGCATGTTGAGCACGGGGCGCAGCCACGAGCTGTAGGCGCGGCCGCTGCCGTCGATGTGGTGGTCGTAGGTCGACTGGCCGACCTCGGGATGTTCCTGCAGGTAGATGTCGTCGCCGGTCAGCATCAGCAGGCGCTCGGTCAGCACCTCGAAGTGCACCGCATGCAGCCGCAGCGCGCTGTTGGCGTAGGCCATGTAGGTCATGCTCGCGGCCAGCACCGCGAGCGGCGCGCGCTTCGCATCGGCCGCGGGCGTCACGAAGAAGGTGATGAAGGTCTCGGCCGCGCTGCCGTCCACGGGCCGCAGGCGCAGCGCGTGGAAGCCCGACTTCCAGTCGGCCGGCACGTCGAGCTCGAGCGTCGCGGGCCAGCCGCAGTCGTAGATGTCGTCGCTGTGGAAATGGATGGCGCCGTACTCGCGCGGCGCCAGCCGCCAGTCGTGCACGTCGCCGGTCCAGTGCACGCCGGTCATGCCGCGGCAGGGCAGCTGGTGCAGCCGGCCGTCGAGGCGGTTGGGCGAGCGGTCGAGCACCTCGAGGGTGTCGATGCCGTGCGAGAAGTCCCAGCCCGCGATCAGCGCGGCATCGGCCAGGCCCGGGCGCGCGAGGTCGTCGCAGCGGCGCAGCGCGTCCACGCCCAACAGGCCTTCGGCGATGCGCGGTGCCTCGATCTTGCCGTCGTAGTGCGCGCCGCAGCGGCCGCCGGTGGCGGACAGCGCATGCGCGGCCACGGTCAGCGGGCCTTGCGAGTCGAGGCGCCAGCCGCCCGCCTTCGTCGCGCGCGCCTCGCGGCGCTGCTCGGGCAGCGCGCCGTCGGCCAGCCGGCATTGCGACAGCACCATCTCGCCGGTCGTCGCATCGAGCGCGCCCTGCACCCAGTACCAGCGGCGCTGCTCGAGCGGCGCATCGGTCTTCAGCTCGATGGCGCCATCGGCACCGCCCACGCGCAGGCGCAGGCCCTCGCGCGACACCTGCAGCGCCCAGCCGCGGCCGCTGTCCTCGCACCAGCGCGCGAGCACGGTCTGCGGCGTGGCCAGCAGCCGCGTCGGCCAGACGTAGCAGCCGAACGAGAACGCACCCTCGGGCGCGAAGCGCGCATCGGCGGGCACCGACATGAAGGAGCCGCAGGGCGCCTCGTGGAACGCGACCGCATGCACGCCGTCGATCGGCGATGCGAGCTCGCGGTACTTGATGCCGGGCCCGGTGGCGTCGGCGTCGGCGCAGCGCACGCGCACGAACTTCACGTCGGCCTGCTGCTTCGCTTCGCTGCTGAGGTGGAATCGGATGCGTTCGCCGGCGCGCACGCTGAGGGTGTCGGGGTAGCCGACGAAGGCATTGGTGTCGATGGGGGCGCTCATGGTCGTCTCGCGGTGTTCTTCTTCAATCCAGCTTCAGCTCGGTGCCGGTCAGCGCCTTCCAGCGCAGGCCGAACACATGCCACTCGGCGTCGTCGAGCGACTCGAACACCACGTCGTGGAACACCTTGACCTTCTGGCCGCGCTCGTCGGGCATCTGCGCCAGCGCCCAGCGGCGGCCCGGCTCGACCATCACCAGCAGATAGCGGCCGGGGAAGGCGCCCCAGCGCATGCGATGCAGGAGCTTCTTCAGTTCCTCGCTGTGCGGGCCGCGGATGCAGCCGCGGAATTCGCGCGCGAGGTCGGTGCGTTGGGGGTCGAGTACGTAGCGCGCCGCGTTCGGGTCGCTGGTGTGGTCCATCATGGGGTGGGAGGCTTTCTGCCGGTCGGTGGCGGCTGGTTGCGCAGCGCGAGCAGTTCTTCCGCGCGCGCGGGATTGGCATCGATCTCCCCGAGCACGCGCACGAAGTCGCGTCCGCCCTCGATCAGGTCCTGCTCGATGGCGTGGCGCACCAGCGCGGTGTCGCGCTGCTGCAGCCCGCGCAGCACGTTCACGTGCTGGTGCTCGGCGTCGTAGGTCGGGTGGCCGTGGGGATAGAGGAAGTTCATCATCGGCCCCACCTGCACCCAGATGCGGTCCAGCAGCTCGGTGAGCTGCGGCATGCCCGAGTGGCGGTAGATGCCGAAGTGGAAATCGAAGTTGTGCTGCAGGGCGGCGCGGTAGTCCTTGGTCTTCTCCGCGCGCACCAGCAGCCGGTGGCTCTCGGTGAGCTGCTTGATGGTGGCGTTGTCGAGCAGCGGCACCGCGCGCTCGGCCGCCAGCGGCTCGAGCGCGAGGCGGATGTCGCGCAGCTCGAGGTACTCGGCCAGCGAGAGCTGGCGCACGCGGATGAAGTAGCCCTCCTTCATTTCGAGCGCGCGGTCGCGCACGAGCTGGATCAGGGCCTCTCGCACCGGCGTCTCGCTGGTGCCCATGGTCTTGGCCAGCTCGCGGATCTTCAGGCGCTGGCCCGGCTGGAAGGTGGCCGACATCAGCTGCTCGCGCAGGTGCTCGTAGATCTGGCTCGCCAGATTGGTGCGTTCGACCACGTTGATGACCGGGGTTGCCATGGGCTTCTCTCTCCTTGATTGCGTGTGTGCCGGGAATCGCGCGGCGGCGTATTGTGGCCTTGCCGTGGCCCCGCGAGCGGCACGCACGCGACCGGGATCAGCGTCCCAGCCAGGCGATCCAGCGGTCGCGCAGCATCTGGCGGTTGTTGCCGATCCACTCGTAGTCGGCCACGATCAGCTTGTCGAAGTTCTCGGCCGAGGTGGCGAGCATGGCGCGGCGCTCGGGCGGGAACAGGCTCGCGGTCTTGCCGTTGCCGGTGTCGTAGTTGACGGCATTGACGAAGTTCACGTGCTGCTCGGGCGCCGAGGCATAGAAGAAGTCGAGATAGGCCATGGCCGCCTTCGGGTGCGGCGCGCCCTTGGGGATCGACATGTAGCCGACGTCGCGCACGGCCCCGTCCCACGACACGGCGATCGGCACCTTGGCGTTCATCAGCGAGATCAGGCGGCCCGAGTAGCCCATGCTCATGACCACTTCCTTGTTGCGCATGATCTGCTGCAGCTGGTCGCCACTCTTCCACCAGACGGCCACGTTGGGACGCAGCTTGTCGAGCTTCTTGTAGGCGCGGTCGAGGTCGAGCGGAAACAGCTTGTCGGGCGCGACGCCGTCGGCCAGCAGCGCCGCCACCGGCACCCACCATTCGCGGTCGCCGGTGTCGGGCAGGCCGCGCGGGCCGGGGAACTTGGCCGTGTCCCAGAAGTCGGCCCAGGTCTTGGGCACGTTGGCGCCCTTGAAGGCCTCGGTGCTGTAGCCGATCTGCATGCCGCCCACGGTGCGCATCACGCCGTAGGTGGTGCAGGCGCCCTTCACGCCGTTGGCGGTGACGTTGGGCAGCTTGCTGCAGTCGATGGCCTGCAGCAGTTCCTTCTTCTGCACCAGGTCGGGCGGGGTGGCGGTCACGATGTCGAACTCCATGCCACCGCTGCGCGACATGGCCTGCACCTTGGCCCACTGGTCGGGCACCTCGATGGCGGCGGGCACCACCTCCACGCCCTTGGCCTTGGAGAACGGGGTGTAGAAGTACTGCACCAGCGTCTTCTCCATCAGGCCGCCGGTGGTGGCGATCACAAGCTCCTTCTCGAGCCCCTGCGCCGAGGCGCCGGTGAACGCCGCGCAGGCGAGCAGCGCGAGGGCGGCACCCTTGCTTCGAGCCAGACATTTCATCATCGCGAACTCCTTGTGAGTGAGGACCAGGAAAAAACGGGGGACGTGCTCATTCGGCGCGGCGCCGGCGCTCGAGCACGCGCAGCAGCGCCACGGCGATCAGCACCGCAATCGACAGCAGCGTGAGCAGGGTGGCGATGGCCGGGATCACGGGCGTGAGGTTCTGCTCGATGTCCTCGAACATGCGCCGCGGCAAGGTGCGCTGGCGCACGCTCGAGACGAAGAACGAGACCACGGGCTCGTCGAAGGAAATGATGAAGGCGAACAGCGCGCCGCTCAGCAGGCCCGGCACGATCAGCGGCAGGGTCACGTGGAAGAAGGCGCGCGCGCGGCTCGCGCCGCAGCTCATGGCGGCCGACTCGAGGTCGGGGTCGACGCGCGACAGCGCGGCCGAGACGGTGAACACCACGAAGGGCAGCGCCAGCACCGTGTGCGCCGCCACGAAGCCGGCCAGCGAACCGACCACGCCCAGGCGCTGGTAGAACAGGTAGCAGGCCACCGCCACCGCGATGTGCGGCGCAATCACCGGGCCGATCACCATCAGCTGCGTGGCCGAGCGGAAGCGCTCGGTGCCGCGCACGATGGCATACGACACCATGGTGCCGATGACCACCGAGCACACCATGGTGAGCGCGGCCACCTGCAGGCTCAGCAGCGCCGCCTTCTGCCACTGCGGATCGCCGAAGAACTCCTGGTACCAGTGCAGCGTGAAGCCGCTGGGCGGGAACTCGAGGAAGTCGGCCGGGCTGAATGACATCGGCACGATGATCAGCGTGGGCACCATGATGAACAGCACCACCAGCCAGACGTAGGCGCGCAGCGAGAAGGCGCCCAGGTCGAAGGGCGCCCGGTGGCGCACGGTGTTCTCGTTCTTGCTCATGCGCCGCCCCCGATCAGCCGGTTGAAGCTCACGGCCTTGTTGAAGACCATGGTCAGCGTGGCCACCACCACCATCAGCACGCCGATCAGCGCGGCCGCGAAGGGCCAGTCGAGCATCTCGCGCACCTGCTGCGAGACCAGCGTGGCGATCATCAGTTCCTGCGGGCTGCCGACCAGCGCCGGCGTGACGAAGAAGCCCAGCGCCGAGAGGAACACCATCAGGCAGCCGCTCCACACGCCCGCGCGGCTCATCGGCAGCAGCACCTCGAAGAAGGCGCGCCGGCGGTTGGCGCCGAGCATGGCGGCCGCGCGCATGTAGTCGTCGGGGATGTTCTTGAGCGCCGAGTAGATCGGCAGGATCAGGAAGGGCAGCAGCACGTGCGCCATCGCGAGCACCACCGCGCCCTCGGTGTAGAGCAGCTTCACGGGCTCGCCCGTGAGGCCCAGCCACTGCAGCGCGTTGTTGACGATGCCGTCGCGGCGCAGCAGCACGATCCAGGCGGCCGTGCGCACCAGCACGCTGGACCACAGCGGCAGCAGCACGCAGGCCGTGAGCAGCGCGGCCACCGCGCCCTTCACGCGCGTCATCATGTAGGCGATCGGAAAGCCCAGCACCAGCGCGAGCACGGTGGTCAGCAGGCTGATCCAGCCGGTGCGCAGCATCACGCGCACGTAGACCGGGTTGTCGAACACGCGCGCGTAGTTCGCGAGCGTGGGATGCGGCTCGAGCACGCTGAGCGACAGCAGGCTCAGCAGCGGATAGACGAACACCAGCAGCAGCAGCGCGAAGAAAGGCGCGAGCAGCACGGCCGAGGCCGCGACGCTGAGCTGCCGGCCGCCGAGCCACAGGCGCGAGAACGCCGAGGGCGAGGCCGCGATGGCGGGCACGGTCGCGGTGCTCATGCCGCGGCCACCTCGTCGCCATAGATGCGCAGCGCATCGGCCGGCCACAGCAGGCCGACGCGGTCGCCGGCCGCGAGCGCGACGCGGCTCGGGTCGGGCAGGCGCGCGCGCAGCTCGGTGCCGTCGGACAGCTGCGCGATGCACAGCACGGTGGAGCCGCTGTAGATCACGCCGCTCACGGTGGCACGCAGCGCGGCCGGGTCCTCGGGACTGCCGATCACGATCTGCTCGGGGCGCAGGGCTGCCACCGCGCGGCCGCCGGCGGCCACGCGGCCCACCAGTGCATCGGTGCGCACCTCGCGCGGGCTTGCGCCGCCGGGCAGCTGCACCAGCGCGCCCTGGGTGCGCAGCGGGCCGATCTCGGCCGGCATGAAGTTGGTTTCGCCGATGAAGCCCGCGACGAAGCGCGTGCGCGGCCGCTCGTACAGCGCCTTGGGCGCATCGAGCTGCTGGATGCGGCCCTGGTTGAGGATCGCCACGCGGTCGGCCATGGTCAGCGCCTCGCCCTGGTCGTGCGTGACGAAGACCACCGTGATACCGAGCTGCGACTGCAACCGCTTGATCTCGAGCTGCATCTCCTCGCGCAGGTTCTTGTCGAGCGCGCTCAGCGGCTCGTCCATCAGCAGCACCTTGGGCTTGTAGACGATGGCGCGCGCCAGCGCCACGCGCTGCTGCTGGCCGCCCGAGAGCTGCGCCGGCATGCGCTTGCCGTAGCCCTCGAGCCGCACCGTGGCCAGCGCCTGCTCGGCCAGGCGATGGCGCTCGGCGCGCGCCACGCCGCGCATCTTGAGGCCGAAGGCCACGTTGTCGAGCACCGAGAGGTGCGGGAACAGCGTGTACTTCTGGAACACCATGCCGAGGTTGCGCTGGCTCGCGGGCAGGTAGGTGACGTCGCGGCCGTCGATGGCGATGCTGCCCGCATCGGGCAGCTCGAAGCCCGCGATGCTCATGAGGATCGAGGTCTTGCCCGAGCCGCTGGGCCCGAGCAGCGCGAGGAATTCGCCGGGCTGCACGCTCAGCGACACATCGTCGACCGCGCGCACCGCGCCGAAGCGCTTGGCGAGGCCGCGGATCTCGATGCCGGCACCGCCGACGCGTTCGGAGCCCGCAACGGGCGGTTGGGTTGCCGTGGATGCCATGCTGCGGATTCCTCTGGGTGCGTGCGGGAGTGCGTGAGATAGGGACGTCAGCGCCGGCCGAAGCGCGCTGCGACCGCGGCGAAGGCCGCGTCGGTGGCCTGCAGGGCCCGATCGATGTCTTGCACGGTGTGTGCCAGCGACAGGAACATGTTGTGCTTCGGATGCAGGTAGACGCCGCGGCGCAGCGCCTCGACCGTGAACACCGCGCCCTTGTCGAAGCCCGGGTCTTCGTCGAACAGGATCAGCGGCAATGCCGCCGGGCCCGTCTGGCGCACCGGCACGCCATGGCTTGCGGACTGCGCGGCGATGCCGTCGCGAAAGCGCTGGCCCATGGCCTGCACATGGCCGACCACGTCCTGCGCATCGGCCACTTCGATCGTTGCCAGGCCCGCGGCCATCGCCACGCCGCCCGACCAGAACGAACCCGTGGTGTAGATGCGCGTGGCCGCTTCGCGCAGCGCGTCGACGCCGGTCACGGCCGCGAGCGCATAGCCATTGGCGATCGACTTGCTCCAGGCGCTGAGGTCGGGCCGCACGCCCACGGTCTCCCAGCTGCCGCCCGCATGCACGCGGAAGCCCGCGCGCACCTCGTCGAGGATCAGCGCGGCACCGGCCTGGTCGCACAGCTCGCGGGCACGGCGCGCGAACGCGGGCGTGGGCAGCTCCTGGTCGATGCCCAGGTCATGCTTGAAGGCCGCGCAGACGATGGCCGCGAGGTCCGTGCCCGCCTGTGCGACGGCAGCCTCGAGGCTCGCGATGTCGTTGTAGGTGTAGTGGATCAGGTGCGCGCGGTCCTCGGGCGTGATGCCCTGTGGGATCGGCGTGCACCAGGGATCGGCACCGTGGTAGGCCTTGGTCGCGACCAGCACCTTGCGCTTGCCGGTGGCCGCGCGCGCCACCATCAGGCACACGGTGGTGGCGTCGGTGCCATTCTTCTGGAACAGCACCCAGTCGGCATGGGCGCTGCGCGCGACGAAGCGCTCGGCCAGCTCGACGAAGCGCGCCGTAGGGCCGTCGAGGCAGTCGCCCAGGGCCTGCTGCTTGCGCGCCGCTTCATCGACGACCGGATGGTGATGGCCCAGCAGGTTCGGGCCCCAGCTGCACATGAAGTCGATGTATTCGTTGCCGTCGACGTCCCAGACGCGGCAACCCTGGCCGCGCTCGAAGAACTGCGGATAGCCCGCGGGCAGCGAGGCCGCATTCAGATGCCCCGTCATGCCGCCAGGCACGACCTTGGCGGCGCGCTGCCGAAGCTGGAGATCGTGCTGGTTCGGCCTGTTCTGCGAGGCGGCGGACGACATTCGGGAACCCTTCGTTGCGTTGGTTTTGAGGCATGATATATCATATTTACTGTAGCGCAATAGCTTACGAACCCGGCATCCGCCCTCGCTCGAGAACGATCGGAGACACCCATGGCATTACTGTTCGGCGCCCTCGCCGATGACCTGACCGGCGGCATGGAACTGGCCGCGATGCTGGTGGCGCACGGCGTGCGCTGCGGCTTCGTGACGCGGCCCGAAGCGCTGGCCGAACTCGGCGACGAACTCGACGCGGTGGTGATCGCGCGCAAGACGCGCGTGGTGCCGGCGGCCGACGCGGTCGCGGCCTTCGAGGCCGGCGCCCGCGCGCTGCTGGAGCGCGGCGCGCGCCAGCTCTTCTTCAAGTACTGCGCCACCTTCGACTCCACCGACGACGGCAACATCGGCCCCTGCGCCGACCTGCTGCGCGAGCTCACGGGCGCGAAGCTCACCGCCTTCTGCCCCTCGTTCCCCGAGGCCGGCCGCCGCGTGTTCCAGGGCCATCTGTTCGCCGACCAGATGCTGATCTCGGAATCGCCCAAGCGCTTCGACCCGCTGACGCCGATGCTCGACCCCAACCTCGTGCGCACGCTGCAACGCCAGACGAAGACCCGCGTCGGCCTGATCCCGCAGCAGGTGGTGCATGCGGGCCTCGAGGCGATGCGCGCGCACGTGGCCGCGCTCGAGGCCGAAGGCACCGGCTTCGCGATCGCCGACGCGGCCGAGCCCGAGGACCTGCGCGCCCTCGCCGGCCTGACCTGGGACTGGCCGTTGATGACCGGCAACTCCTCGATCGGCGCCTACTACCCCGCGCTGTGGCGCGAGCATGGCTGGCTGGCACCGGGCGACCGCGCGCCGCGCCTGCCGGCGGTCGAGGGTCCGGGCGTGGTGCTGGCGGGCAGCTGCGCCGACCGCTCGATCGAACAGCTGCGCGCCTTCGAGCGCGAACGGCCGGTGCACTGGATCGACGTCGAACGCGCGATCGACGGCGCCGACGTGATCGGCGAGGCACTGGACTGGGCGCTCACGGCGCTGCCGCAGGGCCCGGTCGCGATCGCGACCTCGGCGCATGCGCCGGTGATCGAGCGCGTGCAGGCGCGCATCGGCCGGCACGAGGCCGCGGCCCTGGCCGAAGACATCCTCGGCCGGCTCGCGGTGCGGCTGCGCGACGCGGGCGTGAAGCGCTTCGTGATCTCGGGCGGCGAGACCTCGGGCTCGGTGCTCGAGCACCTGGCCATCGACCGGCTGCAGGTCGGCCCCTATGCCGGCCCCGGCATCGCGCGCGCGGTGACCCTCGGCGCGGCGCCGCTCGCGCTGTGCCTCAAGTCGGGCAAGCTGGGTCCGGTCGACATGCTGCTGCCCATGCTGCAGAGCATGAGCGACGCGGCTCGCTGATGAACCGAACGCACCTTCTTCGCTTCACCGCGCCGACGCGCGCAAGGAACCGCCCATGACCACGACCCCGTCTCCCCTTCCCCTGTCCGAAGACGCCCTGCGCCAGGCCCTGGCCGCGGGCTATCGCCGGCTCGCGCAGCTCGGCCTCAACAACGGCAGCGCGGGCAACATCAGCTGCCGCTTCGACGGAGGCGCGCTGATCAGCCCCACGGGCGCCGATGCCGACACCATCGACCAGCAGGCGCTGGTGTCGATCACGCTCGACGGCGAGACCCGCGGCGCGGGCATCCCGTCGAGCGAATGGGCGATGCACACCGCCATCTACCGCCGCTACCCGCAGGCCGAGGCCGTGGTGCACACGCACTCGGATGCCTGCGTGGCGCTGTCGGCCCAGCGCCGGCCGATCCCGGCCTTCCACTACATGCTCGCGGGCTTCGGCGGCGACGACATTCCCTGCGCGCAGTACGCCACCTTCGGCACCGATGCGCTCGCGCAATCGGCGGTCGATGCGCTCGAGAACCGCAACGCCTGCCTGCTCGCGAACCACGGGATGATCTGCCACGCGGCCACGGTCGAGAAGGCGGTGGCGAACGCCGCCAAGCTCGAGACCCTGGCGCGCCAGTACTGGATGAGCGCGCAGCTGGGCGCGCCCGTGATCCTCGACGCGCGGGAGATGGAGACGGTGCGCCAGCGCTACCGCGGCTACGGCAAGTCGCGGCTGCCCACGCGCGGCTGAGCCGGGTGGAAGGGGCGCCGAACGATCGGTGCCCAAATCCGGCGTCCTTGCGGTTGAGCGCGCGCGGCGTGCGCCGAACAATCCGGCCACCCTCCACTCGGCCCCTTCGGCCCGCACGCCATGAAGCCCGCCTCCCTTCGCGCCCTCGCCGCGCGCCTCCTCGTCGCCGCGTCGGTCACGGCGAGCTGCGCGCTCGCGCTCGCCGACACCACGCCGCTGCGCATCCTGGTCGGCTTCCCGGCCGGCGGCTCCACCGACCTGATCGCGCGCCAGCTCGCGGCCGGGCTGCAGACCGAGCTGGCGCGGCCGGTGGTGGTCGAGAACCGCGCGGGCGCGGGCGGCCAGATCGCGGCCCAGGCGCTGAAGGCCGCGCGGCCCGACGGCCACACGCTGTTCCTGTCGAACGGTCACACGGTGTCCATCGTGCCGGTGACGATGGCGAATCCGGGCTTCGACGTCGCGAAGGACTTCGCGCCGGTCGGCCTCGTGACTTCGAACCCCGACGTGTTCGCGGTCAACCCCGCCGTGGTCGGCGCGGGCGTGACCGACATCCGCGGCTTCGCGGCCTGGGCCCGTGCCCATGCCGGCAAGAACAGCGTGGGCGTGCCCGCGCCCGGCAGCGGGCCCGAGTTCGCGGTCGGCGTGCTGGGGCGCGCGCTGGCGACGCCGATGACGGCCGTGCCCTACCGCGGCGACGGCCCGCTGGTGCAGGACCTCGTGGCCGGGCAGGTGCCCGCGGGCATCGGCGGCGTGGGCGCGATCCTGCCCTACGTCGAGAGCGGCAAGCTGCGCCTCCTCGCCGTCAACGGCCCGGCCCGGATCGCGCGGCTGCCCGAGGTGCCGACCTATGCCGAGGCCGGCATCGCGGGCCTCGAGGAGATGATGTTCACGGCCGTGTTCGCGCCGGCCGGCACGCCCGATGCGCTGCTGCGCCAGTACAACGCGGCCATCGTCCGGGTGGTGAATGCGCCGGCCTTCGCGCAGAGGATCGCGAGCCTGGGCGTGACCGCGGCCACCAGCACGCCCGGGGCGCTCGCACAGCGCGTGGAGAGCGGGCGCGCCGCCTATGGCCAGCTCGTGAAGACGCTCGACTACAAGCTGCAGTAGCGGCCGCGGACACGGCCGCGGCGCGGCACACGCGCGCGGGCCGCGGCGGCGATCAGGGCAGAATCGCCTGCGCCGCGCCGGTCGGCCCGCCTGTCCATGCCGCCTTCCTCGCTTCCTTCCCGCCCTCCCCGCGCGCGCCGCCGCCGGCGCGCGCTGCTGCTGGGCGCCGGCCTGCTCGCACTCGCGGCGCTGATGATCGGCGCCGCCGGCCAGTGGGCCGCCGCGCGCGAGGCGAACTTCCAGGCCGACTCGATCCGCCGCGCGATGGAAGTGCACGTGCTGGGCCTGCGCGACTCGGCCGGCAAGTACAGCTACCTGCCGTTCACCGCGGGGCTGCATCCCGAGGTGCTGGCCGCGCTCGCGCACCCCGGCGACGCGGCCGTGAAGCAGCGCGCCAACCTCTACATCGAGGAAGTGAACCGGCAGGCCGGCTCCGACGCGCTCTACCTGATCGACCCGCAGGGCCTCACGCTCGCGGCCAGCAACTGGGCCACGCCGCAGAGCTTCGTCGGCGAGTCCTATGCCAACCGGCCCTACTTCATCGATGCGCGCGCGGGCCGCAGCGGCCTGTTCTACGGCGTGGGCCAGACCACCGGCGCGCCGGGCCTGTTCATCTCGGCGCCGGTGCGCTCGGACGCGGGCGCGGTGATCGGCGTGGTGACGGTCAAGGTCGGCCTGCGCGCGCTGCAGGAGGCCTGGACCTTCGTGCGCGACCCGATCCTGTTGACCGACGCGCGCGGCATCGTGTTCCTGAGCTCGGTGCCCGAGTGGATGTACCAGGCCACGCGGCCGCTCGACGCGGTGCAGCTCGAACGGCTGCGGCGCGACCAGCAGTACGGCGCGCGCGCCAGCTTCCCCGCGCTGCCCTGGAAGACGCAGCGCGGCGACGGCGAGCCCGGCTACCTGGTGCGCACCGCGCTCGGCGGCAAGCCGCGCAGCTTCCTCGCGATCGACGAGCCGCTGCCCGACCTGGGCTGGACCCTCACGGTGATGGTCGACCATGCCGAGGTCACGCGCGCCCGCGAGCGCACCTGGATGCTGGGCCTGCTGGGCGCCGGCGTGCTGCTGCTCGGCGGCCTCTACTGGCGGCTGCGCGAGCGCCGCTTCGCCGAGCAGCGCGACGCGCGGCGCGAGCTGGAGCTGCGCGTGCGCGAGCGCACCCACGAGCTCGACCAGGCCCATGCCTTCCGCAAGGCGATGGAGGATTCGCTGCTGGTCGGCATGCGCGCGCGCGACCTCGAGGGCCGCATCACCTACGTCAACCCGGCCTTCTGCGAGATGACCGGCTACGGCGCCGACGAGCTGCTCGGCAAGCTGCCACCCTACCCCTACTGGCATCCCGACGAGGTGCCGCGCCACTGGCACCACTACGACGCCATGATGAGCGGCCAGCCCGCGCTGTCGGGCTTCGAGTCGCGGCTGCGCCATCGCGACGGCCGCGAGGTCATCACCATGGTCTACACCGCGCCGCTGATCGATGCCGACGGCGGCCACGCGGGCTGGATGAGCTCGGTGGTCGACATCACAGAGCAGAAGCGCGCCGAGCAGCGCCAGCGCCAGAACGACGAGCAGCTGCAGCATGCGCAGCGGCTCGCGAGCCTGGGCGAGATGGCCTCCACGCTGGCGCACGAGCTCAACCAGCCGCTGATGGCGCTGAGCAGCTTCGCGGGCGCGGCCAAGGCCTTCGCCGAACAGGGCAACCAGGCGCTGCTGGCCAGCAGCCTCGACGAGACCATGGCGCAGGCGCGGCGCAGCGCCGAGATCGTGCGGCGCATCCGCGGCTTCGTGCGCCAGCGCACCGCGGGCACGGAGGACTGCGCGGTGGCGGCGCTGGCGGCCAATGCCCTGGCACTGCTGCAGGGCGAGATGCGCCAGCGCCAGTCGCGCGCCGAGGTGCGCATACCGGCCATGCTGCCGCCGGTACGCGGCGACCGCGTGCTGCTCGAGCAGGTGCTGCTGAACCTGCTGTCCAACAGCCTGCAGGCGATGCAGGCCACGCCGCCCGAGCAGCGCGTGGTCGAGCTCGAGGCCGAGGCGGTCGAGGGCCGCATGGAGATCCGCGTGCTCGACCGCGGCACGGGCATCGACGACGCGCTCGCCGAGCAGGTGTTCGCGCCCTTCTTCACCACCAAGCCCGGCGGCCTCGGGCTGGGCCTCAACATCTGCCGCACCATCGTCGAGGCGCACCGCGGCCGGCTGGTGTTCGACCACCGTCCTGGCGGTGGCACGGTATTCACCCTCGTGCTGGAGATCCCCTCCCCATGAACGCATCCGCCAACAACCTCTGCGTGGTCGACGACGACGAGGCCGTGCGCCGCTCGCTCGGCCTGCTGCTGCTCTCGCGCGGCTACGCGGTGCAGACCTTCGCCTCGGGCGAGGACTTCCTGGCCGGCGCCGACCTGCAGCGCGCGGGCTGCGCCATCCTCGACCTGCGCATGGACGGCATGAGCGGGCTGCAGGTGTTCGACGCACTGCGCGCGCAGGACAGCCCGCTGGTGGTGCTGTTCCTCTCGGGCCATGGCGACATCCCGATGGCGGTGGAGGCGGTGCAGAACGGCGCCTTCGGCTGGCTCGAGAAGCCCTGCAACGACGAGCAGCTGCTCGACAGCATCGCGCGCGCCCTGCAGCGCGCCGGCGAGATCGCCACCAGGCGCCAGGCCCGGCAGGCCGCGCAGGCGCTGTGGGACAAGCTCACGCCGCGCGAGATGCAGGTGGCGCGGCTGGTGGCCGAGGGCAAGCCGAACAAGCAGATCGCGCTCGAGCTCGCGCCGCTCGAGCAGCGCACGGTGGAGACCCACCGGGCCCACGCGTTCGCCAAGCTGGGCCTCGCGAACAGCCACCAGCTCGACCGCTTCCTGCGCGAGCACGGGCTGTAGCCGGGGCCGCAGCCCCCGGAAACGTCGACCTAGGGTTAACCCTTGCGTACCGATACGTAGCCGCGCGGCGGTGGGCTACGGAAGACGGCGCGCGCGTGCCGCGACAGACTTCCCGGGCACCGATTCAGGCCGCCTCCAGCGGCCGCGACCCGAGACAAGGACACGCCATGAACACCCTCGCCCGCACCGGCGGCGCCCCCGCCGGCGCCTCGCCGGCCGACACCACGCCCTACACCTTCGAGGAGAAGCGCAAGCGCATCTTCGCCATCTTCGCCGCCTCCTCGGGCAACCTGGTGGAGTGGTTCGACTTCTACGTCTACGCCTTCTGCGCGATCTACTTCGCGCCGGCCTTCTTCCCCAAGTCCGACCCCACGGTGCAGCTGCTGAACACCGCCGGCGTGTTCGCGGCCGGCTTCCTGATGCGCCCGATCGGCGGCTGGCTGTTCGGCCGCATCGCCGACCGCAAGGGCCGCAAGACCTCGATGGTGACCTCGGTCGTGATGATGTGCGTGGGCTCGCTGGTGATCGCCTGCCTGCCGACCTATGCGCAGATCGGCGCCGCCGCGCCCGCGCTGCTGCTGCTCGCACGGCTCCTGCAGGGCCTGTCGGTCGGCGGCGAGTACGGCACCACCGCCACGTACATGAGCGAGGTGGCGATGCGCGGCCAGCGCGGCTTCTTCTCCTCGTTCCAGTACGTCACGCTGATCGGCGGCCAGCTGCTCGCGGTGGTGGTCGTGGTGGTGCTGCAGCAGGTGCTCGACGAGGCCGAGCTCAAGGCCTGGGGCTGGCGCATTCCCTTCGTGCTGGGCGCCGTGGCGGCCATCGTGGCGCTGCTGCTGCGCCGCACGCTGACCGAGACCGCCAGCACCAAGACCCGCGCCGCCAAGGGCGCCGGCACCATGGGCGAGCTGTTCTGCCACCACAAGCGCGCCTTCCTCGTGGTGCTGGGCTACACGGCCGGCGGCTCGCTGATCTTCTACACCTTCACCACCTACATGCAGAAGTACCTGGTGAACTCGGCCGGCATGTCGATCAAGACCGCCAGCAACGTGATGACCGCGTGCCTGTTCATCTACATGTGCATGCAGCCGCTGTTCGGTGCGCTGTCGGACCGCATCGGCAGGCGCAGCAACATGCTGCTGTTCGGCGCGCTCGGCATGCTGATGACGGTGCCGGTGCTCAGCAGCCTGCAGAACGTCGCGAGCCCGCTGATGGCCGGCGTGCTGATCACCGTCGCGCTGGCGGTGGTGAGCTTCTACACCTCGATCAGCGGCATCGTGAAGGCCGAGATGTTCCCGCCCGAGGTGCGCGCGCTCGGCGTGGGCCTGTCGTACGCGGTGGGCAACGCCATCTTCGGCGGCAGCGCCGAGTACGTGGCGCTGGGCCTGAAGTCGATCGGCCACGAGTCCTACTTCTACTGGTACGTGACCGCGATGATGGGCGTGGCCTTCCTGGTCAGCCTGCTGCTGCCGCGCCAGGCCACCTACCTGCATCACGACAAGTAAGGCGCTCGCGCACCGAGAAGAGTCCCGCCGCGGGGTCCGCGCCGGGACTCTTTTTTTTGGGGCCCCTCGCTCCGCCACTTACTCCGCGCCGAGGCTGCGCAGGTAGGCGCACAGCATGTCGGCCAGCGCCTCGGAGTAGGCCTTGATCTGCGCCTCGGTGCGCGGCGTTTCCGAGAACTGCTTGCCGACCGCGCCGAAGGTGGTGGTGACCAGGTCGCCGGCCAGCGCGCGCCGCGCCTTCGACAAGCCGGGCAGCACTTCGCGCAGGAAGGCCTGCATCGCGCGCTCGCCCGCCGCGCGCGCGGCCTGCGCCTCGGGCGCGTCGCGGTAGAACGGCGCCGCGTCGTGCAAGGCGGTGCGCATGCCGGCCTCCTCGCACTCCGAGCGCACGAAGGCATGCACCAGCCGGCGCAGGCGATCGAGCGGCGGCGTCGCCACGTCCTCGAGGATGGCGCACAGCAGCTCGGTGGTCTGGCGCCATTCGTCGCTCTGCAGCCGGAACAGGATCGAGGCCTTGTTCGGAAAGTACTGGTAGACCGAACCCACGCTCACGCCCGCGCGCTCGGCCACGCGCGTGGTGGTGAAGCGGTGCACGCCCTCCTTGGCCAGAACCTGAAGGGCCGCTTCGAGGATCGCCGCGACGAGGTCGCTCGAACGGGCCTGCTGGGGCTGTCTTCTCGAGGAGAGCGGGGCGCTGCGGCGGGTGGGCATGGCGTGGCTTTCGGAACGCGAATGGAAAATCTGAAGCTTCCTTCATATTATCGACGCACACCGTCCGACTCCTGAAGAACACCATGAACACACTGACCACCGCACCGCTCGCGCCCCTGCTGGAGCGCCTGTTCGCCGAGGCCGATGCCTCCTCGCCGCGCACCAGCGCCGCCGTTGCCGGCCTGTCGAGCGACGAGCTCGCGCGCCTGATGCAAAGCCGCACCGAGTACCTCGATTTCTACGCCCGCCTGAAAGACTTCCCGCTCGCCGTCTCGCGCGAGACCGGCACGCTGCTCTACATGCTCGCGCGCGGCAACGGCGCGCGCAGCATCGTCGAGTTCGGCACCTCGTTCGGCATCTCCACCCTGCACCTGGCCGCGGCCCTGCGCGACAACGGCGGCGGCCGGCTGCTGAGCACCGAGTTCGAAGCCTCGAAGGTGGCACGCGCCCGCGCGAACCTCGCGGCCGGCGGCCTCGCCGACCTGGTCGAGGTCCGCGAAGGCGACGCGCTGCGCACGCTGGCCACCGACCTGCCCGACAGCATCGACCTGCTGCTGCTCGACGGCGCCAAGGCGCTCTATCCCGAGGTGCTGGCCCTGGTCGAGTCACGCCTGCGCCCCGGCGCGCTCGTGATCGCCGACAACGCCGACCACAGCCCCGAGTACCTCGCGCGCGTGCGCTCGAGCGCGGCCGGCTACCTGTCGGTGCCCTTCGCGTCCGACGTCGAGCTCTCGATGCGGCTGGGCTGAGCCTTCCTTTTTTCCCGCCAGTCCCGCTGGCCGTAAGCGTCTGACGTCAAGCAACGCACCCCCGCGATCCTCGCGGCCGGGGTGCGTTTTCCTTTTCGCACCGGCCGTTCGAGGAACAACCTGGACCTCCCCATGACCTCCACTTCCGCCTCGGCGATTCCCGCGCCGTCCCGCTCCGCGCAGAGCCGCCTGCTGCTGCTCGCCGCGGTGCTCTTCATCTCCTACCTCTGCGTCGGCCTCTCGCTGCCCGTGGTGCCGGTCCACGTGACGACGCGGCTGGGCCTCGGCAACTTCTGGGCCGGCCTCGCGGTCGGCATCGCCTTCCTCGCCACCGTGCTCACGCGCGCCACCGCGGGCAGCCTGTCGGACCGCCAGGGTCCGAAGCGCGCCGTGGTGCGCGGGCTGGCCTTCTATGTCGCGGGCGCGCTCGTCGCATGGCTCGCGGGCCTGTGGATCCCCACGCCGTGGATCGGCTTCGGCCTGCTGGTTGCGGGCCGCCTGCTGCTGGGCCTCGGCGAGAGCCTGGTGGCTGTCGGCGTGATCGGCTGGGGCATCGGCCTCGTCGGTCCCGCGCGCTCGGGCCAGGTGCTCGCGCTCGTCGGCGCCGCCATCTACGGCGCACTCGCGGTCGGCGGTCCGGTCGGCCTCGCGCTGCTCGAACGCTTCGGCTTCGCAGGCGCGATGGCCGCGAGCGCGCTGCTGCCCTGCATCGGACTGCTCGCGGTGTGGCGCCTCGAGGGCGTGGCGGTGCAGCCGGGCGCGGGCCGGCCTTCGCTGCGCAGCGTGCTCGGCATCATCTGGCCGCATGGGCTGATCGTGTGCCTGCAGGGCATCGGCTTCGCGGCCATCGGCGCCTTCTTCGTGCTGCACTTCCGCGGCCAGCACTGGTCGCATGCGGGCCTCGGCCTCACGGCCTTCGGCAGCGGCTTCGTGCTGGTGCGTCTGCTGTTCGGCCACCTGCCCGACCGCATCGGCGGGCTGCCGGTGGCGATCGTGTCGCTGGCGGTCGAGGCCTTCGGCCAGGCGCTGATCTGGCAGGCCCCGAGCCCCGTCGCCGCGCTCGCGGGTGCCTTCCTCACCGGCCTCGGCTGTTCGATGATCTTTCCGGCCATGGGCCGCGAGGTGGTGCGGCTGGTGGCACCGCAACTGCGTGGCACCGCGCTCGGTGGCTTCTCGGCCTTCCAGGACCTGGCCTACGGGCTCACCGGTCCCGTGGCCGGGCTGCTCGCGGACCGCGCGGGCTATGGCGGCGTGTTCCTCATCGGCGCGGGCGCGGCGCTCGCCGGCCTGCTGATCGCACTGCGGCTGCGCAGCGTCTCGCGTGCATGAGAAAGCCCCACTCTCCCTTCGCACCGCAGGCTCTCTCTCGCGTTCGAATACACTCCACGCCGCTTGCAGCCTGCATCCGAGGCTGCGCCGTCATAGGCAACATGACGAATCAAACCTATCAGGAACTCAGTTGAACCGCATCGAACTCGTTGAGAAAATCGCCACCACCCACAACGTCAGCAAGGCAGAAGCCGCGCGCATCGTGGAAACGGTCACCAGCTCCATCGTCGCCGCAGTGAAGAAGGGCGACCCCGTCCAGATCGTCGGCTTCGGCACCTTCAAGCAAGTTGCCCGCGCAGCCCGCACCGGTTTCAACCCGAGCGTCGGCACCAAGATCAAGATCGCCGCCCAGAAGGTGCCGAAGTTCGTGCCGGGCGCCGCCTTCAAGGCCGCCGTGGACCCGAAGGCTGCCAAGCGCAAGGCCGATGCCAAGCCCGCCGCCAAGTCGGCTGCGAAGCCCGCTGCCAAGCCGGCCGCGAAGAAGGCTGCCGCCGCTCCCGCCAAGAAGGCCGTGGCCGCGAAGAAGAAGTGATGCCACGCGGCCTCTCGCAGGCCGCATGCACACGATGAAGACGGCCCCGCGGGGCCGTTTTCTTTTGGGGGGGCCGAATCAGGCGCGCTTCCTCGGCCGCCGCACCGCCTGCGCGCCCGTGCTGAATGCGGCCGCCGCCTCCACCACCCACTCGCTGAACAGCTGCACCGCCTGCGAATCGCGCTTGTGCTCGGGGTACACGAGGCAGTAGCGCTTCTCGTGCTTGAGGCTGATGTCGAAGGGCATGGCCAGCGTGCCGCGCGCCACGTCCTCCTGCACGTAGAAGCGCGGCACCAGCCCCACGCCCAGGCCCGCGCGCGCGGCGTCGATCACCATCGCATAGAGCTCGAAGCGCATCGCCGGCGGCGGCACCGGCTGCGTCGAGCCGGCGGCCTCGAACCAGCGCTGCCAGGCCTCGGGCCGCACGCGCTTGTGCAGCAGCGGCAGCGCGATCAGGCCGGCAGGCTTCTTCAGCTTCGAGAGGTCGAAGTGGGCCGGGCTCAGCACCGGCACCACCTCCTCCTCGAACAAGTGCACCTTCTCGACCGCATCCCACACCGGGTCGTCGAAGTGCAGCGCGGCATCGAGGTTGGTGCCGCGGAACGCGAAGGGCTCGGCGCGCTCCGACAGGTTGACGGTGATGCCCGGGTTCTTGCGCAGGAAGTCGTGCAGCCGCGGCAGCAGCCAGCGGCTCGCGAAGGTCGGGATCACGGCGAGCTCGAGCACGCCGCCCGCGCCCTTGTGCTGCATCAGCGACTTGGTGTGGAGCTCGATCTCGTCGAGGTTGCCGCGGATGTTGCGCGCATAGAGCCGGCCCGCGTCGGTCAGCACCACCTGCTTCTTGCCGCGGCTGAACAGCTTCACGCCGAGGAAGCCCTCGAGCACGGCGATCTGCCGGCTCACCGCGCTCTCGGTCAGGTACATCTCGGCCGCGGCGCGCGCGAAGCTCTCGTGGCGCGCGGCCGACTCGAACAGCGACAAGGCGACGGTGCTGGGGATTTTTCGCTTCATGACGGATCGCGGCCCTTGGATCGAGGCGCCATTCTTGACCAGGACGAGCCGCGGCGGCACCTATTCCTCCACCTGGATGCGCGCGGCGCGCACCACCGCGCCCCAGCGCGCGTTCTCGCTCTTCACGAAGGCGCCGAAGTCGCGCGGCGCGATGTTCGAGGGCGTGTAGCCGATCTCGGTCATGCGCGCGCGCGCCGCCGGATCGCGCACCACCTTCTCGACCTGCGCCTGCAGCGCCTCGACCACGGCGGCGGGCGTGCCGGGCGGCGCGAGGATGCCGAACCAGGTGTCGGCATCGACCGCGTAGCCGAGCTCCTTGAGCGTCGGCACGTCGGGCAGACCCGCGAAGCGCTCGGGCGAGCCGAGCGCGAACAGCTTGAGCTTGCTGCGGCTCGCGACCGCCAGCGGCGTGGGCACGAAGCCGTACTCCACGTCGCCGGCCATCACGGCCGACATCACGGGCGCGGCGCCCGCATAGGGCACGGGCAGCGCCTTCGTGCCCTCGGCGCGCGAGCGCAGCAGCTCCATGCCCATCTGCGCCATGCTGCCCGGGCCCCAATGCGCATATGTCACTTCCTTGGCACGCGCGCGGGCCACGAAGTCGGCCACGTCCTTGGTCTCGCTCGCGGGCCGCGCGGCCATCACGAAGCCCATCTTCGCGACCAGTGCCACCGGCTGGAAGCCGTCGGGGTCGTAGCGCACGGCCTTCTTGTAGATGTGCGGCGAGACCGAGATGAAGTCGGCCGCCGCGAACAGCAGCGTGGTGCCGTTGGCCGGCGCGGCATAGACGTAGTTGGCGCCCAGGATGCCGTTGACCCCGGGCCGGTTCTCGACGATCAGCGGCTGGCCCAGCGTGCTGCCGATCTGCGTGGCGACCAGCCGCGCGAGCACGTCGGTGCCGCCGCCGGGCGCATAGGGCACGACCAGGCGGATCGGCCCGGGCGGTGCCCAGTCGGCGCGGGCCGCGAAGCCGCCGAGGGCCGCGCAGGCGATGGCCAGGGCCGCAAGGCGGCGCGTCGTGATGAAGGGCATGTCTGTCTCCTTGGTGGTGTGTGTGGACGTGCCGCGCCGCACCGCGCGGGCGGCGATGGCGAAGCAGCGGGGAAATAAGCGGGGGGCGCGCTAGCGCGGCGCCGCGTGGCGCGCGGCATGCGCGCCCGCGATGCGCCCGAACACGGCGCCGCGCAGCACCGAGGTCGCGCCCGTGTAGACCTGGTGGTAGAGGCCCGCGGCCTCGCCGGCCGCATAGAGGCCGGGGATGGTGCGGCCGTCGTTGTCGACCACCTGCGCATCGCGGTTGGTCTTCACGCCGCCGAAGGTGAAGCAGATGCCCGACATCACCGGGTAGGCGCAGAAGGGGCCGCGCGCCAGCGGCAGCGCCCAGTTCGACTTGGGCGGCGCGAGGCCCGCGGTGGCCACGCCGTCCACCGCGAGCGGCGAGAAGCGCGCGTCGGCATCGCCCGCGCAGGCCGCGTTGAAGGCCGCCACCGTGGCCAGCAGGCCGGCCGGGTCGATGCCGCAGGCGCGCGCGAGCGCGTCCAGCGACCCGGCCTCGATCGGCGGCTGGTCGGTGCGGATGCCCTTCTTCCAGTTCGGCACCTCGTGGATGCGCTGGTCGTAGACCATGAAGGCGATGCCGTCGGGCTGGTCCTTGATGGCGCGCGCGATCGGGTCGTAGTGCACGTCGACCGGCCCCGGCGCCTCGTCGACGAAGCGCCGGCCGTCCCTGTTGACCAGCAGGCCGTACGAGAAGCTCATCACCAGCGGCTCGACCTGGGCCGAGCGCGGATCCATCGGCTCGGCATGGTAGGAGCCGAAGTCGCCGGCCGGCGCGCCGCCGGCGTCGAGCGCCATGCGGATGCCCTCGCCGCGGTTGTAGTAGCCGCCGCGCGCCACCGGCCGCAGGTAGCGCGCCTGCGGGCCGATGTAGCGCGTGAGCATCTCGGGGTTGCCCTCGAAGCCGCCCGTGCCCAGCACCACGCCGCGCGCCACGATGCGCCGCACGCTGCCGTCGGGCCCGACGGTGTCGACCGCCAGCTCGCCGCGCGCATCGGCGCGCCGCAGCTGCTGCGCGGTGCTGCGGTAGCGGATCGCCACGCCCAGCCGCAGCGCTTCGTCGCGCAGCGCCTCGATCAGCGCGAGGCCGCCGCCCACCGGCATCAGCCGCGGCGCGGCCGCGGTCACGAAGTAGGTCGGCAGCGCCGCGAAGCGCACGCCGAATCCCTGGAGCCACCGCACCGTGGCACCGGCCTCGCCGGCCAGCGTGGCGACCAGCTCGGGGTCGGGCATGCCGTGCGCCTTGACGTGCGGCGGCCAGTCCTCGTAGGGCGCGGCCGCGTGCTGCACGATCTCGGGGTCGATGTGGTGGCCGGCATTGGCCACCAGCAGTTCCTCGAAATCGTCGCTGACCTCGGTCTCGCTCTTCATGCGGAAGTAGGACTCGGTCCAGCGCGTGTTCCCGCCGAACTCCTCGGGCGTGGCGCGTTCCAGCACCGTCACGGTCGCGCCCGCGGCGGCCGCGGCCACCGCCGCGCTCAGGCCCGAGATGCCGCAGCCGACGACGAGCACGTCGCAGCGGTCGATGAGCAGGGATGCTTCGTTCATGTCTCTACTTTCCTTCTTCTGGCGCCGGCATGCCTGGAGCGAACCCGCTCAGTACTTGCGGATGAACGGGTCCGGCATGTCGAGCTCGGTCGAGATCCACACGCTCTTGGTCTCGAGGAATTCCTTTACCGCCTCCACGCCGCCCTCGCGGCCCTGGCCGCTGTCCTTGAAGCCGCCGAAGGGCGTGGTGAAGCTGGTCGAGCGGTAGTTGTTGATCCACACGGTGCCGGCCTTGAGCCGCTCCGACATGTGCATCGCGCGGTGCAGGCTGCGCGTCCACACGCCGGCCGCGAGGCCGAAGCGGATGTCGTTGCCGATGCGCACCGCGTCGGCCTCGTCCTTGAACTTGAGCACCGACAGCACCGGTCCGAACACTTCCTCCTGCGCGATGCGCATGCCGTTGTCCACGCCCGTGAAGATGGTCGGCTCGACGAACTGGCCCGCGCCGTAGCCCGGGCCGCTGCGCACCTTGCCGCCGAAGGCGCAGTGCGCGCCCTCGGCCTTGGCGATGTCGATGTAGCTCACCACCTTGTCGAACTGCGGCCGCGTGGCCACCGGCCCCACCTGCACGTCGGGCAGCGAAGGGTCGCCGAGCTTGGCCTTGGAGGCGATCGCGACCAGCCGCTCGACGAACTCGTCGTGGATGCTCTCCTGCAGCAGCAGCCGCGAGCCCGCCATGCAGGTCTGGCCGCCGGCCGAGAAGATGCCGGTGATCACGCCGTTGGCGGCGCGCGCGAGGTCGGCATCGTCGAACACGATGTTGGGCGACTTGCCGCCGAGCTCGAGCGTCACGCGCTTGAAGTGCTTGGCCGCCGCCACGCTCACGCGGCGCCCGCCCTCGTCGCCACCGGTGAAGGCGATGCAGGCCACGCCCGGATGCTCGACCAGCGGCTCGCCCACCTCCTTGCCGAAGCCCGTGACCACGTTGAACACGCCGGGCGGAAAGCCCGCCTCGGCGAACAGCCGCGCCAGTTCGAGCAGCGACACCGAGGTGTGCTCCGAGGGCTTGGCGACGATGGCGTTGCCGGCCGCGAGCGCCGGCGCCACCTTCCAGGCCGTCAGCAGCAGCGAGGAGTTCCACGGCGTGATGGTGCCGACGACGCCGATCGGCTCGAGCCGCGTGTAGTTGAAGACCTTGGGCTTGTCGATCGGGATCACCGCGCCCTGGATCTTGTCGGCCAGGCCGCCGTAGTAATAGAAGTACTTCGCCATGTACGACACCTGGCCGCGCACCTCGCTGCGCAGCTTGCCGTTGTCGCGCGCCTCGGCCTCGGTGAGGGTGTCGAGGTTGGCCTCGATGAGCGCGCCCAGGCGATGCAGCAGCATGCCGCGCTGCGTGGCCGACATCTGGCCCCACGGGCCCTGCATCGCGGCCTCGGCCGCCTTCACCGCGCGATCGACGTCCTCGGCATTGCCCTGCGGAATGCGGGCCCAGGGCTCGCCCGTGAACGGGTCGAGCGAATCGAACCACTGGGCCGAGGCGCTCGCCTGCCATTCGTTGCCGATGAAGAGTCTGTACTGCTGCATTGCTTGCGTGCTCCGTGTGTGGGCCGGGTGAACTGGATGAATGGCGTTCAGTTTCCGGCGCGGCACGCGGTGGCACAAGCGATGAGTCCTGGGCCTCTCGTGAGCTTTCGTCATCGATGGCCGCGGCGGCGTTCAGCGCAGCACGCGCGACTTGTCGTAGGCCTCCTCGAAGATCTGGTGAATCAGTTCGCGGAACCAGCGGTGGCCCGCGTCGTGCTCGTTGCGCGGATGCCAGACCGCGTCGATCGACAGCCCCAGCTCGGGCAGCGGCATCGGCACCGCCACGCAGTCCGAGCCCGAGAGCACGCTGTCCATCCAGTGCGCGGGCATGGCCGCGATCAGGTCGGTCGATTCGATCACGGGCACCATGCCGAGCCAGGTCGGCACCTGGATCATCACGCGGCGCGCGAGCCCGCGCTCGGCCAGGATCTCGTCGAGGATGCTGCTGCCCACGCCCGAGACCTTGAGATGGCCCCGCGAGAGGTACCTGTCGAGCGTCATCGGTTCCGAGGCCGCGGGATGGCCCTTGCGCATCAGCACCATCCACTGGTCGTCGAGGATGCGCCGCGAGGCCGACAGCACCGAGCGGCCGCGCGACACCGACAGCCGGATCTCCACGCCCTCGTACTCCACGCGGTCCGAGGGCTGGTACATGTCGAAGGACTGCACCGACAGGCTGACGCCGGGCGCCACAGAGCTCAGGTGGATGCACAGCCGCGGCAGCAGCAGCACGCCGACGTAGTCGGACAGCCGCAGGTGGAAGGTGCGGCGCGCGGTCGCGGGATCGAAGCCGCCGCGCACCTCGATCGCGCTCTCGATCTCGCTGAAGGCCTTGCGAAAGCTCGTGGCCAGCCGCACGGCCTCGGGCGTGGGCGCCATACCCTGCGGCGTGCGCGTCAGCAGCGGGTCCTTGAACTGCGTGCGCAGGCGGCGCAGCGCATGGCTCACGGCCGAGGCGGTCAGGCCCAGGCGGGTGGCGGCCTTGACCACGCTGCGCTCCTCGAACAGAGCTTCGAAGATGACCAGCAGGTTGAGGTCGATGCTGCGCAGGTTCAGGGGCGGGCCGCCAGCGGCGTTCATGGGATGAATCCGGTTCACGATGAAGATGACAAAGATGATCTTGCCGCACGCGGGGGGCTCTCAGAACAATAGCCCGCATCTCCAGCCTCCTCTCCATGGCATCGATCTTCTTCTCCATGGCATCGCTTTCCATGCACGACCGGCTTCCTCCGACCCCCGCCATTCCCGACAGCGCCCGGATATTCCCCGAAGGTTCCTGCGACACCCACTTCCACGTCTTCGGCGACGCGCGCGAGTTCCCGCTGATCGACGAACGCTCGTACACGCCGGCCCCGGCCTCGATGACCGACTACTGGGCCGCCTTCGGCCCGCTGGGCGTCGAGCGCTGCGTGCTGGTGCAGCCCAGCGTCTACGGCCGCGACCATTCGCTGCTCAAGCGCACGCTGCGCGAGGCGGCGCCCGGCAGCATGCGCGGCGTGGCCGTGATCTTCGAGGACACGAGCGAGCGCGAGATCGAGGAACTGCATGCGCTGGGCGTGCGCGGCGCGCGCTGCAACGCGCTGTTCTCGGGCGGCGTGTCCGCCGCCAGCCTGCGCGCCATTGCCGACCGCATCGCGGCCTTCGGCTGGCACCTGCAGTTGCTGGTCGACGTCGAGCACGATCCCGATCTGGTGCCGCGCGTGGCCGCCACCGGGTTGCAGGTGGTGGTCGACCACTTCGGCCATCCGGCGCCCGGCTCGACACCGCAGGGCCGAGGGCTCGCGAACCTGCGCGCGCTGCTCGCGGAAGGGCGCGCCTGGGTCAAGTTCTCGGGCGCCTACCGGCTCAGCGCATCGGCCTGCGCCACCGACCCCGCCGTGATCCCGCTAGCCCATGCGCTGGCGCGCGCCAACCCCGAACGCATCTTGTGGGGATCGGACTGGCCGCATCCCGGCATCGACGCGCGCGCTACCGCCGGCAGCGAACTGGCCGGGGCGCTGCGCGCCTGGTTGCCCGACGGCGACCTTCGACAGGTGCTGGTGCGCAACCCCACGCAGCTTTACTGGAACCATTGATTCATCACAGGGAGACGTTCGAATGACCGACAACAAGTTCAACCGCAGGGCCTTCATCCAGGGCGGCGTCGCGCTCGCCGCAGCGGCGGCGGCATGGCCCGGCAGGGCGCAGGGCCGCGCCTTTCCGACCAAGCCCCTCACCTTGATCGTGCCCTTCGCGCCGGGCGGCAACGTGGACATCACGGCCCGCACCCTGGGCGTGCCGCTGACGCGCCATGCGGGGCAGTCGGTGATCGTCGACAACCGCGCCGGCGGCGGCGGTGCCGTGGGCACGGGCTGGGCCGCGCGCGCCGAGAACGACGGCCATTCGCTGCTGGTGGCCACGCCGGGCCAGCTCGGCACCCTGCCCGAGATGATCAAGGTGCCCTACCGCGCCGACAGCTTCGTGCCGGTGGCCGTGCTCAGCCGCACGCCCGTGGTGGTGGTGGTGCGCGCCAACGATGCGCGCTTCAAGACCGCGGGCGACTTCCTGCAGGCGATCCAGGCCCGGAGAGAGAACGTGACCATCGGCCATGCGGGCCTGGGCTCGCCGAACCACCTGGCGCTGCTGCAGCTCGAGGATGCCGCGAAGGCACGCGTCAATGCCGTGCCCTACAAGGGTTCGGGTCCGGCCGTGGTCGACCTGCTCGGCGGCCAGATCGACGCCGTGATCGACCAGGTCACGAGCTCGGCGCCGCACCTCAAGAGCGGCGGCCTGCGCGCGCTGCTGGTGCTCGGCCCGCAGGTCGGCGGCATGCTGGCCGGCGTGCCGAACCTGGCGCAGCAGGGCATTCCGAGTTTCGACGCCACCACCTTCGTCGGCGTGTTCGCGCCCAGGGGCATCGCGCCGCAGACCGTCGCGAGCCTGCAGGTCTGGATCTCGAAGTCGGTGGCCGAGACCGAGTTCTCGAAGCCGATCCGCGAACTGGGCAGCGAGCCCTTCGCCGAGAGCGCGGACTATCTGCAGCGATTGGTGCAGGAAGACGCCGTGCTGGCGACGCGGCTGGTGAAGCAAGGCCGCCTCAAGGCGGACTGAGCGGCACTGCACGGCCGGCCATGATCGCCAACGTTCCACCCCCGGTCACGCTGGCGCAGCACTACCGGCGTTTTATCGCGGCGCTGGCGGCCGAAGGCTTCGAGGGCGAGATCAGCCAGCGCCACGCCGACCGCACGGTGCTCGCGACCGACAACTCGATCTACCAGCGGCTGCCGCAGGCGGTCGTGTTCCCGAAGCATGCCGAGGACGTGGTGCGGCTCGCGAGGCTGATGGACCGCGACGAGCACCGGCGCGTGGTGCTCGCGCCGCGCGGCGGCGGCACCGGCACCAACGGGCAGTCGCTGACCGACGGCATCGCGGTCGACCTGTCGCGGCACCTGAACGGCATCGTCTGGATCGATCCGGTGCGGCGCGTGGCGCGCGTGCAGGCCGGCGTGGTCAAGGACCAGCTCAACGCGGCGCTCGCGCCGCATGGCCTGTTCTTCGCGCCCGAGCTGTCGACCTCGAACCGCGCCACCATCGGCGGCATGGTCGGCACCGATGCGAGCGGCCAGGGCAGCTGCGCATACGGCAAGACGCGCGACCACGTGCTCGCGCTCGAGGTCGTGCTGCCGGGCGGCGAACGCTTCGAAAGCCGCCCCGCCGGACCCGACGAACTCCAGGCCCACCTGGCGCGCCCGGGCCGCGTGGGCGATGCCTGGCGCTGCGCGCACCGGATCGCCGAGCGCGATGCCGCGCTGATCGAGCAACGCTTTCCCAAGCTCAACCGCTGCCTCACCGGCTACGACCTCGCGCACCTGCGCGAGCGCGACGGGCGCTTCAACCTCAACAGCGTGCTCTGCGGTTCCGAAGGCTCGCTGGGCTTCATCGTCGAGGCCGAGCTCCACCTGCTGCCGATTCCGCGCCATACGGTGCTGGTCAACGTGCGCTATGCGGGCTTCATGGATGCGTTGCGCGATGCCCAGGCGCTGATGGCGCATGCGCCGCTGTCGATCGAGACCGTGGACTCGCGCGTGCTGATGCTCGCGATGGAGGACATCGTGTGGCAGGACGTGGCCGAATACTTCCCATCGAGCGAAGACCGCGCGCCCACGCGCGGCATCAACATGGTCGAGTTCAGCGACGATTCGCTGGAGCTGCTCGAGACCCGCGTCGCGACCTTCGTCGCGCACCTCGCGCGCGATGCCGGCGCGGCGCGTTTGGGCCACACCATCGCGGCCGGCCATGCCGCCGTGACCCGGGTCTATGCGATGCGCAAGCGCGCGGTGGGCCTGCTGGGCAATGTGCAGGGCGAGGCGCGGCCGCAGCCCTTCGTGGAAGACACCGCCGTGCCGCCCGAGCGGCTCGCCGACTACATCGCCGAGTTCCGCGCGCTGCTCGACGGCCATGGCCTCTCGTACGGCATGTTCGGCCACGTGGACGCCGGCGTGCTGCACGTGCGGCCCGCGCTGGACCTCAAGGACCCGGCCCAGGCCGCGCTGATCCGCCCGCTGTCCGACGCGGTCGCGCGGCTCACGCAGAAGTACGGCGGCCTGCTCTGGGGCGAGCATGGCAAGGGCGTGCGCTCCGAGTACGCGCCGGCCTTCTTCGGCCCGCTCTATGCGTCGCTGCAGGAACTCAAGGCCGCCTTCGATCCGCACAACCAGCTCAACCCCGGCAAGATCGCGACGCCTGCGGGCATCGATGCGGCGCTGCTGCGCATCGACGAGGTGCCGATGCGCGCCGACGCCGACCGCCGCATCGACGAGCGCGTGTGGCAAAGCTACGCCAGTGGCCTGCATTGCAACGGCAACGGCGCCTGCTACGACTTCGACCCCGACGAGGCCATGTGCCCGTCATGGAAGGCCACGCGCGAGCGACGCCATTCGCCCAAGGGGCGCGCCTCGCTGCTGCGCGAATGGCTGCGTCTGCAGGGCGAGGCCGGCGTCGACGTGCTGCAGGCCGCGGCGCGGCAGCCCTCGTTCCTGGCCGGGCTGCCGGCGCGCTGGCGCAACGGCCGGCGGCGTTCGAACGCCGACGACTTCTCGCACGAGGTCTACGAGGCGATGGCCGGCTGCCTGGCCTGCAAGTCCTGCGCGGGGCAATGCCCGGTGAAGGTCAACGTGCCGGAGTTCCGCGCGCGCTTTCTCGAGCTGTATCACGCGCGCTACCTGCGCCCGCTCAAGGACTACTTCATCGGCTCGCTCGAATACAGCATGCCCGGCCTCGCGCGCATGCCGGCGCTCTACAACCGCGTGATGAACCTGCCCGCGGTGCGCGGCCTGCTCGCGCGGCATGCCGGCATGGTCGATGCGCCGCTCTTCAGCCGCTTCGATTTCGGCGCCACCCTGCGGCGCTGGAACGTGCGCCACGCCACGCCCTCGGCGCTGGCGCGGCTGAATGCCGACGAGCGCGCGCGCTCGGTGGTGCTGGTGCAGGACGCCTTCACGCGCTACTTCGAGACGCCGGTGCTCGCGGCCTTCATCGCGCTGGCCGCGCGGCTGGGCTGCATCGTGTGGCTCGCGCCCTTCAGGCCCAACGGCAAGCCGCTGCAGGTGCAGGGCTTCCTGCGCGCCTTCGACCGCGCGGCGCGCCGCAACGCCGACATGCTCGATGCGCTGGCCCAAGGCGGTGTACCGCTGGTCGGCCTCGATCCCGCGATGACGCTGGTCTACCGCCAGGAGTACGCCAAGCTGCCGCGGATGGCGCGCCTGCCTTCGGTGCTGCTGCCGCAGGAATGGCTGCTCGATGCGCTGCCCGCCGAAGCGCCGCCGCGCGCCGCGCCGGGCGACTTCCGCCTGCTCGCGCATTGCACCGAGAAGACCAACGCGCCCGCGGCCGCCGCGCTGTGGCCGCAGGTGTTCGCGCGCGCCGGCCTGCGGCTCGATGCGCAGGCCAGCGGCTGCTGCGGCATGTCGGGCACCTACGGCCACGAGCAGCGCAACCTGCAGACCTCGCAACGGATCTTCTCGCAGTCGTGGGCGCCGCTGCTCGCGGCCGAGCCCGCGCCGGCGGAATTCCTCGCCACCGGCTATTCGTGCCGCAGCCAGGTCGAGCGGCTGCAGGCGCGGCGCCTGCGCCATCCGGTGGAGGTGCTGGCGCAGCTGTATGGCGCCGGCTGCGAAGAGGACGCCGCCACAGCGCGTTGAACCCCATCGATGAAAGGCGCTATCTTGTGCGCCGATCCATCGACCGGGTTCCCATGTCCAACGCCAGACTGCCCTCCTTCAAATTCCTGATCGGCTTCGAAGCGGCCGCGCGCCTGGGCAACTACTCGCGCGCGGCCGAGGAGCTTCACGTCTCGCAATCGGCCATCAGCCACCAGATCGCGCAGCTCGAGCAGCAGGTCGGCCAGCCGCTGTTCCGGCGCAAGGGCCGCGGCGTGGAGCTGACCGTGGCCGGCGGCCTGCTGCTCGACAGCGTGGGCAAGTCGCTCGAGCAGATCCGCCACGGCCTGCACCGCATCGAGACCTACATGGACGACCGCCTCGTCACGCTGGTCTGCCCCGCGCCCGTCGCGCACGGCTGGCTGCAGCCGCGCATCGACCGGCTGCTGCAGGCGCATCCGGACCTGTGCCCGATCGTCTCGGTCGACGAGAGCGCCCGCTTCATCGACGAGCTCGACGTGGACATCGCGATCACGCGCGAGCCGCTGCAGCAGCAGGACGTGTTCGAGGTGCCGCTGCTGAGCGACGAACTGGTGGCGGTCGGCCTGCCCGACGCCGACACGGAGGTCGCGCCCGGCCTGCTGTGCCTCGAGGCCGACCTCACGAGCGACCGCATCGGCCCCTTCATCCGCGAGCACTTCGGCCCGCTGCGCAAGGCCGCGATCTACGACGATCCGCGCCTGCTGCTCGACGCCGCGCTACGCGGCCGCGGCCTCGCGCTGGTGTCGCGGCTCTCGGCCGACGATGCGCTGCGCAGCGGCCGCTTGCGCCACCTGGCGGCCTGGCCGAGCCTGTCGCTCGGCACCCTCTGGCTCTCTCGCACGGAAGGCCCGTCGCGCCTGCCGCTGGTGCGCGAGGTGTTCGACAGCCTGCGGGGCGTTTGCACGCGAGGACGGCTATTTCATGAGCCAGATCGATTGATATGACCAGAAAAGATCAATTGTGCGGATGAATGAGCGTCTACAGAATCCGGGGACTCCGTAGAAACCCTGATTCTTATGACGACTCGACGAACGCTCCTGGGCCTCGGTGGCCTGGGCCTCTTCCATGGACTGCTGAGCGCCTGCGGCGGTGGCGGCGGCAATGCCGGCGGCCCCACGCTCCCCTTTCCGCCGCCGGCGCCCGCTCCCGCGCCCGCGCCTTCCCCCGCACCCGGCAGCGCCTGGCGCATGCCCGACGAGGGCGGTGCCCATCGCGCCGTCTGGATGGCGTTCGCCGCACGCGAATCGATCTGGAACGCCGAGCTGCGCGAGCCGGTGCAGCGCGCGCTGGCGCGCATCGCCAATGCGATCAGCGTCTACGAGCCGGTGAAGATGCTCGTGAACGCCGAGGATGCCGCCACGGCGCGCCAGCTCTGCGGCTCCAACGTGCAGCTGATCGAACACCCGATCGATGACCTCTGGATGCGCGACACCGGTTGCGTGTTCGTGCGCAACGACCGCGGCGAGCGGGCCGCCGTGAACTTCAACTTCAACGGCTGGGGCCGCAAGCAGCCGCATGCACGCGACGCCACGGTGGCGGCGCGCATGGCCGAGCTCGCGGGCGTGCCGCTGCTGCGCAGCCGCCTGGTGCTCGAAGGCGGCGGCATCGAGGTCGATGGCGAAGGCACGGCCATCGTCACCGAGAGCTGCGTGCTCAACGAAAACCGCAACCCGGGCGTGACCAAGGCCGCGGCCGAGGAAGAGCTCCGGCGCCTGCTGGGACTCGCGAAGATCATCTGGCTGCCCGGCATCGCGGGCCGCGACATCACCGACGGCCATACCGACTTCTATGCACGCTTCCTCAAGCCGGGCGTGGTGGTGGCAGCACTGGACAACGACCCCGAGTCCTTCGACCATGCCGTGACCCGGCGCCACCTGGAACTGCTGCGCACGGCGACCGATGCGCGCGGACGCGCCCTGCGCATCGTCACGCTGGCAACGCCGGGCCGGGTGCGCCCCACCTACGCACGCAAGGAGTTCGCGGCCGGCTACGTGAATTTCCTGCTGACCGACAAGGCCCTGTTCCTGCCCGAGTTCGGCGATGCGGCGGCCGACGCGGCGGCCCGCGCGGCGCTGTCCGCGGAGCTGCCGAGTCACCAGATCGTGCAGCTCGACATCGATGCCATCGCCGCGGGTGGCGGCGGCATCCACTGCACCACGCAGCAGGAGCCGGCGTGACCCCGAACGCTTTCGCCAGGAGACCGACATGCATTTCTCGATGACCCGCCGCCGCCTGACCAGCGCCCTCGGCCTCGCGCCGCTGGGCTGCATCGCCACCGCGCCCGCCGCCGCGCCAGAAAGCTGGCAGATGCCCGACGAAGCCGCGCCGCACCGCGCCACCTGGATGTCCTTCGGCCCGAGCGAGGCGATCTGGGGCCGCCGCCTGCTGACGCCGGTGCGCCAGCACCTGGCCCGCATCGCGCGCACCATCGCCGAGTTCGAACCCGTGCACCTGCTGGTGCGCGAACGCGAACACGACCTGGCCGCGCGCCTGTGCGGCAACCGCGTGCAGCTCGAGGTGCAGCCGGTGGACGACCTCTGGATGCGCGACACCGGGCCGGTGTTCGTGCGCAATGGCGCGGGCGAATGGGGCGGCGTCGACTTCAACTTCAACGGCTGGGGCGGCAAGCAGGCCCATGCCGACGATGCCGAGGTGGCCGGCTACGTGAGCGGTGCCGCCAAGGCACGGCCGCTGGCGACGGAGCTGGTGCTCGAGGGCGGCGGCATCGAGGTCGACGGCGCGGGCACGGCGCTGATCACCGAGAGCTGCGTGCTCAACGCCAACCGCAATCCCGGCTGGCGCAAGGAGGACTGCGAGGCCGAGTTGCGGCGCCTGCTGGGCCTGCGCAAGATCATCTGGCTGCCCGGCATCGCGGGCCGCGACATCACCGACGGCCACACCGACTTCTATGCGCGCTTCGCGGCACCGGGCATCGTGGTGGCGGGCCTGGAGAACGACCCCGACTCCTACGACCACGCCGTGACGCGGCACCACCTCGAGATCCTGCGGCAGGCCACCGACGCGCGCGGCCAGCGGCTGCGCGTGGAAGTGCTCGCGGGGCCGGACTCGGTGCGCGACGCCTACGACAGCGACGAGTTCGCGGCCGGCTACATCAACTTCTACGTCTGCAACGGCGCCGTCATCGCGCCGCAGTTCGGCGATGCGCGCGCCGACGGCAACGCCCGCGCACTGCTGCGCGAGCTGTTCCCGAAGCGCGAGGTGGTGCAGCTCGACATCGATGCGATCGCCGCGGGCGGCGGCGGCATCCACTGCACCACGCAGCAGCAGCCGCGCTGAAGTTCCTCAAGCCACCGGCGGCAACCGATCGAGCAGCTTGTCGAGCGTGATCGGATAGCTGCGCACGCGGATGCCGGTCGCGTTGTAGACCGCGTTGGCGACCGCGGCCGCGACGCCGCACATGCCGAGCTCGCCCACGCCCTTGGCCTTCATCGGCGAGGAGATCGGGTCGGTCTCGTCGAGGAACACCACGTCCTGGTGCGGGATGTCGGCATGCACCGGCACCTCGTAGCCCGCGAGGTCGTGGTTGACGAAGAAGCCGTGCCGCTTGTCGACCGCCAGCTCCTCCATCAGCGCGCCGCCCACGCCCATGGTCATGGCACCGATCACCTGGCTGCGCGCGGCCTTGGGGTTGAGGATGCGGCCCGCGGCGCAGACCGCGAGCATGCGCCGCACGCGGATCTCGCCGGTGACGGCATCGACGCCGACCTCGACGAAATGCGCGCCGAAGGTCGACTGCTGGTACTTCTTGTCGAGGTCGCCGTACTCGATGCCGTCCTCGGCCGAAAGGCCCTCGGCGCCCGCGGCCTCGGCCAGCGGCACCGCGCGCTCGCCGGCGCGCACCATGCCGTCGGCAAAGCTCGCATCGGCGACCGCGAAGCCCAGCTTGCCCGCCACCGCCTCGCGCAGCTTCATGCAGGCCGCGAACACGCCCGAGGTCGAGTTGTTCGCGCCCCATTGCCCGCCCGAGCCGGCCGAGGCCGGGTAGGCCGAATCGCCGAGCCGCACCTGCACCTTGTCGAGCGGCAGCCCCATGGTCTCGGCGGCGGTCTGCGCGATGATGGTGTACGAGCCGGTGCCGATGTCGGTCATGTCGGTTTCCACCGTGACCATGCCGCGGTTGTCGAGCCGCACGCGCGCGGCCGACTTCGTGAGCAGGTTGTTGCGGAAGGCCGCGGCCACGCCCATGCCCACGAGCCAGCGGCCGTCGCGCTGTTGGCCCGGCGACGCGCTGCGCCGGTTCCAGCCGAAGCGCTCGGCGCCGGTGCGCAGGCATTCGATGAGGCTGCGCTGCGAGTACGGGCGCTCGGGCTTCTCGGGATCGACCTGGGTGTCGTTGAGCACGCGGAACGCGATCGGATCGATTCCGAGCTTCTCGGCCATCTCGTCCATCGCGACCTCGAGCGCCATCAGGCCCGGCGCCTCGCCGGGCGCGCGCATCGCGTTGCCCTCGGGCAGGTCGAGCACCGCGAGCCGCGTGGCCGTGAGCCGGTTCGCGCCGGCATACAGCAGCCGCGTCTGGTTGACCGCCGTCTCGGGCTGGCCGCCCTCGAGGTCGCCCGACCAGCCCTCGTGCGCGATGGCCGTGATGCGGCCATCGCGCGCGGCGCCGATGCGGATGCGCTGCACGGTCGCGGGCCGGTGCGTGGTGTTGTTGATCATCAGCGGCCGCGTCAACGCCACTTTCACGGGCCGGCGCGCCGCGCGCGCGCCCAGCGCGGCGAGCAGCGCATCGGCGCGCACGAACAGCTTGCCGCCGAAGCCGCCGCCGATGAAGGGCGAGACCAGGCGCACGTTCTCCTTCGGGATGCCCAGCGTCTTGGCGACGTCGCCGACACCCCAGGCGATCATCTGGTTGGCGGTCCAGATCGTGAGCCGGTCGCCCTGCCACTGCGCGATGGAGGCATGCGGCTCCATCATCGCGTGCGACTCGTCGGGCGTGCTGTAGGTCGCGTCGAGCTGCACCGGCGCCGCGGCGAAGGCGCCCGCGAAATCGCCGACCCTGGTCTCCGGCTCGCCCGACATGGGGCTGGCCTTGGGCGGCTTGGACGACGCCATCTCGGCCGCGAGGTCGAAGCGGCCGGCCGCGCGCGTGTACTCGATCCGCACCAGCTGCGCCGCGGCGCGCGCCTGCTCGAAGCTCTGCGCCACCACCACGGCCACCGCCTGGTGGTAGTGGTCGATCTCGGGCCCGGCCAGCAGCTTGGCGGTGTTGAAGTCGCCCTTGCCCAGCTTGCCGGCATTGCGCGCGGTGACGATCGCCAGCACGCCCGGCGCGGCCTGCGCGGCGCGCAGGTCCATCGAGGCGATGCGCCCCTTGGCGATGCCGGCGCCGATCACGTAGCCGTAGGCCGCGCCGGGCACTTCGGCGTGGCGCTCGTAGGCATAGCGCGCGCTGCCGGTGGTCTTGACCGGGCCGTCGATACGGTCGGTGGGCCGGCCGATGACCTTGAGCTGGTCGATCGGGTTGGTGGTCGCGGGGGTATCGAATTTCATGATGTTCAGCTCCTCGCCTGCACCAGGGCCGCCGCGAGCGCGCGTTCGGCCAATGGCAACTTGAATGCGTTCTCGTGGGTCGGCTGCGCATCCGCCAGCAGCCGTGCGCTCACCGCGCGCGCGCCCTGCGGCATCGCGGCCTCGGCGGCCTCGATGCGCCACGGCTTGTGCGCCACGCCGCCGAGCGCCACGCGGCCGGTGCCGTCGCGCTGCACGATGGCCGCCACCGACACCAGCGCGAAGGCGTAGGAGGCGCGGTCGCGCACCTTGCGATAGATCTGCGTGCCACCCACGGGCCGCGGCAAGGTCACGCCGGTGATCAGCTCGTCGCGCTCGAGGGCGGTCTCGATGTGCGGCGTGTCGCCGGGCAGGCGATGGAAGTCGGCGATCGGAATCACGCGCGTGCGCCCGTCGGGCTTCACGGTCTCGACGGCCGCGTCGAGCACGCGCATCGCCACCGCCATGTCGCTCGGATGGGTCGCGATGCAGGCCTGGCTGGCGCCGATCACCGCGAGCTGTCGCGTCACGCCGCCGATGGCGCTGCAGCCGCTGCCGGGACGGCGCTTGTTGCAAGGCTGGTCGGTGTCGTAGAAGTAGGGACAGCGCGTGCGCTGCAGCAGGTTGCCGGCGGTGGTCGCCTTGTTGCGCAGCTGGCCCGAGGCGCCGGCCAGCAGCGCGCGCGACAGCACGCCGTAGTCGCGGCGCACGCGCTCGTCGGATGCCAGGTCGGTGTTGCGCACCAGCGCGCCGATGCGCAGGCCGCCGTCGGTGGTCGCCTCGATGCGGTCGAGCTTCAATGGGTTCACGTCGACCAGGTGCACAGGCGCCTCGATCTGCAGCTTCATCAGATCGAGCAGATTGGTGCCGCCCGCGATGAACTTGGCGCCAGGATTCCCGGCCACCGCCGCCGCGGCCTGCGCGGGCGTTTGCGCGCGTTCGTAGGTGAAGGGCTTCATGCGCGGCTCCCTGCCACCTCGGTGATGGCGTCGACGATGTTCGAGTAGGCGCCGCATCGACAGATGTTGCCGCTCATGCGCTCGCGCAGCTCGTCGGCCGACAGCAGCGGCCGGACAGTGAGATCGGCGCTCACGTGGCTGGGCACGCCGCGACGCACCTCGTCTATGACGCCGACCGCCGAACAGATCTGGCCCGGCGTGCAGTAGCCGCACTGGTAGCCGTCGTGCTTGACGAAGGCCGCCTGCAGCGGATGCATGGCCTGCGGCGTGCCCAGTCCTTCGATGGTCGTGACCTGCGCGCCCTCGTGCATGACCGCGAGCGTGAGACAGGAATTGATGCGGCGTCCGTCGAGCAGCACGGTGCAGGCGCCGCACTGGCCATGGTCGCAGCCCTTCTTGGTGCCGGTCAGGTGCAGGTGTTCGCGCAGTGCGTCGAGCAGGGTCGTGCGCGTGTCGAGTTCGAGCGCATGCGATTGGCCGTTGACCTGCAGCGAGAGTCTGGTGGGGGGCATGTTCGTAGGCGGTGGTGATGCCGCGGCCGGCGCGGCCGCGGCGGGCAGGTGGGACGAGACCGCCGCGGCGGTGGCGGCGGTCGCGATGAGCGCGTCGCGCCGGGTGATCGATGTCGTGGGGCTTTCCATGGGGACTCCTGTTGTTCGAGGGTCGGGTGCGCGTGGGAACACTCTGATAGCGCGAGCCACCGGGGTTCGCAGTAGGAGAAGGGATGTTGTTGGATCCCGCGGGGGGCTCGTCGCGCGAGGACGCCGGGGAGGCGAAGCACCATTCTTGGGAACGGCCCGTGGGATCGATTGCGCGTTTCGCGCGTTTTCTTGCCTGATCCAACGAGCTTGCGCCGCTTTGCGGCCGCGCGATGGTGCGCGTGTAAGAAGGCGGCCTTACAGCTTCAGCGCGAGTACGCCGGGCGCCCTACACCGGATCGCGCACGGCCTGCGCATGGCCGAGGAAGGCGCGAAGCTGCGAGGGCCGCACCGGCTTGACGATGACCGGCAGGCCCGCCGCCTGCGCCGCGCTCAGGTAGTCGCCACCCACGTCGCCGGTGACGATCAGCGCGGGCAGCGCCGCATCGTTCAGCGACGAACGCAATGCCTCGATGGCCTGGATGCCGCCGGCCTGCGAGCCCAGGCGCAGGTCCACCACCAGCGCGTTCGGGCGGAAGCCCGCCTGCAGCACCTGCAGCGCGTCCGCGATGCCGCTCGCGGAGCGCACGTCCATGCCCCACGACACGAGCAGCCCGCGCAGGGCTTGCAGCGAATCGCGATCGTCGTCGACCACGAGCACGCGAGCCGCCAGGGCGGTCGGAAACGAGGGGGCGAGGCTTTTCGCATCGTCGGCCCGATCGCTCGTTCCCGCATCGAACAGCGGCAACCGCAGCTCGAACACGCTGCCCTGCCCGGTCGAGGAACGAACGGCCACGCGAAGATCGAGCAGGTCACTCAATCGCTTCACGGTGGCCAGGCCCAGGCCATAGCCCAGCCGCCGGTCGCGCGCGGGATTTCCGGCCTGGTAGAACTCGTCGAAGATCTGCGGCAGGTGCTCGGCGGCGATGCCGATGCCCGTGTCCTCGATGCGCAGCCGCAGCCGGCCGTCGTCGATGCGGCCGTCGACACGCACCTGGCCCGCGTGCGTGTAGCGGATGGCATTCGCCAGCAGGTTGGTGAGTACGCGCGCAAGCAGGGCACGGTCGCTGTGCACCATGCAGGGCTCGACCGCCGTCTCGAAACGCAGGCCCTTGGCCGCGGCCATCGCCTGGTGCGGGCGACCGCATTCGCGCACCAGTTCGTCGATGGCCAGCGGCGCCCACTGCGGGCTGGCCGAGCCGGCATCGGCGCGCGTGATGTCGAGCAGGTCATCCACCACATCGGTCATGCCGTCGGCGCAAGCGACCAGTTGCTCCGACATCTCCTTGACCGCGCGCTCGGTGCTGACCGTGTGCACCGTCTGCGCGAGCAGCGCCATCGCATTGAGCGGTTGGCGCAGGTCGTGGTTGGCCGAGGCGAAGAAGCGCATGCGCGCGGCGACCGCTTCCTCGGCCGTGCGCCGCGCCGCGCTGCTGCGCTCGTTCTCGGCACGCAGCGCGATCACCAGCTCCGCATTGCGCCGGCGCTGCGCCTGGATCTCGTGCAGCGCGGACGACAGCTCCCTGGAACTCAGCAGCGTGTAGACCCCGATCAGCGTCACGATCAGCGCCATCGCCAGGTGGTAGCTGCCGCCGAACCAGATGTCGCGCAGCACCAGCGGCCCGAGGATCAGCACCACGTAGGCGATGGCCGCGCGCCCCATCGTCGAGAGCCGGATCGCGCCGCCCAGCGCCACCGTGACCATCGCGATGTGAAGGATGGCCTCGGCCTGCGCCGGCCCCTCGTGGCGCAGCAGCACGCTGAGCACGCCCCAGGACAGCGCCAGCACCTGGTTGCTGGCCATGATCGGCAGCACCATGGCCTGCGGATTCGCGCGCATGCCGGGCCGCAACGCCCAGGCGATCCAGAGGCCCAGCCGCACCGCGACGATGCCGCAGTAGACGACGAACCAGGCGTGCACGCGCGCCCCGTCGGGCCCCGCCGCGTACTCGAGGTAGCACAGCAGCCCGCCCACCGCCGCCAGCAGCCACGACCAGACCGTGGAGCGGATCATCTGCTCCAGCTGCTGCAGCTGGAGGTCCGAGAAGGCCAGGCGTGCGCCGAGCGCGGGCCTCACCGCTGCTCCAGCAGCAGGCCGGCGCGGCGCGCCTGCACCAGCAGGTGCGTGCGGTTGCGCGCATCCATGATGTCGAGCAGCGCCGTGATGTGCAGCTTGACCGTGCGCTCCGCGATCTCGAGCTCGGCCGCGATCTGCTTGTTCTGCCGCCCTTGTGCCACCAGCAGCAGCACCTCGAGCTGGCGCGGTGTCAGGCTCGCGGCCGGCAGGCCGGTCTGCGCCTGCAGCAGGTCGAAGGACTCGCCGCCCGCGGCCACCTCGTCGAGCGCGCGCGCGATGCGCGCCACCGGTTGCGACTTGCCGATGAAGCCGGCCGCACCCGCCGCGCGTGCGCGCGCCGCGAGCACCGGCTCCTCGTCGCCCGAGATCATCAGGCGCGACACCAGTGGATGCCGGGCGCCGAACAGGCGCAGGCCTTCGAGCCCGTCCTCGCCGCCCAGGCGGTAGTCGATCAGCACGATGTCGGGCGCGCATTGCGCGGCGCGTTCCACGCCCTGCGCCAGCGACAGCGCCGTCTGCACCTCGAAGTCGGGACGGGCGTGCGTCAGCGCATGCGCAAAGCCGATGCCGAAGAGCGGGTGATCGTCGACGAGCAGGAGTTTCATGGTGCCGTGATCCTCGGGGCGGGATCCGCCCGCGCCCTCTCCTCGTGGGCCGCATTGTCCATGCCGGCAGCCTACAGGCGCGCGGCGCAAGGGCCAACAGCACCTTCGGGCAGGTGCCCGAAGGTGCTATGGGCGAGGGCCGGTCCCGTCCCTACGATCCGCCCCTCTTTACGAGCGAGGACTGCGAGATGACGAAGACGAGCGGCTATGGACGATGGATCGTGTGCGCGGGGGCCCTGGCCCTGCTGGCGGCCTGCGGAGGCGGAGGCTCGGGTAGCGGCGCGTTGCCGCCCCTCGGCATCGTGCCGCCCCCACCCGCGCCGATCGTCGTGCGCCACACGCTCGAGGTCGGCATCGCCGGCGCGGGCCGTGTCGCATCGCAACCCGCGGGCATCGACTGCACCGAGCGCTGCGACGCCGAATTCGATACCGGCACCGAAGTGCTCCTCAGCGCGTCCCCGGCCGCGGGCCAGGTCCTCGGCGGCTGGAGCGGCGCCTGCAGCGGCAACGCCAGCACCTGCCGCGTGCGCATGGACGCCGCACGCAGCGTTAGCACCGCCTTCGTCGCCGCGCCGCCCACCGTGGGCTGGAGCGATGCGATCGCGCTCTCGGCCGCCGGCGCCAGCCTGCCCAAGGTCGCGATCGATGCGCAGGGCCGCGCGCTGGTCGTGTGGCGCCAGATCGAGGGCAACCCGCAGACGGACCGCCTCTGGGGCAGCCGCTATCAGCCCGGCAGCGGCTGGACCGCGCCGCAGCGCCTGGAGGCCAACGCGGGATCGGTGCGCGACATCCGCGTCGCCATCGACAAGCCCAGCGGCCGCGCCGTCGTGCTGTGGACCCAGCTGAGCTCCGTGGCCGGCCATGACCTGTGGGCGCTGCCAGTCGATCCCGCCGCCGGCTGGGGCAGCCCTGCGCTGCTGGAGACCGGCAGCGGCACCGTCGGCAACGCGAGCGTCGGCATCGACGCCCATGGCAACGCCGTGGCGGTCTGGTCGCAGATCGGCCCGGCCACGCGCTTCAGCATCTACGCCAACCGATTCACGCAGGCCGGTGGCTGGGGCACCGCGGCGTTGATCGAGACCGACGAGACCGTGGGTGTCGTGAACGGCGACCCCGCAGTGGTGGTGGCGGGCTCGGGCGAAGCGCTGGCCGTCTGGAAGCGTTCGACCGGCAGCAGTGCGTCGCTATGGACCAACCGCGCCAACGCGGGCGGCACCTGGGGCACGGCGGCCGAGCTCGTGCCGGATGCGGGCACCGCGCAGTCGATCGGTGCGCATGACCTCGCGATCGACGCGGGCGGCAACGCGCTGCTGGCCTGGGGCCAGGCCGACCTGCCCGGCGGCAGCAATCAATGGGAGAGCGCGGTGTGGTTCAAGCGCTTCTCGGCGGGCGCCTGGCAAAGCGGCACCGCTCGCGTCGGCGCGCCGTTCACGTCGACGCAGGCCTTTCTGAGCACGCCCGTGCTGCGCATGAACGCGGCCGGTGCGGCGGTGCTGAGTTGGGGGCGGCTCGATAACGCGCTCATGGCTTCGACGGCTGCGCAGGGTGCTGCGTTCGGCGCGGGGAACGTGGTGCGAGCGGCGGCCTCGCGGGCGTTGAGCAGCCTGCCTGCGTTGGGGATCGACGATGCGAGCAATGCTTTCGTTGCTTGGGCGCAGACGAATGACCTGGGGACGTCGGACCTCTACGCGGCGCGGCATGCATTGGGTGGGGGCTGGGGGGCGCCGGCGCTGCAGGAGAGCACGGATGAGGCGGCCGCCACGCCCGATCTGGGGATGAACGAGCTGGGGAATGCGGTGTTGGCCTGGCAGCAGTTCGAGGGGGGTAGCGGGACACGCATCCTAGTTCGCCGCTACGGCTCAGGCAGATAGGGATCGATCGGAAGCCCCTACCGCACGTCCCGCAGCAGCATGTGGCTCTCGAAGAGCGTTGGCAGGTACTGCATCACCAGTTGCTCCAGGTCCCACCTTGTACGCATTCGCGCTGATGCTCAGCACGCCGGCCATCGCTCCACCGTTGGTCAGACCAATGCATGAATTCGTTAAACATTAACTGGTTGAACATCTTGCCGGATGCACATCGGGGGCCTAGCCTGCGCGCTGAATGCGCTGCCGTCCACCGCCACGAGTGCTCATGAAGCAGCGATGCGGGTATCGGGTGGATCAGCACTCAGGATAAAACGGAGCAAACCTGGGCCGGGCAACGTTTTCACCCCAAGCAGGACGGCAGACTCCTGTTTGTTGAATTCAGCCGATCTCTGCCCACGCGGCAATCGCGAATGCGTTGGGGCTAACTAGATTCGATCTGTTCGATCAATCCGCAGCCCCCGCTCCGGCGACTTCCCACCCCGTCACAATCAGTGCGTCGCGCTCTCAGCTTCAAATTGCACCAATCGGCGGCACGCAGTTCCAGCATCGCCGACCGGAAAGACCCGAAGATCTTCTCGCGCAGCTTGTGCCTGCAGCTCAGCGATCGTTTCGTCTGCAACTTGGTAGTCATGTGCACTGAAAATCGGTAAGCCTCTTGGAGGAATCCAAGCGGTCAGTTCGATGACACCTGGAGCCGCAAAACCAAACGCATCACGAGCACGCGCGAGACGCCACAACGCAGCTGCTGCAGTCTGTACGCGACTTGCAACCTTACCCCTTGGATTTACCGCCGCATAACAGGTGATGTAGTGGTGCCCAACAAAATCAATTTCTCCGGCAGATGCCTTACCGGTAAGACTAAGAGGCTTTCGAAACCCTCTGAGAAGACCCGGCTTAGTGCGTTGGACTTCTGTGCGGACCTCGTCGAGAAAACGACTTTCATCACTGGTCCGAGGGGCAACCACAGGTTGCTCACCGCGATCTTCAGACAGACCTTCTGCTGGATGAAGAGCCGCAAGAGACATTGAGATTTTCAACACATCGTCCGCATCAAACCCTTCGATATCCACCCACTCACCCGAGAAAAGTCCGCCTAGCGGGGGCACCCAATCGTCAGCGGCAAGTCCTTTCCCACACCAATGCATGAAATCGGCAGCCACCAAGCTTCCGAACGAAAAAACCGCGTGGCCGAGATCATTCGGCAAGCAGGTGAGCGGCTTACCCGTGGCTGCTCGTGCCCAGTAACCATGTTTCTCAGTCCACCCGACGAGAGCAATACAAACTTTCTCGTCGAAATGCCCAACCGGCATCAACACCGGCTTCACCCGTCCTTGCGCTACCTCTATGGGCCGAGGCTCGTTCATTGGGCACCCTTTTGCAACTGCCTGTCGTACATGTCAGGGATACCTGCAGCATCCAGCACCATAGCTTGGAGAAGCACCGCACGACGAAGCAAGAAATCTCGAATCTGAATCGCCATTTCGTCTGGTACCAATAACGTGTCATAGGGGACTCTCATCGCGGCACTGGCCAGCTGGTGGCACGCAGCAAGAAGTGCACCGCGCCGCTTCATCCGATCCGCCATCGGATAAGAAGCGACACGCGAGAGAAAAAAGTTATTCACTAGCGGGAGAACCTCCGTCGAAAACAATCGCTGCCCGCCTCCCCCCAACGACCGCGCATGATCGATCAACCAAAGTGCCCCTCTTGGATCAAGCAGAATGTTGCCTTGAGTGCGGTCATCATTGGCCACAAGTTGATCGAACGCAGCGGCCATTTCCAAATGCTGCCACTTGTCGATCTTCGATGCTGCCAGAGACGAGTCAAAACCGGTCAGTGTCCTCGCCCCTTCAATCGCTACGGACCCGAACACCCATTCTTCCTCGCTTTGCTTATACGGCCACACGCACTCCTTCGGGAGCCTAGCCTTTAAGACACGAACAAACCGTGTCTGAGGAAGCGGCAGTTCAACCTCATGTCCGATCCAGGCGCAAACTGCTTCAATACAGCGGCGGTTGATCGGTGCGAGCTTGGCATATACATGCTCGAACGGTCCGGGCGAAGAAAAGCGTCCCTCCAGCACCAAATCGGGCGTCGTCTTCACAACGCTCATGGGGCGCGAGAGGGTTCCGATGCTGACTGTAGCCACCTAGGCATTGTGAACCAACTGCCGCGCGCCAAGTAAGCAAATGAAGGGCTAGCCAGGGCATTGACCAAAGGCGATTTGGTGACGCCTTCGTGCATGCCATCCTGCTCAGCCGTACTGCCAACGTATGTATGGGCAGGCGAGGGAATCGAGCCGGCCGAACGTCGCTAAGCGACATCGATGCCTGGCGGAGAGTGTGAGATTCGAACTCACGGACGGTCGCCCGTCGGCAGTTTTCAAGACTGCTGGTTTAAACCACTCACCCAACTCTCCGGAGCCGGCGATTCTATGCCGACCTCGGCCCGTGCTCAGTCCTCGGGCAGGAACAGGGTCTGCAGGTCGCTGAGGAAATCGAGCCCGCGCTCGGTGGGCCACACGCGGCTCAGGTCGCGTTCGACGAGGCCCTTGCGCTCGGCCTCCTCCAGCCCGCGCTGGATCGCGGTGAAAGCCAGGCCGGTGCGCTCGCCGAACTGCATCAGCGTGAAGCCGGCCTTCAGGCGCATGGCGTTCAGCATGAATTCGAACGGCAGGTCGGCCAGCGCGACCTCGTCGCTCTGCGCGACGGCGGTGCCGGCACGGGCGTTGTCCATGTACAGGCGCGGCTCGCGAAAGCGCACCTGGCGCACGATGCGATGCGCGAAGCTGAGCTTGCTGTGGGCACCGGCGCCGATGCCGAGGTAGTCGCCGAACTGCCAGTAGTTGAGGTTGTGCGCGCAGGTGTGGCCGGGCCGTGCATAGGCCGAGACCTCGTAGCGCGACATGCCGATGGCGCCGGTGCGCTCGGTGATGCGGTCGAGCATGGCGTAGGCGATGTCGTCCTCGGGCAGCTGCGGCGGGAACTTGGCGAACCAGGTGTTCGGCTCGATGGTGAGGTGATAGACCGACAGGTGCGGCGGCGCGAGCGCGAGCGCCTGCGTGAGGTCGGCGTCGAGCTGCTCGAGCGACTGGCCCGGCAGCGCGTACATGAGGTCGAGGTTGAAGGTGTCGAACGAGGCCGCGGCCTCCTCGGCGGCGGCGATCGCCTGGGCGCGGTCGTGCACGCGACCCAGCGCCTTGAGATGCTCGTCGTTGAAGCTCTGCACGCCCAGCGACAGCCGGGTGACGCCGGCCGCGCGGTAGGCGCGGAAGCGGTCGCGCTCGAAGGTGCCGGGGTTGGCCTCGAGGGTGATCTCGCAGTCGGGCGTGAGCTTCAAGCGCGCGCGCACGTCGCCCAGCAGGCGGTCGATGGCCTGGGGCGAGAACAGGCTCGGGGTGCCGCCGCCGATGAAGATGGCCTGCACGCCACGGCCCCAGATCAGCGGCAGCGCGGCATCGAGGTCGGCGACGAGCGCGTCGATGTACGCGGACTCGGGCATGCCGTCGGCTTCGGCGGGGCTCGTGGCGCGCCACTCGTGGGAATTGAAGTCGCAGTACGGGCACTTGCGCAGGCACCACGGCAGGTGGATGTACAGCGTGAGCGGCGGCAGCGCCGTCAGCTGCAACGGGCCGGGGCGCATCCAGTGCAGCACGTCGTTGGCATGCGGCGCGCCGACCGGCGCCGCGGGCTGGATGGGAACGATGGACGAGGGACCGGTCACAGCCATCGCTCGCGCATCAGCGCCAGCATGGCGCGCGCGGCCTGGCCGCGGTGGCTGTGGGCGTTCTTCACCTCGGGCGTGAGCTGGGCGAAGGTCTTGCCGAAGGCGGGCAGGTACATCACGGGATCGAAGCCGAAGCCGTTGTCGCCGACCGGCGCCGGCGCGATCTCGCCGGCCACGCGGCCCACCGCGATCAGCGGCTCGGGGTCGTCGTGGCGGCGCAGCGCGACCAGGGTGCTGACGAGCGCGGCGCGGCGGTTGGCCTGTCCGGCCAGTTGCTCAAGCAGGGCCTTCACGTTGTTGGCATCGCCCTTGGGGTAGCCGAACTGGGTGGCGTAGTAGGCGGTGTCGACGCCCGGCAGGCCGCCGAAGGCATCGACGCACAGGCCGGCGTCGTCGGCGATGGCGGGCAGCCCGGTGGCGGCGCTGGCGTGACGCGCCTTGGTCAGGGCGTTCTCGACGAAGGTGCGGAACGGCTCCTCGGCTTCGCCCACGCCGAGCTCCGACTGCCGCACGAGCGTGACGTCGAGTTCGGCGAAGAGCTGCTGCAGTTCGGCCAGTTTGCCGGCGTTGTTGGAAGCCAGGACGAGTTTCATACGTGGAAAGTAATAACGACGGCGGCCTTCTGCGGGCCGCGGTTCATGGCTGCTACTTGGCCTGCAGGGCCTGCTGCTGCAGGACGACGAGTTCGCCGATGCCCTTTTCGGCCAGGCCCAGCAGCAGGTTCATCTCTTCGCGCGTGAAGGCCACGCCCTCGGCCGTGCCCTGCACTTCGACGAAGTGGCCGGCGCCGGTCATGACGACGTTCATGTCGGTGTCGCAAGCGGAGTCTTCCGTGTACTCGAGGTCGAGCAGCGGCGTGCCACCGACGATGCCCACCGAGATGGCGGCGACATGGCCCTTGATCGGCGAAGCGGCCAGCGCTCCAGCGGCGATCAGCTTGTTGACGGCGTCCTGCGCGGCGACGAAGGCGCCGGTGATGGCGGCGGTGCGGGTGCCGCCGTCGGCCTGCAGCACGTCGCAGTCGAGATGGATGGTGCGTTCGCCGAGCGCGGCGAGGTCGAACACGGCGCGCATCGAGCGGCCGATGAGGCGCTGGATTTCCTGCGTGCGGCCGGTCTGCTTGCCCTTGGCGGCCTCGCGGCTGCTGCGGGTGTGGGTGGCGCGCGGCAGCATGCCGTACTCGGCCGTGACCCAGCCTTCGCCGCTGCCCTTCTTGTGCGGCGGCACCTTCTCCTCGACCGAGGCGGTGCACAGCACGCGCGTCTGGCCGAACTCGATCAGCACCGAGCCCTCGGCGTGGATGGTGAAGCCGCGCGTGATGCGCACGGGGCGCAACTGGTCGGCGGCGCGGCCGCCGCTACGGGTGAAAGCTGTCATGGTCTGGTGAAGAAAAAGGAAAGGAAAAACGCGGGTGCGCCCCCGGTCGGGATGGCGCGGAACGATTCAGGTCTTGCGGGCCGCCGAACGCCGGATGGCTTCGTTGATCTCGGCGATGGAACGCTCGATGGCGTCCTCGTCGAGGTCCTCGATCTCGTCGTCGGCGAGCATGCCGGCCTGGATGGTCGAGGCGAACACGCCGTCGCTGATGCTGTCGGTGGAGATGCCGGGCTCCTCGCCGGGCGCGTCGGGCATTTCCCACTCGAGCGCGATCAGCGTCACGTTGTCGCTGTGCGAGCCGCCCTTGCGCAGCGCCATCTCGGCGAGGTCGGGCGCGGCATCGGACACCGGCTTGCCCGACGACAGGGTGTGGACGATGAGCGCGTCATCGAGCACGCCCCAGACGCCGTCGGAGCACAGCATGATGCGGTCGCCGCGCTGCAGCGCGAGCGGGGCCGACACGTCGAACAAAGGCGTGGTCGGCGAGCCCAGGCAGGTGAGCAGCAGGTTGCGGTTGGCCGGAGAGGACTCGGACACCCCGCGGTGGCGCGGGCGCTCGGCATGCGAATGGTCGAGCGTGCGCACCAGCAGGCGGCCGTCGCGCACGACGTACAGGCGCGAGTCGCCGCAATGCATCCAGGTGGCCATGCCGGCCTGCAGCACGGCCGCGACCACGGTGGTGCGCGGCGTGTCGAGCATGGCCTTGCTGCTGGCGTAACGCATGATCTGCTGGTGCGCGGCCATCGCCGATTCGGCGAGGAAGGCCTTGGGCTCCTTCACCATCGGACGCGCCTCGCGCTGGTAGAGCGCGGCCACGGTCTGCAGCGCGATCTGCGCGGCCACCTCGCCCTCGGGATGGCCGCCCATGCCGTCGGCCAGCACGAACAGGCCCGATTCGCGCGTGTAGCAGTAGCCCATGCGGTCTTCGTTCTTGACGCGGCCGCCCTTGCGGCTGACCTGGAAGACGGAAAACTTCATGGCCGCGTCTCCAGGCGGGCAAGGATCGAGGAGGCGATGCGCTGCGTCTTCATGCCGGGCGGGTCGTCGGTGCCGCCGCGCGGGGCGCGCTCTTCTTGTCGAAGGAGCGGATGTTGTCGATCGAGAGGCGCACCTTCTCGCTCACCGTGAGCTTGGTGTAGCGGCGCTCGCCCTCGCGGCTGAGTTCCTTCTGCAGCGCGAACACGGACTGCGGGCGCGAGAGCGGATCGAGCGACATGCACCACTCGACCACCTCGATGAGGTTGTCGGAATAGACGCCACGCAGTCGCGACAGCGAGAGGCTCAGGCGGTCCTTCTCGATGCGGCGCGGCGCGTCGTTGGGCGGGTAGCCCTGCATGCAGGCGTAGATGCAGGCGCCGATCGCGTAGATGTCGGTCCAGGGGCCCATCGATGAATCGCGGCGGTACATCTCGGGCGCGGCGAAGCCGGGCGTGTACATCGGGCGGATGAAGATGCCTTCCTTGCTGAGCACCTCGCGCGCGGCGCCGAAGTCGATCAGCACGGCCCGGTCGTCGTCGGTGACGAAGATGTTGGCGGGCTTGATGTCGAGGTGCAGCATCTTGTACTGGTGCACGATGCGCAGGCCGCGCAGGATCTCGTCGAACAGCGAGCGGATGGTCGATTCGCGGAACACCTTCTGCCGCTTGAGGTCGCGCGCGGTGACCACGAAGTCCTGCAGGGTCGCGCCCTCCAGGTAGTTCATGACCATGTAGACGGTCTCGTTCTCGCGGAAGAAGTTGAGCACGCTGACCACCGAGGCATGCGAGATCTGGGCGAGCGAGCGGCCTTCCTCGAAGAAGCTCTTGAGGCCGAGGCGGTACAGCGAGAGCTTCTCGGCCGGCACCTGCGGTGCAAGTTCGCCGGGGCCGCGGGTGGCGAGCGAAGACGGGAGATACTCCTTGACCGCGACCTGCTGGCCGCTGGGGTCGATCGCCAGGTACACCACCCCGAAACCGCCCGCCGACAACCTGCGAACGATGCGGTAGCCACCGATGATCGTATCGGGCGGCAGAGGTGACGGCTTGACCTTTGACATAATCCGGGAGTTTCGCCCGAAGGCGATGGTGCGGCAAGCGAACGCCGTGCCGGTGCCTCGGTGAATGCAAGCAGAACCACAGAGAGGCGCAATGCCAGTTTACAGCATGACCGGCTATGCCAGCGGCCAGAACGGCCCCTCGGGCAGCCACGCCGAAGCCGACGCGCGGCCCTCCGCCGCGGGCCGGCTCGGGGTCGAAATCCGCTCGGTCAACAGCCGCTTTCTCGACCTCACCTTCAAGCTCCCCGAAGAGCTGCGCCAGCACGAGACCGCCCTGCGCGAACTGCTGACCGGCCGCCTCAAGCGCGGCAAGGTCGAGCTGCGCGCGGCCATCGAAAGCAATGCCCAGGGCGGCGTGGCGGAGCCCTCCGTCAAGCTGCTGCAACGGCTCAACGGCGTGCAGGACGGCATCAAGGCCTGGCTGCCCGGTGCGCGCGAACTCAGCGTGGCTGACGTGCTGCGGCTGGCCGGCAGCGACAGCGCGCCGCGTGGCGACTGGGGTGCCGACCTGCTCGAGGTGGCCGGCAAGGCACTCGAGGCGCTGGTGTCGGCCCGCCAACGCGAAGGCGCGCGGCTGGCCAAGATGCTCGAGGCCCACCTGGGCCAGCTGCGCGAACTGGTCGCGCAGGCCGGCCCGCTGGTGCCGCAGCTGGTCGAACAGCAGCGCACCCGCTTCCTCGAACGCTGGCAGGAGGCCATGGGCCTGGGCGCCAACGGCGGCGGCACGCTGCCCGAAGCGGCGCAGGACCGTGCGCTGACCGAGGCGACCGCGTTCGCGATCCGCATCGACGTGGCCGAAGAGCTGACGCGGCTGAACTCGCACCTCGACGAGATCGAGCGGCTGCTCAAGAAGGGCGGCGAGATCGGCAAGCGGCTCGACTTCCTGATCCAGGAACTGCATCGCGAGGCCAACACGCTGGGCTCCAAGTCGGCGGCGCTGGAACTCACGCGCATCGGCGTGGACATGAAGGTGCTGATCGAGCAGATGCGCGAGCAGGTCCAGAACATCGAGTGAGCGAGCGAGTGAAGGAAAGCATGGACTATCCCGGCAACATCTTCGTGGTTGCGGCGCCCAGCGGGGCCGGCAAGTCGAGCCTGGTGAAGGCGCTGATGGAGCTCGACTCGGCGGTGCAGCCCTCCGTGTCGCACACGACGCGCCCGCCGCGCGGACAGGAGAAGCACGGCCGCGAATACTTCTTCGCCTCGACCTCGGAGTTCGACGCGATGGTGGCATCGGACGCCTTCGTCGAATGGGCCCACGTGCACGGGCAGCGCTACGGCACCTCCAAGAAGGCGATCGAGGAACGCATCGCCCAGGGCGCCGACGTGATCCTCGAGATCGACTTCCAGGGCGCGCTGCAGATCCGCAAGGCCTTCGCGAACGCGGTGATGATCTTCATCCTGCCGCCGAGCTGGGAGGAGCTGCGCTCGCGGCTGGAGCGCCGGGGCGAGGACAGCGCCGCGGTCATCGAACTGCGGCTGCAGAACGCCGCCGAAGAGATGGCGCAGGCCGGGAAATTCGATTTCGTTATAATCAACGAGTTATTTGAGCGCGCACTGTTCGATCTCAAGGCGATCGTCCACGCTCAGCGGCTCCGGTACTCCGCACAGCGACGCGCGCGTGCCGACACTTTCGCCGCCTTGAACATCCCCTGATTCCACGCTCACCGACCGAAAGATCCCATCATGGCCCGCATCACCGTCGAAGACTGCCTGCAGCAGATCCCCAACCGCTTCCAGCTCGTGCTCGCCGCGACCTACCGCGCGCGCATGCTGAGCCAGGGCCATGCCCCGAAGATCGAAAGCAAGAACAAGCCGGCCGTGACCGCGCTGCGCGAGATCGCCGAAGGCAAGATCGGCCTGGAAATGCTCAAGAAGGTTCCCGGCTGATCGCTGACGCAGGCTTGCAACGGAAAAGCACCGCGACGCGGTGCTTTTTTTACGCCTGATCACGTCCACACAGCGGTCACGCTAAAGTGATAGCCATGAGCGCGGTCGCAAAATCTCAGTCCCATGCCCCTGCGGGCACGCCGAAGCCGAGCCCGGCGGCGCTGAATGCGGCCGCCGCCAGCTTCGCGGCCCTGACGGCGCGGCTCGATTACCTGGGCCCCGAAGACACCGAGCTGGTCCGCCGCGCCTACCGCTTCGCCGACGAGGCCCACCTGGGCCAGCTGCGCAACAGCGGCGAGCCCTACATCACACATCCCATCGCCGTGGCGGCGCAATGCGCCGAATGGAAGCTCGACGCGCAGGCCCTGATGGCCGCCCTGCTGCACGACGCCATCGAGGACTGCGGCGTCACCAAGCCCGAGCTGATCGAGCGCTTCGGCGCGCCGGTGGCCGAGCTGGTCGACGGACTCACCAAGCTCGACAAGCTGCAGTTCAACACGCGCGAGGAGAACCAGGCCGAGTCCTTCCGCAAGATGCTGCTGGCAATGGCGCGCGACGTGCGCGTCATCCTGGTCAAGCTGGCCGACCGCACGCACAACATGCGCACGCTGGCCGATGCGCCGCGCGAGAAATGGGCGCGGATCTCGCGCGAAACGCTCGAGATCTACGCGCCGATCGCGCACCGGCTGGGCCTCAACCAAACGTACCGCGAGTTACAGGAACTGTCGTTCCGGCACCTCAAGCCGTGGCGTTATGCAACGCTGGCCAAGGCCGTGGCCAAGGCGCGCGGCCGCCGGCGCGACCTGATCCAGAAGGTGCAGCGCGAGGTCGAGACCGCCTTCGCCGCCGCCAACATGACGCTGCGGATCGCGGGGCGCGAGAAGACGCTCTATTCGATCTATCGCAAGATGGAGGAAAAGCACCTGAGCTTCGCGCAGGTGACCGACATCTACGGCTTCCGCCTGATCGTGCCGAACGTGATCGCCTGCTACACCGGCCTGGGCATCCTGCACCAGATGTACAAGCCGCTGCCGGGCAAGTTCAAGGACCACATCGCGATCGCCAAGCTCAACGGCTACCAGTCGCTGCACACGACGCTGGTGGGCCCGGCGGGCGTCAGCGTCGAGTTCCAGCTGCGCACCGACGCCATGCACGTGGTGGCCGAATCGGGCGTGGCGGCGCACTGGCTCTACAAGGCCGCGGACCCGAGCACGGCCAGCAACGACCGCCTGGGCACCAAGTGGCTGCAGTCGCTGCTCGACATCCAGGACGAGACGCGCGACGCCGCGGAGTTCTGGGACCACGTCAAGGTCGACCTGTTCCCCGACGCCGTCTACGTCTTCACGCCCAAGAGCCAGATCATGGCGCTGCCGCGCGGCGCGACCGTGGTCGACTTCGCCTACGCGATCCACAGCAACATCGGCGACCATACCTCGGCCGCGCGCATCAATGGCGACCAGGTGCCGCTGCGCACCGAGCTCAAGAACGGCGACGTGGTCGAGGTGATCACCGCGCCGGTCTCCACGCCCAACCCGGCGTGGCTGGGCTTCGTGCGAACCGGCCGGGCGCGCTCGAAGATCCGCCACTACCTCAAGACCCTCGCCCATGCCGAATCCGAAGGCCTGGGCGAGAAGCTGCTGGCGCAGGCCCTGCGCGCCGAAGGCCTGGGCAAGCTGCCCGAGGACGACGCCGAGCACCAGCCGCTGTGGGAGAAGCTGCTGCGCTTCACCGGCAACCGCTCGCGCGCCGAACTGCTGACCGACATCGGCCTGGGCAAGCGCATCGCGAGCATCGTGGCCAAGCGGCTGATGGCGCTCATGGCCGAGCTCGGCGAACGCCCCGACGCGCTGCTGCTGAGCCGCGAGCGCTTCATCTCGCACGAGACCATCTCGCAGGGCGCGGTCACGCTCGACGGCAGCGAGAACTCCTCGGTGCGCTTCGCGCTGTGCTGCCGGCCGATCCCGGGCGATCCGATCGTGGGCTATCTCGGCCACGGCGAAGGCCTGGTGGTGCACACCGAGGCCTGCGGCGTGGGCCAGCGCCTGCGCCACAAGGACAGCGAACGCTTCTTCGCGGTGGAGTGGGCCGACGAGCCGACGCGCGCCTTCGAGACCGGCGTGATCATCACCGTGCGCAACGACAAGGGCGTGCTGGCGCGCGTGGCCGCCACGCTGGCCGATGCCGAGGCCGACATCACCCACGTCGAGATGGCCGACGAAACGCCGCAGGATTCGACCGACCTGCGCTTCGTGATCGCGGTGCGCGACCGCTCGCACCTCGATGCGGTGCTGCGCTCGGTGCGCCGGACCACCTCGGTGCTGTCCGCGGCGCGCACCGTTCCCGCGGCCTGATTGCCTGATTAAATGGCGGCCGGCCCTGGCGCCGGATAGACGACCGACAGCAACTCGACCTCGTGCGTGCCACCCGGCGTGACGAGCTTCACCACATCGCCCTCCCGCGCCTTCAGCAGCGCCCGCGCGATCGGCGAGATCCAGCTCACCTGCGACTGCGCGCTGTCGGCCTCGTCGATGCCGAGGATGGTCACACTGCGCTCGTCGCCGTTCTCGTCCGCGTAGCGCACCGTGGCGCCGAAGAAGACCTGGTCGCTGCCGTGGTGCACCGAGGGATCGGTCACCTCGGCGATCTCGAGCCGCTTGGTGAGGAAGCGGATGCGGCGGTCGATCTCGCGCAGCCGCTTCTTGCCGTAGAGGTAGTCGCCGTTCTCCGAGCGGTCGCCGTTCTTGGCGGCCCAATGCACGGCCTCGACCACCTTGGGCCGCTCCTCGTCCATCAGCTGCAGCAGTTCGGTGCGCAGCCGCGCATAGCCGGCGGGGGTGATGTAGTTCTTGCCGCCCACGGGCAGCGGCGGCATGGCGCCGTCGGCGCCATCGTCGTCCGCGTCGGAATCGGTTTCCTTGGTGAATGCCTTGTTCAAGCGACGCCTCCGGAGATCGAAAGACAAGCGTGGCGTCCGCCCTGCGCGGACGAGCCTCGTACCCAAAAGAAAAGGGTCAACTCGTTTCCGAGTTGACCCTTGAAGAGTGGTGCGGCTGGCAGGAATTGAACCCACGACCCCTTGGTTCGTAGCCAAGTACTCTATCCAACTGAGCTACAGCCGCACAGCTTGCTATCATAGCATGCATTTTTGAGACTTCCCGATCCGTCGGAACAAATCTCAAAAATACGGGTGGTAGGCCGTGCTGGGCTTGAACCAGCGACCAACGGATTATGAGTCCGCTGCTCTAACCAACTGAGCTAACGGCCCACGTGGGCTCGATTCTATTCGCGCCGAAAAGGCGCCCCGCTACTTGCGGTGGCTCAGCGCGTTGCTGACCAGCTTGGACGTGATGTCGACGATCTGGATCATGCGCTCGTAAGGCATGCGCGTCGGGCCGATCACGCCGAGCGTGCCCACGACCTGGCCGTCGACCTCGTAGTTGGCGCTGACGATGGACAGCTCCTCGACCGGCACCACCTGGCTTTCGCCGCCGATGAAGATGCGCACGCCCTCGGCCTTGCTCGAGACGTCGAGCAGCCGCATCAGCTGCGCCTTCTGCTCGAACAGCTCGAAGGCGCGGCGCAACTGCCCCATGTCGCTCGAGAAGTCGCTCACCGCGAGCAGGTTGCGCTCGCCCGAGATCACGACGTCGTCCTCCTGCGATTCGCTCAGCACGTCCGAGCTGACCTTCACGGCCGCCTGCATCAGCGCCGCGATCTCGCCGCGCAGCGTGTCGACCTCGGACTGCAACCGGTCGCGCACCTGCTCGATCGTGAGGCCCGCGTAGTGGGCGTTGATGTAGTTCGCGGCCTCGACCAGCTGCGACTGCGAGTAGTCGGCCTCGGGAAAGATCACGCGGTTCTGCACGTCGCCTTCGGGCGAGACGATGATCACCAGCAGCCGGCGGTCCGACAGGCGCAGGAACTCGATCTGCTTGAACACCGACGAGCGCCGCGGCGCCATCACCACGCCGACGAACTGCGAGAGGTTCGACAGCAGGTGCGCCGCATTGGCGATCACGCGCTGCGGCTGGTCGGGCGCGAGGCTCGGCGCGGCCAGGTGCTCGCGCTGCGCGGTGAGCATGGTGTCAACGAAAAGCCTGTAGCCGCGCGCCGTGGGCACGCGGCCCGCCGAGGTGTGCGGACTGGCGATCAGCCCGAGCGACTCGAGGTCCGACATCACGTTGCGGATGGTCGCGGGCGAGAGGTCCAGGCCCGAGGAACGCGAGAGCGTTCGCGAGCCGACAGGCTGGCCTTCGGCGATGTAGCGCTCGACGAGCGTCTTGAGCAGCAACTTGGCGCGGTCGTCCAGCATTGCAAGATTTTAGTGTTGTAATTTGTAGCCATGACCTCTCCCTTTCGTCACGTCGCGCTGATCGGCAAATACCAGGCTTCCGGAGCCCGGTGCGGCGAGCGCGACAGCGTGATGGAAGGCATCGCCAGTTTTCTCGAATCGCAGGGCTGCAAGGTCTACGTCGAGCAGCCGCGCGAAGGCGAGCCGGCCCAGGCGCTGCCCACCGGCGACCGCTACGAAGCGCTCACGGTCGAGCAGATCGGCCAGCAGTGCGACCTCGGCCTGGTGGTCGGCGGCGACGGCACCATGCTCGGCATCGGCCGGCAGCTCGCGGCCTTCGGCATCCCGCTGATCGGCATCAACCGAGGCCGGCTCGGCTTCATCACCGACATCCCGCTCGACAACTACCAGGCCACGCTGATCCCGATGCTGGCCGGCGAATACGAGGAAGACCACCGCAGCCTGATGCACGCGCAGGTGATGCGCGAGGGCGCCGTGGTGTTCGACGCGCTCGCGATGAACGACGTGGTGGTCAACCGCGGCGCGACCTCGGGCATGGTCGAGCTGCGGGTCTCGGTGGGCAAGCATTTCGTGGCCAACCAGCGCGCCGACGGCCTGATCATCGCGTCGCCCACGGGTTCGACGGCCTATGCGCTGTCGGCCGGCGGGCCGCTGCTGCATCCGGCGGTGCCGGGCTGGGTGCTGGTGCCGATCGCGCCGCACACGCTGTCGAACCGCCCGGTGCTGCTGCCCGATGCCGACGAGATCGTGATCGAACTCGTGGGCGGACGCGATGCCAGCGCGAATTTCGACATGCAATCGCTGGCCTCGCTCGCGATCGGCGACCGCGTGGTGGTGCGCCGCTCCGATTTCAGGGTGCGCTTCCTGCATCCGCGCGGCTGGAGCTATTTCGACACGCTGCGCAAGAAACTGCATTGGAACGAAGGAGGTTCCTGAGATGGCGCTCAGACGCATCGCACTGCGCGATTTCGTGATCGTGCGATCCCTCGAGATCGACCTGTCCGGCGGCTTCACGGTGCTGACCGGCGAAACCGGCGCGGGCAAGTCGATCCTGATCGACGCGCTGCAGCTCGCGCTGGGCAATCGCGCCGATGCGGGCGCGGTGCGCGAAGGCGCCGAGCGGCTCGACGTGAGCGCGGAGTTCGACCACGACCCGGCCTTCGTGGCCTGGCTCGACGAAGGCGGCTTCGAGGCGGGCGATGCCCTGCTGCTGCGCCGCACCGTCGACCTGCAGGGCCGCAGCCGCGGCTGGATCAACGGCAGCCCCGCCACCGCCACGCAGTTGCGCGACATCGGCGACCGGCTGCTCGACATCCATGGCCAGCACGCCTGGCAGAGCCTCACGCGGCCCGACGCGGTGCGCGGCCTGCTCGACGCCTACGCGGGCGTGCGCACCGATGCGCTCGACGCCGCCTGGCAGGGCTGGCGCCAGGCGCTGTCAGCGCTCGAGCAGGCGCGCGGCACGCAGGATTCGCTGCAGCGCGAGCGCGAGCGGCTGCAGTGGCAGATCTCGGAGGTCGCGAAGCTCGCGCCCGGCACCGACGAATGGGAAGAGCTGTCGTCGAGCCACACGCGCATCTCGAACGCGCAGGCGCTGATCGATGCGGCCCAGGGCGCCAGTCAAGCGCTCGAGGACGAGGACAACGGCGCGCTGGCCGCGCTCTCGCGCGCGGTCACGCTGCTGCAGAACTGCGAACACATCGAGCCCGAGTTCCGTGCGCTCGGCGAAGTGCTGTCCTCGAGCATCGCGCAGGCCGCCGACGCCGCGCACTCGCTGCACGGCTACCTGCGCGACGCCGACACCGACCCGCAGCGGCTGGCCGAACTCGACGAGCGCATGAGCCTGTGGATGTCGCTGGCGCGCCGCTACAAGCGCCCGCCGGCCGAACTGCCGGCGCTGCTGGCCGGCTGGCAGGCCGAGCTGCAGGCGCTCGACGCGCAGAGCGACCTCGAAGGCCTGGAGCGCGCCGAGCAAGCGGCACAGCAGGCCTACCTGAAGGAGGCCCGCGCGCTCGGCAAGCTGCGCAAGCAGGCCGCGCCCAAGCTGGCCCAGGCGGTCACGCAGGCGATGCAGGGCCTGGGCATGCAGGGCGGCCGCTTCGAGGTCGATCTGCAGCCGCTGGCCCAGCCGGGCAAGGCCGGCCTCGAGGAGATCGCCTTCCTGGTCGCCGGCCACGCCGGCAGCACGCCGCGGCAGATCGGCAAGGTGGCCTCGGGCGGCGAACTCTCGCGCATCGCGCTCGCGATCGCGGTCACCACCAGCCAGCTCGGCACCGCCCAGACCTTGATCTTCGACGAGGTCGATTCGGGCGTCGGCGGCGCGGTTGCCGAGACCGTGGGCCGGCTCATGAAGCAGCTGGGCCGCGACCGCCAGGTGCTCGCGGTCACCCACCTGCCCCAGGTGGCGGCCTGCGCCGACCACCACCTCGTGGTCGCCAAGCGGCAGACCGCGGGAACCGGCGGCAAGGACGGCCCGCGCACCGAGAGCGGCGTGTCGCTGCTCGACGGCGACAGCCGCGCGAACGAGATCGCCCGCATGCTGGGCGGCGAGAAGGTCTCGCAGACCTCGCTCGCCCATGCGCGCGAGATGCTGGGCCACAAGACGCCGGCGGCCGCCTCATGAAGGCGGCGCGCCAAGACCACGGGGCCGCGCGATGAGCCTCGACCTGGTGCTCATCACCGGCATGTCGGGCTCCGGCAAGTCGGTCGCGCTGCATGCGCTCGAGGACGCGGGCTACTACTGCGTCGACAACCTGCCGCCCGAGCTGCTCACGCCCTTCATCGCGCTGCAGCACGCGCAGAACGCGCAGCGCGTGGCGATCGCGATGGACGTGCGCAGCGGCGTCTCGCTGCCGATCGTGCCGCAGCAGCTCGAGGCGCTGCGCGGCGACGGCGTGTCGCTGCGCTCGCTGTTCCTCGACGCGACCACCGATGCGCTGCTGCGCCGCTATTCGGAAACCCGGCGCCGCCATCCGCTGTCGAGCCAGGAAGGCCGCACCGACGTGCCCGACCAGCAGCGCGTGCTGGTGCAGGCCATCGAGCTCGAGCGCGAACTGCTGGCCGACCTGCGCGAAGGCGCCGACGTGATCGACACCAGCCTGATCCGGCCGGCGCAGTTGCAGAGCTACGTCAAGTCGCTGATCTCGGCGCCGCAGAGCCGCCTGACGCTCGTCTTCGAGTCCTTCGCGTTCAAGCGCGGCGTGCCGCTCGACGCCGATTTCGTGTTCGACGTGCGCATGCTGCCCAACCCGCACTACGTGCCCACGCTGCGGCCGCTGACCGGCCGCGACGCGCCGGTGGCCGACTGGCTGCGCGAGCACGACGACGTGGCACGCATGTACGAGGACATCGAGCAGTTCCTCACGCGCTGGCTCGATGCGCTCACGCGCGACCACCGCAGCTACGTGACGGTGGCGATCGGCTGCACCGGCGGGCAGCACCGCTCGGTGTTCCTGGTCGAGCAGCTGGCGCGCAGCTTCGGCGCGCGCTGGGGCGCGCTCAAGCGGCACCGCGAACTCGACGCGAGCTGAAGAAAGAAGGGCGAGGGGCCGGGCCTCAGCCCCCGGTGCTCTCGAGCAGCTTGCGCACCGGCGCGGGCAGTCCCAGGCCCAGCCACTCCGCGGCCTCGACCCAGCGCGCCGCGTCGCCCTGCGGCGTTCCGCCATCGATGCGCACCGGATGCAGGTGCAGGTCCTTGTGGGTCAGCACGTGCACGAAGGGCGCGAGGTCCTCGCAGCGGTCGCGCTCTGCCGCGGGCAGCGCGGCCAGCAGCTCGTCGTGCGAATCGAACACCGGCAGGCAATGCAGGCCGGCCCAGATGCCCTTGGCGGGCCGCTTCTCGAGCCACACGCGCCCCTTCGCGTCGCGCGCCAGCAGCACCCACAGCGACTGCGCCGTGCGCCGCAGCTTGCGCGTCTTGACCGGATAGCGCTCGGGCGAGCCTTCGCGCCGCGCCACGCAGCTGTCGTTGACCGGGCACAGCATGCAGCTCGGCTTGCGCGGCAGGCAGACGGTGGCGCCGAGGTCCATCTGGCCCTGCGTGTAGCTCGCGATCGCCTCGCGATCGTCGGCCGGGGGCAGCAATTGCGTTGCGTGGTCCCAGAGCAGGCGCTCGCTGGCCGAGGAGGACAGGTCCTCGCCGAAGCCCAGCACGCGCGTCAGCACGCGCTTGACGTTGCCGTCGAGGATGGCGACGCGCTCGCCGAAGCAGAAGGCTGCGACGGCCGCGGCGGTGGAGCGGCCGATGCCGGGCAAGGTCGCCAGTTCGGCGGCCGTCTGCGGGAAGCTGCCGCCGAAGCGGGTCATCACCTCCTGCGCGCAGCGGTGCATGTTGCGCGCGCGGCTGTAGTAGCCGAGGCCGCTCCACAAGCCGAAGACCTCGTCCTCGGTGCCTTCGGCCAGCGCCCGCACGTCGGGAAAGCGCTCGAGGAAGCGCGCGAAATAGCCGAGCACCGTCGTGACCTGCGTCTGCTGCAGCATCACCTCCGACAGCCACACGCGGTAGGGATCGCGCGTGTTCTGCCACGGCAGCTCGCTGCGGCCATGGCTGCGCTGCCAGGCGACCACGCGCTCGGCGAAGTGCGCCGGGAGTGTCAAGGCGGCGGACGCGGCCGCCTCGGGGCTGCGCTTGCGCGTGCGCGCGGCAACTGTCGCCGGCACGCCGTGCTCAGGCCGCGGCACGCAGTTCGCCGCCCGCGGCCGCCGTGGCGGACGGCTTGCCCTGCTGCGCGATCAGCGCAGTGAACTCGCTCAGGCGCTGCTGCAGCCCGGCCAGCGTGCTCTCCTGCGTGGCCAGCTCGAGCAGCCGCTCGTCGAGGCTGCCGGCCGCGTTCTGGATGCGCTCGATCGCCTCGATGCGCTTGCTGAAGTTGCGGCGGCGCTCCTTGAGCTGTGCATCGATCTGCGCGCTGGCGCCCTTGCTCCAGCGCTCGACCTCGGTCATGGCGGCCTCGTTCACCAGCCGCAGCCGGCTCGCGAGCGCGCGCACCAGCTTGTCGCAGAAGTCGGCCTGCGCGAGCTTGAGCATGTTGCCCACGCCCAGGTAGTGGATGTGGCTGCGCTCGATCTGGCTGAGCTCCTGCTCGAAACCGCTGAGGTCGGGCTCGGCGGGCGCCTGCAGGGTGAAGCCCTGCTCGGCGTTGAGCTGGCGGAAGGTGGCGTGCAGCATCGACTGGATCTCGGCCGTGGTCGCCTGCACCTCGCGCAGGTTGTTGCGCAGCGAGTCGAAGGTCTCGCCGTACACCTTGCGCACGTTGAACTTCACGCCGGGGCGCTTGAGCGCGGCCGACAGCCGCACCATGTCGGCCTTGAGCGCCGTGCGGCCCAGCACCGCGTAGACCTCGCGCAGCAGCTTGCCCTGCACCGAGCGCAGCGCCAGGATGCGCGCGTTGCTGCCCTCGAACTCGTTCTGTTCCTGGTCGATGCGCGCGCGCATATGCCGGATCACCGACACGTTCTTGCCGCGCAGCCCCTGCAGCTCGAGCGCCTGCTCGGCCAGGTCGCGCTGGCGCACCTTGAGGATGCGCTCGGCCTCGGTCCGCAGCGCGGCCATGCCGGCATCGACGGCCAGCCGCAGCATGGTCTCGCGCTTGCCGAGCACGCCCTGGCCCAGCAGGGCCTCGAGCGCGGGCAGCCGGCTGGCCTCGAGCAGCCGCGCGTCGCGGTGCACCTTGGCCTGCAGGCCCTTCTGCGCCGACACCGGCAGCACCTGCGCGAGCGGCACGTCGAGGTGCTTGGCGGCGACCTGGCGCTGCTGCTCGATCTGCTGCTCGATCTGCGCATGGGTGCTCAGCGTGTCCCACAGGGTGTCGATCTTGTTGAGCACCACGAAGCGCGTGTCGCTGCCCTCGTTCTCGGTCACCAGGTGCTCGCGCCAGATCGAGAGGTCGGAGCGGGTGACGCCGGTTTCGGCGCCGAGGATGAAGACCACCGCGTGCGCCTGCGGGATCAGGCTCACCGTCAGCTCGGGTTCGGCGCCGATCGCGTTGAGGCCCGGGGTGTCGAGGATCACCAGCCCCTGCTCGAGCAGCGGATGCGGCATGTTCAGCACGGCATGGCGCCAGCGCGGGATCTCGACCCGGCCCTCGGCGTCCTGCACCGGGTTGTCGTCGGGCGTCTCCTCGTTCCAGAAGCCCAGCGCGCGCGCCTCGTCCTGCGAGACCCAGCGCACCTCGGCCACCTTGGCCATGGCCTGGGCCAGGCGCTCGGCATCGCCGACGTCGATCGCGATCTCGGTCCAGCGCGCGGGCTGGTCGCGCCAGTAGGCGAGCGAATGCGGCTCCAGGCGGGTCTCGATCGGCAGCAGGCGCAGCTTGGGCGCCAGCGTGGCGTCGTAGCCGAGCTCGGTCGGGCACATGGTGGTGCGGCCCGCGCTCGCCGGCATGATGCGCCGCCCGTAGCCGGCGAAGAAGATCGCGTTGATCAGTTCCGACTTGCCGCGCGAGAACTCGGCGACGAAAGCCACCATGACCTTGCTGGTGCGGATCTGCGATTCGAGACCGCGCAGCCGTTCGGCCACCGCCTGGTCGAGCAGCTCGTTCTCGGTCAGCCAGCGGGACAGCCACTGCAGCCGGTGGGCGAAGTTGCTCCGCCACGCACCGTGCTGATCGAGTTGTTGGTTGAAGGAGCGGCTCAAGGTGGAAATGTAAAAACTTTCTTACAAATATAACATCGCAATCTGAAAACCGGGTGACCCGTTCGCATTGACCTCCGGCCGGACTGCGGCACTGCGACCGTTCATCGGATCACTTCTGGCACACCCGACAGTAATAGGTCGAGCGCTGCCCCTGGCGCAGCAGCCGGATCGGCGTGCCGCAGACCCGGCACGGTTCGCCGGCCCGGCCATAGACCGTGGCCTCGAGCTGGAAGTAGCCGTTCTGGCCGTCGATGGAGAAGTCGCGCAGGGTGCTGCCGCCCTTCTCGACCGCGCGCGCCAGGATCTCCTTGACCGCGGCATGCAGCCGCGCGGCACGCGGCCGGCTGATGCGCGCGGCCGACAGCGTGGGGCGGATGCCGGCCTGGAACAGCGCCTCCGAGGCGTAGATGTTGCCCACGCCCACCACCACGTCGCCCGCGAGCAGCACCTGCTTGATCGCGGTGCGGCGCTTGCGCAGGCCGGCATGGAAGGCATCGAGGTCGAAGGCCTCGCCCAGCGGCTCCATGCCGAGCCCGCCGAGCAGCTTGATCGCCCAGGGCGCGGCCTCGTCGTCGACGTAGACCACGGCGCCGAAGCGGCGCGGATCGTTGAGCCGCAGCGTGCCGCGGTCGGTGACGAGGTCGAAGTGATCGTGCGCGCCGGGCTCGGGCAGGGCGGCATCGAAGCGCAGGCTGCCCGACATGCCCAGGTGCAGCAGCAGCAGGCCCACGTCGAGATCGATCAGGAGGTATTTGCCACGCCGGCGCACCTCGCGCACGCGGCGGCCCACCAGCAGCTCGGGCGCCACCATCAGCGCCCAGCGCAGCGGCTTGCCGATGCGCACGGCATCGATGCGCGCGCCGGCGATGCGGTCGGCGATTCCGCGCCGCGTGACTTCGACTTCGGGTAGCTCAGGCATGGGGCTCCAACAACTGCGTGACACGAAGCCCCACGCGGTGCTCGTTCAAATGCATGGATTATTATGGTTCGATGATTCCATCGCCCCGCCGACACCGCCTTGCGGCGGCCGCGTCACTCGTGCTCCTGGCCTGCGCCGCCCACGTCCACGCGCAGTCCTCCGACCCCGCCGCGCCGGACAGCCCGGCTCCCATCATCGAACGCAGCGCGCCGCCCAGGCCGGCCTCGCCCGCGAGCCCGCAGCCCGCCAAGCCGCCCGCGCGCACGGCGCCTGCGAAGGCAGCTCCGGCGGCCGCGGCGGCCGATCCCGCGCCGCAGCCCTCGGCCCTGAGCGCCGACATGTTCTACGAGATCCTCATGGGCGAGCTCAGCGCGCGCTCGGGCGATCCCGGTTCGGGCTACCAGTACGTGCTCGACGCGGCGCGCAGGCTGCGCGACGGCAGGCTGTTCCAGCGCGCGATCGAGATCGCGCTGCAATCGCGCTCGGGCGATGCCGCCCTCGCCGCGGCACGCGCCTGGCAGGACACGGTGCCCAACTCGCGCGACGCACGCCGCTTCGAGCTGCAGATCCTGATCCTGCTCAACCGCATCGGCGACACGACCGAGTTGCTGCGCGCCGAGATCGCGGCCAGCCCGCAGGTCGAACGGCCGCTGCTGATGGCGGTGATCGCGCGCAACTACTCGCGCGCCACCGACAAGAAGCTCGCCGCCACGGTGGTCGAGCAGGCGCTGACCGACGAGCTCAAGAATCCCGCGACGGCGGGCCTGGCCTGGGCCACGGTGGGTCGGCTGCGCCTCAATGCCGGCGACAACGCGGGTGCGCTCGAGGCCGCGCGCAAGGGCCAGCAGGCCGATCCGGCCTCCGATGCGCCGCCAGCGCTCGCGCTCGAACTCATCGACCCGGGCCAGCCGCTGGCCGAACCGATCGTCACGCGCTACCTGGCCGGCAATCCAAAGGCCTCGCCCGAACTGCGGGTGGCCTATTCGCGCGTGCTGGTCGAGAACCGCCGCTACGCCGAGGCCTCGAGCCAGCTGCAGTCGCTGACCGTCGCGCGCCCCGAGCTCGCCGAACCCTGGCTGCTGCTCGGCAGCCTGCAGGCCCAGGCACGCCAGGACGCGGCGGCCGAAACCTCGCTCAAGCGCTACCTCGAGTTGGCCAGCAGCCAGCCGGCCCCCGCGCAGCCCGAAGCCGTCGACCGCAACCGCGGCATGACGCAGGCCTACCTGCTGCTGTCGCAACTGGCCGAGCGGCGCAAGGACCTCACCGGCGCCGAGCGCTGGCTCGCGCGCATCGACAGCACAGACGACCTGACGATCGCACAGACCCGCCGTGCCGGCCTGCTGGCCCGCCAGGGCAAGCTGCCGCAGGCACGCGAGCTCGTGCGCGGCCTGCCCGAGCGCACGCCCGAGGACAAGAAGCAGAAGTTCCTGGCCGAGGTGCAACTGCTGCGCGACGCCAAGCAGTTCCAGGCCGCCTACGACATGCTGGCCCAGGCTTCGGCCGCGGCGCCCGACGACACCGACCTCGTCTACGACCAGGCCATGATGGCCGAGAAGCTCGACCGCCTCGACGAGATGGAGCGGCTGCTGCGCAGGCTGATGCAGCTCAAGCCCGAGAACCAGAACGCCTACAACGCCCTCGGCTACTCGTTCGCCGATCGCAAGATCCGGCTCGAGGAAGCCCGCACGCTGATCCAGAAGGCCGTGCAGCTCGCGCCCGAAGACCCGTTCATCGCAGACAGCCTGGGCTGGGTCGAGTTCAGGCTCGGCAACACGGCCGAAGCCATCCGCATCCTCGAGGCCGCCTACAAGACGCGCCCCGATCCGGAGATCGGCGCCCACTTCGGCGAAGTGCTGTGGAGCATCGGCCAGAAGGACCGCGCGGTCACGATCTGGAAGGAAGCGCTGCTGAGCGACGCCGACAACGAAACCCTGCAGGAAACGCTCAAGCGCCTGCGGGTCAAGCCTTGATGGTGGCGCTCGCGGCCCCCGCCGAGCGGCCCGACGGCCGCCGGCGCCTGCTGCTGGCATCGCTCGCCGCTTTCTCGGTGGCCGGTTGCGCGCAGCTCACGGGCGGCTCGAAGGCCTCCGTGCCGCGCGCAACGAATGCCTGGAGCGGCCGCATGTCGCTGCGCGTCGACAGCGAGCCGGTGCAGACCTTCTCGGCCCTGTTCGAACTTCGCGGCTCGCCCGAGACCGGCGAGCTCTCGCTCACCACGCCGATCGGCAGCACGCTGGCCCAGCTGCACTGGTCGCCCGGCGAGGCGCTGCTCAAGAACGGCAACGACACCCGGCGCTATGCCTCGCTCGACGCGCTGATCGAGGCCGCCACCGGCGCCGCGATTCCGGTCGCCGCGCTGTTCGGCTGGCTCGACGGGCGCAACGACCCCGTGCCCGGCTGGCGCCCAGACCTCGGCCAGCTCGCGAGTGGCCGGCTGCAGGCCGTGCGCGAGACTCCGACGCCACGGGCCGACCTGCGCATCGTGTTCGAGCGCATGCCGGCGTCATGAAGGCGATCTACGACCTTCCCGCGCCGGCCAAGCTCAATCTCTTCCTCCACGTCACCGGCCGGCGCGACGACGGCTACCACCTGCTGCAGTCGGTCTTCATGCTGATCGACTGGTGCGACACGCTCCACGTCGAGTTGCGCGGCGACGGCCAGCTGAGCCGCGAGGACCTGACCGTGCCGCTGCCGGCCGACGACCTCGTGCTGCGCGCCGCGCGCGCGCTGCAGACCCATGCGGCGCCGGGCCAGGGCGCGCACATCGGCGTCGCGAAGCACGTGCCCTCGCAGGCCGGCATGGGTGGCGGCTCGTCCGATGCCGCGACCTGCCTGCTGGCGCTCAACCGGCTCTGGAAGCTGCGGCTGCCCCTGTCGGAGCTCGCGCGCATCGGCCTGACGCTGGGCGCCGATGTGCCTTTCTTCCTCTCGGGCCACAACGCCTGGGTCGAAGGCATCGGCGAGAAAATCCGCCCGATCGAACTGCCGTCCGCACGCTTCGTGGTGGTCAAGCCACGCGAGGGACTGGATACCCGTTTAATTTTTTCTGCGGATGATCTGCAACGGGCCAGTCCTGTTGCTATAATCACGGGCTTTGCTGCAGTACGCGAACAGCACGACGATCAAAACCCCTTTCGCCTCGGCGAGGAAGTTTTCGATTTCGGCCACAACGACCTGCAGCCGGTTGCCCAGCGGCTCTGTCCCGCGATCACCGAAGCCATCGATTGGCTCGGCGCTCGAGGACTCGATGCCAGGATGACCGGCTCCGGAAGTTCGGTGTTCGCCCGAATGCAGCAGGAACCGCAGAACGCGGAACTGCTTTCGGGCCCCGCGGGCTGGCAGGTTCGCCAATGCAACAATCTGGCTGCTCATCCACTCCGGGGTTGGGCAGACTGAGGAACTGATCGGAGCGCCCAGGCGTTTCGATGCGACATATATCGGTGGGTGGTGCAAACCATCAACCTGTGTAGGGGAGTCGCCAAGCTGGTTAAGGCACTGGATTTTGATTCCAGCATGCAAAGGTTCGAATCCTTTCTCCCCTGCCAAATCTTTCAGAAACTACGGCCCGCGGGCCGTAGTTTCTTTTTGAAGCCGCGGTCCCTGGACCCGCTGCAATAATCGGCGGCCCCAGGGTCGCCAAGACTCGTAACTCTTTGGCGGCTTTCCCAAGCCAAATCGCTCAGCCGGGACGCGCTCATGCAGGCTCACCATCCTGATTTCTTGGTTTTCACCGGCAATGCCAATCCGGGCCTTGCCGCAGAAATCGCGAGCAACCTGGGCACCACCCTCGGTGCCGCCCGCGTAGGCCGCTTCTCCGACGGTGAAGTCACCGTCGAGATCAATCAGAACGTGCGGGCACGCGATGTGTTCGTGGTGCAGTCCACCTGCGCCCCGACCAACGAGAACCTGATGGAACTGCTGATCATGGTCGACGCGCTCAAGCGCGCTTCGGCCGAGAGGATCAGCGCCGTGATTCCCTATTTCGGCTATGCCCGCCAGGACCGCCGCCCGCGCTCGAGCCGCGTGCCGATCTCGGCCAAGGTCGTGGCCAACCTGCTGGAAACCGTGGGCGTCGAGCGCGTGCTCACGATGGACCTGCACGCCGACCAGATCCAGGGCTTCTTCGACATCCCGGTCGACAACATCTACGCCTCGCCCGTGCTGCTGGGCGACCTGCGCGCCAAGAACTACGAAGACCTGATCGTGGTCTCGCCCGACGTCGGCGGCGTGGTCCGTGCGCGCGCACTGGCCAAGCAACTGAACTGCGACCTCGCCATCATCGACAAGCGCCGCCCCAAGGCCAACGTCAGCGAAGTCATGAACGTGATCGGCGAGATCGACGGCCGCAACTGCGTGATCATGGACGACATGATCGACACCGCGGGCACGCTGGTCAAAGCGGCCGAAGTGCTGAAGGAACGCGGTGCCAAGAGCGTCTACGCCTACTGCACGCACCCGATCTTCTCGGGCCCCGCGATCGAGCGCCTCAGCAAGGGCACGGCCCTCGACGAGGTGGTCGTGACCAACACCATCCCCCTTTCCGACAGCGCCAACGGCTGCGGAAAGATCCGCCAGCTCTCCGTGGCTCCGCTGATCGCCGAGACGATCCAGCGCATTGCCAAGGGCGAGTCGGTGATGAGTTTGTTCTCGGACCAGGACAATCTCTTCTGAGATTGCGCTCCTGCCGTTCGGGCAAAAAGCCGGCTTCCCCGCTCGGGAAGTCATTTTGAAACCGGCGCCGCACTGGTCGCGGTCGGCGCTCAAGAAGCGAAATGGCCGTCGTGCCTTCGCTCCAAGGAGTTAACTATGAAATTCGTCGCTTTCGAGCGCGCCAAGCAGGGCACGGGTGCGAGCCGCCGTCTCCGCATCTCGGGCAAGACGCCCGGCATCGTCTACGGTGGTGAAGGCCAGCCGCAACTGATCGAGCTCGATCACAACGCGCTGTGGCACGCCCTGAAGAAGGAAGCCTTCCACGCCTCCGTCCTCGAGATGGAACTCGGCGGCAGCGTGAGCAAGGTGCTGCTGCGCGACGTGCAGTACCACCCGTTCCGCCAGCTGGTCCAGCACATCGACTTCCAACGCGTCGATGCCAAGACCCGCCTGCACATGAAGGTGCCGCTGCACTTCAAGGGCGAGGAAGAGTCCGATGCCGTCAAGCTCGACCACAACCTCGTGAACCACGTGATGACCGAACTCGAAGTCAGCTGCCTGCCCAGCGACCTGCCCGAGTTCATCGAGATCGACCTCTCGGGTCTGAAGAAGAACGCCACGCTGCACGTCAACGACATCAAGCTGCCCAAGGGCGTGAAGTTCGTGAGCCACGGCAAGACCAACCCGGTCGTGGTCTCGGCCGTGCCGCCGCTGGTCGCCGAAGAGCCGGCACCCGCCGCCGAAGGCGCTGCCGAAGCTGCTCCCGCAGCGGCGCCCGCCAAGAAGTCCGGCAAGAAGTAATTCCTGCCTCTTCAAGAAGAAAGCCCACCGACCGGTGGGCTTTTTTCATGGCTCAACGCGCAACGGCCTTGCGGAAGTTCGGGTCGTCCAGCAGTTCGCCCACGAGCTTCTTGTACAGCGCGACGTACTGGTTGATGGCATCGGGAATCGCGATCGCGCCCACGAACGAAGACTCCCAGTCCGCCTTGGTACTGAGCTCCTTGTCGTAGGTCTTGCGCCCCTGATCCTCCACGATGAATCGCGCGGCCAGGGACGCGGTGCCGCGTCCCATCGGGGCGTCGACCGTGCTCTGCGTGAGTTCACCGCGAATGGAACGCGACGCTCCCGGCTCGAGCACGCCCGCGGCGCTCAGGTCGGCCTTCAGCGATTCGGCCAGGTACTTCGACAGCGAGCTGTCGTAGGGCGAGAAGAAGGTGTTGCTGCGAATGCTGACCTTCAGATCGAGCGAACGGTCCTTGCCCTCCGCGAGCTTGAACTCGCCGACGGAAACCGGACCGATGCCCCCGGCCTTGGCCTTCTGGATGTTGTCGGCGCTGGCCACCGGCTCGGCGAGCTTGACCTGCGCGCAGCCGACCAGGCCCATGGCCGCGGTGCAGAAAAGCACGGCGGCGATGCGACGGAATGAAATGGCGAACTTGTTCATGGTGTCTTCTCCCCTGGATCAGTTGTTGTTGGCGGCGAAGGCTGGATCCTTCGAAAGATCGTTCAGTGCATTGCTCATGATCTGGCTGACCATCGAGAACACGGCCTCCTCGATCGATGCGGCCTTCCTGGCGTTGCCCGGTTGCGCGGTGGCGCCCATCGTCGTGTGAATCGCATGCCGGGCCGTCTTCACGATGGGGCTGGATTGGCCCTCGCCCAAGTAGCTCACGGTGCAGATATAGCCGTCGGAGGCCTGCGAGCCGGCGAGGCCGAAGGTCAGTCCCGTCACGAAGCCCTTCTGGAAAATGTCGTCGGTCAGCGGAACGTTGTTGAGCTTGACGCTCAGCAGCGCGCCGCCCTGGACGGGCTTTTCCTCGACGGAGGAGAACAGGCCGCTGGCCTTGACCTTCTCGATGACCTTCGGCTGCAGCACCTTCGTTGCCTGCGCATTCGCAACGCCCTTGGTCTGGAACTCGAACGCCACCTGCACGGGCTTCGGCGTGGCGGGCTTGCGGTACTCGCTGGCATTGATTTCCCTGGTCGCGCCGTCGACATAGTGCGAGGCGCAACCGGTCAGGACGACCGCGGCCGCGACGCACATCACGTGCGAGACGCGACGCAGGTTTTCTAGGAATGAATGGCTCAAGACTTCTCCTCTTTTTGTTGGATGGAGTCGCGATCGTAGTGAGGGAAGATTTCTTCAGTTACAAAATAATTGCCTGGAGACAGCATCTGACTCTTCGAAGCAACAGCCGGAGGTCCGATACCGGCCCTCGATAATTCGCCCATGATCAAACTGTTCGTCGGCCTCGGTAATCCGGGGCCTGAATACGAAGCCACGCGGCACAACGCCGGCTTCTGGTGGATCGACGCCCTGGCGCGCGACTGGAAGCTCAACCTCGTGCCCGAGCGCAGCTACCACGGCCTCGCGGCACGCGCGAACATCGGCGGCCAGAGCATCTGGCTGCTCGAGCCGCAGACCTTCATGAACCTCTCGGGCAAGTCGGTCGCCGCGCTCGCGCGCTTCTTCAAGATCGCACCCGAAGAAATCCTCGTGGCGCACGACGAGCTCGACGTGGTGCCCGGCCAGGCCAAGCTCAAGTTCGGCGGCAGCCATGCGGGCCACAACGGCCTGCGCGACATCCATGCGCAGCTCGGCACCGGCGATTACTGGCGGCTGCGCCTGGGCATCGGCCATCCCGGCGTGAAGTCGGAGGTGATCAACTGGGTGCTCAAGAAGCCGCTCAAGGAACAGCGCGACGCGATCGACGACGCGATCGTGCGCAGCCTGCATGCCCTGCCCGCGCTGCTCGCGGGCGAAATGGAAAAGGCCACGGCCACCATCCACACGAGCAAACCGCCCCGGCCCAAGCCGCCGCGGCGCGAGCCTGGCGACGGCAGCGCGCCCGCCGCACCCTAGCCAGCGTTCATCGCGGGAAGCGCCAGCAGAGCGCGAAGCAAGAGGGAGAGAAGAACGATGTCGACAACGAGGGAGAGAACGAGCAGAACGCACCGCATGCACCGGTCCATCGTCGCGAGCGCGATGGCCATCGGCGTCTGCGCAGTGACGAGCGCATTCGCGCAGCAGCCGGGCACGTCGACCTGGCGCTGTGGCAACAGCTACAGCGACCGACCTTGCGCGGGCGGAACGACGGTGAAGGTGGACGACGCGCGCACCGAAGACGATCGCCGGGCCGCCGACGAAGCCACGCAGCGCAACGCGAAGCTCGCCGACCGGCTCGAACGCACGCGGCTGTCCGAGGAGAAGCAGGCGCATCAGCGCGACCAGCGTGCCACGCAGGACGCCCAGCGCGCTGCCCTCGCGCAACGCAGGCTCGAAGCCCAGGAGCGCCTCGAGAAGGCGCGTGCCGCCAGGCTCGCGGCCGAGCCGCGCAAGGCCACTGCGAGCTACGGAGAGAGACCGGGATCGAAGCCCGCGGAGGAAGGCGGCGCGAAGAAAAAGCGCCGCAAGCCCGCGGCTTCAGACGCCGGCTGAGGGTGCGGACGGAGGCTGCGGCAGCGCGGCCTTCGTTGCCGTGAGACGCTCGTACTTCTGCATCAGCGTCTCGCGGCTTTCCACGTGGGCCGGGTTGATCGGGATGCAGGCCACGGGGCAGATCTGCACGCACTGCGGCTCATCGAAGTGGCCCACGCATTCGGTGCACTTGTGCGGATCGATCTCGTAGATCGCCTCGCCCATGTAGATCGCATCGTTCGGGCACTCCGGCTCGCAGACATCGCAGTTGATGCATTCGTCGGTGATCATGAGGGCCATGCCGCGATTATCCCCGCTGACGGAGTCCCCGGCGGCAACGTGGGAGAGCGATCCCCTCGGGGATCCGGTGCTACGGCACGCTTGTTGCAGTTGTCGGGTTATGCTGCGCCCCGCCCCATGAGCCTCTTTCTTCTCAAGCGCCTTGCCACGCTGATCGGCACGCTGATCGGCGCCTCCATCATCGTCTTCCTGGTCCTGGAGATCCTGCCCGGCAACGCCGCGCAGATGCTCATGGGCCCGGACGCCGCCCCCGAAGCCGTCGCAGCCCTGGCCACCAAGCTCGGCCTCGACCAGCCCGCCTGGACCCGCTACTGGCACTGGATCGCGGGCCTGCTCACCGGCGACCTCGGCGACTCCTACGCCTACAGTTCCCCCGTGCTCGACCTCATCCTCGAGCGCCTCGCACTCACCGTCCCCCTGGCCCTGCTGGCCATGGCCTTCACCACCGTGCTCGCCCTGCTCGTGGGCGTCACCGCCGCCGCGCGCCACAACAAGCTCGGCGACGTGGGCCTGATGGGCCTCACCCAGGTCGGCATCGCCATCCCCAACTTCTGGTTCGCCATCCTGCTGATCCTCGTCTTCTCCGTGCAGCTGCAGTGGTTCTCCGCCGGCGGCTTCGACGGCTGGGGCGAGGGTGTCTTCGCCGGCTTGAAGTCGCTGCTGCTGCCGGCCCTGTCCCTGGCCGTCGTGCAAGCGGCCATCCTCGCGCGCATCACCCGCTCGGCCGTGCTGGAGGTCATGCGCGAGGACTTCGTGCGCACCGCGCGCGCCAAGGGCGTGACCCAGCGGGCGGTGCTGTGGACCCACGTGCTGCGCAACGCCCTGATCCCCGTCATCACCGTCA
>Ga0102589_1000372_pt1 | contig 100126 bp, 94 predicted proteins | sample AraplaMF_Col_mLB_FD_76858 | JGI IMG/M metagenome (GOLD analysis project Ga0102589, IMG submission 76858) | Arabidopsis root microbial communities from the University of North Carolina, USA - plate scrape MF_Col_mLB | ecosystem: Host-associated > Plants > Roots > Endosphere | place: USA...
TTAGGTCATGATGATCTTTCTCCCCATCCTCGTCGTGGGCTTCGCCTACGAGTGGAAAAAAGGCGCGCTCGACTGGGAATAAGGAAGCTACACGATGGCCATTGAAGGCGTTCTCAAGGAAGGCTTCGTCACGACCACCTACGACTCGGTGGTGAATTGGGCGAAGACCGGATCTCTGTGGCCGATGACGTTCGGTCTGGCCTGCTGTGCGGTCGAAATGATGCACGCCGGCGCGGCCCGCTACGACATCGACCGTTTCGGCATGCTGTTCCGTCCGAGCCCGCGTCAGTCCGACCTGATGATCGTGGCCGGCACGCTGTGCAACAAGATGGCGCCGGCGCTGCGCAAGGTCTACGACCAGATGCCCGAGCCGCGCTGGGTGCTCTCGATGGGCTCGTGTGCCAACGGCGGCGGCTACTACCACTACAGCTACTCCGTGGTGCGTGGCTGCGACCGGATCGTTCCGGTCGACGTCTACGTGCCGGGCTGCCCGCCCACCGCCGAGGCGCTGCTCTACGGGATCATCCAGCTGCAGCAGAAGATCCGCCGCACCAACACCATCGCGCGTGCCTGAGGAATTGCCGAGATGACCGACTTTGCAATTTCTCCGGAGGCGCTGCAGGCGACTCTGGTGAAGACCCTGGGCGACAAGGCGCGCAGCGTGACCGTTGCGCTCGGCGAAGTGACCGTGGTGGTGAGCGCCGCGAACTACATCGAGGCGGCGCTGCTGCTGCGCGATGCGCCGGGCTGCCGCTTCGAGCAGCTGATCGACCTCTGCGGCATGGACTATTCCGACTACCGCGAAGGCGAGTGGGAAGGCGAGCGCTACGGCGTCGTCTCGCACCTGCTGTCGGTGAGCCTCAACCAGCGCGTGCGCCTGCGGGTGTTCGCGCCCAGCGAAGACCTGCCGGTGGTCGATTCCCTGCAGCCGGTGTGGAACGCGGCGACCTGGTTCGAGCGCGAGGCCTTCGACCTCTACGGCATCGTGTTCGAAGGTCACGACGACCTGCGCCGCATCCTGACCGACTACGGCTTCATCGGCCATCCGTTCCGCAAGGACTTCCCGGTGTCGGGTCATGTCGAGATGCGCTACGACGAAGAACAGAAGCGCGTGGTCTACCAGCCGGTATCGATCGAGCCGCGAGAGATCACGCCGCGCGTGATCCGCGAGGACAACTACGGCGCCGGACTCCACTGACATGGCCGAAATCAAGAACTACACCCTCAACTTCGGTCCCCAGCATCCCGCGGCGCACGGCGTGCTGCGCCTGGTGCTCGAGCTCGACGGCGAAGTGATCCAGCGCGCCGACCCGCACATCGGCCTGCTGCACCGCGCGACCGAGAAGCTCGCCGAATCGCGCACCTTCATCCAGTCGCTGCCCTACATGGACCGCCTCGACTACGTGTCGATGATGTCCAACGAACACGCCTACTGCCTCGCCATCGAGAAGATGATGGGCCTCGAGGTGCCGATCCGCGCGCAGTACATCCGCGTCATGTTCGCCGAGATCACCCGGCTGCTGAACCACCTGCTGTGGCTCGGCGCGCACGGCCTCGATTGCGGTGCGATGAACATGCTCATCTACTGCTTCCGCGAACGCGAAGACCTGTTCGACATGTACGAGGCGGTGTCGGGCGCGCGCATGCACGCGGCCTACTTCCGTCCGGGTGGCGTGTACCGCGACCTGCCGGACGTGATGCCGCAGTACAAGGTCAGCAAGATCAAGAACGCGAAGGCGATCGAGAAGCTCAACGAGAACCGCCAGGGCTCGCTGCTCGACTTCGTCGACGACTTCTGCAAGCGCTTCCCGAAGATGGTCGACGAGTACGAGACGCTGCTCACCGACAACCGCATCTGGAAGCAGCGCACCGTGGGCATCGGCGTGGTCACGCCGGAGCGCGCGCTGAACCTCGGCTTCACCGGCCCCATGCTGCGTGGCTCGGGCATCGAATGGGACCTGCGCAAGAAGCAGCCCTACGACGTCTACGACCGCATGCAGTTCGACGTGCCAGTGGGCAAGACCGGCGACTGCTATGACCGCTACCTGGTTCGCGTGGAAGAAATGCGCCAGGCCAACCGGATCATCCAGCAGTGCTCGGCCTGGCTGCGCGCCAACCCCGGTCCTGTCATCACCGACAACCACAAGGTCGCCGCGCCTGCGCGCGAATCGATGAAGGCGAACATGGAGGAGCTGATCCACCATTTCAAGCTCTTCACCGAAGGCTTCCATGTGCCCGAAGGCCAGGCCTACGCCGCCGTCGAGCATCCGAAGGGCGAGTTCGGCATCTATCTGGTGAGCGACGGCGCCAACAAGCCGTACCGCCTGAAGATCCGCGCCCCTGGTTTCCCGCACCTCGCCGCCCTCGACGAAATGTCGCGCGGTCACATGATCGCCGACGCTGTCGCGGTGATCGGCACGATGGACATCGTGTTCGGCGAGATCGACAGGTGAGAAAGAGCGAATGACTTCCTCGACCCACCATGACACGGCGCCCTCGGCGCCTTCTGCCCCTCTGGAGCCTGCGATCCTCGAGCGCTTTGCGCGCGAGGTGGCGAAGTACCCCGAAGCGGGCAAGCAGTCGGCCGTGATGGCCTGCCTGTCCATCGTCCAGCAGGACGAGGGCTACGTCAGCCTGCAGCGCGAGCGCGAGATCGCCGAGTACCTCGGCATGGCGCCCATCGCCGTGCATGAGGTGACGACCTTCTACAACATGTACAACCAACACCCGGTGGGCAAGTTCAAGCTCAACGTGTGCACCAACCTGCCTTGCCAGCTGCGCGACGGCGTCACGGCCCTCGTGCATCTCGAGAAGAAGCTCGGCATCAAGATGGGCGAGACCACGCCCGACGGCCTGTTCACGCTGCAGCAGAGCGAATGCCTCGGTGCCTGCGCCGATTCGCCCGTGATGCTGGTCAACGACCGCACGATGTGCAGCTTCATGAGCAACGAGAAGCTCGACCAGCTGGTCGACGGCCTGCGCAACGCCGCGCCGGCCACCAAGGGGGAGGCTTCCTGATGTCACCCGAACAAGTGCTCCAGCAGTTCCAGGCGACGGGCGTCCAGACCTGTTTCCATGACCGCCACATCGAGCCGCAGATCTATGCCGGCCTCGACGGCACCAACTGGCGCCTGGCCGACTACGAAGCGCGCGGCGGCTACCAGGCCCTGCGCAAGATCCTGACCGAGGGGCTCACGCCCGACCAGGTGATCGCCGAGGTCAAGGCCTCCGGCCTTCGCGGCCGCGGCGGCGCGGGCTTCCCGACCGGCCTGAAGTGGAGCTTCATGCCCCGCCAGTTCCCGGGCCAGAAGTACCTCGTCTGCAATTCGGACGAAGGCGAGCCGGGTACGTGCAAGGACCGCGACATCCTGCAGTTCAACCCGCACATCGTGATCGAAGGCATGGCCATCGCCGCGTATGCGATGGGCATCAGCGTGGGCTACAACTACATCCACGGCGAGATCTTCCAGACCTACGACCGCTTCGAGGAAGCCCTCGAGGAAGCGCGCGCCGCCGGCTACCTCGGCGACAAGATCATGGGCAGCACGTACAACTTCCAGTTGCACGCCGCCCACGGCTTCGGCGCGTACATCTGCGGCGAGGAAACCGCGCTGCTCGAATCGCTCGAGGGCAAGAAGGGCCAGCCGCGCTTCAAGCCGCCGTTTCCGGCGAGCTTCGGCCTCTACGGCAAGCCGACCACCATCAACAACACCGAGACCTTCGCGGCGGTGCCCTGGATCATCCGCAACGGCGGCCCGGCCTACCTCGAGTGCGGCAAGCCGAACAACGGCGGCACCAAGATCTACTCGGTGAGCGGCGACGTCGAGCTGCCGGGCAACTACGAAGTGCCGATGGGCACGCCGTTCTCCAAGCTGCTCGAGCTGGCCGGCGGCGTGCGCAAGGGCCGCACGCTCAAGGCGGTGATTCCCGGCGGATCGTCGGCGCCGGTGCTGCCCGCATCGATCATGATGGAATGCACGATGGACTACGACTCCATCGCCAAGGCCGGCTCCATGCTGGGCTCGGGCGCGGTGATCGTCATGGACGACAGCCGCTCGATGGTCGAGTCGCTCAAGCGCCTCTCGTACTTCTACATGCACGAGTCCTGCGGCCAGTGCACGCCGTGCCGCGAAGGCACGGGCTGGCTCTACCGCGTGGTGGACCGCATCCACAACGGGAACGGCAAGCCCAGCGACATGCACCTGCTGGACTCCGTGGCCGGCGACATCATGGGCCGCACCATCTGTGCGCTCGGCGATGCAGCGGCGATGCCCGTGCGCGCCATGATCAAGCACTTCCGCCACGAGTTCGAAGCCCTGATCCCGGGCCATGTCCCGGCCCCGGCAGCGCCCGTCAAGGCCTGAGCGCGAGAAGAAACACACTCATGATCGAAATCGAACTCGACGGCAAGAAGGTCGAAGTGACCGAAGGCAGCATGGTGATGCATGCGGCCGACAAGGCGGGCACCTACATCCCGCACTTCTGCTATCACAAGAAACTCAGCATCGCGGCCAACTGCCGCATGTGCCTCGTGGACGTCGAAAAGGCGCCCAAGCCGATGCCGGCCTGCGCCACGCCCGTCACGCAGGGCATGATCGTGCGCACCAAGAGCGAGAAGGCCATCAAGGCGCAGCAGTCGGTCATGGAGTTCCTCCTGATCAACCACCCGCTGGACTGCCCGATCTGCGACCAGGGCGGCGAATGCCAGCTGCAGGACCTGGCCGTGGGCTACGGCGGTTCTTCTTCGCGCTACGAAGAAGAAAAGCGCGTCGTGTTCCACAAGGACGTGGGCCCGCTGATCAGCATGGAAGAAATGAGCCGTTGCATCCATTGCACGCGCTGCGTCCGTTTCGGCCAGGAAGTGGCCGGCGTGATGGAGCTCGGCATGTCGCACCGCGGCGAGCACTCCGAAATCGAGACCTTCCTCGGCGACTCGGTCGACTCCGAACTGTCGGGCAACATGATCGACATCTGCCCGGTCGGCGCGCTCACGAGCAAGCCGTTCCGCTACAGCGCCCGCACCTGGGAACTGTCGCGCCGCAAGTCGGTGAGCCCGCACGACTCCACCGGCGCCAACCTGATCGTCCAGGTCAAGAACAACCGCGTGATGCGCGTGGTGCCGCTCGAGAACGAAGACGTCAACGAATGCTGGATCGCCGACCGCGACCGCTTCTCGTACGAAGCGCTCAACGGCCCGGAACGCCTGACGCAGCCCATGCTGAAGCAGGGCGGCCAATGGCAGCAGGTCGACTGGCAGACCGCGCTCGAATACGTGGCCAACGGCCTGAAGCAGATCAAGGCCGACCACGGCGCGCAGAGCATCGGTACGCTGGTGAGCCCGCACAGCACGCTCGAGGAGCTGCAGCTCGCCGCCATGCTCACGCGTGAACTCGGCAGCGATAACATCGACTACCGCCTGCGCAACGCCGAATTCACGGCATTCGAAGGCGTGCGCTGGCTCGGCACCTCGATCGCCTCGCTCACGCAAGTGCAGCGCGCGCTGGTCGTCGGCTCGAACCTGCGCAAGGACCATCCGCTGTTCGCACAGCGCATCCGCCAGGCCGTGCGCAAGGGCGCCGCGCTGTCGGTGATCACCTCGGCCAGCCTGATGGCAGACCCCGACGCCTGGGCCATCCACGTGGCCCAATCGTCGATCGTCGAGGCCGACCAGTGGGTCGAAGCCCTGGCAGCCGTCGCCGCCGCCATTGGCCAGACCAACGGCGCGGCCGCACCGCTGGCACCGAAGAACGCACCGGACGCCGCCGCACAAGCCATCGCAGCCTCGCTGCTGAGCGGCGAGCGCAAGGCCATCCTGCTCGGCAATGCGGCCGCCCACCACGCACAAGCCAGCAGCCTGCTGGCCCTCGCGAACTGGATCGGCGCACAGACCGGCGCCACCGTCGGCTACCTGACCGAAGCCGCCAACACCGTGGGCGCGCAGCTCGTCGGCGCGTTCCCGAAGAACGGCGGCCTCGATGCCGGCCGCATGCTTGCCGCAGGCTCCGGCCTCAAGGCCGTGCTGCTGCTGAACACCGAACCGGTGTTCGACTCGGCCGCCGGCGCCGCTGCTGCCGATGTCATCGGCAATGCGCAAATGGTCGTCACGCTGAGCCCCTTCAAGGCCAACCTCGAGTTCAGCGACGTGCTGCTCCCGATCGCGCCGTTCACCGAAACGCCCGGCACCTTCGTCAATGCCGAAGGCCGCCTGCAAGGCTTCCATGCCGTCGTGAAGCCGCAAGGCGAAACGCGTCCGGCCTGGAAGGTGCTGCGCGTGCTGGCCAATCTGCTGGGTCTGCCCGGCTTCGCATTCGAATCGACCGCCGACGTGCTGCACACGGTGGGCGAGGGCGGTGCCGTTCCGGCCAATGCCCTGAACAACGCGACGGCCGCGAAGGCCGTCGCTTCCAACGGCGCAGCGCCGGCACCCGTGGTCGCGAGCATCTACCAGCTCGACGCCATCGTGCGCCGCGCACCGTCGCTGCAACTGACCGCCGATGCGCGCAACGCATCGGTCGCACCGGCCCGTGCCGAGGAGGCATTGGCATGATCGACACGATTCATGGCTTCGGCCAGGGGCTGGTCGCCGCGGGCTGGTGGACGGCCGTGGCATGGCCCGTGATCTGGACGCTGATCAAGATCATCGTGGTCGTGATCCCGCTGATGCTGGCCGTGGCCTACCTCACCCTGTGGGAACGCAAGGCCATCGGCTTCACGCAGATCCGCATCGGCCCGAACCGCATCGGACCGCTGGGCCTGCTCCAGCCGATCGCCGACGCGCTCAAGCTGATGACCAAGGAAATCATCCTTCCGACGGTTGCCAACAAGGGCCTGTTCCTGCTCGGCCCGATCATGACCATCATGCCGGCGCTGGCCGCATGGGCGGTGATTCCCTTCGGACCCGATGTGGCGCTCGCCAACATCAACGCCGGCCTGCTGTTCGTGATGGCCATCACCTCGCTCGAGGTCTACGGCGTGATCATCGCCGGCTGGGCTTCGAACTCGAAGTACGCCTTCCTGGGTGCGCTGCGCGCCTCGGCGCAGATGGTGAGCTACGAAATCGCGATGGGCTTCTGCTTCGTCGTGGTGCTGATGGTCTCGGCCAGCCTGAACATGACCGACATCGTGACAGGGCAGGGCAAGGGCACCTTCGCATCGATGGGCATCGGGTTCCTGTCGTGGAACTGGCTGTCGCTGCTGCCGATCTTCGTCGTCTACTTCATCTCGGGTCTGGCTGAAACCAACCGCCATCCCTTCGACGTGGTCGAAGGCGAGTCCGAAATCGTCGCAGGCCACATGATCGAGTACTCGGGCATGAGCTTCGCGATGTTCTTCCTGGCCGAGTACGCCAACATGTGGCTGGTCTCGATCCTGTGCGTCGTGCTGTTCCTCGGCGGATGGCTGCCGCCGTTCGAGTTCCTGAGCTTCATCCCGGGCTGGATCTGGCTCGGTGCCAAGACCTTCTGCGTGGTCACCATGTTCCTGTGGGTGCGCTCGACGTTCCCGCGCTTCCGCTACGACCAGATCATGCGTCTGGGCTGGAAGATCTTCATCCCGGTCACGCTCGTGTGGCTGGTCGTGGTCGGTGCCTGGATGCAGACCCCGTTCAACATCTGGAAATAACTGGAAGCGCCAACATCATGTCTGCTGCGCATACCGCACCAACGTCCGCTCCGTTCTCGCTCAAGGACTTCCTGGGCAGCTTCATGCTGCTCGAGCTGTTCAAGGGCCTGGCCATCACAGGCAAGTACGCCTTCGCCCGCAAGATCACGGTGCAGTTCCCCGAAGAGAAGACGCCGCTGTCGCCGCGCTTTCGCGGCCTGCACGCGCTGCGCCGCTATGACAACGGCGAAGAGCGCTGCATTGCCTGCAAGCTCTGCGAAGCCGTCTGCCCGGCGCTGGCCATCACCATCGAATCCGACGTGCGCGACGACGGCTCGCGCCGCACCACGCGCTACGACATCGACCTGACCAAGTGCATCTTCTGCGGCTTCTGCGAAGAGAGCTGCCCGGTCGACTCGATCGTCGAGACCCACATCTTCGAATACCACGGCGAAAAGCGCGGCGACCTGTACTTCACCAAGGACATGCTGCTGGCCGTGGGCGACCGCTACGAAAAAGAAATTGCAGCGAACAAGGCGGCCGACGCCAAGTACCGCTGATCCCGTTCAGCCCGAAACCCGTACCAATTCGAATTCCAATGGACGTCAAGACCGGTCTGTTCTATCTGTTTGCCGTGGTGCTGCTGTTCTCAGCCTTCCGCGTCATCACCGCCCGCAATCCCGTGTACGCCGCGCTGTATCTGGTGCTGGCTTTCTTCCAGGCTTCGGCCATCTGGCTGCTGCTGCGCGCCGAGTTCCTCGCGATCTCGCTCGTGCTGGTGTATGTCGGTGCCGTGATGGTGCTGTTCCTCTTCGTCGTGATGATGCTGGACATCAACGTCGACAGCCTGCGGCAGGGTTTCTGGAAGCACTTTCCGCTTGCAGCCGGTGTCGGCGCGCTGATCGCGCTCGAAATGGCGGCCGTGCTGATGGGCGGCTTCCGCCTCGGCGAAGGGCCGCGCGCCATGGCGGCCACCACTGCCAACAGCTCGAACACGCTGGAGCTCGGCAAGCTGCTGTATTCCGAATACCTCTATCCGCTGGAAATTGCCGCAGTCATCCTGCTCGTGGCCATCGTCGCCGCCATCGCGTTGACACTGCGCACCCGCAAGGACAGCAAGTACGTCAACCCGTCGGACCAGGTGCGCGTGAAGGCGCGTGACCGCGTGCGCATCGTGCAGATGCCGGCAACGCGCGCCGCCGAACCCGTGGTGGTGGATGCAGATGCGGCAAAGGAAAACAAGGCATGACGCTCACGCTCGGACACTTCCTCTCCCTCGGCGCGATGCTCTTCGCGCTGTCGGTGATCGGCATCTTCCTGAACCGCAAGAACCTGATCGTGCTGCTGATGGCCATCGAGCTGATGCTGCTCGCGGTCAACATGAACTTCGTGGCGTTCTCGCACTACCTGGGCGACATGCACGGCCAGATCTTCGTGTTCTTCATCCTGACTGTGGCTGCGGCCGAGTCGGCCATCGGTCTCGCGTTGCTGGTCCTGTTGTTCCGCAACAAGTCCAACATCAACGTCGACGAACTCAACTCACTCAAGGGTTGAAATCAGTATGAGCGCAACCCTTTCCGCATCCGCCCTGTTGGCCGTGCCGCTGGCACCCCTGGTCGGCGCCGTCGTCGCCGGCGTGTTCGGCACCCAATTCGGCGGCAACCACATCGGCCGCAAGGTCACGCATTCGCTGACCATCCTCGGCGTGTTCGTCGCCTTCGTCATCTCGGCCATGACGCTCAAGAGCGTGGTGGTCGACGGCGCCCGCTTCAACGCCACCATCTACGAATGGATGGTCGTGGGCGGCCTCAAGATGGAAGTCGGCTTCCTGGTCGACGGCCTCACCGCCATGATGATGTGCGTGGTGACCTTCGTGTCGCTGATGGTCCACATCTACACCATCGGCTACATGGAAGAAGACGACGGCTACAACCGCTTCTTCGCGTACATCTCGCTGTTCACCTTCTCGATGCTGATGCTCGTCATGAGCAACAACATGCTCCAGCTGTTCTTCGGCTGGGAAGCGGTGGGCCTGGTGTCGTACCTGCTGATCGGCTTCTGGTTCAACCGGCCGACCGCGATCTTCGCGAACATGAAGGCCTTCATCGTGAATCGCGTGGGCGACTTCGGCTTCATCCTGGGCATCGGCCTGGTCGCGGCCTACGCCGGCACGCTGAACTACGGCGAGGCCTTCGCCAAGGCCGACATGCTGGCCGGCACCACCTTCCCCGGCACCGAGTGGATGCTGGTGACCGTGATCTGCATCTGCCTGTTCATCGGCGCCATGGGCAAGAGCGCGCAGTTCCCGCTGCACGTGTGGCTGCCCGACTCGATGGAAGGCCCGACGCCCATCTCCGCGCTGATCCACGCCGCGACCATGGTCACGGCCGGCATCTTCATGGTGGCGCGCATGTCGCCGCTGTTCGAGCTCAGCGACACGGCCCTGAGCTTCGTGCTGGTGATCGGCGCGATCACGGCGCTCTTCATGGGCTTCCTGGGCATCATCCAGAACGACATCAAGCGCGTGGTCGCGTACTCGACGCTCTCGCAGCTCGGCTACATGACGGTGGCGCTCGGCGCCTCGGCCTACTCGGTCGCGGTGTTCCACCTGATGACGCACGCCTTCTTCAAGGCGCTGCTGTTCCTCGGCGCCGGCTCGGTGATCATCGGCATGCACCACAACCAGGACATCCGCTGGATGGGTGGCGTGCGCAAGTACATGCCGATCACCTGGATCACCTCGCTGCTGGGGTCGCTCGCGCTGATCGGCACGCCGTTCTTCGCCGGCTTCTATTCGAAGGACAGCATCATCGAAGCGGTGCACGAGAGCCACCTGTGGGGCGCGCAATTCGCGTACTACGCAGTGCTGGCCGGCGTGTTCGTCACGGCGTTCTATTCGTTCCGCATGTACTTCCTGGTGTTCCACGGCAAGGAGCGCTACGACCAGAATCCCGACGCGCACCATCACGATGAACATGCTGAGCACGACGAGAACCATGGCCATCACGGCCAGAAGCCGCACGAATCGCCCTGGGTGGTGTGGCTGCCGCTGGTGCTGCTGGCCATTCCGTCGGTGGTGATCGGCTTCATGACGATCGAGCCGATGCTCTTCGGCGAGTTCTTCAAGAACGCGATCTTTGTCGATGCCAACAAGCACCACGCCATGAAGGAGCTGGAAGAAGCCTTCCACGGCCCGGTGGCGATGGCGATCCACGGCCTGCAGGCCGCGCCGTTCTGGCTGGCGCTGGCAGGTGTGGTGCTCTCGTTCTACATGTACATGGTCAACCCGGCGCTGCCGGCCGCGATCAAGCGCGCCTTCGGTCCGGTCTACCGCCTGCTCGAGAACAAGTACTACTTCGACTGGATCAACGAGAACATCCTCGCCCGCGGCGCGCGCCTGCTCGGCACCGGCCTGTGGAAGGGCGGCGACCAGGGCCTGATCGACGGCGCCATGGTCAATGGTTCCTGGAAAGTGGTCGGCCGTGTCTCGAGCGTGGTTCGCTGGGTGCAGTCGGGCTACATCTACCACTACGCCTTCGCGATGCTGCTCGGCATCTTCATCCTGATGACGTACTTCGTCTGGTTCAAACGCTGAGTCCTCAAGCGCTGGAGAAAAAGAAAAATGGGTTTGTTGAGCCTTGCCATCTGGGTGCCGATCGCATTCGGTGCCGTGCTGCTGGCGTTTGGCCGCGACGAGCATGCCAAGGGCGTGCGCTGGGTCGCGCTCGTCGGTGCCATCGTGAGCTTCCTGGTCACGGTGCCGCTGTACACGCGCTTCCAGGCCGGCACCGCCGCGATGCAGTTCGTCGAAAAGACGGGCTGGATCTCTCGCTTCAACGTCAATTACCACATCGGTCTTGACGGCTTGTCGCTCTGGCTGGTGCTGCTGACGTCGTTCATCACGGTCGTGGTCGTGATCTCGGCCTGGGAAGTGATCACCGAACGCGTGAACCAGTACATGGGCGCGTTCCTGATCCTGTCGGGCTTCATGATCGGCGTGTTCGCCGCGCTCGATGGCGTGCTGTTCTACGTGTTCTTCGAAGCCACGCTGATCCCGATGTACCTGATCATCGGTATCTGGGGCGGCCCGAACAAGATCTACGCGGCGTTCAAGTTCTTCATCTACACCTTGCTCGGCTCGCTGCTGATGCTGGTGGCGCTGATCTTCCTGTACAACAAGTCGGGCGGCAGTTTCGACATCCTGGCCTGGCACAAGCTGCCGCTGGGTTCGACGGCGCAGACCTTCCTGTTCTTCGCCTTCTTCGCGGCCTTTGCCGTCAAGGTGCCGATGTGGCCGGTCCACACCTGGCTGCCGGACGTGCACGTCGAGGCGCCCACAGGCGGCTCGGCCGTGCTGGCAGCGATCATGCTGAAGCTGGGCGCCTATGGCTTCCTGCGCTTCTCGATGCCGATCGCGCCCGATGCCTCGCACGAATGGGCGTGGCTCATGATCGCGCTGTCGCTGATCGCGGTGATCTACGTCGGCCTGGTCGCGCTGGTGCAGGAAGACATGAAGAAGCTGGTGGCCTACTCGTCGGTGGCTCACATGGGCTTCGTGACGCTCGGCTTCTTCATCTTCAACGAACTCGGCGTGTCCGGCGGCATCGTGCAGATGATTGCGCACGGCTTCGTCTCGGGCGCCATGTTCCTGGGCATCGGCGTGCTGTACGACCGCGTGCATTCGCGCCAGATCGCCGACTACGGCGGCGTGGTCAACACCATGCCCAAGTTCGCCGCGTTCGCGCTGCTGTTCGCCATGGCCAATTGCGGCCTGCCGGGCACCGCCGGGTTCGTGGGCGAGTGGATGGTCATCCTGGGCGCCGTGAAGGCCAACTTCCTGCTCGGCGCGGGCGCAGCCACCGCGCTGATCTTCGGCGCGGCCTACACCCTCTGGATGTACAAGCGCGTGTACCTCGGCCCGGTCGCCAACGACCACGTCAAGGAACTCACCGACATCAATGCCCGCGAGTTCCTGATGCTGTCGCTGCTGGCGATCGCCGCGCTGTGGATGGGTCTGTATCCGAAGCCCTTCACCGACGTGATGAACGCTTCCGTGAGCGAGCTTCTTCGCCACGTGGCAGTTTCGAAACTGCCCCTCTGATGCCACGCTGAAGACAAGAGAACGAGATGATTGACAAACTCAGCTGGGTCACGATCTACCCCGAAATCGTGTTGCTGGTCATGGCCTGCATCATTGCGCTGGTCGACCTGTCGGACGCGAGCCCGCGCCGCACCCGCACCTACGTGCTGACGCTGCTCACCCTGGTCGTGGTGGCCGTGCTCACCGGCATGGCCGCGCTCGACGGCAAGACGTCCTACGGCTTCGGCGGCATGGTCGTGAGCGACTCGATGGGCAACTGGCTCAAGTGCTTCTCCGCCCTGGCCCTGATGGTCACGCTGGTCTACGGCCGTCCCTACGCGGCCGACCGCGAGATGCTGCGCGGCGGCGAACTGTTCACCGTGAGCATGTTCGCGCTGCTGGGCATGTTCGTGATGATCTCGGGCAGTAACTTCCTGCTGATCTACCTGGGCCTGGAACTGCTCACGCTGTCGAGCTATGCGCTCGTGGCGCTGCGCCGCGACAACGCGGTGGCCAGCGAGGCGGCCATGAAGTACTTCGTGCTCGGCGCGATGGCCAGCGGCTTCCTGCTCTACGGCCTGTCGATGATGTACGGCGCCACCGGCACGCTCGACCTCAACGAAGTGTTCAAGGCGATCTCCACCGGCAAGGTCAACCACCAGGTGCTGGTGTTCGGCCTGGTGTTCATCGTGGCCGGCCTGGCGTTCAAGGTGGGGGCAGCGCCTTTCCACATGTGGGTGCCCGACGTCTACCAGGGCGCCCCGACGGCCGTCACGCTGCTGATTGGCGCGGCGCCCGAGCTGGCGGCTTTCGGCATCATCATCCGCCTGCTGGTCGACGGCCTGCAGCCGCTCGCGATCGACTGGCAGCAGATGCTGGCCGTGCTGGCCGTGGCTTCGCTGCTGATCGGCAACCTCGCCGCCATTGCGCAGAGCAACCTCAAGCGCATGCTGGCCTACTCGACCATCTCGCAGATGGGCTTCATGCTGCTGGGCCTGGTCGCCGGTTCGGACCTGCAGGGCACGCAGAACGCACAGGCCGCCTACAGCGCCTCGATGTTCTACATCGTGACCTACGTGCTGACCACGCTGGCGAGCTTCGGCATCATCCTGCTGCTGGCGCGCGAAGGCTTCGAAAGCGAAGAGATCACCGACCTCGCCGGTCTCAACCAGCGCAGCCCGCTGTATGCCGGCGTGATGGCGATCGCGATGTTCTCGCTGGCGGGCCTGCCGCCGCTGGTCGGCTTCTACGCGAAGCTGGCCGTGCTGCAGGCGCTGATCGCATCGGGCCAGGCGATCTACATCGGCCTCGCGGTGTTCGCCGTGATGACGTCGCTGGTCGGCGCCTTCTACTACCTGCGGGTGGTCAAGGTCATGTACTTCGATGCCCCCGTCACGGCAACCACCGTTTCGGCGTCGTTCGACGTGCGCACCGTGCTCACGATCAACGGCGCACTGATCCTGCTTCTCGGCGTCCTGCCCGGCGGTCTGATGACGCTGTGCTACGACGCGATCGCGGCCACGCTGGCCCACTGACGCGGCCGGCGCACGCACGGTGTCGCAAACCGCGTCGGTCTGGGTCGTGCTGCTGGTGGCGCTGGTGGCTGCCAACCTGCCGTTCTTCAACGACCGCCTGTTCGCCATCGTGCCGCTGCAGGCGAAGCCCAAGTCGCTTGCGATCCGCGTTGCCGAACTGGTGGTGCTGTACTTCATCGCCGGCGGCATCGGCCTGCTGTTCGAGCGCAGGGCAGGGCAGATCGCCTCGCAGGGCTGGGAGTTCTATGCGGTGACCGGCGCGCTCTTCATCGTGCTGGCCTTTCCGGGGTTCACCTGGCGCTACCTCATGAAGCACAGGCACTGACATGACTTCTCCCATCGCCGATTCGCACCTGAAGGAAGAGCTCATCGGCAGCGAGGAACTCTTCAAGGGCAATTTCCTGCAGGCCAAGCGCGACACCATCCGCCTGCCCGACGGCCACAGCGCCACGCGCGAATACGTGGTGCATCCCGGCGCCGTGGTGGTGATCCCGATGCTCGACGACGGCCGCGTGGTGCTGGAGCGCCAGTTCCGCTACCCGGTCGGCCATGTGATGGTCGAGTTTCCGGCCGGCAAGCTCGATGCGGGCGAAGACCCGTTCGTCTGCGGCCAGCGCGAGCTGCTCGAGGAAACCGGCTACACCGCGCGCGAATGGGCGCATGCGGGCGCCATGCACCTGGCCGTGGCGTATTCGACCGAGATCATCCACATCTACTTCGCGCGCGGCCTGTCGCTCGGCGAGCGCCAGCTCGACCACGGCGAGTTCCTCGACGTGTTCACCGCCACGCCGCAGGCGCTGGCCGGCTGGTGCCGCGACGGCACCGTGACCGACGCCAAGACGCTGACCTGCACCCTCTGGCTGCAAAACGTCCTTTCGGGCGCATGGGCACTCGATTGGCAAGCGGCGGCTCCGCAGGGCGGCGCGGGATAATCCGCGCATGAAGGTCCTCAATCTCCGCTGCGCGCACGGCCACGGCTTCGAGGGCTGGTTTGCGTCCAACGAGGCCTTCGACACCCAGCTCGCGGCCGGGTTGGTCGAATGCCCGGTCTGCGGCGACACCGCCATCGTCAAGCTGTTGAGCGCGCCGCGCCTCAACCTTGGCAACCCCAAGGCGCCGGCGGAGGCCGCACCCGCTGCTCCTTCGCAAGTGCCGGTCGAGCTGTCGCTCGAAGCCCGCTGGATGCGCGCGGTGCGCGAGGTCATCGCGAAAACCGAGGACGTCGGCGACCGCTTTGCCGAGGAAGCCCGGAAGATGCACTACGGGGAAGCCGAAGAGCGCGGCATCCGCGGCCACGCGACCCCCGAGCAGACCGAGGCGCTGCTGGACGAAGGCATCGCGGTGATGCCGCTGCCGATCCCGGCAGCGCTCAAGGAAACGCTGCAGTAAACCGCTGCCGCGGCAGGTTCAGGCCGTGAACTGAAGGGCGGCCAGGCGGGCGTAGACGCCGCCTTGCGCCACCAGCGTCGCATGCGTTCCCTGTTCGACGATGCCGCCGTGGTCGAGCACGATGATGCGATCGGCCTTCTGCACGGTCGCCAGGCGGTGCGCAATGACCAGCGTCGTGCGGCCTTCCATGGCCGATTCGAGGGCCGCCTGCACCATGCGTTCGCTTTCCGCGTCGAGTGCGCTGGTGGCTTCGTCCAGCAGCAGCAGCGGCGGATTCTTGAGAATCGCGCGCGCAATGGCGATGCGCTGGCGCTGCCCGCCCGACAGGCGCACGCCGCGCTCGCCGAGGAAGGTGTCGTAGCCCTCGGGCAGCGCCCGCAGGAAGTCGTGCGCGAAGGCGGCGCGGGCCGCGGCATGCACTTCGTCGGCGGTGGCTTCGGGCCGGCCGTAGCGGATGTTCTCGAAGGCGCTGGCCGAGAAGATCACCGCGTCCTGCGGCACGAGGCCGATGCGGGTGCGCAGGTCGGGCAGGGCGAGCGAAGCGAGCGGCGTGCCGTCGAGCAGCAGCCGGCCCGACTGCGGGTCGTAGTAGCGCAGCAGCAGCTGGAACACCGTGCTCTTGCCGGCGCCGCTGGAGCCGACCAGCGCCACCGTCTCGCCCGGCGCGATGTCGAGGCTGAAGTCACGCAGCGCCGGCGTGCCCGGCCGCGACGGGTAGTGGAAAGTCACGCCATCGAACCGGATCGCGCTGCCCGCCGCCGGAATCGGCGTGAACGCCGGATTCGGCGGCGAAAAGATGACGGCCGGTGCGTGCAGCAGTTCCATCAGGCGCTCGGTGGCCCCCGCGGCGCGCAGCAGGTCGCCGTACACCTCGCCGAGCACGGCCGTCGCGCTCGCGAGGATGGCCACGTAGACCACGGTCTGGCCGAGGTGGCCCGCCGTGATGTCGCCGCGCAGCACGGCCTGCGTGCCCTGGTAGAGGCCCCAGAGCAGCGCCGCCGAGGTGGCGATGATGATGAAGGCCACCAGCACCGAGCGCGCCCTGGTGCGGCGCACGGCGGTGCGGAAGGCGTTCTCGGTCGAGGCGTCGAAGCGGGCCGCCTCGCGCGCCTCGGCCGTATAGCTCTGCACCACCGGAATCGCATTCAGCACTTCGGCTGCAATGGCGCTCGAATCGGCCACGCGGTCCTGGCTGGCGCGCGAGAGCTTGCGCACCCGCCGGCCGAACCACATGCTCGGCAGCACCACCAGCACCAGGATGCCCAGCACCTGCACCATCACATAGGGATTGGTCCAGACCAGCACCGCCAGTGCGCCCACGCCCATCACCGCATTGCGCAGGCCCATGCTCAGGGACGAGCCGACGACGGTCTGCACGAGCGTGGTGTCGGCCGTCAGGCGGGAGAGCACCTCGCCGGTCTGGGTCGTCTCGAAGAAGGCCGGGCTCTGGCGCAGCACATGGCCGTAGACCGCGTTGCGCAGGTCGGCCGTGACGCGTTCGCCCAGCCAGCTCACCGTATAGAAGCGGGCGGCCGAAAAAACACCCAGGGCGACGGCCACCGCGAAGAGGGCGCCGAAATGCTCGCGCAGCGCCATGGTCTGGGCGCCCTTGTCGGCGCTGATCAGTCCGCCGTCGATCAGGCTGCGCAGTGCGAGCGGAAACACCAGCGTCGTGACCGCCGCCATCACCAGGAACAGGCCCGCCAGGACGATCTGCACGCGGTAGGGCCGGAGAAAGGGGCTCAGGCCTGACAGCGACCGGGGCGAGCCCTTGGCCATGGAAGACGGTGGGGAAGAAGCCATGGGGGTGGATTCTACCGAACCGCTGCCCCTACAAAGGCAGCCTTGACAATAACTGTCATGGCAGCTAATATTTCGTCCATGAGCGATGCAAAGATCCCCAAAGGCTCGTCGGTCCCCGATGACACTGTGCGTCAGCCGCCTGTTTTCTACCGGGCGGAGACCTACAAGGCCGAAGAGAGCATTGGCTATCTGATGCGCCGCATCGTGTCGGCGGTGGGGCAGGCGGTAGAAACCCGCATGTGCGAACCCGGCGGCCCGACCTATCCGCAGTGGGTGCCGCTGTACAAGCTGCACGTCGGCGCGGCCACCACGGTGGCCGAACTGGCCCGGGCTTGCGAACTCGACACCGGCGCCATGACCCGGCTGCTCGACCGCCTCGAAGCCAAGGGCCTGTGCCGCCGCGTGCGCTCGCTCGAAGACCGCCGCGTGGTCAACATCGAACTCACCGACGAAGGCCGTGCCGCCGCCAAGGAAGTGCCGTACGTGCTGAGCCGCGTGCAGAACGAGCACCTCGCAGGTTTCACCACCGAGGAATGGGAGCAGCTCAAGGGCTACCTGCGCCGCATCCTCGACAACGCGCAGGCCCTCGCGGCCCGTGGAGATAAAAATGAATGATTCCCTCGCCGTGCGCGCCGTGCGTCGCACACCCGTCGTGGCCGCCGCACTGCTGTTGGTCGCATTGGCCGGTTGCGCCGACATGGCCGGCATCGGCTCGCAGGCCAGGCTGCGCGATGCTTCCTCGCTGGGCATTGCCGCGAACACCGGCACTGCCACCGCGCCAAGCCTCGACAGCCAGTGGTGGCTCGCCTTCGGCGATGCGCAGCTCGACACGCTGATCGACCAGGCCGTGGCCGGCAACCCCAACCTGCAGGTCGCGCGTGCGCGTCTCGTGCGGGCGCAGGCATCGAGCGACATTGCCGAATCGGCTCTCAAGCCCAAGGTCGAAGGCGAACTCAACCTCAATCGCCAGAAGTTCAACAGCAACTACATCTACCCGGCACCGCTCGGCGGCTCGACGCAGAACATCGGCCTGCTGCAGCTCGGCGCGAGCTGGGAGCTCGACTTCTTCGGCAAGAACCGCACCGCGCTCGACACCGCCATCGGCGCCGCCAATGCGGCGGCGGCCGATGCCGATGCCGCACGCGTGCTGCTCGCCAGCAACGTGGCGCGCAGCTACTTCCAGTGGGCGCGCCTGAACGACCAGCTCACCGTGGCCCAGCGCACCCTGGCGCAACGCGACGAAACGCTGAAGCTCGTGCGCGACCGCGTGTCCGCCGGCCTCGACACCCGCCTCGAACTGCGCCAGAGCGAGGGCGGCCTGCCCGAGGCCCGCCAGCAGATCGAGGCGCTCAACGAACAGATCGCGCTGCAGCAGCACGCACTCGATGCGCTCGTGGGGCAGCCCAACGCGTCGGCATCCCTCAAGCCGCCGGTGCTGGCGGCCGTCAAGCCGATGGGCCTGCAGGCGAACATCCCGGCCGACCTGCTGGGCCGTCGCGCCGACATCGCCGCCGCGCGCTGGCGCGTCGAAGCCGCCACCAGCGACGTGGCCAATGCCAAGACCCTGTTCTATCCCAACGTGAACCTCACGGCCTTCGTCGGCTTCCAGAGCCTCGGCTTCGGCAAGCTGCTCAAGTCGGGCAGCGAGCAGTGGGGCGTGGGGCCGGCGATCAGCCTGCCGATCTTCGAAGGCGGCAAGCTGCGCGCCAACCTGCGCGGCAAGTCGGCCGATCTCGACGTGGCGATCGAGAGCTACAACGCCACCGTCCTCGATGCGGTGCGCGATGCGGCCGACCAGGTCTCCAGCGCCCAGTCGATCGCGCGCCAGCAGACTGAGCAGCGCGCCGCGCAAACGGCCGCCGAAGGCGCCTACGACATCGCCGTGCAGCGCTACCGCGCCGGTCTCGGCAACTACCTCAATGTGCTGACGGCGGAAACCGCCGTGCTCGCGCAGCGCCGGCTGGCCGTCGATCTCGCCGCGCGCGCGCTCGACACGCAGGTGGCGCTGGCGCGCGCGCTGGGCGGCGGCTGGCAGCCCCCGGCCACGGCCACGGCGTCGGCCCCGTCGGCCGCACTGAACTGAACTGACTCGACTCCTTCGTCTTCGGAAAGAACTTCACCATGAGCGACAACAACACTCCGACGCCCGCTGCTGCCGCAGCCTCTGTTGCACCCGAAGCGCCCGCCGGCAACGGCAAGCGCCGCCGCGCGCTGACCGCACTGGCGGCCGTGGTGATCGTCGCCGGCGGCGGCTGGGGCCTCTACGAATGGCTGGTCGCCAGCCACTACGAGGACACCGACAACGCCTACGTGCAGGGCAACGTCATCCAGATCACGCCGCAGATCGGCGGCACCGTCATGGCCATCAACGCCGACGACACCGACTTCGTGAAGGCCGGCCAGCCGCTGGTGCAGCTCGACCCGGCCGATGCCAGGGTCTCGCTCGAGCAGGCCGAAGCCGCGCTCGCGCAGGCGGTGCGCCAGGTGCGCACGCTGTACGCCAACAATGGCTCGCTGGCCGCGCAGGTCACGCTGCGCCAGTCCGACATCGTCAAGGCACAGAGCGACATCGCCAAGGCGCAGGACGACCTGCAGCGCCGCCGTGCGCTCTCGGGCAATGGGGCGGTGTCGAAGGAAGAACTCAACCACGCCGAAACGCAGCTCGACACAGCCAGGAGCCAGCTCGCCGCGGCGCAGGCCGGCGTGGTCGCCGCACGCGAAGCACTCGTGAGTAACCAGTCGCTGACCGACGGCACCAGCGTGGCGCAGCACCCGAGCGTGCTGGCCGCTGCCGCCAAGGTGCGCGAGGCCTACCTCGCCACGCAGCGCGTCGCGATGCCGGCGCCGGTCGACGGCTACGTCGCCAAGCGCACCGTACAGCTCGGCCAGCGCGTGGCCGCCGGCACGCCGATGATGTCGATCGTGCCGCTCAACCAGCTCTGGGTCGATGCCAACTTCAAGGAAGTGCAACTGCGCAACATCCGCATCGACCAGCCGGTGAAGCTCACGGCCGACGTCTACGGCAAGAAGGTCGAATACAGCGGCAAGGTCGCGGGCCTCGGCGTCGGCACCGGCAGTGCGTTCGCACTGCTGCCGGCACAGAACGCCACCGGCAACTGGATCAAGGTGGTGCAGCGCGTGCCCGTGCGCATCGCGCTCGACCCCGAGCAGCTCAAGGCCAACCCGCTGCGCATCGGCCTCTCGATGGACGCCGAGATCGACATCACGAAGAAGACCGGCAAGATGCTCGCCGACGCGCCGCGCGGCAGTGCGCTGACGCAGACGCAGGTCTACAGCCAGCTCGACCGCGGCGCCGATGCCGAAGTGGACCGCATCGTCGCGGCCAACCTCGGCCGCGGCACGCCGGCCACTGCTGCGGCCGCACCTCCGGCACACCGTCCGGCCTCGGCAGCGCCGGCCGCCGGTGCCCAGGTGGCAACGCAAGGCCAGCCCGGTTGATCGCGCGATCTCCTTAAACAGCTCGCGCAATGGCCACCGCCGCTCCCGCCTACGTCGCGCATCCGCCGCTCGAGGGCTCTGCCCGCGTCTGGGGCACGATCGCGCTTTCTGCGGCAACCTTCATGAACGTGCTCGACTCGTCGATCGCGAACGTGTCGTTGCCGGCCATCTCGGGCGACCTGGGCGTGAGCACCACGCAGGGCACCTGGGTCATCACCAGCTTCGCGGTGGCCAACGCCATCGCGGTGCCGCTCACGGGTTTCATGACCCAGCGCTTCGGCCAGGTGCGCCTGTTCATGGCCAGCGTGATCCTGTTCATGATCGCCTCGCTGCTGTGCGGCCTGGCGCCGAACATGACGACGCTGATCCTGTTCCGCGCGCTGCAGGGCTTCGTGGCCGGCCCGATGATTCCGCTGTCGCAGACGCTGCTGCTGTCGAGCTACCCGCGCGCCAAGGCCGGCCTCGCGATGGCCATGTGGTCGATGACGACGCTGGTGGCGCCGGTGATGGGGCCGCTGCTCGGCGGCTGGATCACCGACAACATCTCGTGGCCGTGGATCTTCTACATCAACATCCCCGTCGGCATCGTTGCGGCCGCCATCACCTGGGCGCTCTACCGCAAGCGCGAGAGCATCACGCGCAAGGTGCCGATCGATGCCATCGGGCTCGCGCTGCTGGTGCTGTGGGTCGGCGCGATGCAGCTGATGCTCGACAAGGGCAAGGAGCTCGACTGGTTCCATTCGCCGCAGATCGTCACGATGGCGGTGGTGGCCGTGGTCGGCTTCGCGTTTTTCCTGATCTGGGAGCTGACCGACAAGCACCCGGTGGTCGACCTGTCGCTCTTCAAGCGCCGCAATTTCTGGTCGGGCGCCGTGGCAACCGCCGTGGCCTACGGCCTGTTCTTCGGCAACGTGGTGCTGCTGCCGCTGTGGCTGCAGCAGTGGATGGGCTACACCGCGACGCAGGCAGGGATGATCATGGCGCCGGTGGGGCTGCTGGCGATCTTCTTCTCGCCGGTAGTGGGGCTCACGGTGGCGAAGATCGATCCGCGCCGCTATGCGACCTTCTCGTTCCTGGTGTTCGCGCTGGTGCTGTGGATGCGCTCGAACTTCAACACGCAGGCCGACTTCGTGACAATCATCATCCCGACGATCATCCAGGGCATCGCGATGGCGTTCTTCTTCATCCCGCTCGTGACGATCACGCTGTCGGGCCTGACGCCGGACCGCATCCCGGCCGCGTCGGGGCTGTCGAACTTCCTGCGGATCACGGCGGGCGCGATGGGCACCTCGATCACCACCACGCTGTGGGAGAACCGCGCGGCGCTGCATCACTCGCAGTTGGCCGAGGCGGTGAACCAGGGCAACAACGCGGCGACCAGCGCGATGTCGGGCCTGGCCGGCAGCGGCTTCAGCACCGAGCAGGTATTGGGGCAGCTCAACCGCATCGTCGACCAGCAGTCGTTCATGCTGGCCACGAACGACATCTTCTATGCATCGGCGATTCTGTTCCTGTTGCTGATCCCGCTGGTGTGGCTGGCGCGGCCGCAGCGCGGCGGGGCCGGCGGCGACGCCGCAGCCGGCGCGCATTGAGCATTGATCGCATGCATCCTCATCACCCCCAGGCTTCGCCGAGAAGACCTGGGGGTTTTTGTTGGCCCGGACGGGAGGCGCCTTTGTCACTGCGACGACAGTCGGCGATCGTGCATAACTTCCTCGCCGCATGCAGGTTGCAGTGCAGCATAGGCATTTGCCCCAGTATCCAAGTGTGAGTCACGCACGAACAATCGGTCCGCGCTCCATGGTGGCGCGCCGAGATGGACTGCATGACCGACTACTTTTTTCCGAACCCGGGCGATCTCGCGAGATGAGCGACGTCATCCTCGAAACCCGCCAGCTCACCAAGGAATTCAAGGGGTTCACTGCGGTCAGCAAGGTCGACCTCTCGGTGGTGCGCGGCTCGATCCACGCACTCATCGGCCCCAATGGCGCGGGCAAGACCACCTGCTTCAACCTGCTCACCAAGTTCCTGGAACCGACCACCGGCACGATCCTGTTCAACGGGCATGACATCACGGGCGAGCGTCCCGCGCAGATCGCGCGGCGCGGCATCATCCGCTCGTTCCAGATCTCGGCGGTGTTCCCGCACCTGACGCTGCTCGAAAACGTGCGCCTCGGCCTGCAGCGCCGGCTCGGCACCTCGTACCACTTCTGGAAGAGCGAGAAGTCGCTCAAGCCGCTCGACGCACGTGCGCGCGAACTGCTGGCCGAGGTGGGCCTCGAGGAGCTCGCCGACGAGCAGACCGTGAACCTGCCCTATGGCCGCAAGCGCGCGCTCGAGATCGCCACCACGCTGGCCATGGAGCCCGAGCTGATGCTGCTCGACGAACCCACCCAGGGCATGGGCCATGAGGACGTGCACCGCGTGGCCGAACTCATCAAGCGCGTGTCGGCCGGACGCACCATCCTGATGGTCGAGCACAACATGAGCGTGGTCTCCACCATCGCCGACACCATCACCGTGCTGCAGCGCGGCGCCGTGCTGGCCGAAGGCCCCTACGCGGAGGTTTCGAACAACCCCCAGGTCATGGAAGCCTACATGGGCACCACCGACGGCCAACTGCAGGGCGCCCACTGATGACCGCCGCACTCCAGATCAAGGGCCTTCAGGCCTGGTACGGCGAATCGCACGTGCTGCACGGCGTCGACATGGTCGTGCAGCCCGGCGAGGTCGTCACGCTGCTGGGCCGCAACGGCGCGGGCCGCACCACCACGCTGCGCGCCATCATGGGGCTCACGGGCGCCCGCAAGGGCAGCATCGAGGTCAACGGCAAAGAGACCATCGGCATGCCGACGCACCGCATCGCCCACCTGGGCATCGGCTATTGCCCGGAAGAGCGCGGCATCTTCGCCAGCCTCTCGTGCGAAGAGAACCTGATGCTGCCGCCCGAGCTCAAGGGTGCGGGGCAGGGCATGTCGGTCGAAGAGATCTACGCCATGTTCCCCAACCTGGCCGAGCGGCGCCACAGCCAGGGCACGCGCCTGTCGGGCGGCGAGCAGCAGATGCTGGCCGTGGCGCGCATCCTGCGCACCGGCGCCAAGCTGCTGCTGCTCGACGAGATCTCCGAAGGCCTCGCGCCCGTCATCGTGCAGGCGCTGGCCCGCATGATCACCACGCTGCGCGCCAAGGGCTACACCATCGTCATGGTCGAGCAGAACTTCCGCTTCGCGGCACCGCTGGCCGACCGCTTCTACGTCATGGAACACGGCCGCATCGTGGAGAAGTTCGGCGCTGCCGAACTCGAAGCCAAGATGCCCGTGCTCACCGAGCTGCTCGGCGTCTAGGTTCACTCACCGTTCGTTTGCTTCTGCTGGAGACACACATGAAAAACAAGCTCACCGCATTCGCCCTGGCTTTCGGCGCACTGGCTCTGGCTTCGGCCGCCCAGGCGCAGGCTCAAGACAAGATCAAGATCGGCTTCGTCACCGACATGTCGAGCCTGTATGCCGACCTCGAAGGCAAGAACGGCGCGCTGGCGATCCAGATGGCGATCGACGACTTCGGCGGCAAGGCGGCCGGCAAGCCCGTGGAGCTGCTGACGGTGGACCACCAGAACAAGCCCGACATCGCCGCCTCCAAGGCGCGCGAGTGGATCGACACGCAGGGGCTGACGATGCTGTTCGGCGGCACCAACTCCGGCGTCGGCCTGGCGCTGGCCAAGGTGGCGGCCGAGAAGAAGCGGGTGTACTTCAACAACGGCGCCGCATCGTCGGTGCTGACCAACGAACAGTGCTCGCCCTACACCGTGCACTACGCCTACGACACCGTGGCGCTGGCCAAGGGCACCGGCGCGGCCGTGGTCGACGGCGGCGGCAAGACCTGGTTCTTCCTGACCGCCGACTATGCCTTCGGCCATGCGCTCGAAGCCGACACCTCCACCGTCGTGAAGGCCAAGGGCGGCACGATCGTCGGCGCGGTGCGCCATCCGCTCAACGCCTCCGACTTCTCGTCGTTCCTGCTGCAGGCGCAGAATTCCAAGGCCCAGATCCTCGGCCTGGCCAATGCGGGCGGCGACACCGTCAACAGCATCAAGGCCGCCAAGGAATTCGGCATCGGCAAGACCATGAAGCTGGCCGGCCTGCTGATCTTCCTGAGCGACGTGCACAGCCTGGGCCTGAAGAACACCGAGGGCCTGCAGTTCACCACCAGCTGGTACTGGGACCTGAACGACGACACGCGCAAGTTCGCCAAGCGCTTCTTCGACAAGGCCAAGCGCATGCCGACCGAGATCCAGGCCGCCGACTACTCCGCCACCATGACCTACCTCAAGGCCGTGGATGCCGCCAAGTCGGACGATGCCGACAAGGTCATGGCCGAGCTCAAGAAGATGAAGCTCAACGACTTCTTCGGTTCCGGCCAGATCCGTCCCGACGGACGCTACGTGCACGACATGTACCTGATGCAGGTCAAGTCGCCCGCCGAGTCGAAGACCCCGTGGGACTACTACAAGCTCGTGAAGAAGCTGCCCGGCGACACGGTGTTCACCACCAAGGCCGAGTCCAAGTGCGCGATCTGGAAATGATGCTCGCCCCCAGGCTGCGCGCACTTCGTGTCGCAACGCCCTCCCCCTGCCGGGGGCGGGCCGGCCGCTTCGGGCGGCCGTGCGCGGCAGTCCCCACGATTTTCCTTTTACCTTTGGAGGTCTGATCATGAAGAAGACATTTGTACTTTCCAGCCTGTCGCTCGCGATGGCGCTGGCCGCCGGCGCCGCCCAGGCCCAGGACAAGGTCAAGATCGGCTTCATCACCGACATGTCGAGCCTCTACGCGGACGTGGAGGGCAAGAACGGCGCCCTCGCGATCCAGATGGCCATCGACGACTTCGGCGGCAAGGTCAACGGCATGCCCATCGAGCTGCTGTCGGCCGACCACCAGAACAAGGCCGACATCGCCGCCTCCAAGGCGCGCGAGTGGATCGACACGCAGGGCCTGACGATGCTGTTCGGCGGCACCAGCTCGGGCACCGCCCTGGCCATGGCCAAGGTGGCGCAGGAGAAGAAGCGCGTCTTCATCGTGAACGGCGCCGGCAGCTCGGCGCTCACCAACGACCAGTGCACCCCCTACACCGTGCACTACGCCTACGACACCGTGGCGCTGGCCAAGGGCACCGGCAGCGCGGTGATCGAGCGCGGCGACAAGAGCTGGTATTTCCTGACGGCCGACTACGCCTTCGGCCAGGCCCTCGAGTCGGATGCGACCAAGGTCGTGAAGGAGAAGGGCGGCACCGTGCTGGGCTCGGTGAAGGCGCCGCTCAACACCTCCGATTTCTCTTCGTTCCTGCTGCAGGCGCAGAACTCCAAGGCGCAGGTGCTGGCGCTCGCCAATGCGGGCGGCGACACCATCAACTCGATCAAGGCGGCCAAGGAATTCGGCATCACCAAGACCATGAAGATGGTCGGCCTGCTGGTGTTCGTGACCGACGTGCACAGCCTGGGCCTGAAGAACACCGAAGGCCTGCTGCTCACCACCAGCTGGGACTGGAACCTCGACGACAAGACGCGCGCCTTCGGCAAGCGCTTCTTCGAGAAGACCAAGCGCATGCCCACCGACATCCAGGCCGCCGACTACTCGGCCACCATGACCTACCTGAAGGCCGTGCAGGCCGCCAAGACGGTCGATGCCGACAAGGTCATGGAGACGCTCAAGAGGACGCCGATCGACGACTTCTATGCCAAGGGCTCCATCCGTGCCGACGGCCGCTTCGTGCACGACATGTACCTGGTGCAGGTCAAGTCGCCGGCCGAGTCGAAGCAGCCGTGGGACTACTACAAGGTGATCCAGAAGCTCAAGGGCGACGAGGTCTTCACGACCAAGGCCGAGAGCAAGTGCGCGTTGTGGAAGTAACCCCCCAGGCTGCGCGCACTGCGTGTCGCTTCGCCAACCCCCCTTTGCAAGGGGGGCGGGCCGGCCGCTTCGGGCGGCCGTGCGCGGCGGCCCCTGCGAAAAAGAAAAAACGGCCGACGGCTTCCTGAAACGCTTATGACCATTTCCCTTCCCGCCCTGTTGAGCCAGCTCCTCCTGGGGCTGGTCAACGGCTCGTTCTATGCCATCCTGAGCCTCGGGCTGGCGGTGATCTTCGGTTTGCTCAACGTCATCAACTTCGCGCACGGCGCGCTGTTCATGCTGGGCGCTGTCCTGACCTGGATGGCGATGGAATATCTGGGCATCAACTACTGGGTGATGCTGATCGCGGCGCCGATCCTGATCGGCCTCTTCGGCGTGGTGATCGAACGGCTCCTGCTGCGCTGGATCTACAAGCTCGACCACCTCTACGGCCTCTTGCTCACGCTCGGCCTCACGCTGCTGATCGAAGGCGTGTTCCGCTCGGTCTATGGCGTCTCGGGGCTGCCCTACGACGCGCCCGATGCGCTGTCGAGCGCCACCGACCTGGGCTTCATGGTGCTGCCCAACTACCGGGCCTGGGTGGTCGTCGCGTCCCTCGTGGTCTGCCTCGCGACCTGGTACGTGATCGAGAAGACGCGCCTGGGCGCCTACCTGCGCGCCGGCACCGAGAACCCGCGGCTGGTGGAGGCCTTCGGTGTCAACGTGCCGCTGATGATCACGCTGACCTACGCCTTCGGCGCTGCATTGGCCGGGTTCGCCGGCGTGCTCGCCGCACCGGTGATCCAGGTCTCGCCGCTCATGGGGCAGAACCTGATCATCGTGGTGTTCGCGGTGGTCGTGATCGGCGGCATGGGCTCGATCATGGGCGCCATCCTCACGGGGCTCGGCCTCGGCGTGATCGAGGGTTTCACCAAGGTTTTCTATCCGGAGGCTTCCTCCACCGTCGTGTTCGTGATCATGGTCATCGTGCTGCTCATCCGCCCCGCCGGCCTGTTCGGCAAAGAGAAATAAGGCGGACGGCATGAACATGAAAAAGATTTCCACCGTCGTCTACGCCCTGCTGCTGGTCGCGCTCATCGCGGCGCCGTTCTTCGGCGCCTACCCGGTGTTCGTGATGAAGCTCATGTGCTTCGCGTTGTTCGCCGCAGCCTTCAACCTGCTCTTGGGCTTCACCGGCCTGCTGTCCTTCGGCCACGCGGCCTTCCTGGGCGGCTCGGCGTACGTCGCGGGCCATGCGATCAAGGTCTGGGGCCTCACGCCCGAGCTGGGCCTGATCGCGGGCACCCTCACCGGCGCCTTGCTCGGCTGGCTGTTCGGCGTGCTGGCCATCCGGCGGCAAGGCATCTACTTCGCGATGATCACGCTGGCGCTCGCACAGATGATGTTCTTCGTCGCGCTGCAGGCCAAGTTCACCGGCGGCGAGGACGGCCTGCAGGGCGTGCCGCGCGGCAAGCTGTTCGGCGTCGTCGACCTGTCGAACGACCTCACGATGTACTACGTCGCGCTGTTGATCGTCGTGGCCGCCTTCCTGCTGATCGTGCGCACCATCCACTCGCCGTTCGGGCAGGTGCTCAAGGGCATCAAGGAGAACGAGCCGCGCGCGCTCTCGCTCGGCTACGACGTGAGCCGCTTCAAGCTGCTGGCCTTCGTGATCTCGGCCGCGCTGTCGGGGCTGGCCGGTTCGCTCAAGACGCTGGTGCTGGGCTTCGCCACGCTCTCGGACGTGCACTGGACCGCTTCGGGCCAGGTCATCCTGATGACGCTGGTGGGCGGCCTGGGCACGCTGTCGGGTCCGATCGTGGGCTCGGCCGTGGTGGTGCTGCTCGAGAACAAGATCGGCGAACTCGGCAACTTCCTCGCGCGCATCACGACCATCGACTGGTTCAACACGCTGGGCGAGTCGGTGACCATGGTCACGGGCCTGATCTTCGTGATCTGCGTGCTGGCCTTCCGCAAGGGGATCATGGGCGAGATCATTGCCTTCATCGACCGGCGCAAGGGGCGCGGGCCAGGCTCGTCGCACTGAACGCGCCTGCCGCGAGGGCTGCTTCGCTAGTTGGCCTTCGGAAGCACGGTGATCTCGATCTCCCGGCTGGCCACGTAGTACGGCACGTGCGCGTGGTTGGCGAACAGCAGGCGCAGCTTGTGCTTGCCGGGCGGCAGGTCGAGCACGGCTTCCGTCTCGCCGTTGCCGTAATGCTTGTAATGCTGGTGCAGGTACTCGCCGGGCTTGTCGAAGGGAAGCGGCGCCTTGATGTCGACCGGCAGCGGCATGTCGATCAGGATGTGGTGGTGGCCGGTGTTCTTGATGTCGCCGGCGACCACGGGCGAGACACCCATGCCCGAGGCCACGAACGCGACGCGAAACGGTGACTTCACCTGGTCCCCGTTCTTGATATTGGTGAAGTACAGCAGCTTTTCTCCGGGCAGGAAAGGGCGCGTGCGGTCGCTCGCGCTGATGTCGCTGATGACGGAGTCCGTGGTCTCCAGTGGCTTGATGGCGACGTCGGGTGGCGCCGCGATGGCGATGGAGGCGCTGATCGGCAGCAGGGCGCCGGCGATGGCCAGCGTTCTCAGGGGGTGATGGATGTTCATGGGTGGACTTACGCTGCCGACCGGCCAACGGATGCATGACCCAGGCTTCTTTTTCGGCGTGATCGATGATCGGCGCAGTCGTCGATCGGCCAGCGCAACAGCGGCACGCGCTGTGCACAGGGCTGCAGCCTAGCGTCTCTCGGTCGTGAAACAGAGCAGCGCGGCGACGGGCAGCGCAAAACCCAGCCACGACGCCAGCAGCCATCCGCCGTGGGCGTAGGCCAGGCCGCCGAGCGCCGAGCCGATCGCGCCACCGGCGAAGAAGGTCGCCATGTAGAGGCCGTTGAAGCGGCTTCGGTACTCGGCCCCGAGCCCGAAGATCGCACGCTGCCCGAGCACGAGGTTCGTGGTCACGCCGAAATCCAGCAGGATGCCGGCGACGACGAGCGCCGCCAGGGCGAACGGCGAACCGGACGCACCGAGGTGCGTGATGAGGAAGGCGCAGGCCACCGCGAGCATGGCCAGTGCGGTCGCCGGCTGCGTCCAGCCTCTGTCCGCCATGCGGCCGGCAATCGGCGAGGCGATGGCACCCGCGGCACCGGCGAGCGCGAACAGCGCAATGCCTCCTTGCGAAAGATGGAATGCCGGTCCTGCGAGCAGCAGGGGCACCGTGGTCCAGAAGAGGCTGAAGGCCGCGAACAGGCAGGCCTGGTAGAGCGAGCGGCGTTGCAGGACCGGCGTACTGCGTGCCAGGTGCGCCATCGAGGCCAGCAGGCGCCCGTAGGAGAGCGCCGAGGCGGGCTGGCGCGGCGGCAGGGCCAGCCCGAGCATCAGCGCCAGCAGGACCATCGCGCCTGCCGACACGAAGAACACGGCATGCCACGACGCCATCTGCGCAATGAAGCTGGAGACGGGGCGCGCCAGCATGATGCCGAGCATCAGGCCGCTCATCACGTTGCCGACAACCCGGCCGCGGACGGCTTCCGGCGCGAGATGCGCGGCATAGGGAACGAGCACCTGCACCGCGACCGAAGCGAGCCCGATGCAGAGTGCCGAGGCGAAGAAGGGCAGCGGATGCATCGACAGCCCCGCGCCCAGCAGCGCCAGGGTGACGAGGCCGATCAGCGTCAGCACCAGGCGGCGCGTCTCGATCAAGTCGCCGAGCGGCACCACGAACAGAAGTCCGAGGCCGTAGCCGATCTGCGTGAGCGTGACGATCAGTCCGGTCGCGTCCGGTGAGAGTCCCAGCGCCACGCCGATCGGCCCGGCCAGCGGCTGGGCGTAGTAGATGTTGGCGGCGATCAGCCCGCAGGCGAACGCGAGCAGGAGCGTCATCCAGAGCGTGACGGCCTGAGCGGGCCGGGCATCGGGGGTGAGGGTGGTGGCGGTCATCGGCAGGTCTCGATAAAGGAAATGTTCATGTCCAAAATAGGCAAAAAATCAGGCGAGCGCCTTCATGGCGACATCCACGAGGGCGTGCATCTCCTTGCGCGTGCGGCCGGTCTTGCCGACCACGCGCATGCCCTGGATCAGGCAAAGCAGGAGCCGCGCGGCGGTCTCGCCATCGACGTGCGCCGGAATCGATCCGTCGGCCCGGCCTTCACGGATCAGCTCGCGCAGGAGCGTTTCGTTTCGGCTGAGTGCGGACTTGACCCACTGTGCAACCTCGTCGTCGAAGGTGGCCAGCTCCGCCGCGCTTCCGACAACGAGGCAGCCCTGGCGCCCGTCCGCGCCGTGCGATGCCTCGGCATAGAAGGTCAGCGCCTTCCGGATGCGCTCGTGCCCGCTGTCGGCCGAGGCAAGCACTTCGCGCAGCCTGGCGTCGCGCACGGTCTTGTAGCGGTCCAGCGCCGCCAGGAACACGCTTCGCTTGTCCTTGAATGCCTTGTAGACGCTGCCCGAGGCGAGTTCCATGGCGTGGGCGAGATCGCCGATCGAGGTGGCGTGGTAGCCGCGCTCGCAGAAGATCCGAACGGCCTTGTCGAGCACCTCGTCCATCTCGAACTCGCGGGGGCGACCTCGGCTGGGCGTGGGCGGGGTGCGCAGGGCATTGATCGGCATGACTGTATTTTGGAATCGATTGTTTCCAAAGTCAATCGCGGCACGAGCCACGGCATCGGGGCGCTTCCTAAAGCCGCAGCGGTGCGGCGTAGCCCGTCATCTCGAGGTACCCGCGGCCCACGCGGCGGCCTTGCGCATCGAGCAGTTCGCTCAGGCCTTCCCAGTAGACGCCGCCGGTCGAACCGCGGCTGTCGAGCTCCTGGTCGTCGAGCAGGGCGCGCACTTCGAAGTTGCCCGAAGGCGTTTGCACGCGCCACTGCGTCGGGTACGACGCCCGCGTGCGCGGGCTGGTCCACGCGTTGACGCTGTCGAAGCGCACCTCGTCATTCCTGAAAACACGCAGCACGCCGTCGCGCGTGCGGAACGATCCACCGGCCCACAGCGCACTGCCGTCCTTGCGGCGCAGGTGAAAGGCGGTGAGGGCACTGCCGTCGTCCAGGTTCATGCCGATCCAGTCCCAGCCCACGGCCTCGGGGTGCATCAGCGCCTCGCTCCATTCGTGGTCGAGCCAGGCGACGCCGTCGACCTCGAAGGCCCGGCCCTTGAGCGTGAGCCTTCCTTGCGTCTTCAACTGGGGCTCGCTGTAGTAGTAGCTCGCCTGAGTTTCCTCGGGACCCTTGCGCGAGAGGCCCGCGTTGCCTTGCAGGAGAACCTGCTGCGTCGGCATGAAGCGCAGGTCGAGCGTGAACTCGCCGGCCGGAATGCGCGCCGAATAGCCGCCGTCCTGGCGCACCAGCGACCAGTCGCGCAGGCGCACGTCGGTGTCGGTCTCGCCGGCCGATGCGATGCCGAAGCCCGCGCGCGCGATGCGTTGGTCGTGCAGCAGCACGCGGCCTTCGAGATCGGTGACCGCCGCATGCGCGAACACGAGGTTCTTTGCCGCAAAGGCCGAGCGCATGTCCTGCGTGGCATCGACGCGCGAGCGGAAGAAGGTCACCTGGAAGCCGAACTCGCGTCCCGCCGTGTTCTTCGCGTGGCCCGTGATGTACCACCACTCGGTGCGCAGATCGGGATGGCTGCCGAAGTCGCGCGGAAACTGCAGCGTGCGCGGGGGCAAGGCCCAGGCCGCGGGCCCGGCAGCCAGTGCGGCGAGCAGCAGGCTGCGCCGCGACAGGCGAAGAAGCGAGGGCGGCAACATCACCCCGCAACCAGCGCGTCGATGCGCTGTTGCGCCGGCCCGATGTCGCCGAATGCGTTCTGCACCCATGCCGCATCGTGGTAGCTCGGCAGGTAGCGCTCGCCCGCGTCGCACAGCAGCGAAAGGATGGAGCCTTGCTGCCCGGCCGCACGCATCTCCTGCGCAATGGCCAGCATGCCGACGAAGTTGGTGCCGGTCGAAGGCCCGACCTTGCGTCCCAGCAGCGCCGACAGCGCATGCATGGCCGCCACCGAATCGAGGTTGGGCACTTCGATCATGCGGTCGACCAATGTACGGATGAAGCTCGGCTCCACGCGCGGCCGGCCGATGCCTTCGATGCGCGAGCCGACGGCCGTCAGCGCGGCGTCGCCCGTGCGGTGGTAGGCCGAGAACACCGAGCCTTCGGGGTCGGGCACGCACACCTGCGTGTCGTGGCAGCGAAAGCGCAGGTAGCGGCCGATGGTGGCGCTGGTGCCGCCGGTGCCCGCGCCCACCACGATCCAGGCCGGCACCGGATGCCGCTCGCGCGCCATCTGCTGGAACATGCTCTCGGCGATGTTGTTGTTGCCGCGCCAGTCGGTCGCGCGCTCGGCGTAGGTGAACTGGTCCATGTAGTGGCCGCCGGTGCGTTCGGCCAGCGCACGGGCCTCCTCGTACACCTGCGCCGCGTGGTCGACGAAGTGGCAGCTCGCGCCGTAGAAGGCGATCTGCGCGACCTTCTCGGGCGAGGTGTTGCGCGGCATCACCGCGATGAAGGGCAGGCCCAGCAGCCGCGCGAAGTAGGCCTCGCTCACCGCCGTCGAGCCGCTCGACGCCTCGACGATGGTCGTGCCCTCGCGCAACCAGCCGTTGCACAGCGCATAGAGGAAGAGCGAGCGCGCGAGCCGGTGCTTGAGGCTGCCGGTCGGGTGGGTCGATTCGTCCTTCAGGTACAGGTCGATGCCCTGCGCGGCGAGCGCGGGCAGGGGCAGCGGGATCAGATGGGTGTCGGCGCTGCGCTGGTAGTCGGCTTCGATGCGGCGGATCGCGCCGCCGAGCCAGCCGCTGCAGGAGGAGGAAGAGGGTGGTTGCTGCATAGCGTGCCAGTCTACAAGTCATGCCTTGCACCCGGCGGGCGCATGAATCGGGATACTGTGCACTGCCACCAACAGGCAGGAGACGAGGTGCTGGTCGACCGCTGGGGCGTGCCGCACCTCTACGTCGGCACGCTCCACGACGCCTTCGTGGCGCAGGGTTTCATCGCCGCGCGCGACCGGCTGTGGCAGATGGACCTGTGGTGCAAACGCGGCCTCGGCGAGATGGCCAAGGACTTCGGTCCCGCCTGGGTGAGCATCTCGCGCACCGGCTTCCAATGACCGATGCGCCACGATCTCTTGGTCACAGCAGTTTCCGACTGCTGCACATCAGAAGGTTTCGACGATGGAAACGTGGCGTGTCCCGATCGAATGACTGCCGATGCCGGATTTGGCGCAAGACTTGGACTGCAGGTTCTCGCGATGAGACCCGCATGCGTCTTGCTCCAACCTCTTTCTCTGGAACTTCCATGAAACTCACGAAAGTCATGAAGATCGTTTCCGTCCCGGTCCTGACCTTGTTGGTCGCCGCCGGCGCCCACGCAGAAGCGTACGACGGTGTTCACAACGCCCTCTCCACCAAGACACGCGACGAGGTGAATGCCGAAGCCGTGCGCACTGCCACAGCGCCGGACCAGAACGTGGTTCGCGGCTCTCGCGGTCCCGAGACCATGGCCGTGTCGAAGGAGCGTTCCCTCGTCGAAGCTGAAGCCATCCGCACGGCCTGGATGCCTGACCAGAATGTCGGCTCCGGCTCTCGCGTGAACAGCAAGGTCATCTCGACCATGCCGCACCCGGCCGACGTGCGCGCGAAAGCCAATTGATCAACGACTGCCTCACGCTGCGCGTGCGGCAGGAATACAAATGGTGGCAGAAGAGCCGCGAGCTGCGGCTCGCCACCTCAGACACCAGCCCCGGGGTCGAAACCTGATGACATCTTCCCTCACCGTCGGTGCTGCCGACGCTTCTGAGTCGGCCGCTTTGTCTGCCAGGTTTAACTCGGGCGCGCTGAACCCCATGCTGCACGCGCCGTTGCTGCCGCTGCTGATTCGCCTCGCATTGCCCACGGTGGCCGTGATGCTCATGCAGACGGTACTGAGCGTGGCCGAAACCTACTTCGTGAGCGGACTGGGTGTCGACGCGATCGCAGCGGCCTCGCTGGTCGTGCCTGTCATGCTGCTGATGACCATGGTCTCCAACGGCGGCGTCGGGGGTGGGGTTTCCTCGGCGGTCGCGCGCGCACTCGGCGCCGGCCGGCAAGACGAGGCCGAAAGCCTCGTGTGGCATAGCGTCGCGATCGCCATCGCCGCCGGTGGGCTGTTCGCCGTGACTGCGATCGCCGCGGGTCCGATGCTCTATCGGGGCTTGGGCGGAACGGGCGCGTCCTTGCAGCAGGCGCTTCGGTACTCGAACATTCTCTTCGGCGGCGCGGTCCTGTTCTGGGTTCCGACGTTGCTGCAATCGGCCTTGCGAGGCGCGGGCAACGTCAGGACGCCTGCACTGATCATGCTCGGTGGCGTCTGCGCCGGGCTCATCATTTCTCCGGTCTTGATTCTGGGCTGGCTGGGGCTTCCGCGAATGGGCATCGCCGGTGCGGGCGTGGCACAGGTGCTGTGCACCGCAGGCTCGTTGGTGGCGATCGTTGCCTCCATGCGATCGGCGGGCTCGAAACTTCGCCTTCGCCGGTATCCGCTGCGGCGTGACCACTTTGGTGCCATTCTTGGCGTGGGCTTGCTGTCGACCCTCAACGCGGCGATGTCGACGCTCTCGATCGCCGCGATCACTGCGGCCGCGGGCACCTTCAGCGTAGCGACGATTGCCGGCTACGGTATCGCGTCCCGGCTCGAAATGCTGCTGGTGCCCGTGATGTTCGGTTTCGGCACCGCAGCCATCGCCGTGGTCGGCACCTCCATCGGCGCAGGCGACGTGGCGCGTGCGCGCCGCGCTGCCCTGGTGAATGCTTTGTTCGTCGGTGGTGTGCTCGAAGTGCTGGGCCTTTGCGTGGCGTTCATGCCCAGCCTGTGGATGTCTCACTTCACGAACGACCCCGACGTACTGGCCGTTGCTGGCCACTATCTGCGCGTGATGGGCCCGGCGTACGGTTTCATTGCCATTGCGTTGGCGCTGTACTTCGCGGGGCAGGGGGCGCGGCGCGTTGGTTGGCCGCTCGCTGCGGGTGTTCTCCGCTTCGTGTGCGCGCTGTCCGCAGCGGCGCTGGTGTTCGCGGGGAAGCTCAGTCTCGAATCTGCCTTCCTGCTGGTGGCCGGGGGCGCCATCGTCGGCGCCGCAGTGACGGTGTGGGGCTTCGCCCGGGTGAAGTGGGGGAGCTGCTAGATCGCGTGGGTGTGAAGAACTGCGCATGACCATCCGAACCGCTTTTCCGAGTGCAGCGGGCGGTCCTGCTGGACCGCCTTGGTCACCCGGGTCGTTTCCTGAACCTCAACGCGAGCGGCTTGCTACCGCTTCGACGGACTCAGCCTGCCAGCCGCCGCCCAGCGCCTTGAATGCACTGACCGCCGCGCGCGCCGACTCCGTTTGCGCTTGCGCTCTCGCATCGGCCACGCGCAGCAGGCTCTCGTCCGCTTGCAGCACTTCGATCAGGCTGACAACACCGCGCTGATACGCCGCGAACGAGGCACCTCGCGCACGACCGAGCGATGCCTCGCCCTGCGCGAGCAATGCGGCCTGTTCTTCGCGCTTGACCAGGGCGGAGAAGGCGTTCTCCACGTCTTCGGTCGCACGCAGCGCGGCGAGCCGATAGGCGGCGAGCAACTCCGCGTCCTGTCCCTTGGCGAGTTCGATCTGCGCATCGATGCGCCCGAAGTCGAACAGCCGCCAGCGCAGGCCGAGCAGGGCCGCAGCCTGACTGGCGCCGCCGGTGAACAGGTTGCCGCTGGCCACGGACGTGGCGCTGCCGATCGTTCCTCCCAAGGACAGCTTCGGGTAGTACTCGGCCACGGCCATGCCGATGCGCGCGTTCGATGCCGCAAGACGTCGCTCGGCGGCGATCAGGTCGGGCCGACGCCGTAGCAATTCGCCAGGCGATCCGGCGGCGCCGATGCGCGGTGCGACAGGAATGGCGCCCGCAGCCGACAGTTCGGCGCGGTGCGCGCCCGGGGCGGCGCCCAGCATCACGTCGAGCGCGTTCATGGCCGCAGTCTCGCCCGCCTCCAGCACTGGCACCGACGCACGGACCTGCGCCAGCGCACCTTCGACCTGCCTCAACTGGAGTTCGGCGGCCAGCCCCTTGCCGTAGAGCAGGTCGATCTTCGACAGCAGGTCCTGCTGCGTGGCGACTTGTCGGCGCGCCACGTCGAGACGGGCCTGCAGTCCGCGCAGCGTGATGTAGATGTCCGCGGTCTGCGCGGCCACGGTCAGGCGCGTGGCGGCTGCGCCAGCCTCCGATGCCTGGTAGTCGGCCAGCGCAGCTTCGCGTCCCCGACGCAGGCCGCCGAAGATGTCCAGCTCCCAGCTTGCGCCAAGGTTCGATTCGTAGGCGTTGCCGTAGCGATCGAAGCCTGGCTGCGAGTTCAGGACTCGGCCCAGCGGCGTCTCCACCGACTGGTAGGCCCTGGCGGCTTGCCCGCTGAGATTACCCGAAGGCAGCAACGCCGCGTTCGCTGCACCGAGCCCGGCACGGGCCTGCGCCACGCGGGCGGATGCCTGCGCAAGATCGAGGTTCTGCGTCAGTGCGAGTTCGACATAGCGGGCCAGCTGCGCGTCGCCGAATCCGGCCCACCATGCCGCCAGCTCGGCGTTCGCGGTAGCGGCCCGCCGATCGAGGGCTGCCTGGCCGATGTATTGGTCCGGCAAAGTGACGGCGGGCCGGACATAGTCAGGGCCGACCGCGCAACCTGCGAGCAGGCTGAAAAGCAGGGGAATGGCAAGGGTACGTTGAGACATGGCTTCTTCCGGAAGGAGTGACATCGGAACCGCAAACAAGGTGATGTGACTATAATCCAATTTGGTCACTTGTTGTTATCTGTTCGACGAAGCGGTAAGCTGTCGCCATGAGCAATGCAACTTCTTCTTCCCCTGCCGCGCGGGGGCCGGCCGACCATGACGTGCGCGCGCAGATCCTCGTCGCGGCAACCGAGCACTTCAGCCGGTACGGTTACGAGAAGACCACGGTTTCCGACCTTGCCAAGGCCATCGGCTTCTCCAAGGCGTACATCTACAAGTTCTTCGAGTCCAAGCAGGCGATCGGCGAAATGATCTGTTCGAACTGCCTGCGCGAGATCGAGGCCGACATCCGCGCGGCGATCGATGGAACTGACCGCCCGCCGGAGAAACTCCGCCGCATGTTCAAGGCCATTGTCGATTCGGGCCTTCGCCTGTTCTTCCAGGACCGCAAGCTCTACGAGATTGCCATCTCGGCGGCCAGCGAACGCTGGCAGTCGGCCATCGCTCACGAAGCGTGCATCCGACAACTGCTCGTCGAGGTGCTGAGGCAAGGGCGAGATTCCGGCGACTTCGAGCGCAAAACGCCGATCGACGAGACGGCGGCGGCGATCTACCTGGTCGTTCACCCCTATATCAACCCCTTGATCCTGCGGCACAGCTTTGATCACACGGACCATGCACCGGCGCAGCTGTCCGGCTTGGTGCTGCGCAGCTTGTCGCCATAGACAAAGAAATTTGATTGTGACTATTGACTGAATTGGTCACTGTTATCACAATAGGGGTCCTGATCGATTCGTCTATGGGACCCTCATGCATCCGCGCCGCTTTGTTACATTCGCACTTTTCTGCGCCTTGCCATTCGCGTTGGTCGCTTGCGACGACAAGGCTCCGCCAGACCCGCGCACCCAAGTGCCGCTGGTGCGCGCCGCTACCGTCCAGGCAGCCGCTTCGGCATCGCGCTCTTTCACCGGCACCGTAGCCGCGCGTGTGCAAAGCGACCTGGGATTTCGAGTCTCGGGGAAGGTGCTGGAGCGGCTCGTGGACGCCGGGCAAACAGTCAAGCGTGGGCAACTGCTCATGCGCATCGACCCCGCCGATCTGAAGCTCGCCGCGCGTGCGCAGCTGGAGGCCGTGACCGCTGCACGAGCACGTGCGAAGCAGGCGAGTGACGAAGAACTGCGCTATCGCGACCTGCGCGGCACCGGTGCAATCTCCGCTTCGGCCTACGACCAGATCAAGGCCGCGGCGGATGCCGCCCAAGCCCAGCTCAGTGCGGCCGAAGCGCAGTCCGATGTCGCTCGCAATGCCAACCGTTATTCAGACCTCATTGCCGATTCCGACGGCACGGTGGTCGAAACGCTGGCCGAGCCCGGCCAGGTCGTCAATGCCGGCCAACCGGTGGTTCGTGTGGCGCAGTCCGGGCGCAGGGAGGCCGTGGTCCAGTTGCCCGAAACGATGCGCCCTGCCGTTGGCTCCGGCGGGCAGGCCACGCTCTTTGGCAAGGAAGGCGTCGCCGTGGCCGTGAAGCTCAGGCAGCTCGCTGATGCGGCCGATCGGCTGACGCGAACGTTCGAGGCGCGCTACGTGCTCGAGGGCGAACTGGTCAACGCTCCGCTGGGTGCCACGGTCACGGTCCGCATTCCAGACGGCAAGCCCGCCCAAGCAGGTGGCGTGCAGGTGCCCATCGGCGCCTTGTTCGACACGGGCAAGGCGGCGGGCGTGTGGGTCATCGGTGGCGATCCGTCGACGGTGCGCTGGCAGCCGGTGGTTGTCCAGCTTTTGGACTTCGACCGTGCCCAGGTGGCCGGTCAGCTCAAGCCGGGGGATCAAGTCGTCGCGCTCGGCGCGCACCTGCTGCGCGAAGGGGAGCAGGTGCGTGTCGCGACCTCGGCCGCAACGCCGGTGGTGGGCGGAGCGCACCCATGAGCGAAGGCCGATTCAACCTATCGGCGCTGGCCGTCCGCGAACGCGCCATCACGTTGTTCTTGATCTGCCTGATCTCGCTGGCGGGCCTGGTTGCGTTCTTCAAGCTCGGCCGCGCGGAAGATCCCGCCTTCACCGTCAAGGTGATGACCATCATCACGGCTTGGCCCGGCGCCACGGCGCAGGAGATGCAGGACCAGGTCGCCGAGAAGCTCGAGAAGCGCTTGCAGGAGTTGCGTTACTACGACCGCGCAGAGACCTACACGCGGCCCGGCCTGGCGTTCACGACCTTGACATTGCTCGACAGTACTCCGCCGGCGCAGGTGCAGGAACAGTTCTATCAGGCGCGCAAGAAGGTCGGCGACGAAGCGGGCAACCTGCCCGCTGGTGTGATCGGGCCGATGATCAACGATGAGTACGCGGACGTCACTTTCGCCCTGTTCGCGCTCAAGGCCAAGGGAGAACCGCAGCGCGTGTTGGTGCGCGATGCGGAAACGCTGCGCCAACGGCTGTTGCACGTGCCGGGCGTGAAGAAGGTCAACATCGCCGGGGAGCAGTCGGAGCGAATCTATGTCGAGTTCGCGCACGACCGCCTGGCGACATTGGGCATCAGCCCTCAGGATGTGTTCGCCGCGCTCAACAACCAGAATGCGCTGAGTCCGTCTGGGTCGGTGGAATCCAGCGGGCCGCAAGTCTTCATTCGGCTGGACGGCGCATTCGACACGCTACAGAAGATCCGCGACACGCCAGTGATCGCGCAAGGCCGCACCTTGAAGCTGTCGGATGTGGCCACGGTCAAGCGCGGCTACGAAGACCCGGCCACTTTCATGATCCGCAACGGCGGCGAGCCTGCTTTGCTGATCGGCGTGGTGATGCGGGAGGGGTGGAACGGGCTCGACCTGGGCAAGGCGCTGGACGTGGAAGCCCGTGCCATCAACGCCGAGCTGCCGCTGGGCCTGAGCCTGACCAAGGTCACGGACCAGTCGGTGAACATCGCCGCTTCGGTCGACGAGTTCATGGTCAAGTTCTTTGCGGCCTTGCTGGTCGTGATGCTGGTGAGCTTCCTGAGCATGGGCTGGCGCGCGGGCCTCGTGGTGGCTGCGGCCGTGCCGCTGACCCTGGCCGTGGTCTTCGTGGTGATGGCTGCGACAGGCAAGAATTTCGACCGCATCACGCTCGGCTCTTTGATCCTGGCACTGGGTCTTCTCGTGGACGACGCGATCATCGCCATCGAAATGATGGTCGTGAAGATCGAAGAGGGCTACAGCCATGTGGCTGCTTCCGCCTATGCCTGGAGCCACACGGCGGCGCCGATGCTCTCGGGCACCTTGGTCACCGCCGTCGGCTTCATGCCAAACGGCTTTGCACCGTCGACCGCGGGTGAGTACACCAGCAACATGTTCTGGATCGTCGGCATCGCGCTCATCGCATCCTGGGTGGTCGCCGTGGTGTTCACACCCTACCTGGGCGTCAAGCTGCTGCCGAACTTCAAGAAGATCGAGGGCGGCCATGCAGCGATCTACGACACGCCACGCTACAACCGGCTGCGTCGCGTGCTGGCGCGCGTCATCGCACGCAAGTGGCTGGTGGCGGGCGCCGTGGTGGGCCTCTTCGTCGTGTCGATCCTCGGCATGGGCGTGGTCAAGAAGCAGTTCTTTCCGATCTCCGACCGGCCCGAAGTCCTGGTTGAAGTGCAGATGCCCTACGGCAGCTCGATCACGCAGACCAGCGACGCCACGGCCAAGGTCGAGGCCTGGCTTTCCACGCAGCCTGAGGCGCAGATCGTCACGTCTTACATAGGACAGGGCGCCCCCCGCTTCTATTTTGCGATGGGGCCCGAACTGCCCGACCCGTCATTCGCCAAGATCGTGATCCGCACGCCCAGCCAGGAGGAGCGCGAAGCCCTGAAGTACCGGTTGCGTCATGCCATCGCCGACGGCCTCGCATCCGAGGCGCGGTTGCGCGTGACCCAGCTCGTGTTCGGCCCGTACTCGCCGTTCCCGGTTGCCTACCGGGTCACCGGACCCGATGCAGACGAGCTGCGCAGGATCGCGGGCGAGGTTCGCCAGGTCATGGATGCCAGCCCGATGATGCGCACCGTCAGCACCGACTGGGGCACTCGCACGCCCACGCTGCATTTCACCCTGAAACAGGACCGCCTGCAGGCCGTCGGGCTGACCTCCAGCGCCGTGGCGCAGCAACTGCAGTTCCTTTTGAGCGGCGTGCCGGTGACCACTGTGCGCGAGGACATCCGCTCCGTGCAGGTGGTGGCCCGTTCGGCCGGTGCCACCCGGCTCGATCCGGCAAAGGTCGTGGACTTCACGCTCGCCGGTGCTGGCGGCCAGCGCATTCCGCTGTCGCAAGTCGGCGAAGTCGAGGTGCGCATGGAAGAACCGGTCATGCGGCGACGCGACCGCATGCCCACGATCACGGTGCAGGGAGACATCGCCGACGGGCTGCAACCCCCCGACGTGTCAAACGCGATCACGGCGCAGTTGCAGCCCCTCATGCAGAAGCTGCCCACCGGCTACCACATCGTTCAGGCCGGCTCCATCGAGGAATCGGAAAAGGCGACCAGGGCGATGCTGCCGCTCTTCCCGATCATGCTGGCGTTCACGTTGCTCATCATCATCTTCCAGGTGCGCTCGATCTCCGCGATGGTCATGGTGTTCCTCACGAGTCCCCTGGGGCTGATCGGCGTCGTGCCGACCTTGCTGCTGTTCCAGCAGCCCTTCGGCATCAATGCACTCGTGGGGCTCATCGCGCTGTCGGGCATCTTGATGCGCAACACGCTGATCCTGCTCGGGCAGATCCACTACAACCAGGGGGAAGGGCTCGACCCGTTCCATGCGGTCGTCGAGGCGACCGTGCAGCGTGCCCGCCCCGTGATCCTGACGGCGCTCGCGGCGATCCTCGCGTTCATTCCGCTGACGCACTCGGTGTTCTGGGGCGCGTTGGCGTACACGCTGATCGGCGGTACGTTCGCGGGGACGATCCTGACGCTGGTGTTCCTGCCGGCCATGTACTCCATCTGGTTCAGGATCCGGCCCGGCAACGGCAGCCCGGCTACGCGTTGATGGCGCTTTTCACCATTCATTCAGATCGAAGGAAAACACCATGTCGAGTTCATCAGTTGTCGTCGTGACCGGCGCGTCCTCGGGCATCGGACGCGTCGCTGCGGAAATATTCGTCGCGCGCGGCTGCCGGGTGTTCGGCACCGTGCGCGACCTGCGCAAGGCGCCCGCGCTGCCCGGTGTCGAGTTCGTCGAGATGGACGTCCGGGAAGAAGGCTCGGTTCAGGTCGGCATCGAATCTGTCATTGCCAGGGCCATGCGCATCGATGTACTGGTCAACAACGCAGGAATGATGATGATCGGCGCGGTCGAGGAAACCGCGACGGCCGAGGCCGCCGTGCTGTTCGACACCAACGTCTTCGGCATGCTTCGCACGACACGCGCTGTGCTTCCGTACATGCGTGAGAAACGCCGCGGGCGAATCGTCAACGTGAGCTCCGTGCTCGGCGTGCTGCCGGCGCCGTACATGGGACTCTATTCAGCCACCAAGCACGCGGTGGAAGGGCTGTCGGAGTCACTGGACCACGAGGTGCGCCAGTTCGGCATTCGCGCGACGCTGGTGCAGCCGGCGTTCACCCGGACCAACCTCGACGCCAACGCGCCCCGCGCGCAGGCTCCGATCGCGGACTACGACCGCGAGCGCGATCTGGTGGCACTTTCCGTGGCCGAGAGCGTTGGCAGTGCGCCCGAGCCGCACGGTGTGGCAAACACCATCGTCGAGGCGGCACTCGGTCCGTGGCGCATGCGTTGCACGCCGCCAGGGGAGGCGTCTTTGCTGACGAAATTGCGCCGCTTCATGCCTGCGGCGCCGGTGGACGCGAGCCTGCGAAAAAAACTCGGGCTCACCTGAGCGCCTGCCGGCCAGAGGCTCTTTCCGAGCATTCGCTTTGCCCAACCAAAAAGAAGGAGAACATCGTGGACAGCTTGGAGCTCCTGCGCACGTTCAGCGAGGTTGCTTCATCCGGCAGCTTCTCCCGCACGGCCAAACATCTTTCGCTGTCCAGGGGCACCGTCAGCAAATACATTGCGGCCCTCGAGAGCCGGTTCGGTGTCCGGTTGCTGAACCGGACCAGCCACGCCGTCAGCTTGACGGACGCTGGCGCCTTGCTGCTCGAAAGAAGCAGGCCGATGCTCGAGCTGGCCGACGTCACGCGCGCCGAACTCCAGGACCGCGCGCGGGTCCCGAGCGGGCGCCTGCGCATCTCGGCACCGCATGGCGTGGACCTGACGGAACTGCCGGCACTGATCAATGCCTTCCTCGGCCATTACCCGGAGGTGAGCATCAGTCTCGTGCTCACGAACCGCATGGTCGACCTTGCGGAGGAAGGCATCGACATCGCGCTTCGCTTCGGCGCTTCGGCCAACGAGAACCTGATCGTTCGAAAATTGGTGCAGATGAAGCTCAGCGTCTGCGCGGCGCCCATGTACTGGCACAAGCACGGTGCACCTGCCCATCCCCGCGAGCTTGCGCATCACGTCGCATTGTTCAGCACCGATTTGAATCCGCTGCCGAAGTGGCGCTTCGAGGCCGACGGTCAGCCAGTCGAAGTCGCGGTCCGTGGAAGGCTGGATGCAACGGAAGCCGGCCCGCTGATCCAGGCCGCACTGCTGGGGGCCGGCGTCGTCTATCTGCCGTCGGTCATGCTGGAACCCTACGTCGAGAGCGGGCGACTGGTGCCCGTCCTGTCGGACTTCGTTCGCAGCGACATGTGGCTGTCGGCCGTCTACCTGCAGCGTCGGCACAGCACGGCGGTGCACCGTGCGTTACTCGATTTTCTTGCGAGCCGGTTGAAGCCCGCAGGTTCGCGGACCAGGATCAACGCGCAGTGAAGTGACGACGTGCGCTAGCGCGAACTGCCACGAATGGAGCGATGTCGCCCGTGCGCGCCGTCTCAAGGAACTGTTCGCGGCGAAGGTGGCGGCAGGCTCGCGTTTCACCCTCGAGGACTCGGAGCGCGTGCAGAACGACATCGTGGCGACGCCGGCACAGCGGCTGCTGAAGCTGCTGGCCGGATTGCGCAGCGACGATGCGCAGACGGCTGCCGGCCTGACTCTGCTGCAGGGGTGGGACGGGACGATGGACCGGGACGGTGCGGCGGCTGCGTTGTACGAGGTGTGGAGCAGCAAGGCCTTGCGTGCAGCCGTGCTCAAGGCGGGGGCGGGCGATACGGCTTCGTCATTGGCTGCACCCGGCGACAACACGCGCATGGTGCTGTTGCTCGAGAACCCGTTCGGCTGGGTCGGCATTGCGCAGCGCGATGCCTTGCTGCTGCAGACCTTGCCGCCTGCGATGCAGGAGTTGACCTCCAAGCTGGGGCCCGACATGAAGGCCTGGAAGTGGGGAGCGCTGCACCGCGCAGAGTTCCGCCATCCGCTCGGCAACGTGGTCGATGCAGCCACGCGAAAGAAGCTCGATGTCGGGAATCGGGATGCTTCTCGGGTCATCAACACGCCGGGCCAGTCGGGCAACCCAGACAGCCCCAACTACCGCGATCTCGCGCCGCTGTGGCTCGAAGGCAAGTACGTGCCGCTGGTCTACAGCCGCGGGGCGGTGGAAAAGGAAACGGTGGAGCGGATCCAGCTGACGCCGGCAAAGTAGGCGTCGGGGCTTACCAGTCTTCCTTCACGGCCAGCACCACATCCTTGCCCGCGGCGGCCCGCCCCGCCAGCCAGGCGGTGACGGTGCCGGCCACCACCACCGCGCCGCACAGCGCGATCAATCGTGCCCACGGCACCAGCAGATCCATCGTCCAGTGAAAGCTCTGCGGGTTGACCACCTTCACGAGCACCACCGACACGGCCAGCCCGAGCACCAGCCCCGCCACGGCGCCGATGGCCGTCCACGCAGCGCCTTCGCCCGCCACCACCGCCAGCACCTGCCGCCGCGTGAACCCCAAGTGCGCGAGCAGCCCGAACTCCTTGCGCCGCGCCAGCACCTGCGCGCTGAAGCTCGCTGCGATGCCGAACAGGCCGATGGCAATGGCGACTGCCTGCAGCCAGTAGGTCACTGCAAAGCTGCGGTCGAAGATGCGCAGCGAGGTCGCACGGATCTGCCCCACTGACGCGATCTCGACCGACTGCGGCGACGCATTGCCCTGGCGCGCCGCCAGCGCACGCACCGCCGCCTGCACGGCGCCCTCCGCCGCACCCGGTGCGAGCCACAAGGAAATGTCGCTCACATCGCGCTGCCCGGTGATGCGCTCGAAGTCCCTCGCATCCATCGTGATCGCGCCGAACTGCCGCGCGTAGTCGCGCCACACGCCCGCCACGAAAAAGGTGGGCGCGGATTTCGACGGTGTGGCAATGCCCAAGGCATCCGACAGCGGTTTGAACACCGTCCCGGGCTTCGCCCCATACAGTTCCACCATCGGCTCGCTCACGTAGATGCCGATCTGCCCGTCAGGCACCGGCAATGCGGCGCCCACCAGCGGCAGCGACTGCGACGCGCTCCCTTCCAGGCTCCGCGCGATCAGCGCCACCGCCGGCTGCGAGGCATCGAGCTGCAGCGACTGGGTCCGCAGCGTGCCCGTGCGCGCCACGCCGGGCAATTGGGCCAGCGCCTGCACGAACGCTGGCGAGAAGGTCGCCGTGTCGGTGCTGCTGGTGTTGCCGCTGTTGCTGCCGCGTCCGCCCGAGGTGGCGCGCACGTACAGGTCGGCCGGCAGCACCACGTCGAGCCAGTGCGTCACCGATTCGCGAAAGCTCGCGACCATCACCGTCAGCGCGACCGCCAGGCTCAGGCTCGCGACCACGCCGCTGACCGCCACGGCCGCCGTGCCGCGCATGCGCCGCGCACGTTCGATGGCGAGCATCGGCAGCACGCGCCGCGCGAACACCGGCGCGATGCGGTCGTACAGCAGTGCGATCAGCCAGGGCAGGGCGGTGATGCCGCCCACCAGCAGGCAGGCCACCGAGAGGTACGCCGCCACCGGAATGCCGCCGATGGCCGGGATGTTCGCCAGCGCCGCGCCGACCGCGATCAGCGCGAGCGCCAGCCAGTGGCTCCTGCCCTGCGCCGGTGCGGCGCCCAGCCCCTTGAGCGTCTGCGCCTCGGGCAGCGCCTGCGCCGCACGCGCGGGCCACCAGCCGCCCACCAGTGCCGCCAGCACGCCGAGCCCGCCGTACAGCAGCGCGGCACTGCCGCTCCAGTGCAGCTTGGGCGCAACGCCCTCGAAATACCCGCCGCCCAGGTCGCCGCCCAGCACCTGCAGCGCAAAAGCGGCGAGTGCGGTGCCCAATGCAAGACCCGCTGCGCTGCCGATCAGGCCCAGCACCAGCGATTCGGCCAGCACCAGCCGCAGCCGCTCGCGCGGCGTGAGGCCCAGCACGCCGAGCAGCGCGAACTGCTGCGCGCGCTTGGCGACGCTGAGCGCCAGCACCGAGAACACCAGGAACGCGCCCGTGAACAGCGCCACCAGCGCCAGCACCGTCAGGTTGACGCGGTAGGCGCGCGACAGGTTGCTCACGCGCTCCGCCGCATCGCCGGGTTCTGCGAACTGCACGCCCGTGGGCCAGTCGGGCGACTTCTGCAGCGAAGCGATGAAGGCCGCGCGGTCGGTGCCGGGCGCGAGCCGCAGATCGATGCGGCTGAGCCGGCCGGTCTGGTCGAAAAGATCCTGGGCGGCTGCGATGTCCATCACCGCGAGCGCGGTGCCGCTGGCGGCGACATGGCCTGCCACATCGAGCCGATGCCATGCGGCACCGCTGCGCAACTGCACCGTCTCGGCGGCACCGGCGCTCGCCTGCGTCGGCAGGCCCAGCACGCTGCGCGCCGCGGCGTTGAGAAACACATGGCCCGGCGCGAACAGCGCAAAGCGATCGGCGCCGGCTGCGGGTTGCGGCATCAGCGCGGGCGCGATCGTGGGGAGCACCAGCGCATCGACGCCGATCACCCGCATCGGCACCTGTCGCTCGCCGCCGGCCAGCGCGAGGCCCTGGAATTCGAGCACCGGGCTCGCCAACGCCACCTGGGGATGCCGGGCCAGCTGCGCGAAAACGGCCTCGTCGAAGCCGCCCTGCACGGCGCGCACTTCGAGGTCCGGCTGGCCATTGACCGAGCGCACGGCGCTCGAGAACTCGTCCAGGGCCGAGGCATTGATGAGCTGCACCGAGAACGCGAGCGCCACGCCCAGCATCACGGCCAGCACGGCCGCCGCGTTGCGCCAGGGGTGGTGGCGCAGTTCCTGCCAGGAGAAGGTGGTGAGCAATGCACGCATGCACCGATTGTGGCCGGGGCCGGCGTGTTGCGTCGGCGTGGCACGATGGCGCCTGTTCGACGACGACGCCCGAGGAATTCGACGATGCGGCTCCTGCCCTCCGCCCTGTACCGCCGCCGGTTCGCGGCCTGGCTTCTTGCAACGCTGGCGGGCGGTGCGATGGCGCAGCAGCCACCGCTGACGCTGGCGAGCGACCCTGCCGTGCTGGCCAGGGCGGCCCTTGCCGCCGAGCGGGGAACGCTCGTGGTCGGCATCCTGCGCAACGGCAAGGCCTCGTACGGTGCGGCCTACAACCCCGAGCCGCCATCGACCCCGCGCCCCGTCGAGCCCCACAGTGCCGAGCAGCCCATGTTCGAGATCGGCTCCGTCACCAAGGTCTTCACCGGCCTGCTGCTGGCGCAGGCGGTGGAGCGCGGCGACGTGACGCTCGACGACACCGTGGGCAAGCTGCTTGCGGGCAAGGTCGAAGGGGTGCCGCCCGCGGTGGCTTCGGTGACCTTGAAGCAGCTCGTCACGCACACCGGCTGCATGCCCGTGATGGCCGATGGCGTGACGGGCGGCCCGGCGCTGGCGGAGCAGTTCCGCACCTTCGACAAGCCGATGTTCTGGGCGGCGCTGTCACGCATCAAGCTCACGGCCGCCGCGCCGCCCTGCGAGGGCACTTACAGCAACTTCGGCATGGCGCTGCTCGGGCAACTGCTGGCCGAGCGCTACGGCACCTCGTGGGGCGAGCTGGTGCGGGCGCGCATCACCGAGCCGCTGGGCATGAACGACACCGTGATCCTGCTCGGCGACAAGGCTTCGCGCATGGCCCCGTCCTTCGCCGGCGACCGGCGCCAGCCGCTGCTCGACATGACGGCCTACGCACCGGCCAGCGCGCTGCGCTCCACCGCCGCCGACATGCTGGTGCTGAGCCGCGCGATCCTCGCGGGCGCCGGCGGCCCGCTGGGCTCGGCCGCTGCGCGCATGCTCACGCCGCTGGCGCGCTACGAGGGCGCGGAGATCGGCTATGCGGTGATGGTGCGCGGCCCCGGCGGCGGCCGGCGCACCTACTACCACGCAGGCGTGACCGAGGGCTACCGCACGCTCTGGCTGCTCGCACCCGACACCGGCGAGGCGCTGATCGTGCTCAGCAGCAATGCGCGCGCGCCGCTGCAGCCGGTGATGCTGGCCATCGGCAAGAGCCGCTATCCGGTGCCGACGGCCGAGATGCCGATCGATCCGAAGCGCCTGGACGACTACAAGGGTGAGTTCCGCATCACGCCGACCAAGGCGCTGAGCTTCACGGTGCGCGGCGCGAAGCTGCTGGTGCGCGAGACGGGGCGGGGCTACAACGCGCTCACGCCCACCGGCGACGACCGTTTCGCGGTGACCGCGATCGGGGCGCAGTTCGTCTTCAGGCGCGACGAAGGCCATGCGGTGGTGGGGGTGACGTTGGCGCAGGGCGGTAGCCAGCTCGAGGCGCGGCGCGTGGGCGAGGCGGTCGCAGTGCCGCAGGAGTGATGCAGGGGGCTTCTGCTCAGCGCGCCAGCGCCAGCAGCTGGTTCGCCATCTGCTCGATCTCGCTGCGCATCGCGAGCTGGCGCAGCCAGCCCGGCGGGATGCCGTCGATGCCGTAGAAGGCTCCCGCCAGCTGCCCGCAGATCGCGGCGGTGGTGTCGGCGTCGTCGCCAAGATTGGCCGCGGCCAGCACGGCCGCTTCGAACGAGTCGGTGTGCGTGAAGCACCAGAGCGCCGCCTCGAGCGATTCGACGCAGTAGCCCGAGCCCTTGATGCGCTCCCGTGGTTTCGACGCGTGGTCGCCGCGCGCCAGTGCGGCAACCTTCTCGCTCAAGGGCTCCAGCGGCATGGTGGCAAGAATCGCCGCCTTGCTCTCGCCCTGCAGCGCCGCGCGCAGTTGCAGGGCAAAGAGCCGCGAGCATTCGATGGCCTCCAACGCGCCGTGCGTGGTGCGGGTGCTCTCGCCGGCCTGCTGCCAAGTGGCTGCGGCGCTCGGTGCGAAGAACATCGGCACCGGCGCGAGCCGCATCAGTGCGCCGTTGCCCGCGGTGCGCGGATCGGGGTCGCCGGAGAAAGGATCGCCCGATGAGAGGTAGCGGGTGAGGGCGGCCGACACGGTGCCGCCGATGTCGAAGCAGCGCCCGTTGCTGCTCATGTAGCCCACGTTGCGCCAGTTGCAATAGCGGTTCATCTGGTCGGCTGCATTGAAGTCCTGGCAATGGATCAGGCTGGCCGCGAGGCACAGCGCCATCGAGGTGTCGTCGGTCCATTCGCCGGGCGCCAGGCCGAAGGGGCCGCCGCCGTGCATGCCGGTCACCGGCGCGAAGCTGCCGCGCGGGCTGAACTCGACGCTCGTGCCCACGGCATCGCCGCAGGCCAGGCCGAGCAGGCAGCCCTGGTAGCGCGCGGCGCTCATCGTGCGGCCCTCAGCACATCGCGTGCCGCCATGAGCGCGAAGCCCAGCAGGTTGAGGCCGCGCCATTCGCGAGGGTCCTGGGCTGCGGGATCGGTGGCGGCGCGGCCGATGCCCCAGATGGCGTCGACCGGACTGGCTTCCACCAGCACCTGGTGGCCGGTGCCCAGCAGGAAGGCGCCGAGCGCAGCGTTCTGCGAGAACTTCTCGACATTGCCGCGCGTGACGATGTCGAAACGCGCGTCGACCCACGCCGCTTCGTCGAAGTCGCGGATTTCGCGGCCGAGCTTCTTGGCTTCGCCAGGTGTGCGCGCCGCGACGATGCGTTCGCAGGTTGCGGTGTCGCCGAACACGCGTGCCTTGCCGGCCATCATGAAATGCTCCGCCGTGCGATACCTCACGCCGTCGACCGTGAACCCGGCCTCGAACCACTGGCTGAAGCAGCTCTTGTTCACGCCGCTCTTCGGCGCCTGGTGGCCCCAGAACAGCAGGTACTCCGGGCGATGGCCTTGCGCGAAGTACGCCGGCAGGTCCTTGGTGCTGTGCGGTGTCATGGGTGGGTTCGCTGTCATTTTTCTTTTCCTCAGGGCTCGATGTCGAGCGGATGCTCCACCGGCAATTGCAGTTCGGGGTTGTCGTTGTGCGCCATCGGGCGCTGCGCCTCCACAAAGGCGCGCATGTCGATCACTTCGAGCAGTTCTTCTTTTGCGAACGCCGCAAGCGTACGGCCGCGCAGGCCGAGCTGAATCGCACGGCGCTCCAGCTTGTTGCCGCTCGGCGCATGGTCCGGGTCCCATTGCAGTCGCACCTCGGATCGTCCGACCGCCTCTTGCCACGCCTCGCGGCTCGGGTAGCGCACCGGGTCGAAGGTCGAAGGCACGGCCTCCCGCACCACCCGCTCGAAGAATGCGCGGCGCAGCCGCAGGCCGAGCGTGACCTGCTGGCCTTCCTTGGTGCCCCAGCCGCAGCGATACATCATCCAGAGGAAGTTGGGCTTGATCCAGCTCATGGGCGAAAGGCTGAAGTCCGGTCCGTCCAGGCGGCCGTGCCGGATCGCGTATTCGCCGATGGCGGGGCGGTAGGCCTGGTAGACGATGACGGACTGCGCATCGTGATGCGCCAGGATGTGCTTTCCGCTCTGCGGCCAGCGTTCGCGCTGGGCGAGGTGCAGTTCGGTGGGAAGAGGGGTTTTCATTGTGTGAAGGTTTTCAGGAATGCCCTGTAGACGTCTTGCTGTATCGAGGTGTCGAGTACCGCGAACACGATCCGCTCGAAATGATTCGCCCAGGCGGCATCGCCGTACAGATGGGATCGGAAGGCATGCGCCACCATCGCCGGATCGTTGCGGAATACGCCGCAGCCCCATGCCCCGAGTACCAGCGTGGCACAGCCCTGGAGCGCCGCCAATGCAAGCACCCGCTCCGATCGTGTGCGAAGAACATCGGGTATCAGCGCAAGCTCGTCCGGATGGTTCTTCGCAACGGCACCGGCGTTGGGGGCGGCACATGTGATGAAGGTGACCAGTTCTGGCGTGTGCATCAGGCTGCCGTCGTCCCGACGGAAGACAGGGCAATCCGGCGAAACAATCATCGCGTCCGAATACAGGGACGAGGTGGAGGCGCGATGGCCCTCATGGAACTGAGGCGCGCGCAAGAGCGATGCATACAACGCCGAACTGGTTGCGAGCGACTCTTCTTGCGCGAGACTGCCTCCAAGGAAACCGCCTCCCGGATTTCTGGCGGATGCGAAGTTCAGCGCCGCAACGGGGCCATTCGTCTCATTCAGCACACGGGAGATGCAGGCGAGTGTTGTCTGATTGACGACCTCGACGGCTGCTGCAAGGTTCCGTCGACGCCGCGTCGCGGCCTGCGACAGGAGTGCATGGGTTTCCTCGGCGCCGATGTACCGTGTCGAGCGCAGGCAGGCGTCGATCTGCACGGACAGCTCGACGGTGTGGTTGTTCGCGAGTGTGTATCGACCCTGGTCCAGGATGGCCAAGGTTTCATGTGCGACAGTCATTCGTTGGTGGCGGTTCATTTTTTTCTTGTTGTCATCGATTTGAAAAGATCATTGGTTGCTCTGTGCAACTAATGAAGGGTTGTATAGTACAACTAATCAATCCGGAGTCAAGCCGCCGTTGTGAGCACACCCAAACCGAACTTTCCTGCTCTGGACTTTCCCCGCCCGCTGGTCACGGTCGACGTGGTGATGTTCACCGTGCTCGACGATGCCCTGCAGGTCTTGCTGGTGCGGCGCCCGTCCGGAACGGCCGAGCCGTTTCCGGGAAAGTGGGCACTGCCGGGGGGCTTCGTGAACATCGACGAAGATGCCACGCTGCTTGACTGTGCACTGCGCAAGCTGCGCGAGAAGACCGGCGTGGCGGCGCCTTATCTCGAGCAGCTCGGCAGCTGGGGCGGTGCAGGGCGCGATCCGCGGGGCTGGTCGGCCACGCATTGTTTCTACGCCTTGATCCCGGTGCAGGCGATGCAGCTGCGCAGCGGCGCGAACGCCGCGGAGGTGGCGTGGTTCGAGGTCGATGCCGCCTCGCGCAAGCGGCTGGCCTTCGACCACGGCGAGCTGCTCGACGCGGCCATTGCCCGGCTGCGCAGCAAGGTCGAATACACCTCGCTTCCGGCCTTCCTGCTCGAGGAGCCTTTCACCCTGCCGGCGCTGCAGCACACCTACGAGGTCGTGCTGGGGCGCGACATGGACAAGAGCGCCTTTCGCAAGCGCATGCTCGACGGCGAGTTCATGGAAGAGGCGGGCATGGTCACCGGCAGCCTCGGCCGGCCGGCCATGAGCTACCGCTTGCGCGACCGTTCGCAGGCGGCGCTGTTTCCCCGCACCTTCAACGCCAGGTAGGCGGCCCCGTCAGAGCCGCTGCGACATCGCATTCAGGTAGGCACGAACAGCCGCGTTGGCGCTCAGGCCGATCGCCCGGTCATAGGCCTGCCGTGCGGCGGCGCGCGCACCGCCGGCCGCGAGCAGGTGTGCGCGTGCCGCCCAGAAGGGCTGGTAGTTCGCCACCTCGTCCGCCGGAATGGTTTCGAGCGCCCGCAGGCCGATGTCCGGACCGCGTGCGTTCGCCAGGGCGCAGGCGCGGCTGACCTGGGCGCCGATGCTGGGCCGCAAGGCCAGCAGGCCCTCGTACAGCGACACCAGCGCTTCAGGCGGCACCGGGGCACCCACGCGGCGCTCGCAATGCGCCGACTGGATGGCGGCCTCCAGCTGGTAGGCGCCGAGGGACTTCATGTCCGCTGCCTGCCGCAGACAACGTTCGGCTTCTGCGAGTAGGTCGGGGTCCCAGCGCAACGGGTCCTGCTGGTCGAGCGGCACGTATGCCCCGGTCTCGCTGCGCCGTGCTGCGGCACGGCTTTCGCAGAACAGCATCAGCGCGAGCAGCCCCAATGGCTCGGGCTCGTCCGGCATCAGGCGGCAGAGGATGCGGCAGAGGTCGATGGCTTCGGACGTGAGGCCGCGCGGCAGGGCGTCGGCGCCGTCCACGTCGTCCCAGCCGGTGCCATAGGCGGCGTAGATGCCGTCGAGCACGTCCTGCAGCCGCTGCGGCAGGTCGCGCGCCTGCGGATATTCGAAGGGAATGCCCGCAGCGCGGATGCGCGCCTTGGCCCGCACCAGCCGCTGGCCGAGCGTGGAAGGCGCGGTGAGAAAGGCGCCGGCCATGCGGGCCGCATCGAGCCCGAGCACGGTCTGCAGCATCAATGGCGCGCGGGCCGCGGCGTCGATGGCGGGGTGGGCGCAGACGAAGAGCAGGCGCAGCCGCTCGTCGGGCACGGCCGCGCCGTCGGTGGTGGCCTCGTCCATTTCGCCGGCGAGCAGCAGGAGGGTCTGCGTGGCCTGGTCCTGCACGCGGGTGTGGCGCCAGGCATCCAGCTTGCGGTGCCGCGCCACGCTCAGCAGCCAGGCATCGGGTTGCACCGGAATGCCGTCGGCGGGCCAGCGTTCGAGCGCGCGCGCAAAGGCATCGGCGAGCGCGTCTTCCGACGCGGCGATGTCGTGCGTGCGCGCCGACAGGATCGCCAGCAGGCGGCCGTACGATTCGCGCGCCGCCCGCTCGGCGGCCCGATGCGCCGCCGGGTCGTTCACGGGGTTGCGGCAGCCGCGGTGGCCGTCGCCACGAAGACGGGCCGCACCTCCACGCCGCCGCTGGATGCGCAGGGCGCACGCGCCGCCCATTCGAGCGCGGCATCGAGGTCGGGCACGTCCACCACGAAATAGCCGCCCAGTTGTTCCTTGGTGTCGGCGAAGGGGCCGTCCTGCACCTGGCGCTTGTCGCCGCGCACGCGCAGCGTGGTGCCGGTCATGGGCGGGAACAGGCCGTGGCCGCCGAGCGAAATGCCCGACGCGCGCACGGCATCGGCGTACGCGGCCCAACTGGCCCGGTAGGCCTGCGAGGACGCGTCGCTGCGTTGTTCGAATTCGGCCGCGGGCTGATAGAACATCAACATGTACTGCATGGTGTCTCTCCATCGTGGAAAAGAGGCTGAGCAGGATCGCTCACCACAATGACGGCCCGCCGGCGGTCATTTCGACACGGAAGCCCGTGCCGAGCAGATTATTTTTTACGCGATTGCCGTTTGGCGCAACGGTTGCGCTACCTACGCCTTCAGGCCGCCCTGGCCTTGACGGAGGGCGCGAACATGCTCTCCATCTCGCTGCGCAGCCGGTAGGCGGCGGTCGAGGTGTCGATCGCCACGTCGGCCCAGCTCAGGCTTTGCCCCTTCTTCACCGCGCGCACCAGCTTGACGTTGTGCGCGAGCCCGAGCGGCAGGCCGCCCAGGCGCAGCGAGCGCTCGGCCGGCAGCAGCTTGCCCCAGACGGTGTAGCCGCCTTCGCCGTCGAGCGTCTCGCCGGGTGCGAGGTCGCGCTTGGCGGTGGCGACCACGTCGGCGTTCCAGCAGGTGGCGACGCCGGTGGCTTCGCCGCGCAGCGCCACGCTGGCCACCGACATGCCGACCTCGAGGCCGATCAGGTGCCAGCGCTTGTAGAGCGTGAAGTAGCGGCCGCTCGGATCGGTGTGGGCGTTGTATTCCTCGAAGCAGTTCTTGATGTAGTCGGTCTCGGCCTCGACCGTGACCCACACGCCCATGCGGATGTCGTAGGGAATCTTCCGGCCGTCGGCTTCGAGCGAGGAGATCACCTCGACCATGCCCTTGCGCTCCAGCACGCCGCCTTCGCTCTGCGGGCGGGTGACGAAAGGAATGTCTTCGACGCTGGCGGGCGGATAGAGCAGCCCGTCCGAAGGCACGGTGAGGCCGGTGGCATTGGCCACCGCCGAGCTCTCGATGGACGGCTTGGAGCCGTCGAGGAAGCTGTTGAACATCTTCGGGTTGAGCCCGCCGCGCAGCGCCTGCTCGGGCGTGAGGCCGTAGTGGCCCCACACGGTCTCGGGCGTCGATTCGGTGAAGTGCGGCAGCCACTTGTGGCCGCGCCCGGCGGCCACCACCGGAAAGCCGCAGGTGCGTGCCCAGTCGACCAGGTCGCAGATCAGCGCGGGCTGGTCGCCGAAGGCCAGCGAATAGATCACGCCCGCCTGCCGCGCCTTGTGCGCGAGCAGCGGGCCGCAGAAGGCATCGGCCTCGACGGTGACGTTGACCACGTGCTTGCCGTGCGCGAAGGCGTCGAGGCAGTGATCGACGGCGGCCACCGGGTTGCCGGTGCACTCGACCACGATGTCGATGGCTGGCTCGCGCGTCACGGCCTGCCAGTCGTCGGTGATCCAGGTGTTGCCGCTCTCGAGCGCTTCCTGCACCGAGCCCGCCGCGGCGCGGGCCGGGCTCCAGCCGACGCGCTCGAGGTTGACGCGGGCCGCGTCGGGCGAGAGGTCGGCAATCGCGACCAGCTGGACGCCGGGCGTGCGCGGAATCTGCGCGAGGTACATCGCGCCGAACTTGCCGGCGCCGATCAGGCCGATGCGGATGGGGCGGCCTTCGGCGGCACGCTGTTGCAGGCGGGTGTGAAGGCTCATGGCGTCAGACCTCCGCGGCCGCGGTGTCGCGCACGTCGAGCGAGGTCCGCAGCGCGCTCTCGGGCAGCCCGTTCTTCCAGGGCAGCTCGACCGGGTAGGGCTTCAGCAGGCAGTCGTCGGGCAGCATCTCGATGGGCGTGAAGTTCCTGTGCGCGATGTACTCGGGCCGCTTGTGGCGGCGGATGTGGTTGCTGACGGCGCACAGGCTCAGGTACACCGCCACGCGGTTGAAGGGCGAGAGGTTGCTGCCCGAGGCATGCACGAGGCAGCTGTGGAACAGGATCATCGAGCCGGCCGGGCCCTTGGGCGAGACGATGCCGCCGTTCTTGCCGCCGGCGCGCTCGACCAGCTGCGCGATCAGGTCGTTGTCGACCGTCCAGAGCGGGTAGCTGGTGGTCGTGAGGTCGTGCCTGGCATCCACCACGCCCTTGCGGTGGCTGCCCGGAATGAACATCAGGGGGCCGTTGTGCTCGTTCACGTCGTCGAGAAAGATCGCGACGTTCATCGCGCGCTCGGTGGGCATCAGGTCGTCGTTGAGCCAGGTGCCGTAGTCCTGGTGCCACTGCCACACCTGGCCTTCGAAGGCCATCTTGCCGTTGATCTTGAACTGGTGCATGTAGACCTCTTCCTCGAAGAGGTCCATCACCGGGCCGACCATGCGCGGATGGCGCGCCAGCCGGGCGAAGGGCTCGCTGATCAGGTGCGCGGCAAAGTTCGTGCGCACCGCGTCGGAGCCTTTCTCGCGCACGTTGAAGGCCTCGCGCCGGCTGTAGAGCTCGGGCACGGCATCGGTCAGCGTCTTGGTCTCTTCGGGCGAAAAATGGCCAGGGAAGAACAGGTAGCCGTCGCGCTCGAACTGCGCGCGTTGCTCGGGGGTCAACTTCATGCCTTGTCTCCTTTGCGGGTGGGGGTGGATGCGCTGCGCGACAGCTGCCGTGCCAGCCGCTGGCTCAGGGCCTCGCTGGCCTGCGCGACATGCGCTTCGCTCAGGCGCGCCGCGCGCTCGGCGTTGCCGGCGGCGATGGCCGTGGCAATGGCTTCGTGCTCGTCCCACAGCGATTCGCGCTGCGGCTCGGCCTGCAGCACCGCGCCCATGGCGCGGCGCAGGTGGCGCCAGTGCGGGTCGGCGCTCTGGCCGATCAGCGGATTGCCCGAGGCTTCGTAGATGGCCTGGTGGAAGGCCACGTCGGCATCGATCATGGCTTCGACGTTGCGCCCGCGCGCGGCGCGGCGGCCGCGCTCGATGAGCCTGGGGTCGATGCGAAAGCGCTGCTGTGCCGCGAGCCGCGCGGCCAGCACGTCGAGCGCGCCGCGCACCTGGTAGATCTGGCGCATGCCCTCGGCATCGAGCGGCGCCACCAGCACGCCGCGGCCGGGCGCGTCGTGCACGAAGCCGTCTTTCTTGAGCAGGCGCAGCGCCTGCAGCACCGGCTGGCGCGACACCGAGAGGCGCTGCGCAATGTCTTCCTGCGTGATCCGCTCGCCGGGCGCGAGCGAGCCGCTGCTGATGGCGCCGAGGAGGGCGCGGTAGACCTGGTCGACGAGGTCGGGGGCGGCTTCGATGCTGACGAGCTGGGCGGGCATGGGCGGCTTTCTTTGAACTCTGTATACAGAATACGAAATTCAGGATCGCCGCGTATCCCGGGTTTTTACCCATGGGGCTGTCTATGATCTGTCTGGGGCCATGTTGGGATGCTGTTGTTCAGGGCGCGCTCACGCCGACGGGGTACCTTGCTCCGCGAATGTCCCCCGGCGCGGCCTATGGCCGCAGGCCTCCTCCTTTATTTCGCTGCGCAAGGCACCCCATCGGCGTGATCGCTCAGAGCACTGGTTGATCGGCTCGCACAAGCAGAGCGCCCATCGTGCACAGGGCACCGGGTGCTCCCCGCAGCGAAATAAAGGAGGAGCGAAGCGGGGGACATTCGCGGAGGGGAGTACCCGGTGCCCTGTGCACGCGCCCTGAACTACGGCGCCCCGAACGCAAGCGCACCACGCCATGCAGCCCACCCCGACAAGCATCTGCATGGCCAGGAATAGATCATCAACAGGCTCTATGCTCGAACCATGCAACTACCTACCTACGACGACGTCATCGCCGCGGCCGCGCGGCTCGAGGGCCATGCCCACCGCACGCCCGTGCTGCGCTCGACCACCGCCGACGAGCGCTGGGGCGCGCAGTTTTTCTTCAAGTGCGAGAACTTCCAGCGCATGGGGGCGTTCAAGTTCCGCGGCGCCTTCAATGCGCTCTCGAAGTTCGATGCGGCGCAGCGCAAGGGCGGCGTGATTGCGTTTTCCTCGGGCAACCACGCGCAGGCCATTGCGCTGTCGGCGCGGCTCCTGTCGATGCCGGCCGTGATCGTCATGCCGAAGGATGCGCCGGCCGCCAAGGTCGCGGCCACGCAAGGCTACGGCGCCGAGGTGGTGATGTACGACCGCTTCACCGAAGACCGCGAGGCGCTGACGAAGCGGCTCGCGCAGGAGCGCGGCATGACGATGATTCCGCCCTACGACCATCCGGATGTGCTGACGGGGCAGGGCACGGCGGTGAAGGAACTGATCGAGGAAACGGGGCCGATCGATCACCTGTTCGTGTGCCTGGGCGGCGGCGGCCTGCTGTCGGGCTCGGCGTTGTCGGCGCGTGCGCTGGCGCCCGATTGCAAGGTCTACGGCGTGGAGCCCGAGGCGGGCAACGACGGCCAGCAATCGTTCCGCGCCGGGAGGATCGTGCACATCGAAACGCCCAAGACCATTGCCGACGGCGCGCAGACGCAGCACCTGGGCGCGTACACCTTCGGCATCATCCGGCGCGACGTGGACGACATCTTCACCGTGACCGACGCGCAGCTCGTCGAGGCCATGCGCTTCTTCGCCGAGCGCATGAAGATGGTGGTGGAACCGACCGGTTGCCTTGCCTTCGCGGGCGCCATCGCGGCGGGCAAGGCCATCGCCGGCCAGCGCGTGGGCATCGTGATCAGTGGCGGCAACGTCGATCTGTCGCGCTATGCGGCGCTGCTCGCCTAGCGTGGTGCGCCACGCCGTGACGCGCCTGTGCAGCGACGCCGCGGACCTCGGATCTCACGCAGCAGCGGGCGCCGCTTCCAGGAAAGGCGTGATGTTCCGCATCGCGCGCGAGACGTAGTCCTCCTTTTCTCCCACGGGGGCGACGTAGTGCATCGCGCTCCGGGCGGCCTCGAGGCCCACCAGGCGTGCAATGACCCAGGCGGCCAGATACTGCGATGCCAGGCAGCCGCCCGCGGTGGCCACGTTGCCCCTGGCAACGAAAGGCTGGTTCAGCACAGAGACGCCGGCCGCTTCGACCCAGGGCCTGGTCGTCAGGTCCGTGCACGCCGGGACACCGTCGAGCAGCCCCAGCTTGGCCAGGACGAGCGCGCCGGAGCACTGCGCGCCCAGCAGTTGCCGGGAGGGATCGAGCTGCAATTGCGCCATCAGCGCCGCATCGGCAACGACCTCCCGCGTCTGCGCGCCACTGCCGACGATGACCGCATCGGCGGCACCGGCCTCGCGAAGGGAGGCCTGCGCTTCGAGCACCACGCCGTTCATCGATCGGACGCGCGCGGCCGGACTGGCGATCGATACCCGCCAGCCCGGCGTCTTGATGCGGTTGAGGATGCCGAGCGCGATGAGCGAGTCGAGCTCGTTGAAGCCTTCGAAGGTGAGGATGGCGATGTGCATGGTGGGGGCGGTTTCTGCGTACCGGTTGGGATGACTTGGGATGACGACAGGGAGATCGTAGAGGCGACGAGCAATACAATCAAAAAATTGTCATGGATACATTGCTGCATGGCTCAAGCTCGCTACAAGCAATTGGTCGACGCGCTCGCCGCGCAGATTCGCGCGGGCAGCCTGCCGCCGGGCACGCGCCTGCCGACCCACCGGAAACTCGCCGCCCGCGAGGGCCTTGCCCTCGTCACCGCCAGCCGTGTCTATGCGGAGCTCGAGGCCATGGGGCTGGTCAGCGGCGAGACCGGCCGCGGCACCTTCGTGAGGGAGAGCACCCTGCCGCGCAGCCTGGGAATCGACCAGCACGTCGTGGCATCGGGCATGGTGGACCTGAATTTCAACTATCCGTCGTTGCCGGGCCAGGCCGAGTTGCTGCGGGCGGGCTTGCGCCAGCTCGCCGCCTCCAGCGACCTGGAGGCCCTGTTGCGCTACCAGCCGCATGGAGGCCGCCCGCACGAGCGGGCGACCATGGCGCGCCATCTGGCAGCCCGCGGTCTCGCCGTGAGTGCGGACCAGGTGATGATCGTGAGCGGCGCCCAGCATGGATTGGCGACGACCGCGATGGCGCTGCTGCAGCCGGGTGACGTGGTCGCGGTCGACGCACTGACCTATCCGGGGTTCAAGGTGCTTGCCGAGGCGCATCGCCTGGAGCTGGCGCCGATTCCGGCGGCCGGACACGGCCCCGACCTGGACGCGCTGGAACGGTTGTGCAGGAGCCGGCGTGTGCGGGCCGTCTACGTGATGCCGACATTGCACAACCCGCTCGGCTGGGTGATGAGCGCGAGCCGGCGGCGGCAACTGGTCTCGATCGCCCGCCGGCACGGGCTGCTCCTCATCGAGGATGCGGCCTACGCCTTCCTCGCCGAGGATCCACCGGCCCCCCTGGCCGCGCTGGCCCCGGAGTCGACCGTCTACGTTTCGGGGCTCTCCAAGAGCGTTGCGACCGGGCTGCGCGTCGGATTCGTCGCCGCACCGGCCGAATGGGTCCCCAGGATCGAGCGGGCGATCCGCGCCACCACCTGGAACACCCCCGGCGTGATGACGGCGATCGCATGCGGCTGGCTCGAGGACGGCACGGTCGCCCGCCTCGAGTCGGAGAAGCGCCGGGACGCGGCGGCCCGGCAGGCGATGGCCGGCGAGGTTCTCGCCGGGCTGCGGTGCGTCCGCCATCCGGCGTCCTACTTCGTCTGGCTTCCCCTGGCGGAAGAGGTTCGTGCCGACCGGCTTGCCACCGCACTCATGCGCGACCGGATCTCGGTGTCGACGGCCGAACCGTTCGCAACCTCCCCCCAGGTGCCGCATGCCATCCGGCTGGCGCTCGGGTCGGTTGAGCTCGACGCTCTGCGCGATGCGCTGGAGAAGGTCAGGCGCGCGATCGACGGGCAGGCCTGTTGAGGCCCCGGCCTCCAGGTCAGGCGCGTATGCCTTCGGCGGTGAGGTGCAGCAGGCGGTCCGCCCGGGCCGCCGCGCTCTCGGAGTGCGTCACCAGCACCAGCGAGGCGCCGTGCTCGCGGGTCTGGCCGATCAGCAGCGTCATCACCTTGGCCGCGGTGGTCGGGTCGAGGTTGCCGGTGGGCTCGTCGGCCAGCAGCAGCGCGGGCCGGTGCACCAGCGCGCGCGCGATCGCCACGCGCTGCAGCTGGCCGCCCGAGAGCGTCTGCGGCAGGCGGGCGCCCATGCCGGGCAGGCCCACGGCTTCGAGCATGTGCGCGACACGGGCCTCGTCCTCCTGCCGGCCCAGCAGCATCAGCGGCAGCGACACGTTCTGCGCCACGTCGAGGTGCGGCAGCACATGGAAGGCCTGGAACACGAAGCCCACGTGGCGGCGCCGCCAGAGCGCGCAGGCCTCGCCGTCGAGCGCGCCGATGTCGGTGCCGTCGTGGGTCACCGTGCCCTGGTCCCAGCTGTCGAGCCCGGCCATGCAGTTGAGCAGCGTCGACTTGCCGACGCCCGATTCGCCCACGATGGCGACGAACTCGCCCGGTTCGACGCCGAGCGTCACGTTCTCGAAGACCGGCGCTTCGCCGTAGTGCTTGCCGAGGTTGGAAATGCGCAGCGTCATCCGGGAGAAGTGGTCTTTGCAATCAGTTGAACGGCGGTTTGCACCGCGTCGGGCGCGTCGCAGGCGATCACGGTGCGCTGCGGCATGCTGCGCAGCCAGGTGATCTGCCGCTTGGCGAGCTGGCGCGTGGCGGCGATGCCGCGTTCGCGCAAGTGTTCCATGGCCTTGGCATCGGGGGCCGAGGTGCCGCAGGCGTCGAGCATCTCCCACGCCTGCCGGTAGCCGACGCAGCGCATCGCGGGCAGGTCGGTCGAGAGATCGCCGCGCGCGCGAAGCGCCCGCACTTCATCGAGGAAGCCGGCCGCGAGCATCGCATCGAAGCGCTCGGCGATGCGGCCGTGCAGCCAGGCGCGGTCGGTGGGTTCGAGCGAGAAGAGCACGCCGCCGTCCACGGCCTTCGCAGCCTTGTTGTCGCCCGCATGGAAGCTCGAGAGCGGCTGGCCGCTGCTCTCCCATACCTCGAGCGCGCGCTGGATGCGCTGGCTGTCTTGGGGTGCGAGGCGTGCGGCCGTCACTGGATCGACTTCGGCAAGCCGTGCGTGCATCGCGGGCCAGCCGAGTCTGGCTGCTTCAGCGTCGATGCGTGCGCGCACCGCTGCATCGGCCGACGGCATCGCATCGATGCCATCGAACAGTGCCTTGAAATACAGCATCGTGCCGCCCACCAGCAGCGGCAATGCGCCGCGTGCGCGGATCTCGCCGATGAGCCGTGTCGCGTCGGCCACGAAGGCGGCGGCGCTGTAGCTCTCGCGCGGGTCGAAGATGTCGATCAGGTGGTGCGGCACGGCCGCCCGCTCGGCCGCGGTGGGCTTGGCCGTGCCGATGTCCATGCCGCGGTAGACCAGCGCCGAATCGACCGAGACGATTTCCACCGGCTGCAGCCGCGCGAGCGCCAGCGCAGCGGCGGTCTTGCCCGAGGCGGTGGGGCCGGCGAGCGCGACGTAGCGTGGCGGCCTGGAAGGCGCAGCGGCAGACATTGCCGGGGCGGCCGGAGATCGGGCCTCGGCGGCCGGTGCGGAGCGGGGACACATGATGCGCCGAGGGTAGCAAATGGCGCGCGCCGGTCCGCGCAGCGGGGCGGATGGCCCTGGCGGCTCAGGTCGTTTCGCGCATCCGCCGGATATCGCGCAGCGGCGGCGCGCCGAACAGGCGCGCGTATTCGCGGCTGAACTGCGAGGCGCTCTCGTAGCCCACGCGCACGCCCGCGGTGCCGGCATCGATGCCCTGGTTCAGCATCAGCTGCCGGGCTTCCTGCAGGCGCAACTGCTTGAGGTATTGCATCGGACTCATGCCCGCCACGGCCCGGAAGTGCTGCCGGAAGGTCGACGGGCTCATGTGCGCGGACGCCGCGAGGTCGTCGGCCAGCACGGGCCGCATGAAGTTCATCTTGAGCCAGGCCATGCTCTGGGCCACCTGCTGGCTCGGCGAGCCGACCGCCACGAGGCGCTGCAACTGCGGGCCGTGGCGCCCGGCGAGCAGCCGCACGAGGATTTCCTGCTGGAGCAGCGGCGCGAGCTGCGGCATCAGCCGGGGCTCGTCGAGCAGTTCGACGAGCCGCGTCACCGCACCGAGCAGCGTCGGGTCGAGATCGCCGAGCGACATGGCGCGGTGCGTGTTGTCCTTGGCCGGCTGGGGCAGGGCCATCTCGGCGGCCGCCTGCACGATGGCGCGCGGATCGAGCCGGAGCATGAGGCCCATGAAGGGCTGCGCGGCACTGGCCCGGGTGATGTGGGTCACGACGGGCAGGTCGGCCGTCGTCAGCAGCGACTGGCCTGCCGAATAGTCGAACACCTCGTCGCCGAGCGCCACCCGCTTCTGCCCGCTGACGGTGATGCCGACACCGAGGCCATAGATGCAATGAAGGGGCTCGGTTGCGGCGCTGCGACGGTGCAGCGAGAGCTCCGGAATGGCGGTGACGTAGTCGCCGTCGCTGCGGGCAACGCGTGCGACCGCCCGGGTCAGGTTGCCCAGGGCGCCCGATTCGCCTTGCTGCGCCGGCTGTGCCGCTTCCATCTGAATCCTTTCGAATGACGCCAACGAAAAAGTCTAGCTCGCGCACTCCGCCCGCCACGCATTTCCGGCGCAGTCTCGGTGTTTCAGGCAAGAACACGCGCGAATCAGGCAAACGGCCGGAGGGTCTTCGCCCGACACTGGCCGGCGATGTGCCGGACCGCATGCGGTGTCATGCGCCGGAGGGCATCCGTTGAATCCGACAACTCCTTTTCCAACGATCCCACGATGAAAACAGAAAAGACCGCCTCCATCACCGCCTCCCTCGCGATGGTCCTGGGCCTCGGCGCGGGCACCCTGTGGCCGCTGCACGCCGCCGCGAGCCAGGCACTGGCGCAAAAATATTCGTGCGTCGCCTGCCACCAGCCTGCCACCAAGGTGGTGGGGCCGTCCTGGAAGGACATCGGCGCGAAGTATGGCGACGGCAAGGGCACGGCCGCGCAGCTGGCCGCGAGCATCAAGGCCGGCAGCTCGGGCAAGTGGGGCGCGATGCCGATGCCGCCGCAGGCCCAGGTCCCCGATGCGGACCTGCAGTCGCTCGCGCAATGGCTGCTCGACGGCGCCAAGTGAACCAGATCCCAACCCAACCCACCCACCCACGGAGAAAAAGAACATGAGTGCGCTCCACGTCAATGGCCGTGACCACACGGTCGATGCCGATCCCGGCACCCCCATCCTCTGGGCCCTGCGCGACACGCTGGGCATGACCGGCACCAAGTTCGGCTGCGGTGCCGCGCTGTGCGGTGCCTGTACCGTTCACCTGGACGGCCAGGCGATCCGTTCGTGCGTCACGCCCATCTCCGCCGCCGAGGGCAAGAAGATCACCACGATCGAAGCCGCCACCGACGGCAGCGACCGGGTCGGTGCCGCCGTGCACGCCGCATGGGTCAAGCACGACGTGGCGCAGTGCGGCTACTGCCAGAGCGGCCAGATCATGAGTGCGACGGCCTTCCTCAAGTCACTGCCCCCTGGGAAGCAGCCCGGCGTGGACGAGATCGATTCGGCCATGGCCGGCAACATCTGCCGCTGCGGCACCTATGTGCGCATCCGCGCCGCCGTGGCCGATGCGGCCAGAAACCTCGCCTAAGGAGCCGCCAGCCATGCTGCCAAACATCGACTACAACGAACTGCCGCGCGCCCTGCAGCGCCTGATGAGCCAGGCCTCGACCGGCGACGGCGAGGCCGCCGCGCTGCCCCGCCGCAGCTTCCTGAAGATGGCCGGCGCCAGCGGCCTTGCGCTCGGCGCCTTTCCCCACCTGGCCATGGCGCAGGCCGGCGGTGCGGCCGCCAGCGGCCTCAAGCCGACGCAACAGCCCTCGGCCTTCGTGCAGATCGCGCCCAGCGGCGAAGTCACCGTCACCATCAACCGGCTCGAATTCGGCCAGGGCGTGCAGACCGGCCTGCCGATGATCCTGGCCGAGGAGCTGGACGCCGACTGGGCCCTGGTGCGCAGCCGCAGCGGCACCAACGATGCTGCGTACGCCGACCCGCTCTTCGGCATGCATCTGACCGGCGGCTCCAACTCGATCAAGAACAGCTTCACGCAGTACCGCGAGCTGGGCGCGCGCGCCCGGGCCATGCTGCTGTCGGCCGCGGCGGCGCGCTGGAAGGTCGACGTGGCCACGCTGCGCACGCAGGCCGGCACGGTGATCGGCCCGGGCGGCCGCAAGCTGGGTTATGGCGAGCTGGCCGAGGCGGCCATGGCGCTGCCGGTGCCCGAGAAGGTCATGCTCAAGGACGCGAAGGACTTCCGGATCATCGGCCGTGCGACCACGCGCCTGGACGCGCGCGCCAAGAGCAGCGGACGGCAGGACTTCGGCATCGATGTGCGGCAGCCCGGCCAACTCACTGCGGTGGTGGCCCATCCGCCCGTGTTCGGCGCCCGTCTGGCTTCGGTGGACGACAGCGCCGCGCGCGCCGTCAAGGGCGTGAAGGCCGTGCTGCGCGTTCCGCTGGACCGCGGCGCCGAAGGCGTGGCCGTGGTGGCCGACGGCTACTGGCCGGCCAAGCTGGGCCGCGATGCGCTGAAGCTGCAGTGGGACACGGCCGCCGCGGAAAAGGTGGACAGCGACAAGCAACTCGCCCAGTACCGCGAACTGGCTGGCCGCCCCGGCAGCCGCAAGTTCGACGCCGACATGGCACCGCTGGCCAATGCGCCGCGCAAGCTCGAGGCCGAGTTCGTGTTTCCGTACCTCGCGCACGCGCCGATGGAGCCGCTGAACTGCACCGTGAAGCTGTCGGACGGGCGCGCCGAGTTGTGGGTCGGCACCCAGTCCGCCGACCTCGACGGCCAGGCCGCGGCGCGCACGTTGAAGCTCGACCCCGCGCAGGTGAAGGTGAATGTGCAGATGGCGGGCGGCGGCTTCGGCCGGCGCTTTGTGGGCTCCAGCGACTTCGTGGTCGAGGCCTGCGAGATCGCCAAGGCCACGCGCGCCGCAGGCCTGGATGCACCCGTGCGCCTCTTGTGGAGCCGCGAGGACGACATCAAGGGCGGCTACTACCGCCCGATGCACTTGCATCGCGCGCGCATCGGCTTCGACGAGCGCGGCAAGATCCTCGCGTGGGACCATGTCATCGTGGGCCAGTCCATCACCTCGGGCACGGTGTTCGCCGGCATGATGGTCAAAGACGGCATCGACGCCACGGCGGTGGAGGGCATGCGCGACCCGTACCCGGTGCCGATGCGCCTGACGGTGCACCACCCGCAGGTCAACGTGCCCGTGCTGTGGTGGCGCAGCGTGGGCTCCACCCACACCGCCTTCGTGATGGAGACGCTGATCGACGAGATCGCCCGCAGCACGAAGCAGGACCCGGTGGCCTACCGCATGCAGCTCTTCGGCGACAAGCACCCGCGCCATCGCGCCGCGCTGCAACTGGCCGTGGACAAGAGCGGCTACGGCAAGAAGAAGCTGGCGGACGGCCGCGCCTGGGGCGTGGCCGTGCACGAGTCCTTCGAGTCGGTGGTGGCCTATGTGGTGGAAGCCTCGGTCAAGGACGGCCAGCCGGTGCTGCACCGCGTCACCAGCGGCGTGCACTGCAACCTCGTCGTCAACCCGCGCAGCGTGGAGGCGCAGGTGCAGGGCGCGGCGGTGATGGGGCTGTCGACCTGCCTGCCCGGCAGTGCGATCACGCTGAAGGACGGCGTCGTGCAGCAGGGCAACTTCGGCGATTTCACCGTGGCCCGCATCACCCAGGTGCCGGAGTTCGACATCCACATCGTGCCCAGCGCCGATGCGCCCAAGGGGATGGGGGAACCGGGGCTGCCGCCGCTGGCGCCTGCGTTCGCCAATGCCATCGCGCAACTGACGGGCAAGCCGTTGCGGCAGTTGCCTTTCAATCTGGCTTGACGCCGGTCGCCGGTCGCCGGTCGTCGATCGGCGAAGGTCCGCGCCGTCGGGGCGCGGGCCGGTGAACCTAGATTGCCGAGGGCATGCTGCTCGCGCGCGCCTCGCCGCGCACGTCCTGCGGCGCCACCGCGGGCGGCAGCGTCGGCGAGGGCGGCGACAGCTTCGGCTGGTTGCGCGCCACCATGCTGTCGGGCTTCATGCGAAACAGCTGCGTCAGCGCTGCGCGGTACTGCGTCTCGCCGACCGAGTTGGTGTTGTGATGCGAGCCGCCCTCGACCAGCACGAACAGCTTGGGCACGGTGGCCGCGTTGTAGAGCTTGCGGCCCAGCGTGGGGTTGATCAGGCTGTCGGCCGTGCCATGCACCACCAGCAGCGGCGCGCCGATGTTCTTGACGGTGTTGATGGCCTCGAAGCGCTGCGTGATGAAGGGGCCGAAGGGCAGCCAGCCCCACTTGAAGCTGCTCGCCACATCGGCAATGGAGGTGAAGGTGCTTTCGACGATGGTGCCGCTCTCGTCGTTCACGTGCGCCGCCAGGTCGATGCCGATGGCGCCGCCGAGCGAGTGGCCGAAGATGTAGCGATGCTGCCGGGGATGGCGTGCGGCGAGCCAGGTCCAGGCGGCGCGGGCGTCTTCGCGGGCCGATTCTTCCGAAGGAAGTCCCTTGGAGCTCTTGCCGAAGCCGCGGTAGTCGATGGCCAGCACCGAAAAGCCCAGTTCGTGCATGCGCTGGATGCGCGGCGCCGAGCCGGCCACGTTGTAGCGGGCGCCGTGCAGGTACAGCAGCACGGGCGTGTCGGTGGTTTCGGGTGCGCCGCCCAGCCACAGGCCGTGCAGGCGTGCGGGTTCACCGGTGATGGAGGACTGGAAGTCGATCCAGACGTCCTGCATCCCCTCGGTCATCGAGGCGGTGTTGCCCCAGCTTCGGTCGCTGGGTTGGAAGATCCACTCGCGCTGCTGCTCGTCGAGCGTGGAGCAGCCGGCCGCCAGAAGGGCACACAGCGAAAGGACAGACGCGAGGAGGGTCCAGCGTTTCATCATGGGGTTGAGGGACAGCGATGTCGGCCGAAAGTTTCATCCGCATTCACCGGGACGCGCCGACGTTGCGCCCCGGTAACCCCCTGAAACAACGCTCGACGGCGCTTTGCTGAGACCATGCAACGTGCGTGCCCGGTCCCTGGATGACCGCCCCAGATCCTCGAAAACCCTGGAAAAGGCGCCGATTCGGCTACCGGCCGCGCATGAACAGGGTGTCGAGCTCGCGGATCGACAGCTGGCGCCAGGTGGGCCGGCCGTGGTTGCACTGGTCCGAACGCTCGGTGGCTTCCATCTGACGTAACAGTGCGTTCATCTCGTCGATGGTGAGCTTGCGGTTGGCCCGCACGGCGCCATGGCAGGCCATGGTGGACAGCAATTCGTTCTGGGCGCGCTGCACCACGGTGCTGGCGTCGTGCTGGCCCAGTTCGGCCAGAACGCTGCGCGCCAGCTCGACCGGGTCGCCATCGGCCAGCGTGCCGGGCACGGCGCGCACCGCGAGCGTGCGCGGCGAGAAGGGCGTGATCTCGAGGCCCAGCGTGGGCAGCACCGCGGCGCAGGCCTCGGCCGTGGCCACTTCCTGCGGCGTGGCCGCGAAGGTGGCCGGGATCAGCAGCGGCTGGCTCGTGATGGCGGCGCCGTCGAGCTGGGTCTTGAGGCGCTCGTAGACGATGCGCTCGTGGGCCGCGTGCATGTCGACCACCACCAGGCCCTGGGCGTTCTCGGCCAGGATGTAGATGCCTTGCAGCTGGGCCAGCGCACGGCCCAGGGGCCAGGCTTCCTCGTTGGTAGTGGCAAGAGGCGCCACGGGGTCTTCCGGGCTCGCGGGCAGCCCCACGGGGGCCCGGAACGCCATCGGTGCCGGGCCGGTCGGCGGCCAGTGGGACGGCGTGGCGTCCGGGGTGTGCCCGAGTTCTTCGGTGCGCCGCGGCCACATGGCCTCGAAATCGCCGGCCCCGCGCTCTCGTGCTACGAAATTAATAGCTGGCTGTGCCCAGCTCGCGCTCTCCGGCAGCGGCGTCGCCTTGAAAAAGGGCTGGGCGGGGCCGGCCGGTACGGCGGCGTCGCCGGCGCGCGGCGCTGCGAGCGCATCCTCGATGGCATGGCGCACCGCCTGGTGCACCTCGCGCCCATCGCGGAAGCGCACCTCGATCTTGGTCGGGTGCACGTTCACATCGACCCGTGCCGGGTCGATCTCGAGGTACAGCGCGTAGATCGGCTGCCGTTGGCCATGCAGCACGTCTTCGTAGGCGCTGCGCACCGCGTGCGACAGCACCTTGTCGCGCACGAAGCGGCCGTTGACGTAGAAGAACTGCTGGTCGCCGCGCGAGCGCGCCGCATCGGGAATGCCGGCCCGGCCGACCACGCGCACCACGCCGCCGACATGCTCGACGGCCACGCTCTGCGCCACGAAGTCGTCGCTCAGCGCGTCGGCCAGCCGCTGCTCGCGCGCGGTGGCGGCGCGCCACTGCTCGACCAGCTTGCCGTCGTGCCAGACCGAGAAGCCGACCTCGGGCCGCGCCAGTGCATGGCGGCGCACGGCCTCGATGCAGTGGGCCAGCTCGGTGGCATCGGTCTTCAGGAATTTGCGGCGCGCAGGGGTCGCGAAGAACAGCTCGCGCACCTCGACCGTGGTGCCGACGGCACGGGCCACCGGGCGCAGTTCGCCGGTGCGGCCATCGAGCGCGAAGGCGCTGTCGGCGCCGGTGAAGCGGGAAAGAATGCTGAGTTCGGCGATCGCGTTGATCGCCGCGAGCGCCTCGCCGCGGAAGCCCATGGTGCCGACCGTCTCGAGGTCGCCGAGGCTCGCGATCTTGCTGGTCGCATGGCGGCGCAATGCCACCGTGAGCTCCTCGCGGGGGATGCCCAGGCCGTCGTCCTCGACCGAGATCAGCCGCACGCCGCCCGAGGCGAGCCGCACCGTGATCTGGCTCGCGCCTGCATCGAGGGCGTTGTCCAGCAGCTCGCGCACCACCGAGGCCGGGCGTTCGACCACTTCGCCGGCGGCGATCTGGCTGATCAGTTCGTCGGGAAGCTCGCGGATCGGGCGGCGTTGGGAGGGGGAGATGGAGGAGGGGAGTGCGCTCACCGGGGCATTCTAAAAGCGGGGCCCAAATCCGGGCCTTGCACGGGGCACCCGGTGTATTTGGCGCGCTTATACGGCCCCTCAACCGATCTCATTGGCGCCCGCGAAGGCCGTTGCCTAAGCTTGCACCCGCACCACAAGAACGCACCGGAGACACCCGAACGAATCGCGATGGCGAAGCCATCTCGCGAGGGGCCGTCTCGCGCGCTCTTTCCGCTCACCCCACTGAACAGAGACGCCATGACAACAACCCGCCCGCTCCGCTCCGCCGCATGGTTCAACAACCCCGAGCACAGCGAACTCTCGGTCCTGCACCTGGCCTGGTACCTGAACTACGGCCTCACGCGCGAAGAACTGCAATCCGGCAAACCCATCATCGGCATCGCGCAGAGCGGCTCCGACCTCACGCCCTGCAATCGCCACCACCGCGAATTGGCGCAGCGCGTGCGCGACGGCATCCGCGAGATGGGCGGCATCGCGATGGAGTTTCCGATGCACCCGATCCAGGAAAACGGCCGCCGGCCCACCGCCGCGCTGGACCGCAACCTCGCGTACCTGGGGCTGGTGGAGATTCTCACGGGCTATCCGATCGACGGCGTCGTGCTCACCACCGGCTGCGACAAGACCACGCCCGCCGCGCTCATGGCCGCGGCCACTGCCAACATCCCCGCGATCATCCTGTCGGGCGGGCCGATGCTCAACGGCTGGCACGAGGGACAGCGCACGGGCACCGGCACCACGCTGTTCAAGGCGCGCGAGCTGTTCGCCAAGGGCAGTATCGACTTTCCCGGCTACATCGACCTGGTCGCCTCCACGGTGCCCTCTGCCGGCCATTGCAACGTGATGGGCACGGCCTCGACGATGAACGCGCTGGCCGAAGCGCTGGGCATGAGCCTGCCCGGCTGCGCCGCCATTCCGGCACCTTATCGCGAGCGCGGGCAGATGGCCTACGAGACGGGGCGCCGCATCGTCGAGATGGTGCGCGAGGACTTGAAGCCCTCGGACATCCTCACCCGCTCGGCCTTCGAGAACGCGATCGTCGTCAATTCGGCCATCGGCGGCTCGACCAATGCGCCGATCCACCTGGTCGCCGTGGCCAAGCACGCGGGCGTCGATCTCACCGTGCAGGACTGGGAGACGGTGGGGCTCGAGGTGCCGCTCATCCTGGACATGCAGCCGGCCGGCAAGTACCTGGGCGAAGAGTTCTACCGCGCGGGCGGCGTGCCGGCCGTGGTGGCGGAATTGCATCGCCACGGCCTCATCCGCGAGGACGCGCTCACCGTCAACGGCAAGACCCTGGCCGTCAACTGCGCCGATGCGCCGGTGAAGGACGTCGACGTGATCCGCTCCTTCGGCAATGCGCTGAAGGAGAACGCCGGCTTCCTGGTCATGTCGGGCAACCTGTTCGACAGCGCGATCATGAAGACCAGCGTGATCTCCGACGAGTTCAGGGCGCGCTACCTCAGCACGCCGGGCGACCCCGATGCCTTCGTCGGGCGCGCCGTCGTGTTCGACGGGCCGGAAGATTTCGAGCGCCGCATCGAAGACCCGTCGCTCGATATCGACGCGCGCTGCATCCTGTTCATGCGCGGCGTCGGCCCGATCGGGCATCCGGGGTCGTCCGAGGTGGTCAACATGCGCGCGCCCTCGCACCTGCTCAAGAGCGGCGTGTCGGCGCTGCCGTGCATCGGCGACGGGCGGCAGTCGGGCACCTCGGGGTCGCCCTCGATCCTGAATGCCTCGCCCGAGGCAGCCGCGGGCGCGGGCCTCGCGCTGCTGCAGACCGGCGACGAGGTGCGGGTCGATCTCAAGCATCGCACCGTGAACATGCTCGTGAGCGACGAGGTGTTGCAGGCGCGCGCCCGCGCGCTCGAAGCGAGCGGCGGCTACCCGATTCCCGAGAGCCAGACGCCATGGCAGGAAATCCAGCGCGCCATGGTGGACACCCTCTCGGAAGGGATGGTGCTCAAGCCCGCCACCAGGTACCAGCGCGTCGCGCAGACCGGGGGCATCCCGCGCCGCAACCACTGACGCAACAGGGCCAGATTTTTTCAACCATCGGAGTCGAGTAATGAAGTGGATGACTGTTCGAACGCAGGGCGGCCTGCGCGTGGGCTATGTGAAGGAGGGCGCGTTGCAACCGGTCGATGCGCCGAACCTGCAGGCGATCGTGGAGGGCGCGGCCTGGCGCGATGACGGCGAGGCCGTGCCGCTCGCGAGCGTGGAGCCCGTGGCCCCGCTCGTTCCGCGCAACATCGTCTGCGTGGGCGCGAACTACCGCGACCACTGCATCGAGACGGGCCTGGCCATCCCCGAGAAGCCGGTCATCTTCGCCAAGTTCGGCAACACCTTGGCCGCGCATGGCGACCCGATCACCTGGCCCGAAGGCTTCACCGAGAAGGTCGACTGGGAGGCCGAGCTCGGCGTCGTCATCGGCCGCCGCGCGCGCGGCGTGCGCGAAGCCGATGCGCTCTCGCACGTGTTCGGCTATGTCGCGGCCAACGACGTGAGTGCGCGCGACGTGCAGCTGGGCGAAGCGCAATGGGTGCGCGGCAAGTCGCTCGACGGCTTCTGCCCGCTGGCGCCCACGCTGGTCACGCGCGACGAGATCGCCGACGTGCAGTCGCTCGGCATCTACTGCCGCGTCAACGGCGAGGCGGTGCAGTCGTCGAACACGGGCGAAATGATTTTTTCGGTCGCCTACCTCATTGCCTATCTCTCGCGCGCAATGACGCTGGAGCCCGGTGACCTGATCCTGACCGGCACGCCCGCGGGCGTCGGGCTTGGGCTCAAGCCGCCGCGCTTTCTGAAGCGCGGCGACGTGGTGACGGTCGAGATCGACGGCCTGGGCGCGGTGACGAACCCCGTTGCGGGCGCCGCCGCTCGCGGCTGACCGTCCGGCCCATCCGCACAGACACAACAACCATCCGGAGACAACAACAATGACAACGAGCCCCTACAGCGACCTGGTGAGCGGTGCGATCCGCAAGGCGCGCTGGCGCCTTCTTCCGATGCTGATCGTCATGTACATCATGTCGATCCTGGACCGGGTCAACGTCGGCTTCGCCAAGAACGCGCTGCAGATCGACACCGGCATCAGCAACAGCGCCTTCGCATTGGGCGCCGGCATCTTCTTCGTGAGCTACGCGATCTTCGAGGTGCCGAGCAACGTGATCCTCTCGCGCGTCGGCCCGCGCATCTGGCTGTGCCGGATCATGGTGACCTGGGGGCTCGTGGCGTCGGCCATGATGTTCGCCACCAGCGAGATGTCGTTCTACGTGCTGCGCTTCCTGCTGGGCATCGCGGAGGCCGGCTTCTATCCCGGAGTGCTGCTGACGCTGACCTACTGGTTCCCCGCGAAGGTGCGGGCGCAGGCCAACGGCATCCTCCTGTTCGGCTTCGCGGGTGCGCTGGTCATCGGCGGGCCGATTTCCGGCGCGCTGCTCGACATGCACGGCATCGGCGGCCTGAAGGGGTGGGAGTGGATGTTCCTGATCGAGGGCGCGATGGCGGTGGTGGTGGGCATCGTCGCGTTCTTCGTGATCGTCGACCGGCCACATGCCGCCCCATGGCTCACGCGGCCCCAGCAGGACGCTCTGCAGGCCGCGCTCGACCAGGAGGCGGCCGAGAAATCGGTCGACAGCCCGCACACGGTGATGCAGACACTGCGCAACCCGAAGGTGATGTTCTTCGCGGTGAATTTCTTCATCGTGCAGATCGCCGCCTACGGGCTGATCTTCTACCTGCCGAGCCAGGTGGCGCAGATCCTGGGCCAGAAGATCGGGCTCATGGTGGGCTTCGTCACTAGCATTCCGTGGGTGCTGGCGCTGTTCGTCGTGTACTTCGTCACGCGCTGGTCGGACCGCCACCACGAGCGGCGGCGCATCACCGTGGCAACGCTATACGCGATCTTCGGCGTGTGCGTCTGCCTGTCGGCGCACGGCTCGCCGATCTTCGCGATCGCGGTTCTGTCGATCGGCGCATCGACGTACCTGTCGGGCACGCCCATCTTCTATGCCTTCCTGTCGGAGCGGCTCTCGGGGCTGGGCATTGCCACCGGCATCGCGCTGGTGAACTCCATCGGCAACCTCGGCGGCTTCGTGGCGCCGAGCTTGAGGACCTATGTGGAGCAGCACCACGGCGGCTCGGCGGCCGGGTTGTACACGCTCGGAAGCGCGGCATTGCTCGCAGCGCTGATGCTGGCCTGCATGCCCAAAGGCTGGCGCAAGGTCGTGGCCGCGCCGGTGCGCGGTGCGGCGCGGCCGGATCCCGCGCTCAATGCGATGGCGCAGCGCCGGACCTAGTCGCTCAGAACGCGCGCCGCCATGCGCGCGACAGGGCCTGCCAGGCGCAGGCCACTTCCGGGCGCTTGAGCGCCCCGGCAAGGCAGACGAAGCGCAGGTCGCAGTCGATGCTCACCCGGTCGGCAATCACCAGCCCGTCGCGCTGGCTGGCGCGCAACGCAACGGCGTCACGCGCGAGCGAAATGCCCACGCCTGCGCGCACCAGCGCGAGCATCGATGTCTCCTGGTCGGCCCGCGCCGCCTTCTTGAGCACCAGCTTGTGCGCCTGCAGCACGGGCGCCAGCAGCCGCGAATGCGAGGAGGTGGGAGGCGCGAGCACCCAAGGCAAACAGGCCAGGTCGGGCCATTCGCGCCCCAGCACCTGCGGCGCCCATCCGCTCGGGCCGATCACCTGGTAGGAGAAGCGGGTCAGCACCTCCGAGTGGAAAGTCTTGCCGTCGCTGCGCCGCACAGCCGAGCTGGCCTGGGGCAGGTCGCTTGCATCGGGGGCGCCCAGGTAGAAGCCGATGTCCAACTCCTTGTTGAGGAGCTTGGCGAGCACTTCGCCGCTGGTGCCGTGGTGCAGCTCGGTCTCCAGTTCGGGCGCGAGCGTGACCAGCTCTTTCAGGAGCGGGCTGAGCCGCGTGAACTCCGGGTCGAGGATGGTGCCGATGCGCAGCGATCCGCGCACGCCGCCTTTGAGCCGGTCCGCGGCCACCGCGAAATCGTTCAGGCCTTCGAGTGCGTGCTCTGCGTGGTTCAGCAGCGCCGCGCCGTCGCGCGTGAGCAGCAGGCCCGCGGGCGTTCGCTGGAACAGCTCCAGCTCGACCAGCGCGCCGAGCTCCTTGAGTTGCAGGCTCACCGCCGGCTGCGTGAGGAAGAGGCGCTGCGCACCGCGCGAAACCGAACCCTCGCGTGCGACGGCCACGAAGGCCTGCAGGAGCCGCGGGTCGATCTTCTTCATGCCGCGCCTGGGCCCACCACGGTATTCACGGAATTTTGCAACTGCTTGTACATGACGAAGGCGTCCACGAAACCGTATTGCGGATGCCTGAACGCGCCGGGCAGCGTGCCGACGATGGCGAAGCCCATCTTTTGCCAGAGCCGCACTGCGCCTTCGTTGGTGGACACGACGAAGTTGAATTGCATCGCGAGAAAGCCCATGCGCACCGCCTGCTGCTGCGAGTGTTCGCACAGCGCCGAGGCCACGCCCAGGCCGCGTGCGGCCTCGGACACCACGTAGCCGCAGTTGCTCACGTGCGAGCCCTGGCCCGGCTGATTGGGCTTGATGACGTAGGTGCCGAGCACCGCACCCTGCGCGTCGCAGGCGATGAAGGTGGCGGTGGGCACTTTCATCCAGAAGTGGCGTGCCTCGTCCTCGGTCACATCGGTGGCGAAGGTGTAGGTGTCGCCTCGGCGAAAGGTCGGTTCGAGGACGGACCAGATGGCGGGCCAGTCCGCATCGAGCGCTGCACGTATTTGAATCATGGGGTAATTCGAAAAGGACGGAGGACGCCAACAAGGATAATCCGCGGCCATGGAAATCATCAGCTTTCTCGTCGACTTCATCCTGCACGTCGACAAACACCTCGAGGCCTTTGTCATCGCCTACGGCCCGTGGGTCTATGCGCTGCTTTTCCTGATCGTCTTCGTCGAAACCGGTGCGGTGGTGATGCCGTTCCTGCCCGGGGACTCGCTGCTCTTCATTGTCGGCGCGCTGTGCGGCGTGGGGCTCATGAGCTTTCCGCTGGCCTGCGCGATCCTGATTGCCGCGGCCATCCTGGGCGACCAGTGCAACTATTCGATCGGCCGCTACTTCGGACCGAAGGTGTTCCAGTGGGAGAACTCGCGCTTCTTCAACCGCAAGGCCTTCGACCAGGCCCACAGCTTCTACGAGCGGTACGGCGGCATCACGATCATCCTTGCGCGTTTCATGCCCTTCATCCGCACCTTCGCGCCGTTCGTGGCCGGTGTCGCGGAAATGAGCCGCGCCAAGTTCACCATGTTCAATGTGGTGGGCGGGCTGATCTGGGTGCTGGGCATTGCAACCGCAGGTTACTTCTTCGGCAACTTGCCGTTCGTGCGCCAGCACCTGGACAAGATCATCTGGGCGCTGATCTTCGTGCCTGGCCTGATCGCGATCTTCGGTGCCTGGCGCGCTTCGAAGGCCGAGAAGGCGCGCGAGGCCGCGCAGGCGCCGCAAACCTGATCGTTTCATCCGGCCAGACCCGCATAAAAAAAGCGCGCCGGTGGCGCGCTTTCAATGAGGGCAGGCCGATCAGTAGTTCGGCCCATTGCGCGGGTAGTAGCCGCTGCCGCGCGGATAGCGCTGCTCGTAGTAGTAGTTGCGCTCGTCGACACTGCGGCCGACCTGGTTGCCGATGAGGCCGCCGATGGCTGCACCGCCCACCGTGCTGGCCGTGTTGCCGCCGATGGCATTGCCCACCAGCGCACCGCCCACCGCGCCTACACCCGTACCGAGGTTCTGGTTGGGGCCACTTGCACAACCCGCAATCGCCATGGCCGAGGTGGCTGCCGCTGCGGCGATCCAGAGACGTGTGTTCATGATGTCCACCTTTCGAAGAGTGATGGTTCATCATCGTCAAAGGCACCATCGGCCCGTTGTAGGAGCCTGCCGCGCCTGCCTGTGCGGTGTGACGGGCCGCCCGGCGTGGGACAACAGGCGTGCTTTGGCTTTACAAAACTCCGTGTGCGGGCGTCAGAGCTGCCGGCTGCGCGCCAATGGCGGGTTCTGCGCGAAATAGCGCTGGATGCCGCGCATGAGCGCGTCGGCCAGGCTCTCCTGGTAGTCGACGCGGCGCAGGTTGGCTTCTTCCTCGGGGTTGCTGATGAAGGCCGTTTCCACCAGCACGCTCGGAATGTCCGGCGCCTTCAGCACCGCGAAGCCGGCCTGTTCGACCTCGCCCTTGTGCAGCCGCGCACCGATGCCCTTGATCTCGCCGAGCATCGCGCCGCCGAGCTTCAGGCTGTCGTTGATCTGCGCCGTCGTGCTCATGTCGAGCAGCGCGCGCTGCACCTGCGCCTCGTGGTTGCCGACATTGACGCCACCGACCTTGTCGGCGTCGTTTTCCTTGTTCGCGAGCCAGCGCGCCGCGCTGCTCGAGGCACCGCTCTGGCTCAGCGCGAAGACGCTGGCGCCGCGCGCGGCCGGCGTGGTGAACGCGTCGGCATGGATGCTCACGAACAGGTCGGCCTGCACGCGCCGCGCCTTCTGCACGCGCACGCCCAGCGGCACGAAGAAGTCGGCATCGCGCGTGAGAAAGGCGCGCATCGGGTTGCCGTTGACGCTGCCGGCGTTGATGCGGTCGCGCAGCCGGAACGCCACCTGCAGCACGATGTCTTTTTCGCGTGTGCCGCTGGGTCCCGTGGCGCCCGGGTCTTCGCCGCCGTGGCCGGGGTCGAGTGCCACGATGATGATGCGGTCGGTGCGGCTCGCCGTCGCGCCGCCGCGTGCGGCAGCCGCGACGGGAGGCGAAACGGGCCGGACCGGCGCGGTGCCCACCACAGGCGGCAACGGTGGCGGCGGCACGAGCACGGGTGGCGTGGGGGGCCGGTCGGCACCCGCCACGACGGGCGGCGCAGGCGCTGCCGGGCCGGGGCGCATCGACTGCTGCGCCATGAGCTCGCCCAGCGGATCGCCCGCAGGCATGGCGGGGCGCACGGGGGCCGGTGATGCACCTGGGGGCGCAGCGGGTGCGGACGGCGCAATGCCCGCCACCGTCGGGCCGTTGCTGGGCGAGCTGCCGGGTTTGGGCGCATCGCGCAGCCGTTCGGCAATCAGCGCCTCCATCGGATCGATGGCCTGCTCGGGGTACAGGTCGAGCACCAGCCGGTGCTTGTAGGCCGCCACGGGCGCCAGCGAGAACACCTGCGGCCGCACCGTCTGCTTCAGGTCGAACACGATGCGCACGACGGTCGGCGCGTTCTGCCCGACGCGCAGGCCGTTGATGTAGGGGTCGCCGGGCTTGATCTTGCCGACCAGTTCCCGCAACTCGGTGTTGAGTTCGATGCCCTCGATGTCGACCGCCAGCCGCGGCGGGCTGCCCACCACGAGCTGCTGCGAACTGAGCCGTGCATCGGATTCGATGGTCACGCGGGTGTAGTCGGCCGCGGGCCAGACGCGCACGGCGAGGATGGTGGCGCCGCGTGCGATCTGGTGCACGCCGAGCATCAGCGCGACGCTGCCGCCCTGCAGCAGCACGCGCCGTTTCAGGCCGGCCGCCTTCATGCGGCGATGTGCGCCAGCAGATCGCTGCCGCGAGGGGTGTTCGCGAGGAGGGTCACGCGGCGTGTGTCGTCTGTCATTGCTTCTATTTTAATAGCTAGGTCGGCAGGTGGAGTGCGGCCCGCGGCGTTTTCCGGCCACTCGGCCAGCTTGAGGCCGGGGCCGGCGAAGATGTCGCGGAAGCCGGCGTCGTCCCATTCGCGCGGATCGGCGAAGCGATAGAAGTCGAAATGGAAGATCGCGAGCCCGTCCGGTGCTTCATGGGGCTCGACCACCGCATAGGTGGGGCTCTTGATGCGGCCCCTGATGCCGAGCGCGTGCAGCAGGTGGCGCACGAAAGTGGTCTTGCCGGCGCCCAGGTCGCCCTGCAGCGCGATGAAGGCATCGCGCAATGCGGGCGAGGCTGCGAGCGAACGCGCCAGGGCGTCGGTGTCGGCTTCGCTGCACCAGCGCAGGATGCGGGTGTTCTTGAGCGTTTCTACAATCGGCAAGTGATCGTCAGCCATCCACTCGTTGTTCGTATTCAGGCGTTGGCCCGGGAACTCGGATTCTCCCAAATCGGAATCGCGGGCGTCGATTTATCGAGCGCCGAGGACGGTCTGATGCAATGGCTGGCCCATGGGTTCCATGGAGAAATGCAATACATGGCAACGCACGGCACGCGCCGCGCGCGTCCCGCCGAGCTGGTGCCGGGCACGGTGAGCGTGATCACCGCGCGCATGGACTACCTGCCGCGCGACACCCCGCCCGACTGGCAGGTCATCGAATTCGACCGCCTCAAGCGGCCCGGCGAGGCCATCGTGTCGGTCTACGCGCGGGGCCGCGACTATCACAAGGTGGTGCGCGGCCGCCTCGCGAAGCTGGCCGAGCAGATCGCCGAAGAGGTCGGCCCCTTCGGCCATCGCGCGTTCACCGATTCGGCGCCGGTGCTGGAGGCCGAGTTGGCGTCGCGCAGCGGGCAGGGCTGGCGCGGCAAGCACACGCTGGTGCTGGACCGCGATGCGGGGTCGATGTTCTTCCTCGGCGAGATCTATGTCGACATGGCGCTGCCCGAGAGCGAGCCGGTCAGCGCGCACTGCGGCAGCTGCAGCGCCTGCATCGACGTGTGCCCGACCAAGGCCATCATCGCGCCGCAGCGGCTGGATGCGCGGCGCTGCATCTCCTACCTGACCATCGAGCATGGCGGCCCGATCCCGCTGGCGCTGCGGCCCCTGATGGGCAACCGCATCTATGGCTGCGACGACTGCCAGCTGATCTGCCCCTGGAACAAGTTCGCGAAGAAGAGCGAACTGCCCGATTTCGATGCGCGCGAAGGGCTCACGGGCCGCACGCTGGCCGAGCTCTTCGCGTGGAGCGAAGAAGATTTCCTGCGGCGCACCGAGGGCAGCCCGATACGGCGCATCGGGCACGAGCGCTGGCTGCGCAACATCGCGGTGGCGCTGGGCAATGCGGTGAGGGCGGGCGAAAGCGGCGCGCGGGAAGCGCTGGCGACACGCGCCGCGCATCCGAGCGAACTCGTGCGCGAGCATGTCGCGTGGGGCCTGGCGCAGCAGGCCGAGAACTAGGGCCTGTTCACACTACGCAAGGGGTCGCGAAGCTCGCCACAGCCCGCCCATCAAGGCGCGTGACGCCGTGCGTGCGTCCGCACGCACAAGGAACGCAACGCCGAGGGGCGGGCTGTGGCGAGCTTCCCTTCGGGTTGCTTCGCAAAGGGGCTGTCTGCGGCGTTGCCCGCGCTTGCAAGGCACCAGCCTTGCAAGCGCGGGCGCCTTGCAGCCAACCCCTTTGCGAAGCAACGCGACCCCTTGCGTAGTGTGAACAGGCCCCAGGGTTTACGCAGGAAGGATCTCGCGCACGCGTTCCCACGGCCGGCACATCAGCGTGCCGCGCGGCGAGACGACGATGGGGCGCTGCAGCAGGATCGGGTTCTCGACGATGAGGTCGAACAACTGGTCGTCGGTCCACTTCGGATCGGCCAGCTTCAATTCTTCGTAGGGCGCCTCCTTCGTGCGCAGCAGGTCGCGCGCACCCATGCCCATGGCCTTGGCCAGCTCGCGCAGCTTCTTCTTCGAGGGCGGCGTTTCCAGGTACAGGACGATCTCGGGCTCCACGCCGCTCTCGCGGATCAAGCCCAGCACATTGCGCGAGGTGCTGCAGTTGGGCTTGTGGAAGATGGTCATCGGGTAGGCGGTGGTCGGGGTGCGTGCGGTCATGGCGTCGATTATGTGAAGAACAGGGATCAGCTTCCCTGAACTCCGGTGTCCATCGTGAAGGGAAAGCGCGCCGCCCAGAAGTCGGCCAGCCGGGGATCGGCATCGACCTGACGCACCACCCGGGCCATGCGCGGCGCCACGCGGTAGAAGCGCCTGCGCTGCGGCGTCCAGCGCGACATCACGGTCACGTACAGGTCGAGCATGCTCAGTTTCTCGCCGAGCAGGTAGGGCGCGGGGTCGTCGATCTGCGTGTCCATCAGGTGCCAGCAGTGCGCAATGCGCTCGGCCGTGCGTTCGAGCATCACGGCCTGCGCCGCGGGATCGGGCGTCAGCCGCGTGGGATCGTCGCGCACCCAGTAGAGCGAATAGATGGCGGCCGGCAGATAGACCATCCAGCGCAGGTAGCGCGCGCGCAGCGGATCGTCCGGCGCGGGACAGAGCCCGGCTTCCGGATAACGGTCACCGAGCCAGATCAGGATGGCCGCGCTCTCGGTCATCACCTCGCCCGAAGGCAGCACGAGCGCGGGCACCTGGCGCATCGGGTTGATGCCGGCCACACGTTCGCGCTCGGACTCGCCCTCCCAGGGGGCCATGTCGACGGTCTCGACCTGCGCGCCGATCAGCGTCAGCGCCGCATGGACCGGCGTGGCGCCCGAGCCGGGCGCGCCATAGAGCATGTAGCGGTCGTTGGAGGCGGATGCAGAAGCCATCCGCCCAGATTACTGCAGCCGCGTGCCTGTTGTCACGCAGCAGCCAGCAGCGCGTCGACCTTCTTCAGGCCCTCGAGCGTCCTGAAGCAGGCCTCGGCCACTTCGGTGCCCTTGACCGCGAAATGGCGGTGGAAGTACTTGCGGTGCTCCACATGCTCGTGGAAGTGGTGCGGCGTGAGCACGGCCGAGAAGATCGGCACGTCGGTCTCGAGCTGCAGCGACATCAGCGTGCTGACGACCGTGTTCGCGACGAACTCGTGGCGGTAGATGCCGCCATCCACCACCAGCGCGCAGCCGATGATGGCCGCGTACTTGCCCGAGTTGGCGAGGCGCTTGGCGTGCAGCGGAATCTCGAAGGCGCCCGGCACGTCGAAGATGTCGATGATGTCGCGCGACACGCCAAGGCGGTCCATCTCGGCCAGGAACGCATCGCGCGCCTGGTGGACGATGTCGGAATGCCACTGCGCCTCGACGAAAGCGATGCGCTGGCCGCGCGGTGCATCCGACGCGGCAATGGCGGAGAGGGGAAGGTCGTTGATCTGACTCATGGTGTGCCTCTGAAAAGCAGGTTTCCTGAATCAGGGCGCACGAAACCGCAAGCCAGACCGCGCGCCCGTTGCAAAGCAAGGCGCGCGGGCCGACCCGCATTTCGCGCTCTCTTTCATCCGGACTGTGACCGTCGGCTTCGGAATCGCACCGAAATCTGCTGACCCCGGGGCTTGTTGCAAGCACCAGGCGCTCGCGGGCTTGTGCAGCTCTTTTTTGACGCCGCCATCACCGCCGGTGGGGAATTGCACCCCGCCCTGAGAACGCTTGCCCCGGCTTGCGCCGGAGCGAGGTGGATTCTAGGCAAGACCGCAAGCACCTGCTGTCGCCCAGGAGCCAAAGCCCCTCGGCGCGCCGAGGTGAGGCGTTCAGCGCCCGGCGAGGAACAGCGTCATGTGCTGGAGTTCGTCGTCCAGCGCCGCGCGAAATGCCGCATCGCGCGGCTTCTTGCCGACGTAGCCGAAGGCAGGCTGGAGCCTGCCTTCGGGTGCGGTCACGTTGGCCCAGCCGATCACGCGGTCGTGCCACAGCATCGGCAGCGCGTAGTAGCCGAATTGGCGTTTCGGCGCGGGGGTGTAGGCCTCGAACTTGTATGTCCAGTCCCACAGCAGCGCGAAGCGGCGGCGGTCCCACGCGACCGGATCGAAGGGCGCGAGCAGGCGCACCGCGTCGTCGGGTGCGTGGCGCTTCGAGGCCGGGTTTTCGCCGGCGGGCCAATACCAGGTGATGCCGTCGATGCGGCAGCTGGCCAGTTCTTCGCGGGCCAGGCGCAGGGCCGCCTGCGTCTGTGTCGAGAGGTGCGGCGCGCCGTAGCCGAGCAGGCGAACGAGGTAGGTCAGGCTCGCGGCCGGCAGCGGCGCGTATTTGCGCACCACCAGTTCGATCAGCGCGGCGGCGCGCTGCGCGCGGCCGGCGGGGCTGTCGTCGGCGGGCTGGTGCGTCACGGCTTCGTAGACGCGCGTGCCGCTGTCGCGCCGCACCACGCGCAGCATGCCGCGGTAGTGCATGCCGTCGAGCAGGTGCGTGGTCGCGTTGCTCGAGCCGCCCCAGTAGTTCTTGACGCGGCCGTGCGCGAAGTGCTGCTCGACCTGGCGCGGATGCACCGGGCCGTGCTCGCGCACATAGGCCAGCACGTCGGCCGCCTTGCGCCGTGTGTCGGCATCCCAGGCGCGCTTGGCTTCGCGCGGATGCATCAGCGCCAGGTGCTCGCGCGGCAGGAAGCCGTAGTTGACGAGGCAGTCCTCCTCGATGGCGAGGCGGGTGTAGCGGCTTTCGAGATCGCCCGCGCGGTAGTCCTTCACGCGGTGGCGCAAGGTCAGGTCCTGGGCGCGGGCCGGTGCGCGGATCGGATCGGCCTGCACGAAGCCGAGCTGGCGGATCGCGGCGGGCAGCGTGGTTGGCTTGAACAGGGTGCGCGCCACCGCGTAGCGGCGCAGGTCGTCGAGGGTCGGGTCAGCCATGCAGCGAATTGCAGCACAGGTGGCTGTTTCCTGCTTTGCAAGGACCGTCTTTGGGGGGCGATGTTGTTCGGCCGCACGCGCCCCGAACGCGCAAACAAGCAATCCGCAACTGAACCGTACCGAGCTTAGACCGCCTGTCTGTGCCGCTCGATACACACATCGAGTGTTTCGCTGCCGGCCCGCTGCCACCAGTCCAGATTCGAGAAGATCTCGACCTCGCTGAACCCCGCGAAGCCCGTGTCCTCGACCCAGCCTCGGATCTTCTTCAGCTCGACCACGCCGTCGCCCATCATCCCGCGGTCGCTCAGCAAGTCGCGCGTGGGCGCGAGCCAGTCGCAGACGTGGTAGGCCAGCAGCCGTTCGCGGCCGGCGCGCGCGATCTGCTGCTGCAGCTTCGGGTCCCACCAGACGTGGTAGATGTCGAGCGCCACGCCGAGCATGCCGGTCTTGCCCGCGTCGAGTTCGTCGCAGATGTCGAGCGCATGTTCGAGCGTGTTGACGCAGGCGCGGTCGGCGGCCTGCATCGGGTGCAGGGGCTCGATGGCGAGCGGCATGCCGACTTCACGCGCGTACTCGAGCGACGCGGCGATGCCGTCGCGCACCTCGCTGCGCGCGCGGGCGATGTCCTTGTACGCGGGCTTGCCTTCGAGCGCGCCGGGCAGGGCGCCGACGACCAGCACGAGACAGGGAGCGTTCAGCGTCTTTGCCTCGTCGATGGCGCGGCGGTTGTCGTCGAGCGCGGCCTTCAGGCCCGCCGCATCGGCCGCGGGAAAGAAGCCGCCGCGGCAGTAGCCCGAGAGGCCGATGCCGTGCGCCTTCAACTGCTTCGCCACCTTGTCGAGCCCGGCGGCGGCCACCTGGTCGCGCCAGGGGCTGATCGCGCGGATGCCGCGCTCGGCGCACTGGTCGATGATGCGGTCCAGCGGCACCTCGGCGCCCAGCTGCTTGCGCACGGTCGCGGTGTTGATCGACAGCCAGTCGTGGTTCCGGGAGAAGTCGCGCATGGATGGCATCAACCTTCCACGCCGTGCAGTGCGAGCAGCGTTTTCATGCGGTGGACCGCCAACTCCGGCTGCGCCAGCAGGTTCGCCGCATCGGCCAGGCGGAACAGTTCGGCAAAGTGCTGCAGCGAGCGCGTGCTCTGCTGCCCGCCCACCATCGTGAAGTGCTTCTGGTGGCCGTTGAGCCAGGCCATGAACACCACGCCAGTCTTGTAGAAGCGCGTGGGTGCCGCGAAGATGTGGCGCGACAGCGGCACCGTGGGGCCGAGGATCGCGTGGAACTTCTCGGTGTTGCCCTGCGCCAGTGCGCCCAGGGCGGCGCTCGCCGCGGGAGCGATCGCGTCGAAGATGCCGAGCAGCGCATCGCTCTTGCCGTGCATCGGCTCACTGCCGAAGTCATCGCCTGCAATCAGCTCGGCGTAGTTGAAGTCGTCGCCGGTGTACATGCGAACGCCTGTCGGCAGCCGCCGGCGCATCGCGATCTCCTTGTCCTTGTCGAGCAGCGAGATCTTGATGCCGTCGACCTTCTCCGGATGCGCCGCGATGATGCCGAGCGCCGTGTCCATCGCGGCGTCGACATCCTTGGTGCCCCAGTAGCCCGCGAGCGCCGGGTCGAACATGTCGCCCAGCCAGTGCAGCACCACGGGCTGCTTCGCCTGGCGCAGGATGCGGTCGTACACGCGCTCGTAGTCGGCCGGGCTCTTCGCCACGCGGGCCAGCGCACGGCTTGCCATCACGATCAGCTGGCCGCCGAGCGCCTCGATGGCGGCCATCTGTTCCTCGTAGCCGCGGATCACGTCGTCGACGCTCTTCACCGCGTCGATGTCCAGGTGGTCGGTGCCGCAGCCCGAGGCGACCCGCGCGCCCGGCACGTCCTTCGCCGCATCGAGCGAGCGGCGGATCAGCTCGAGCGAGGTCGGCCAGTCCAGGCCCATGCCGCGCTGCGCGGTGTCCATGGCCTCGGCCACGCCCAGGCCCAGCGAGAACAGGTGGCGGCGGTAGGCGATCGTGGTGTCCCAGTCGACCGCGCATTGCAGCCACGGGTCGATGGCCGCGAGCGGGTCGGCCACGACGTGCGCGGCCGAGTAGGCGATGCGGTTGAACTTCACGCCCGCATCGGGTTTCACCGGCGCGGTGCCGCGCAGCGCGTAGGGCGCGAGCGCACCGCCCGCGGTGGGAAGGGTCAGCGAAAGTGCCATGCTGCCTGCCTCAGATCTTCAGGGGAGGCACGTCGATCCAGCGGCGGTCCTTCCACGACGCGAGCGCAGCCTCGACCAGCTGCACGCCCTTCGCGCCTTCGGGCAGCGTCCACCTGTAGGGCTCGTTCTCGACCACGTGGCGAATGAAGTGTTCCCACTGGATCTTGAAGCCGTTGTCGTAGACCTGCGAGTCCGGAATCTCCTGCCACTGGTCGAAGAAATTCATCGTCTGCTTCTCGTCGGGGTTCCACACCGGGCGCGGCGTGGCGACGCGCGACTGGGCGCGGCAGCTCGAGAGGCCCGCGACGGCCGAGCCATCGGTGCCGTCGACGTGGAAGGTCACGAGGTCGTCGCGGCGCACGCGCGTGACCCAGCTCATGTTGATCTGCGCGATCACCGGCTCGCCGTTGTGGCCCGTGAGTTCGCAGGTGGCGTAGGCCGCGTCGTCGGCGGTGGCTTCGTAGGGTTTGCCGGCCTCGTCCCAGCGCCTGGGGATGTGGGTGGCACCGAGGCACGAGACCGACTTCACCTCGCCGAACAGGTTGTCCAGCACATAGCGCCAGTGGCACATCATGTCGAGGATCATGCCGCCGCCGTCTTCCTTGCGGTAGTTCCAGCTCGGGCGCTGGATGGGCTGCAGGTCGCCCTCGAACACCCAGTAGCCGAACTCCAGGCGCACGCTGAGCATGCGGCCGAAGAAGCCGGCGCGGCGCAGCATGTCGAGCTTGCGCAGGCCGGGGAGGAAGAGCTTGTCCTGCACCGCGCCGTGCTTCAGGCCGGAGTCCTCGGCCAGCCGTGCGATCTCGACGGCTTCATTGAGGTTGGTGGCGATCGGCTTCTCGCAGTACACGTGCTTGCCGGCGCGGATGGCCTTGGCCAGCAGCGTGGGGCGCATCTGCGTGGTGCCGGCGTCGAAGAAGACCGTGTCTTCCTTGTTCTCGAGCGCGCGGTCGAGGTCGGTGCCCCAGCGCGCGATGTTGTGCGTCTTGGCGAGCGCTTCCATCTTCTCGGCGTTGCGGCCGATGAGGATCGGGTCGGGCATGACCCTGTCGCCGTTCGACAGCGTGACGCCGCCTTGTGCGCGGATCGCGCAGATCGAGCGGATCAGGTGCTGGTTCATGCCCATGCGGCCGGTGACGCCGTGCATGATGATTCCGAGTCGTTGTGTAGCCATGTCTTCAGCCGAAAAGGAGTTGGAGAAAGGGGAAGAGAAGGAGGGGGCGCGGATTACTGCGCCGGCGTCAGGCCGGCGGCCTTGACCAAGGTCGCGTTGGTCTTGATTTCGTCCTTGATGTAGGCGTCGAACTGCTCGGGCTTGAGCGTCCAGGCGTCGGCGCCGAGCTTCAGGAAGCGTTCCTTGACCTCGGGCGAAGCCAGGGCCTTTGCCACTTCGTCGTGCAGACGGTTGACGATGTCGCGCGGCGTCTTGGCCGGCGCCATCATGCCGATCCAGAAGTTGAACTCGGAGCCGGGCACGCCGGCTTCGGTGGTGGTCGGCACGTCGGGCAGGGCGGCGGCGCGCCTGGGCGAGCCGACCGCCAGCGCGAGAAGCTGGCCTTCCTTGATCTGGCCGATCACCGGCGCGATGGGCGAGAAGTAATAGTCGACCCGGCCCGACAGCACTTCGGTCACGGCCTCGGCAGAGCCCTTGAAGGGGATGTTGGTGGCGTCGATTTTCGCCGCCAGCTTGAACTTCTCGGCATTCAGATGGGTAGCGCTGCCCTGGCCCGCCGAGGCGAAGTTGATGCTGCCCGGCTTGGCCTTGGCCGCGGCGACCAGTTCCTGCAGCGACTTGATGTTCTTCGCGGGCGAGATCACCAGCGCATTGGGCAGCGACGAGATCGGCGTGACGCCGGCGAAGTCGCCCACCGTGTCGAACGGCAGCTTGGCGAAGGTCGACGGGCTCACCGTGTGCGACGACGAGTGAATCATGATCGTGTAGCCGTCGGGCGCGGCCGTGGCCACGGCCTGCTGGCCGATGGTGCCGCTCGCGCCGCCGCGGTTGTCGATGACCAGCGCCTGGCCCATGCTCGCGCCCATCTTGTCGGCGATGGCGCGGGCAATGATGTCCGTCGTGCTGCCGGCCGCAAAGGGGACGATCACGCGGATCGGCTTGGTGGGGTAGCCGTTCTGCGCGGAGGCCGGGCCCGGCAGCAGGGCGGCCAGGCAGGTGAGCGCCGTGAGGGCGGTGGTGCGTGCGAGTTGCTTCATGGTTGTCTGTCTCCGCGCGGTCGGGCCGCTGTCTTGAATCGATTAATTCACCAATGAGTGAATTATGGATTCTAGAAACGGCTGCGCCGCAGCGTCAACCGCCGCTGCCTAGTGAATACCCGCAGGAGGTCTGGAAGCGCCCGAAGGCTCAGCGCAGGACGTAGCCCAGGACCAAGTCGGTCATGTGCGAGAGGCGCTGGGCCATCGCCTTGGGCGCACGCAGGTCGCGGCCGAAGATGGCCGAGAGCGTGTGGTTGTTCGAGAGGTAGAAGTAGCAGAGCGACGCGATCGAGATGTAGAGCTGCACGGGGTCTACGCCGGAGCGGAACAGGTTGTCGCGGCGGCCGCGTTCGAGCACGGTGTCGAGCAGCTGCACCAGCGGCGAGTTCATTTCCTGGATGCGCTCGGAGCGCTTCAGGTGGGCGGCGCGGTGCAGGTTTTCGCTGTTGAGCAGCGTGATGAACTCGGGGTGCTCGAGGTAGTAGTGCCAGGTGAACGAGACGAGCTGGCGGATCGCCTCGACCGGGTCGATCTCGTCCAGGTGCAGGCGCTGCTCGGCTTCGCGGATGTCGGCGTAGGTGCGTTCAAGCACCGCGAGGAACAGGTCGTCCTTGCTGCCGAAGTAGTAGTAGATGAGGCGCTTGTTCAGGCCTGCGCGCGCCGCGATGCTGTCCATGCGCGCACCGGCGAGGCCCAGCTGCGAGAACTCTTCGCGTGCGGCCGCGAGGATGGCGAGTTGCGAGCGGTCGGCGTCGCGCGAGCGTGGCTCGAGCGCCTCGGGCGGGGAATCCTTCGGTGCCTTCATGGCGTGAATTTAACCAATTGGGGAATTAACGCAAGGCGTGAGGAGCGGGCGCACATAATTGCCGGAGACATTGCAGCGGAGGTTCGACTTCTCATGAGTACATCACAACCCGCAGGCCACCTGATCGTCGAGTGCCTGATCGCGCAAGGCGTGGAGATCGCATTCGGCGTGCCGGGCGAAAGCTTCCTCGCGGTGCTCGACGGCTTTCATGCCTATGGCGACCGCGCACGCTTCATCGTGAACCGGCAGGAGGGCGGCGCGGCCTTCATGGCCGAGGCGCACGGCAAGCTCACCGGGCGGCCGGGCGTGTGCTTCGTCACCCGCGGGCCGGGTGCCACCAACGCATCGATCGGCGTGCACAACGCCTTTCAGGATTCGACGCCGATGGTGCTGTTCGTGGGCGATGTCGGCAGCGACTTCCGCGATCGCGAGGCCTTCCAGGAGGTGGACTACGGCAGCTTCTTCGGGCCGAGCACCAAGGGCTTTGCCAAGCGCGTGGAGCGCATCGACGATGCGAACCGCATTCCGGAGTACGTGGCGCGTGCCTTTGCCACGGCGATGAACGGGCGGCCGGGGCCGGTGGTGCTGGTGCTGCCTGAAGACATGCTGCGCACGGAAACCGCGGCACGGCCGTTGTCGCGTGTGGAGGCCGTGCAGCCCTGGAGCGACCCGGGTGCGCTGCGCACCTTGCGCGAGCTGCTGCTGAAGTCCGAGCGGCCGCTGGTGATCGCCGGCGGTGGCGGCTGGACGGCGCAGGCCGCGCAGGCGCTGCAGCGCTTTGCCGAGAACTGGCGGCTGCCGGTGGCCAACGCGTTCCGCTATCAGGACACCTTCGACAACCACCACCCGCTCTACGCGGGCGACGTCGGCATTGCGATCAATCCGAAGCTGGCGCAGCGCGTGAAGGATGCCGACCTGATCCTCGCCATCGGCCCGCGCCTGGGCGAGATGACGACCGGCGGCTACACGCTGCTCGAAGCGCCGAAGGCGAAGCAGACGCTGGTGCACATCCATGCGAGCGCGGAAGAGCTCAACCGCGTCTACCAGGCCGACCTCGCGATCAACGCCGGCATGAGCGCGGCCGCGCGCAGTCTCGAAGTGCTGAGTGCGCCGCCCACGCTGCCCTGGGAAGAGTGGACGGTGCAGGCGCACGCGGACTACGAAGCCAACCTCGTGCCGCAGGCGCTGGCCGGCATGCCGGCCGAGACGCCGCGCGGCCCGGTCGACATGGCCGCCGTGGTCGCGCTGCTGCAGAAGCACCTGCCGCCGGATGCCGCCATCACCAACGGCGCCGGCAACTTCGCGAGCTGGGTGCATCGCTACTTCCGCTATCACGGGCTCGCCAAGGGCCACAAGACGCAGCTGGCGCCGACCAGCGGCGCGATGGGCTATGGCGTGCCGGCCGGCATCGCGGCCAACCTCGCGACAGGGCGCGTGGCTTTCACGATCGCCGGGGACGGCGATTTCCTGATGACGGGGCAGGAACTGGCGACGGCCTCGCAGCACGGCGGCAAGAGCATCGTCGTGCTGCTCAACAACGGCATGTTCGGCACGATCCGCATGCATCAGGAGCGCGAGTATCCGGAGCGCACCAGCGGCACCGCGCTGCGCAACCCCGACTTCTGCGGCCTCGCGCGCGCCTACGGCTATGCGGCTGAACGCGTGACGGAAACCTCGCAGTTCGAAGCCGCGCTGCTGCGCGCGCTGGCGGCCGATACCGGCACGCTGATCGAGATTCCGCTGGACCCCGAGGTGATCACCACGCGCGGCACGCTGGCGTCGATCAGGCGTGCGGCCCAGCAGCGGGCGTCGGGCTGAGCGCTGCGCGATGCCGGGCCACCGCGTCGCGCAAGGTGGGCGAGCGCAGTTCGAACACGTCGAACAGGCCCAGTGCCTCGAGAGCGGGGAGCAGCGAGACCAGATCGCGCTCGGCGGCCCGTTGCGCCTCTGCCGTGGCGGTCGGGTCCTGCAGCACCTGCGCGTTCGCGAGGAAGGCGCCGACGGAGCCCTTGCGCAGCGCGAGTCCGTTCCTGACGACGAAATCCTGCCCGTCGGGCAATACATCCTGAGCTTGCATGAGCGTTCCTTTGAAGGCGTTGTGAAGATGGGCTCGATGCTAGGCAGTGGGACATTTCGAGGCTTGCGGCGCGGGGCCAATCGGTATCGGGAGCGGGCCAGGCATGACCGCTGAGACACCGGTCAAGCTCTGGATCAACGCCTGCGAGGCGCCGCGCGTCACGGGCAGCCACGCCCATGAGGACGGCCAGTTGTTCGCCTTGCGCGAGGGCCTGCAGGTCATCGAGACGCCGTCGGGGCGCTGGGTGCAGCCGCCGGGCTGGATCGGGTGGATCGCGCCGCGCTGCGCCCATGCGGCGCAGAGCTTCGGCGCCACGGCCGGCTGGAGCCTGCACATCGAGCCGGCGATGGCGGCGGCCTTGCCGGCCGGGCCGCATGTGTTTGCGACGACGCCGCTGGTGCAGGCGCTGGTCGATCGGCTGACCTCGCTCGATGCCTCGGCAGCAGCCTTCGAGGAGCGTCGCATCCGCCTCGTCGCCGTGCTGCTCGACGAACTCGCCGCGAGCGCCAGACCGTCGCTGCATCTGCCGATGCCGCAGGACAAGCGCCTTGCAGCGATGGCCAGCGCATTGGCGAACGAACCCGCCACGCCCGACACCATCGACGAATGGGCCGGCCGCATCGGCATGGCGCGCAGGACGCTCACGCGGCGCTTCGCGGCCGAGACCGGGCTGAGCTTCGCGCAATGGCGGCAGCAGTCGCGCTTGCCGAAGGCCGTGACGTTGTTGAGCCTGGGCGAGCCCGTGACCGCGGTGGCGCTGACCGTCGGCTATGGCTCGGTGAGCGCGTTCATCGAAACCTTCCGCAAGCACTTCGGCTGCACGCCGGCGCGCTTCTTCGAGGAGGGAATGGCCCTGCCGCAGGCGAAAAAAAAGCCGGCATGAAGCCGGCTTTTCGATTCAGGAGCGCGAGGCCCCTGGGCGCTTACTTGACGTGCTTGCCGATCAGCGCGGCCAGTTCGAACATCGACACCTGGGCCTTGCCGAAGATTTCCTTCAGCTTGGCGTCGGCGTTGATGTTGCGCTTGTTGGCCTTGTCTTGAAGGTTGTTCTTCTTGATGTAGTCCCACAGCTTGCTCACGACAGCGGTGCGCGGCAGAGGCGTCGAACCGACCACAGCGGCGAGTGCCGGGCTGGGGGTCAGGGCCTTCATGAACGCAGCGTTGGGGGTGCGCTTCTTGGCGGGAGCGGCCTTCTTTGCAGGAGCCTTCTTCGCCGGTGCAGCCTTCTTCGCAGGAGCAGCCTTCTTGGCCGGTGCGGCCTTCTTGGCGGGTGCAGCCTTCTTCGCAGGAGCCGCAGCCTTCTTTGCGGGAGCGGCCTTCTTTGCCGGAGCTTTCTTGGCCGGAGCCTTCTTTGCAGTTGCCATGGTTGATTTCCTTTTTTGGTTGAACACTCACCAATGAAAAACTTGCGTCTCCAGTGGCAATGCGGATGCTAAAGGAGAAAAAACGCGTTTCCAAGGGAAAAAGCGGTTTTTTCATTGGGAGTTGTTGTTTTTTCAGAGGGGAGACGCTCTGTTTTTCACGTTCGGCGTCCAGGCCATGTCGCCAGCACCACGCCCACGAGTGCGATCGCGAACGCGAGCAGCTGTGGCGCAGAGAGGTTCTCACCGAGCACGAGCACGCCGACGAGGGCTGCGCTGACGGGCAACATCACTGCGAAGACACCCGCCTGCGCAGCGGGAACATGGCGCAGTCCGGTCATCCAGAGCCACACCGTCCAGATGCTCGCGGCGAGTGCGTAGACCACGAGCAGTGCCCAGATGCCGCCATGCACGGCGCCGAAGTCGAACTGCAGCGCGAACCAGATGCCGAAGGGCATCGAGAGCACGAAGCCCCAGAGATTGATCAGCGAGGCGATGCGCTTGGGGCCGAGCCGTCCCGTGAGCGACTTGCCGATCACCGCATAGGCGGTCTCGCAGAGCACCGCGCAGAACACCAGCAGGTTGCCGAGCCACGGCATCGACGACTTCGCCGCATTGGACGATGCCGGCGCGTGCGCGGGGGCCAGTGCCAGCAGGCCGATGCCGAGCGCGGCGCATGCGATGGCAAGCCCGATGCGCACCGTGATGCGTTCGCGCAGGAACAGCCAGCTCGCCACTGCGACCACCGCGGGGATCGACGCCATGATCACGCCCGCCGACACCGCGCTCGTGAGGCTCACGCCGAACAGCATGCAGATCGAGAACAGGAAGTTGCCGAGGAAGGATTCGAGGAAGACGAGCCAGCGTGTGCGGCCCGTCATGGGTGGTTCTTCGGTCCCGCGCCTGAGCCAGTGCGGCATCGCGAGCGCCGCGATGCCGAAGCGCAGCCATGCCAGCAGCAGCACCGGGAAGGCGGCGACCAGAGGCTTGGAGAGGGCGACGTAGCCGCCGACGAGCGACATGCTCAGGGCCAGGCAGCCGTAGGCCACGAGGCGGCCGGAAGCGGGGGCAGCGGAGTTCAATAGACTGGAGTTTTGTTGTTGTTGCGGAAGGCGGATTCGATGATGCCCCACGTTTTTGTCTACGGCACGCTGCGCCGACATGGGCGCAACGACATCGCGCGGTATCGGCCCGCGCCTGTGTTCGTGGCCGAGGCGAGCATTGCCGGAACGCTGTACGACCTCGGTGCCTATCCGGGCGTCGTGCTGGATGGCGCGGGCCGCGTGAAGGGCGAGATCTATCGCATCGAGCCCGCGGTCGAGGCGGCGCTCGATCTGCTCGAAGAGGTCGCCGACGACGATTCGGGCGAGTACATCAAGCGCAAGGTGAGCGTGCAGGCCGGTGCGCAATGGCTCGATTGCCTGGTCTACGAGATCCACCCGGCGCGGACGGCGGGCCGCCGGGTGATCGAAGGCGGCGACTGGATCGCGCATGCGGCGGGCCAACCCCTGGCGTTTTCACCACCGAAAGATTGATTGCGTATTGTGAAAACTGCAACTGCTGCGGCGCAATATTTTTTCTCGATATGAGAAAAATAATTTTGTATTGAGAAATATCTCCGTAACTTGTTGATTTTGTTAGATGAAAAATATGTCTTCTATAAGACATAAGAGTCTGCAGACGGATTACAGTAAGACCCATGGCCGCAGCGCCAATCCTTCAATCAACCTCACGGAGTGACCATGCCCCAGACCCTCACCGAACAACTGAGCCGCGAACAGCAGATTGCCGCCCTCGAAAAAGACTGGGCCACGAATCCGCGCTGGAAGGGCGTCAAGCGCGGCTACAGCGCCGCCGATGTCGTGCGTCTTCGCGGCTCCTTCCCGATCGAGCACACGCTGGCCAAGCGTGGCGCCGAGAAGCTCTGGGACAAGATCAACGGCGGCGCCAAGAAGGGCTACGTGAACGCCTTCGGTGCGATCTCCGCCGGCCAGGCCATGCAGCAGGCGAAGGCCGGCCTGGAAGCCGTGTACCTGTCGGGCTGGCAGGTGGCCGCTGACGGCAACACGTCCGAAACCATGTACCCCGACCAGTCGCTCTATGCCTACGACTCGGTGCCGACCATGGTCCGCCGCATCAACAACACCTTCAAGCGCGCCGACGAAATCCAGTGGGGCCGCGGCGTCAACCCGGGCGACAAGGAGTTCATCGACTACTTCCTGCCGATCGTGGCCGACGCGGAAGCCGGTTTCGGCGGGGTGCTGAACGCCTTCGAGCTGATGAAGAACATGATCGCTTCGGGCGCTGCCGGCGTGCACTTCGAAGACCAGCTGGCTGCCGTGAAGAAGTGCGGCCACATGGGCGGCAAGGTGCTCGTGCCGACGCAGGAAGCCTGCGAGAAGCTGATCTCGGCGCGTTTCGCGGCCGACGTGATGGGCGTGTCGACCATCGTGCTGGCCCGCACCGATGCGGAAGCCGCGAACCTGATCACCTCCGACCACGACGCCAACGACAAGCCCTTCCTGACCGGCGAACGCACGCAGGAAGGCTTCTACCGCGTCAAGAACGGCCTGGAGCAAGCCATCAGCCGTGGCGTGGCCTACGCACCGTACGCCGACCTGGTGTGGTGCGAAACCGGCGTGCCGGACATCGGCTTCGCCCGTGAATTCGCGCAAGCCGTGCATGCGGCCTGCCCGGGCAAGCTGCTGTCGTACAACTGCTCGCCTTCCTTCAACTGGAAGAAAAACCTCGACGACAAGCAGATCGCCTCGTTCCAGGAAGACCTGTCGGCCCTCGGCTACAAGTACCAGTTCATCACGCTGGCCGGCATCCACGTCAACTGGTTCAACACCTTCCAGTTCGCCCACGCCTATGCCCGCGGCGAAGGCATGAAGCACTACGTCAACATGGTGCAGGAACCCGAGTTCGCCGCGCGCGACAAGGGCTACACCTTCGTGTCGCACCAGCAGGAAGTCGGCGCCGGCTACTTCGACGACGTGACCACCGTGATCCAGGGCGGTTCGTCCAGCGTGAAGGCGCTGACCGGTTCGACCGAAGAAGAGCAGTTCCACTGATCTGCCGACACGGATTTTTCGCTGTCACTTTCAAGCCCGGCCATGTGCCGGGCTTTTTTGTGGGCGAGCGCCCGGGTCGGTCAGCCCTCGAGGCGCACTTCGCGCACGCCGCGGCCCAGCCGCTGGCGCAGCAGGGTGCGCAGTGTCACGCCATCGGCGTAGCCGACCATGCCGGCGATCTGCTCGAGGCTCTTGTCGCTGGTCTTGAGCAGGTGCACCGCGCGCTCCACGCGCAGGTCCTGCACATAGGACAGAGGGCTCTTGCCGAGCACCTGCTGCATCCGGCGGGCCAGCGTGCGCTTGCTGGTGCCGGCGGCCAACGCGGCCTCGTCGAGCGAAAAGCCGTCGGCCAGCCGGCCGCGCGCCCAGCGCTCGAAGCGTTCGACCAGCGGATCGGAGTGCGAAAGGTGGTCGGAGATCACGTAGGCCGACTGCGACGGGCGCGAATCCACGATGAGGTAGCGTGCGACCAGCGTGGCGAGTTCGGGGCTCGCCTGGCGCACGAGCCAGAGCGCCATGTCGACATGGCTCAGCGCCGCGCCCGCCGTGACGCGATGGCCGGAACTGACCAGCATGCGCGAGTCTTCGAGCTGCACGGCGGGGTAGCGCTGGCGGAACAGCGTGGCCAGCCACCAGGTCGTCGTGGCCTTGTGATGGTCGAGCAGGCCGGACTCCGCGAGCACGAAGGTGCCGATGCAGGCGGCCGCGAGGTTGGCGCCTTTGCCGGCGCGCTCGTGCAATGCGGTGCAGGCATCTCGCACGTCGGCCCGGCGCAATGCGGGCTCCAGCGTCTCGGGCATCTTGCAGCCGAGCGCGGGGATCACCAGCCAATCCGCGGAGCCGTCGGCCATCGTGCGGGCCACGGGCACGGTCAGGCCTTGCGAGGTTCGTACTCTCTTGCGAACGCCCACCACCGTGACCTCGAAACGCGCCACGTCGAGCCGCAGCATGGCGGCGAGTTCGTTGGCGGTGGTGAACACGTCGAGCACCGTGGCGAGGCCGGTGTCGAAGACGCCGTCGAGGGCGAGCACGTCGAGATTCATGGCCATAACGATATCAAAGATGTCAAAAATGCCAATAGCTGCGAGTGGAGATGCTGCCTAGAGTGCATGCCAACGCCGCGCAATGTCGCGCGCCGTTGTTTTCACTCCAGGAGATGACCATGATCAAGTTCGCACTGTTTGCCCGCCTCGAGGCCAGGCCCGGCAAGGAATCCGAAGTCCAGAAATTCCTCGAAGCCGGCCTCGCCATGGCGCGCGAGGAGAAAACCACGCCGATCTGGTTTGCGCTGCGCCTGTCGCCGAGCACCTTCGGCGTCTTCGATGCGTTCGAAGATGAGGCGGGGCGCCAGGCCCACCTCACCGGCCCGATCGCACAGGCCCTGATGGCGAAGGCCCCCGAGCTGTTCGCCGGCCCGCCGTCGATCGAGCCCATCGAGGTGCTGGGGCTCAAGAACGTCGCGGCCATGGCCTGAGCGGCCAGAAGCTAGAATCGCCGTCTCTGCACTCAACAAGAGCGAGAAAGGCATCTTGGTTATGACACCGCGAACTACTCCGCAAGGATTCAGCGGCTTTTTCTTCTTCGAAGGAAAAGGCCGGTAGCCCGCGCACGCTGGTTTCTGCCAGCTCCCAACCAAGCAAAGCGCGGTCGTCCACCGCGCTTTTTTTGTTTTTCTCCCGAGGTTTTCACATGATCCAGATCACGCTCCCCGACAACTCGCGCCGCGAGTTCCCAGGCCCGGTTTCGGTGGCCGAAGTGGCCCAGTCCATCGGACCCGGACTCGCCAAGATGACGGTGGCCGGCAAGGTCGACGGCCGGCTCGTCGATGCCAGCGACGTCATCGACCGCGATGCCCGGCTCCAGATCATCACGCCCAAGGACGACGAGGGCCTGGAGATCATTCGCCACTCGACGGCCCACCTGGTCGGTCATGCGGTGAAGCAGCTCTACCCGACGGCCAAGATGGTGATCGGTCCGGTGATCGACGAAGGCTTCTACTACGACATCTCCTACGAGCGCCCCTTCACGCCCGAGGACATGGCCGCCATCGAGGCGCGCATGCGCGAGCTGATCGCGCAGGACTACGACGTGGTCAAGAAGATGACGCCGCGTGCCGAGGTGATCGAGGTCTTCAAGTCGCGCGGCGAAGACTACAAGCTGCGTCTCGTCGAGGACATGCCCGACGAGCAGGCCATGGGCCTCTACTACCACCAGGAATACGTCGACATGTGCCGCGGCCCGCACGTGCCGAACACGCGTTTCCTGAAGGTCTTCAAGCTCACGAAGCTGGCCGGCGCCTACTGGCGCGGCGACGCCAAGAACGAGCAGCTGCAGCGCGTCTACGGCACGGCCTGGGCCGACAAGAAGCAGCTCGACCAGTACATCCAGCGCATCGAGGAGGCCGAGAAGCGCGACCACCGCAGGCTGGGCAAGGAGCTCGACCTGTTCCACATCGACGAAGTGGCGCCGGGCGTGGTGTTCTGGCACCCCAAGGGCTGGGCGGTCTGGCAGGCGGTGGAGCAGTACATGCGCGGCATCTACCGCGACACGGGCTACTGGGAAGTGAAGGGTCCGCAGATCCTCGACAAGAGCCTGTGGGAGAAGACGGGCCACTGGCAGAACTACCGCGACAACATGTTCACCACGGAGTCGGAAAAGCGCGAGTACGCGCTCAAGCCGATGAACTGCCCGGGCCACGTGCTGATCTTCAAGAGCGACCTGCGCAGCTACCGCGACCTGCCGCTGCGCTACGGCGAGTTCGGCCAGTGCCACCGCAACGAACCCAGCGGCGCGCTGCACGGGATCATGCGCGTGCGCGGCTTCACGCAGGACGACGGCCACATCTTCTGCACGGAAGACCAGATCCTCGACGAATGCATCGCCTACACGGCGCAGCTGCAGAAGGTCTACGCCGATTTCGGCTTCACGGACATCCTCTACAAGGTCGCCACGCGGCCCGAGAACCGCGTCGGTTCCGACGAGCTGTGGGACAAGGCCGAGCATGCAGTGATGGAGTCGCTGCGCCGCTCGGGCGTCGATTTCATCATCTCGCCCGGCGATGGCGCCTTCTACGGCCCGAAGATCGAGTACACGCTGCGCGACGCCATCGGCCGCCAGTGGCAGTGCGGCACGATGCAGGTCGACTTCAACACGGCCGAGCGCCTCGGCGGCGAATACGTGACGGAATCGAGCGGCCGCGCCCACCCCGTGATGCTGCACCGCGCCATCGTCGGCAGCCTGGAGCGCTTCATCGGCATGTTGATCGAACACCATGCCGGCGCGCTGCCCGCATGGCTCGCTCCGGTGCAGGTGGCGGTGCTCAATATCAGCGAAGGACAGGCCGACTACGCCGCGCAAGTTGCGAAAACGCTGCAAAATCAAGGGCTTAGGGTTCAGCTTGACCTGCACAACGAGAAGATTACGTATAAAATACGGAAGCATTCGTTGCAAAAGCTCCCTTACATCCTCGTCGTGGGCGACAAGGAAAAGGAAGCAGGTGCCGTCGCAGTGCGCGCCCGAGGCAACCAAGACCTCGGTGCAATGTCCCTCGAATCGTTCGTGCAACGGCTCGTTCAGGATGTTGCCGACAAGCGTTGATTTGTCTCTGAAACACCCCATATGTTTCCCAGCCAAATCGTGCCGCTTGTCCGCGAGGACTGACCGGCGTTCGCTACAGATTTTGTAGCAAATTTTGAAGGATTCTGACCATCGCTACTGCATTTCGCGACCGCCGCCACCGCGAGGAACGCCAACACCGCCTGAACCGGGAAATCATGGCCCCGGAAGTCCGCCTTGTAGGCCCGGAAAACGAGCCATTGGGTGTTATGAGTCTCTCGGAGGCCTTGCGCCTTGCTGGCGAGGCTGATGTGGATCTGGTGGAGGTCGTCGCGGCGGCCAATCCGCCAGTGTGTCGCCTGATCGAGTACGGGAAGTTCAAGTACCACGAGCAGAAGAAGGCGGCCGAGGCGAAGTCGAAGCAGAAGGTCATCGAGGTCAAGGAAATCAAGTTCCGACCCGGTACCGACGATGGCGACTACAACATCAAGATGCGCAACATCAAGCGCTTTCTTGAAGAGGGCGACAAATGCAAGATCACGCTGCGCTTCCGCGGCCGCGAGATCACGCACCAGGAGCTCGGTCTGGCACTCTTGCAGCGCATCCGCGACGAACTGGGCGACCTGATCATGGTCGAGCAGTTTCCGAAGCTGGAAGGCCGGCAGATGATCATGATGATCGCGCCGGGCCGCAAGAAGGCCGGTGGCGGGGCTCCCAAGCCGGCGGCAGAAGCTGCAGCACCGGCAACGGCGCCCGCGGCAACCGCCTGAGGCATTTGCAGCAGACGAGGTTTTGAAGGGATTTCGCCGTTGCCGGCACTTTGAAAGAAGGGCCGGCAGGGGCGGGATAAAGAAGTGTCTCGGGGCCAACAAGTCCGTGGAGTATCCGCGGCGCCTCACGAGCACAAACTAAAGGAGCATTCACATGCCCAAAATGAAGACCAAGAGCAGCGCGAAAAAACGTTTCCGCGTTCGTCCCGGTGGCACCGTCAAGCGCGGTCAAGCCTTCAAGCGTCA